>Ga0098044_1000027_pt1 | contig 89263 bp, 79 predicted proteins | sample 10_taG_FD_75053 | JGI IMG/M metagenome (GOLD analysis project Ga0098044, IMG submission 75053) | Marine viral communities from the Subarctic Pacific Ocean - 10_ETSP_OMZ_AT15264 metaG | ecosystem: Environmental > Aquatic > Marine > Oceanic | place: Pacific Ocean | collected 2015-01-16 | reverse complement strand
TGTGTTTGGTGCGTCTTTTTCATAGAACTCTACCACCATAGTTCCTTTGTCTGTGTTAATTTTACCTTTCATTTTTTAATTTATTTATTTCTCTCTTTATATACCAACTTGCTTTTTCCAAGTCTTCTAACGTATTATTTTTTTTACCAACCCTAGAGATATACTTTATTGCATTCCCTAGATTGAACCCCAAATCCCAATCCTCAATTACTTTAATAGCTTCATATGGGTTGTCCCCTCCTCCGTAATGGTTTGGGTGATTCACCATTTCATTGTTAATGGTTTCTTTTCTATTAAATTCTATAATTTCTTCTTGGGTTGGGTGTTGGGTATTTTTATTCATAGTTTAAACTTAACCAAACTAAAAAATATTGTCAATATGTGAGTTGAGTTTTTAATTAAGACAAATAGGTGGAAATCCGTCTTTTGTGTGAACGAATATTTTGTCTAATTCTTTTTGTCTTTTAACGAATTGGTCTATTTCTATTTCTTCACGAATGTCTTTAAACGCTAAATCCGTAACAATCTCTAACATTTCACCACTAGATAACATTGGTTCACCTTTTTGTTTTGTATTAATGGCCGCTTTTTTTTCAACCATTCTGTAGAATTCGTCCATATCAATTTTTGACTTACCAAACATATCTAACCGTGCTTCAGTGTCATTATCAAAGAAATCTTTAAGTCGCTTCAGGTAAATACGTATGTCTATATCCATACCTATAAATACTAAACTAAATTGTATTTTTTAACTAATCTCTTATCTACATTACTTTCTTTACCTTCTTTTTTAAGAATATCATAGATTTTTTGTGCGGCTAACTTTATATCCTTCATACCACCTTCAATCTTATTTTTAGTTTTGTAAATCATAACTTCAACACTTCCCGGTGTAGTAACTAACTTACCACCAATCTTTCTACTTGTTTCTTGTGTTACTTTTTGTCTAACTTGGTAGTTCACCATTTTACAGATGTGGTGACCTCTTTTTTCCATCATTGTACTTCCTCCCATTTTATTTATTTTTTAAAAATTAATACTCGTCCATTTTAAATTACCACTATATGTGGTAATTGTTTTATCCAATATACTGTTCTGATACATACTTTTTAGGTTCTCGGCTTCTTCCATTTTACCAAATAATTTTAGGTCGTTATAACCAAAATTATTTCTCATAAATAAATCTAATTCTCTTCCCCCTAAGATAAGGTTAACATGTCTAACAACCCAGTCTTGGAAGTCGTATGTGTCCCAGTTTGAATTTTCTTTTGTTTCCATATTACAAATATATGAATTTTTTATTATTTTATTGTGTTATTTTGGAAAAACTTTTATTTCTTTTGTGGTGCTTACCAAGTCCCCCCAAACACTCTCTTCTTTATATCGAGTTGCTCGTACTTTGTGGTTATCTATATAATGATATGCTGTCACATCCCCATCAATTCTGGGTTTACCAAAAATCAAATAAGTCCATCTTACCTCATTATCTCTTAACCATTGTTCTGTGATTTCTCTATGTTCTTCTTTTCTAGACGTAAAAAATGTAATAATATTACCATCTTCAAACCACTTGTTAATTGTTTCTATCGCGTTATGATGAGGTTTGGCGGTTGCCATTCTTTCAAATTGTTCGTTGGGTATGTCCTCACATAGTGTCCCATCAATATCTAAAACGTAATTTGTTTTATTAACTTGTTTTCTAATTTGTCTGTATCCAACCATTTTTTTGTCTAGATATTCATCAATATCATATTTGTACTCACCACATGAGGAGTAAAGACACTTTTTTTGAATTACGGTCTTATTGTCTTCGCTTAAATAAACTTCCGTTATACTATTTGGGTAGTGTTGTGTGTAAATTAATGTTTCTTCCATTTTATTTCTTTTTATCTAATTTTTTAATTATTGTCTTTTCCATTGATATTATTACCTGTTCTAGTTTTAATATCTGTCTCTCTAAATGTATTATTTGTTCTCTTTTTTCTCTACCCATTTTTGCTTCCCAGATTAACCAACCAAAAGCTACTACTTCTAAAATGAATAATGCTATTAATAATGTGGTTTGTGTCATATTATCTCCCTACTTCTTTTATGTATTTATTTTGTGTATCTTCCCACGATAAATCAATTACATCCCAATAAAATAATTGTTCTGGTTTAATCCTGTCTTGGTTATACATGTTTTTATATCTTCTTATTGCTTTTTTCTTCCACCATTTATCAGTGTACGGAATATCGTCTTGGAACTTCTTCTTTAATTTTAGGTCTTTTTCTCCTATTTCGTTCCTCAAGAATTCACATCCATTATCGTACATCATTGCAAGATAGACCCCTCTCTTGAACCCGTGGTCATAATCTGAACCCTTTATACTACAATGTTTAAAAACCTTGTTAATGATATTCTGTTTAGGTCCTGTAGCGTTTATAGCTTTCTTATGTTCTTCTGGGTGGTTTTCTTTTAACCAACTATTCCAAGGTAAATATACGTCATCATCTGGTTTTAATCTTACCTGACCCGCTGTTTCCCCCATTGTTTTGAAGTGTGGCATTCCATTATACATAGAATTTATACCATATAGTGAGGTTGTTCCTACCGCGATTAATTTGTCCCCGTATTTTTCTTCCCACGCATCTCTAATAGTTTTACATGTAGTAAGAGCTGCAACTAACTTACCCATCAACATATTATACCCACCTGGTTGTGTTGAACATATTGTAGTTGCTATAGCTGTATTGTTTAATTTATGTTGGTCGAACTTATTAGTTTTATCCCAACCTATATAAGCGTCTCTAACTTTAATACTTGTAACGTCAGACCCTAAACAAATCAAACCAAGGACTTTCTCTGTTTTCCTATCCCTAACCCAGAATTTCATATTTCGTCCAGGATTTGCAACCCATTCCATCGTATGGATAAGTTTTCTATAGTTTACCCATTCGGTAACACCTTTTCCTGGTGTTGCCATTTCAACATAAGGTTCTAACTCTTCAATTTGTTTTATAGTGTGTTCTAGGTCATCTAAATCTGATGGTACCCATAGATTTATTCGGTAATCGTACAATTTATTTTTTATCTTGGCCATCTTGCCACCCTTATTCATTTCTTGCCACTTTTTATAAAGTGTTTGTTCTTGGACGGTCATCTTTTTTAACATATCCAGATTGTCAATAAGGTTTTGTTTGTTGCCTTCGAAATCAAAGAGTTCTTCCTCTTCTATAATATCAAATAATGTTGTCTGTTTGTTCATGTTATAATAATAATATATTTTAATAGTGATTTCAAGTTTTATTTACTTGTTAAATCTCAATATTTATATTTAAAGAAAAAACTATGGCTTGTAAAAATTGTAAGGGAAATAATCTCAATAATTATTATGGTACCAAATTAAAAGACCTAAAAGATTCTACTGAAATCCAAAAAAGAAAATGGTTGGATAAGAACTGGGATGATTCTATGGGTAAACTTACTAAATTTGAGAAGGTTGTTGTCATATTATTTGCTTGGGTACCCTTGTTAATAGGTTATTTTTACGTTGTAAAGTTTTTTATCTCTCTATTCTAATTTTTCTTTTTGTCTCTCAAAATTTTTAATGTTTCTTTTTCTTCGTGAGTTAAATGTTGTGGGGTAACTATTTTGGGTTTTATCATTATATTTCCAGGTCCTCCAGGAGTTCTCAATCCCTTTCCTCGTATTATGAAACTTTCCTCAACATCACTACCTTCGGGTACCTGTGCCATAATAGGACCTTCAAAATAAGGGACCTCAACCTTACACCCCAAAATCATATCTAAAACAGATAGAACTGGTTCGTAGACCAAATCTTTATTTAGTATATTAAAATGTTGGTGTTTAGTTATTACCACTTGTATTTGTAGGTCTCCCGCTTCTCCACCTTTTATTTCATCACCCAAATTTCTAAACGTGTAGACTTGTCCTGTCATTAAGTCTTGTGGGATACTAAACTCTACCGTATTTTCTTTATTAATCCTTGCACTTCCCCCACATGTGCTACACGGTCTGGTGATGATTTTTCCACGTCCATTACATGCACTACATTCCGCTTGGTGTAACTGTCTAAAGAATGCGTTACCTACTGCATGTTGTATAGTACCCCTTCCATGGCATGTACGACATACATAATGTTCTCCGCCTGTCGCGTTACACCCACCACAATTAACCTGTCTCTTATATTTAATTTTTTTATTTCGACCAAAAAATACATCTTCTAGTTCTACCTGTAATGGGATATTAAGTCCTCTACCTTTTCTATTTGGTCTTTGGGGTTGTTGTCGTCTACCAAAAAATTGATTGACTAAATCGTCCATGTTGGGACCTCTTTGTTGATTAAATTGACTGAAGGGGTTTTGTCCTCGAGTGTCATATTCCCTTCTCTTGGTCTCGTCACTTAGGGTGTCATACGCTTCCGACATTTCTTTAAAAGTATTAGCGTCACCACCTTTATCGGGGTGATGTTGTTTAGAAAGTGTTCTAAAAGCCTTTTTTACTTCAGCCTGCGACGCGTTTCTATTGATATTTAGAGTTTTGTAGTAATCTTTATTCATATGACTTATAATAGAAATAAATATAAAATCGTTTTATTTAAAAATGGTGAAAGAAATAAAGTATTTTTTTCTTCCAACAGTAAAAAAAGTATTTTAAAGAAATATAATAAACTTATTGAAGAAAAAAAGCCTAAATTCATTACAGAATATATTTCACGTAAAAAAACAATGTTTGAGCTTGCAATAATCACTACTGAACAATCAGATAAAACAATTTTTGTAAAAGATTCTTTAGGCCGTACTAAAAAAATATCGTTGGGTGACTCTAGTTACCACATAATTAAATTACTTCCATACTGGAAAGAAGAACGTATATACGACCACAATACTAAGTCTAAAATAAGTTTTGGTGACTTTATATCTTCTTACCTATCAGATACTGAATTTAAACAGGTGTTTAGTCTTAATAATAAGGTTATTGTTCAAAAAGATGAAATTTTTAATCTTTTTAGTTTAAAGACGGTTTCCGACGCTTTAAGGTTATTAGGTCTTATCGAATTGGAGTTTTTAAATAATGGTCGTTATGATTGTTTATTTGTTAGGGATAACGATACGGTCCAACGCAAACAATTGTATGATTTATTGGTGTCTAATGGTTATGACCGTGCATTTTTAAGAAAACAATTTACTTATTAGATTTGTGAAAGATGAACTCAATCTCATTCATCTTTAATGATACGGTAGGTTGTGATAGGTCTACTCTTACCTTTACAAATTCTTCTATCTCATGTAAAACCTCTATGAATGTATTGTGGGGAATGTGAAGGTTGATTTGGGAACTACTGATATTAGGGTTATTCTTTAACAGTTCTGCAATCTGTGCACAATCACTTAAAATTTTAAACTGTTTTTGATTTTCTTCCATAATCCTTCTTTCTTCTTTGTAGAGTCCTTAGGTATTAGTTTTTTATTGTTTAAAAAAGTGTCCAACCCTACTTTTTTAATCTCTTCTATTGTTTTTTTCTTATGTTCTAGGATGTCCTTATTGTCCTTTAATATCTCTTGTCGCAACCAGGCTTCCTTCTTCTGCTTTTTCTCCTTTTTCATTGAATGTCATTTTTGGGGTGAAATTAAATTCTAATTCTCGTAAAGAATCTACATTGTTCTCTGAAAACATTTTCTTTAATTCCATCATCTTCATATTTAATAAGGTACTTTTTTCTTCTATATCTTTATTCCATTTTATAATAGCTTGTATCTCGGCTATGAGTAAAGAAGTACTTTCCTCGTTAAATAACGTGAAAAATGAAACTATTTTATGTGTTTGGTTCTGAGTTCCTATTTTCATCTGAATTTTATCTCCTCGGCTAGTGAGAATCTTTTTATCTTCCCAGTTTAATGGTAACTTTAAGTCAAACACTAGAAAGTCATCATGTCTTCTAATGCTAGTAAAAAATTCATCAAATTGTAATATTTCTTCGTATAGTGTCATTTATGTAATCAAGTAGGTTAGGAAATAGGAAATAGAAAATCCTAATAATAGTAATTCTTTATAGTTTAATGTATATTTGGTGGGTTCTGCGGACAACAAACTTGTTACCAATAAGAATACGTTCCTTGTAATAACTAATATAGTAAAAATAAATACACATATGTACATCCAGTTATCCATTTATTTTTTACTTTCTTCTAATATTTCTTTTCGTAATTGTTGTAGTATTGATTTTAATTCTTGCGATGATTTTCTAGCTCTAATACCAGCACTCTTATTGTGTTTTTCAAAAAACTTTTCTGTGTCTACTTTTATAGCAGTTACTAAATTTTCTATTTGCATTAATGTTTCCATTCTATTCTGTTGTTTGTGTTTTACTAATGTAAGATTCCCAAGTAACTAAACTTGAGTTTGCCTCACTTAATTTATTGACTAATTCTACGGACTTCTGTAGTTGGTCGTTTGTAGAAATAGTGGTAGAGTTTAAAACTCTTTCTAGTTCATTTTCTAATTTTTGTTTACGAATTATAAGTTCGTTGTTTATTATATTAATAATTCTCATGGTTAAAGTTAATAAATTATTTATCTACTGTCAAGTTGTCTTCTAAAATAAAATAAATCTCACTCAACATATCAAGTTCAGACTTAGTCTTGTGTAGATGTAAACTAAATAACTTGAATAGAAATTCACTTATCTTTTCTTTATTTTCCTCTTTTTTATTAATATAAAAAGATTCGTAAAAAAAGTTCCAAAAATACTCATAGTGGTGGCCATAATACTTAAATCGTATATTCTCTTCTTCAAAATTCTTAACTAGATTCTTCCAACACCAATCAAAATGCTCTTTTCTTTCTTTATCCTCCTTAATTACATCATCACCTAAATAGGTTTCTATAACTGTAGAATAAAGTCCATTAAGATAATCGAAAAAAAGTTCTAACTTCTCTGTATTAATATTATTAGCTTTAACCCATATATTCAAGTCGTCCTGATTTACGGGTGCGGTTACATATTTAAAAAATTGTTCGGGTAATAGTCCTCTTCTTTCCATATCTTTTATTTTATAAATATAGTCAGTAGTAGGGGTATAGGTAAAGGGATTTATTGTGTATTTTTGTTATAGTTCCACAATTTTTTCATATTCACCATATCTACGTTAACTTCTTCTTTTACTTGTTTAACTTTTTGTACATCTGGTGTGTACCCTCTTAAATTACTCATAGAAGCTTTATTTGCGGCTATCTTTTCTTTTCTACGTTCAGCTGACTTTTTCATTTTATTTCCTAACTCACTTTTTCCTACATTTCCTAAAGCTTCTCCGTCTTCATCTTCTTGAGCATTTCCTGTTTCTGAAGAACCTTCTAAGTAATCAGTTAGTCGTTCCATATTTAAATTATTAATATCAAAATCTAGTAGTCCTGGATGAGCAAAATCATCAATGAATTCTTGGTCATCATCATTATTTCTATAATATTGGTATCCTATATTATCTGGGTCAGTTTTAGAATCTTCTTGGTGTGGGTATTCTGGGTGGGTATTACCTTTAAAGTCACCATAGTCCTTAAACTTTGTTGCTGTTGCTTTCATCGCTTTATTGTTTTCAGTTTTAGATTTTTTAACAGCCTTTTCATATGTGTCATATCCTGGGTGTGACTTCTGTGCTTCATTAAGTTTATTTTTTAATTTTTTGTTTACCAATTTTTTAATGACATTAGTCGTAGATTCACTTAAGGCTATTTCTTCTTCCTTATTCTTTGGATACTCCTGAGTCTGTTCTTGGATAACATCTTTAATCATCCCATCAATTGTATTTTCTAATACTAGTTTTTCTGCCATCTCGTCTGCCGCAGCTTTTAAAGACTCTTCAATAACTTTTGTCTTTCTAAACTCTTTTCTGTCTTTTTCAATCTCTGTAGCTCTCATAGTTACACCTTTGTTATCTCTTGATAGAGAATGGTTCTCACCAATTCTATCCACTGCTTTTTTTATAATTTTTGTTAAATCTGGACTTTGTGCTAATATTGACATAATTTCTTTTTATTATAAATATCTATTTATTCGTATTTTCCACCAACATTAGAGCCCATAGTATATATTTTACCTATTGGTTTATCCATTTTAGTTGTAGGACCTAATATAGAGGTGATTGGGGACTTATATATACTTCTTCTTATAATCTCTTCTATTTCGTTTTTTACTAGTTCTCTAACATGTTTTTTACTTGTTCCTGTTTTTTTACAAACTTCATTAATCGCTTTTTTAATTTTACTATTTTCGGTAAGGTCTAATGCATTTATATCTCCTTGATTACAGTAAGGGAATTTTTTACATCTGTCTTTTACCTTAACAAATTTTCCTCCTGGCCATTGTGTTTTTGCTTTTCCTCTCCAGTTCTTCTCATTTTTTGCCCACATTTGTGGTGTCTCATAAGCACCCGCACTAGACGCTGTGGTCTCTTCTTCCATCTCTTCTTTCTTCTTTTTTCTAAATCTAGGGTCGTACCCTAACGGTGCGGAAAAAGCACCTGCACTTGCACTAGTAGTAGCTTCTTCCACCTCACCTTCTACTTTTTGTGATTCTTCCCATTCTTTGTGTGATTTTCCTCCATGAACTTTTTCACAATCATGGTTCTTGTTACTTTCGTCTAAAGATGAGTTTTTAAGTAAATTTTTATACATAAGTTTGTCTGGACCTTCTATAGCTTTGCTTAATGCTCTTTTAAAATTGTTTTCTAATTGTCCCATTATCTCACTCTTTTTATTTCTGATTGCCACATACTACGTCTAAACCAGAAAGTTTTATATAACTCTAACATTACTTTACTAACAATATCTACAATCTCTGCTCTTGTATTTCTTCCTTTCTTAATTTCAGTAGCAATTACTTTTTCTACTTCTTTTTTGAATTGGGGTTTGGTCATAAAGTCTTTAATCTCTTTTCTAGCTATTCTTGCTATTTCGTCTTTATCTGTTTTTGTTAATGCCATTACCTATAAATATTAGTTAACATTAGATACGACCCAAGAAGCTGTAACAATTGTTGCTGCCCCTAAAAAGAAGTGTATAACTGGTTTATTGTACCATTTTGGTCTAAGTTCTTTTGTTAAATCCATATATAAATCTATTCTCTGATTTAGTAGGTCTGTTTTCTCCCCCATGAAAGCTATATGAAGACTATCTTGTATGTGTAGTGTTTCGTAGTTGGTGATTTGTGTGTTTAATAACTTAATTTCTATTTTCTGCAGACTATCAGTTTGTTCATATACTTGAAATAGTGAGTCCATTTCAACCACTTCTTTTTCAGTAAAAGTGTGTGTTTGAGTAAAGGCCCATACTGGGGTAAGCAATAATAATATTAGTATTAATTTTTTCATTACTTAGCTCTTTTCATTTTAAATGCATCTTCATAAGCTTTAGCTATCTTAAAACAAAAATCTGCTTGACCTAAATCAATTGGGTCCATTCCGTCTTGCCAGAAAAGAGTATAATTACAGTACCTGGATGCTGTAGTAGGTTCAGGTGTAATATAAAATGTTATAGCTGGTGTTATGGCTTTTTGTAAAGACCTCCCCATACCTTGTTTATAACCATAACTTTTCCACGTCCTCATCCCCGGACATTTTTCATCTTGTTCTTTAATAACCTTACTGATTATTTTGGTTAATTCGTCTTCTGTTAATTTAATCTTTTTCATATATATTTAAATTATATGTATAATTATTCCTTATAAATCCACTTATCACTAAACGCTCTAAAATATCTTTTTGCTTCTTCATATTTTTTACAAGCTCCCATCATCTCTCTATCTATTTCTTTTTGTAATTCATTAAACCCTAAAATTATCTTACTTCCATCATGTGAGCGTATATCCTGTTTATCATGATAAAACATATTAAAGATGTGAGAACTCATTTCACGATAAGCGTCTAGAAATTTATTTCTATCAGCATCTGGGTCTCTTTGTTCTTTAACAACTTTTTGTATTATTTCGGTTAAATCTTTTTCGGTTAATTTTATTTTTTTCATGATTAATTTCTTTTTTTAAGTCTATTTTTTAGAGCGTTAGTTGCTTGTTTTCCGGATTTCTTTTTTACTTTAGGTTTTTTCTTTTTAATCTTTTTTAATTCTTCATTTGTGTCAGCAATTTTTTTCTTTGTTACTTTCTTTTTCTTTTTTACGTTTTCTATTTTCTTATCAACTTCTTTTGTTTTCTTTTCGTTTTTCTTTATATTCTTTTTAATCTTCTTAACTTTTTTACTTGAGTTTGTGTTCATAAACCATACAAGACCAATAAAAAATCCTATTGCCCCCACTATCCATTTCCATGACTTTTTTAAAAATTCCATATTATTCGTTTTCTTCTTCCATTTTATTGGTAGATTTTCTCTCTGCTAATACTTTTGCCCATTTTGCTGAAAATATTTGATAGTAATCTTTTAAGTTATTTAACATTTCTAAGGCTTCTTCATCGACTTTCATCATAGTCCCGCTCAAATAAACACCATTTCTTTCACCCACAGTGTAATAAAATTCTGTGTCAAATTTAACTAACATACCAGACCATTCAACATTATTTTCATATATGTTTAATGCGTTATAATCTACTAAATCTGAAACTTGTTCAATAAAATCGTCCATAGTTTCTTGGTAGGTATTTTTTTCTTCGTCAGTTAGTGTCACGTCTGGAGTAGTGTATCCATGTACCACAATTTTTCCACTAGAAACTTCATATTCTTCTACCTTTTCTATGTCTCTATCTAAAGTGTCTGTTTCTTTTCTTTGTTCAAATATCACTCTAGACTTATCTAGTAATGATTTCATCTCATCGTATTGTCGATTATTATAATCAACCACATTTTTTATTTTATTTATTCTTTTCATAGTAATTCAAAATTAAATGACGGATTTAAATCTGTCCAATATTCATTATAGTTACTTCTAGAGACTATCCCTCTAAAATTTTCAACACCTTCAACTAATACATTATGGCCTATAAACTCATTAGGTATGTTCTTTCTTTTACAGATATTTTTAATAAGTTCTGAAGTTGATTCAGTTTGTTTATCTGTATATTCGTCCCAAAATAATTTACCTCTCCATTTCTTCTCGTGTGCCTTATTAATATAAATATTACCTAACCAGTCAATAAACTTACCGTCATTACTTCTTCTTTTAAGCCACCCTAAATTTTCTAGTGCAATCACTGTAACACCGGAATCACAATAACCAGATAAGTATTGTGGGGTGATGTCATTTTTATTCAAATGGTGTACATTACCGTCTTTTTCTATAAAATAATTAGGTATTTTTTTATGTTTACCATTATTTCTTAATTTGAGCCCTCTTAAAAAATCTTTTGCTGGTCTATGAGTATTACATAAAAGGATTTGGTTATTTTCTTCCTCGGTATTTAAGGTGTGTTTTTGTCTCATCGGCTATGTCTTTATTAGTGATTTTAGTTATTAAGGTTTGTGTTGTGTCGGTTAATCTATATTCTTCTACATTATCTTCACTGTATCTTTCGTCCTCTTCTATGGTTTCGTTATTCTTTATTTCGGTGTCGTTTGGTTGGTAGGTGCTGTCACTTTTTCTAAGAAAAGCTTTATCGTACCCATTTGCCACCAATAAATCATATAATTGTTTTCGTTGTTCACTGTCATTTTCTTTTAAAGAAAATTCTTCCAAATCTAATTTATCTTCTAGAACTTCTTCGTCTAGTTCTACACTCTTATTAACAATCTTAAGAGCTTCGGCTAATTTTTCAAGGTCTTTTTCGGTAGGGTTTATTTTATCTTTCTCTTCTTCATCAATTTCTTTTTCCAGAATTCCCACTTGTGTACTCAACTCTTCTAGTTCTTTTTCATCCAAATCATCCTCTGTTTTAATTACTCTAGATTCTTCCATTTCTTCTTTCTCCTCTATAGGAGAAACTATATCTTCAGTTTCTTCTCTTGGATAATGTTTTTCTACAAATGTAGGGTAAGTTACTATTTCTATGTCTTCTTCTTGGGTGTGTTTTATATATGCTTCTAAATCATTAAAGTAGTCATCGTCGATTATTTCTTGTTCAATAATCATTTCATCTGTATCTTCTACTTCTTCTGTTTCAATGGGGTAGGGGGTATTAAATTCCATTCCTTCTGGGACTGACATCATAACTTCGGGGTCTTTTTTCTTTATTTGTGCAAATGCCATATTCGCAGCTACCACGAGTGCAATTGCTAATGGGTCAAATACAAATATAATTAAAAGTAAAAAATAATTAACAACCTTATCCATTGGCCATCCTGTTGTGTTGGCTAGATATTTAAGAGGACCTAATTCTCTTTGGTCTTCATTAGATATTTCTTTTTCTAATAAAGCCATATCTGTTTTACCTATAGAATCTAATACAGCTTCTAACTTTAGATTTATATTATCTCTATCTGTAATTGAAGTTTTTAATTCTGCCTGTAATGCTCTTCTTGCCGAGCTAGATGTTGATGTAATTACTGTTTGAGAATTTTTATCAAACCATGATACTTGCTGTGGATTAGATAATGATACTCTTAAATCTGAAATTGATTTATTTATTTGAGTCTTCTCAATTGTTAAGTCTTCTTTTGTTTCTTCAAACCTAACTTGTTTCTGTTCAAGAATTAAAAGTGATTTGTCAAGTAGTTCTGATTGAGTTGCTGTCGATTGATATGCTCCAGATAAGAATCCGTAAATACCACCACTAGTGATTACCATTAGAACAAAACATGCTATCATAAGATAGCTCTTTAATACCTTATTTATGGTACCCCAATATTGATATAGTAGTGATGCTACCACTAATTTGGCGAATTCAAGTGAACCAGCCATTATTATTACTTGTGTGGAAGCACCCGCGAATAATTTACTTAATCCGAAGACAGAATAGAAGGCTGCTGACCCAGATACCGCTAATGCTGCTAACGCGATGAGTAATGGAAATAGTCTTTTTTTCATTTATCCTTTTATTGATAAATATTAATCAGTCAGGTATTCTAACAATTGATAGCTATCATTTCTTAATTTTCTTAAGGCTTTTTCTTTAATTTGTCTAACTCTTTCTTTAGTTAGGGATAATTCGTCCCCAATTTCTTGTAGGGTCATAGGTGTCCCACTTAACCCATAATAGTCTATAATTATATTTTTTTCTCTATCATCTAGACCTGACATTAGTTTAACTAATTCTGTTTTTAAATTAAATTCGTCTTTAAAAGAGTCTTCTGGGTCGTCAGCATTTTCATTAACTATCATGTCAATTAAAGTATCACCTTCTTCATTTATTGGTCTATCGTAGTTAATCGTAGTTGGTAGAAGAGCGAGTTTGGTGTTTAGTTCCTCGATTTCTTGCCCTACTTGTTTTTTTTGTCGATGTAGTTCTTGTATTATATTAACTGGGAGTCTTATAGTTCTTGCATTTTCATTTAGACATTGTAATATAGATTGTTTTACCCACCATACCGCGTAGGAAATAAACCTAAAACCTTTGTTCCAGTCAAAGTTTTTTATTGCTTTTAATAGCCCGTAATTACCTTCGGCGATTAAGTCGGATAGTGATATTCCTTGATTTTGGTAATCTTTTGCTACACTTATTACAAAGCGTAAATTACCTTCCAAAAGTTCTAAATGAATTTGTTCTATAACTTCAGGTGATGTACCTTCGGTTAACATAATTTTTGCTAATTCCTTTTCTCGTGCTGGGGTTAATACTTTTCTTTTTCTCACATCTTTTAAATAATGAGAGATTTCTGCTTGATTGATGAATGTGTTCTTTGCCATTTATTTATTTATTTTATTATATTAATACTACAATAAGTGTACCATACTATATAAACTGACGTTTTGTCATGTTTATTATATTGTGTGGTACAAAAATAAAAAATAAATTTGTATTAACCAAATATTTTTGGGTTTTTAAATAAGGTAAGGTTTGAGTACTCCAATAAGGTCTTCAGGTCCGTCCATTGCTTGGCCCGCTAAATGTCTACTTTTGTCTTGAACTGTAGGTATGTAGGTGGTGTTATTGTCAAGGTCTTCTATAATTAAAACTGGGGTGTACCACGCCATATGGTGTTCACGTTCTGCATCAATATACTCCCAACGTGTGTCCCCGTTTTCTTTTTTTAATTCTGGGGATGTAACCGTAATACATTTGTCGTTAAAAGGGATGTTATTCTCTTTTAAAATTTTTTTCGTTTCTGTACAATAGTCACAACTTGTTTCTGTAAAGATTGATACTTTATATTTTTTGGTATTTAGTTTCATTAATATGGTTTTATCTATTGTATTTATTTAAAAATTCCATTTCTGCTTTAGTGAGACTTTCTAACCCTTCATCTATTATTTTATCTAATAAATTATCTATAGTCATGGGTCTTAGGTTCTTTTTAATTGTACGACTTCTTACTGGTTTGTCAAGGTCGGTTATCAAATTTTTAAATTTATTATCTACAATATTCTTAAGTTGTTGTTGAAGTAGTTTCGCGACTTCTGGTTTTATATTAGTTTGTCTCTTCGGATTGCCTCCGTTAAAGAGATGGTCTTCTAAATTTTTATCTAACCTATAGGATAATTTTCTTGGTTTAGGCATTAAAAAGAAAGAGGTAACCTCCGTAGTTAAAAATTCTTTTAATATATCTTCTATTTCTTCAAAGGTCATTCGTGATTTTATACACATAATTATCACTCTATCTCCAGTAACGAAACTAAACTCATGATGACTTACTATGGTGTCCATAACATCTTTAATGTTCCCCATAATTTTAGAGTTCTTTTCAATGGTATTCCAATTACCAAACATGAATAATAAGTATTTTCTAACTCTTGGTTCCATACTTATAAATATTTGGTATTCGTTTCATTACCGGAATTAAAGGTAGAAATGTTTTTTTCTTTTGTTATTGTTATACTGTTGTCCGCCCATTCTCTTACTAATGGATTATGGGTGATTAAAAATACATTTTCGAAATAATCTTTTATTCTTCTAAAGAAAACACCTACTTGTTCTAAATTCTCATTACTTACCTTACCTAATACTTCATCAAATACTGTAATATTAGGTCTAGGAAGACATGATACTTTAGTTAAGACAGTCCTAATAGATAATGAAGCTAATGTTTTTTCAAATCCACTTCCAGCAGAAAGTAGTTTTTCAACACCACTTTCGTTGTCTACCATCCAAAATTCAACTTCATTTTTGTCATTTACTTTAATTTCTACCATAAAATTAGTTACATCAGATAATAACCTCATTAATTCATTATTTAATTTTGGTACAACACTTTTAACTATAGTTTTTATAATCCCATTTTTTCCAAATACCGTTAAATAAGCTCTAAAAATCTTATTAACTTCATTTTCTTTTTTAATTTTATCTATTTTAATTTTAGATTCCACTACTAGAGTATCTATAGCTTTTATATCACCCAAATTAGTTTCTATTTCTCTGAGAGTAGTGTCTTTGGTGTTGGTTAGGATATCTATCTCTGAATTCGTGGATAAAATCTTCTGTTCTATAAGTTTATTCTGTTCTACTCTGTCTTTGTTTTGTTTCCATTTATTCAGTTGGGTGTTTACCTTATCAACCTCCAGTTCTTTTTGACCTATCTCTAATACTAATCTTTCTTTTTTTAGTAATTCTTTTTCATACTCATCAAATATAGTTTTTTTAACTTCTAGTGTTTCTACTTCTTTTTCTAAGATGGTTATATCTGATGATGTAGTTTCAATTTTTTCATTTAATGTGTGTGAAGTGAGTTTTAATGTTTTAATTTCTTCACTATGGTCAACATCTTCTAAACTTCTTTTACATAATGGACAAATCTCCGCTTCTTCTAAATGTTTCCAGTTCTTATCTATATTTCTTAATTCTACTTTTTCTTTAGTTATTTCTAAAATTAAATTTTTAAGATTAATTTTTTTATTTTTTAACTTTTCTAAACTAATTTGTTCTGGTGTATCATTTTCACCATAATTCTCTAATTTTTTCTTTAAAATGGATATTAAATTATCTTCTTCTTCTTTTTTTTCTTCTAATAATCTAGGATTTACATTCTGTATTTCTAAGTCAATATCGGTTATTTTCTGGGTTATTAACCTATCTCTTTCTATGTTTTTTATTTTTAATTTATTAATAGAATCTTGTAGGTTTTTATTGTTTACGTTATTAGATTCTATTAAAATTTCTTTCTTAGTAGTTTCATTTTTTATTTGTTGCTTTAGTTCTTCTACATTATAAACATTAGAAATGAGTTTTTTAGACCATTCGGAATACATTTCTTTACATTTATTTTCTTTATCTTTTAAAACTTCTAACCCTATAAATCTACTTAATATATTACCTCTCTCAGTTGGTTTGGACTCAATTAGTGACTCTAAATTACCTGCTGTAGATAATACAGTCAAAAGAAAATCGTTCATGGTTCCAATCGATTCTTTTATAAACTTCTCTGTTTCTCTTCTTTGTTCTCCCGTAAAATTTTGTAGTGTACCGTCTTTTTTTCTTTCTAAAAATTCTAAACTAGTACTAACTGACCATTCACCCTTTTTAGTTTTTCTTCTTTTAACTTTTCTTACTATGATATAATCATTACCATCTATTTCTACTTCTCCTTGAACTATCACTTCATTGTTTTTTCTAAATCTGTTAAATATGTCCAGGGCTTTGGTGGTTTTTGTGGTGGTGTTAAAAAACAAAAAGAGAATTAAGTCCACCGCTAAGACTGACTTTCCACCAAAGTTAGGTGGGTTGGAGTCAATCACGGTAATTCCTCCTAATTTCTCTACATTCAATAAATTATTATCCCCGAAAGATAAGAAATTAGAAAATTTTATATTTTTAATATATACCCTTTTGTACTTGGTGTCTACCTCAAGCTCATCTGCAATTTTTATATTTACCTTATCATCTAAACGTTTTAATAACTCTATATCTACCCCTATATCATTTGCCATAACAAACTGTGACATAAGATTTCGTTGATAGTTGGTGTCCATAACATTTTGTTCTAAATCTATTTCTAGTTCATCTCCAGAACTCTTATCTATAGCTTTAGTTATTACGGTAACATTTTTAGATTTGTATTTATTTTGAAAATATGTTCTTGCTCTTTTTATTCTTTCTTGAGTGAAATTCTCTGGTATATCTTCCCTAGTTACTTTTATAAATGGGTTCTCTAGTTTGTTTATTTCCATATGGTAAATATCGTATATTTATTAATATAAATCAACATAAATGAAAATACGAATAACAGAAACTCAGTACGGTACTTTGGTTGGACATGCTAGTAACTTAGATGAACAACTTATCAAGGTACTGAGAGATAGATATTTTGATGTACAAACTTACATTAAAGACATAGACTGGGATGTGTTAGATGAAAAAGTCGCAGCTAAAATAGATAGAGCGGATATGGTTTTAATAATTGCTGCTTATAAAACCTTCGTTGGTAATGATGGTAGTGACACTCCTAATATTAATCCTTTAATGACTCAAGATGGTATGAAGTTGGGTACAGTAAATGGAAGTAATTGGTATAAATGTGGTAGATTTGGTAATCCTGAACGTCAACATAATGGTGTGGACTTAGATACACAGGATATTGCTAAGAATCAACCTGCTGTTGCTGCATGTAATGGAACTATAACTGCTAGTGAATATGGAGTTGGTAATTGTGGGGGCATGATTAAATTACAATGTAATAATGATTATACTGTACAGTATTGTCATATGGATTTTGTTTTTCCAGCAGAGGTTATAGTAGGTTTAAGTGTACCTCAAGGTTTTCCTATAGGTGTTACGGGTGGTGACAACCCTGACCATAATAAAGAAGGTGGTAGTAGTGGTGCTCATTTACATTACGCAATTTGGAAGGATGGTTATTCGTGGAATCCTTATTATTTACCGTTTACTAAATCATTAGAATTTGCTCAAGGTAGTGGTGATGAACCGGTAAAAATGCCGGCATGTAGATGTTCTAGTAGCCGCCCTGAATGTTGTTGTGAGTAACTCTATAATACTCCAGGTCCTGAATAATCATTATGTGAATCATCATCTTTAGGTGGTTTATTTTCTTCAAACCATTCTATAATTGCATTTATTCCCCATACAGACCCACTTGCTAACATGCCATCAAAAAATATATTACTATAAGGTATTGTAATCATTGATAGTGTAGGTGAGTAAAACGTTAGGGAAAAAAAGAACCCCACCCAAGTAGATGTACACATCATACATCCTAATAAATCTCCCAAAAATGTTGATTTCTTAGTTATCCATTCTCTCGTGGTGTCAAATATGCTACCAAATACTAGTATCTGGGACATTCCGTAAGCTGCTAAAATCCATATAAGTGTTTCCATAATATTAATCTAAATAGGTGTCGTTTAAGTTTGATGATTTCATATACTTTGCTCTTCTGTTTACCGTTACGTTCTTAAAGTGTTCAAGTACGTCATCTTGTTCTTTTATTTTATTTTTTTGTTCGTCTATTAATTGACTTGCTTCAGTTAATTCTCTTCTTAATTTTTCCAATTCTTCAATTAACTGAGTATCTTTTACTTCTTTCGTTATAATTTTTTCTATAATAACTTCTTTTTCAATTGGTATCTCTTTAATCACTTCTTTCACTATCTCTTTTTCTACTGGTACTTCTTGAATTTGTGATTTGGGTAGGAATGGTGCGACACCATACTTATCTAATGTTAAACCGTCTTTAGCACATTTAACTATAAAATTGTCTACCTCTGTTATTTCATTTAATTCACAATACATTGTGAATTCTTTTTGTAAATCTTTATTTATGTCAACCATTTATTAAAATTTCTTTATTATTCTCTATATCCTCTATATCTCTTATTCTAAAGTTAAGATATGGTTGGGGATTATCAAGGTTAAAAAATCTATATTTTTCTGTTCTTGTATTATATACACCATATCCATGATTCTTTATACTTTCACCAAAATTTTGAATTATGGTCGACCCTACCATATATGCTTTCTTATTACCGGGTATCTTGAATGTTTGTCTTTTATGGATATCACCTGCTAATACCACGTCACACCCCTCAAATCTATCTACACTGTACCCAGCGTCAAATACAAACCCAAAGTCATTTGATGACCCTTCTATAACACCATGAAATAGACCTATTTTATATTTGTCAGTGTCTAGTGGTATACTAGGGCTAATATTATGTTCTCTAAGAGAGTATACACACCATAATACATTATCATCTTCATAACATCCTGTGTCCTTATAATATACTATATTTGGGTTATTTAAACTATCTATTACTGGTGATAGAGCGTCCATTCTGTCCATGTTGTTTTCTAAAAAGTCATGATTACCTATTAGGTATATACATTTACAAATTTTAGCTGTTTCAGTCATCACCCAGGACATTAGGTTTATGAGTTCAGGGGTCATCTGATTCTTAGAATGTACAAAATCACCAGTAAAAACAATTCTATCTGGTTTTTCTTTTTTCCATTTTTCTAAGGCTTTTTCCAAAACTTTCTTATCTCTTTTATGTTGTTTATAGAGTTTTAGATGAAGGTCGGAATAATGGATTATTTTTTCTATCATTATTTTTTATATGTTTCTATTATGTCGTTTAGTGTTAAATTATTTACGGTTTTTATAGTATTCTTTGTTTTATACAACACATACTGTATTATAGTTCCTAATATAAATGTAATTCCCATCATAATGAAAAATTCTAGCCAATAATGATAAAATGCATAAATGGTAAATAATAGAATGATGATACTTGAAATGATATATGTTAGGTTATAGTGAATATTCATTAGTAATCTATATAGTTTAGGGGTTTTGTTATATATAGAAGTTAGATGTTTTTTAGGGTGGGTTTCGGTTTTTGATAAATCTCTAATATCCTTAATCCAACTAAGTGTTAAATATACAAGTACTGATGTTATGAGTATTGGTAGGAAAAGGTACCAACAGAAAAATATAAAAGATGGAAAAAGAGTTATGGGTACATTCCTTAATCCATCCGGGATTATCTTTAATATGCCTTTAACTGATGCTGAATTTGTTACTCTAACTTTTAATTTGTAGTCAGGCCCATATAATGCAGATAAAACCTCCAATCTATGATTTCCATTGATTATCTGAAATCTTCTCTCTCCTTCACTATTTTTTCTGGCTCGGACTATTATATACCCATATTTTGCTGGGTCGTAACCCTCTTTTTCAATACTTTCTTTGAGGACATTCCATGGGTACAGTGTACTTGAGGGGCCTTTAAAATAAACACTCCTAAATACCCTTTTTAAGAGTGATTTAAATCCTCTCATTTTTCTTTTACGCCATAGTTTTTCGTCTTTAGTCTGAATTATGTTGTCCTCCTTATCTATGGTAACCGCACCTGTATATCTACTAAAAGGTATTAATTCACTTATTTTAACTTCTAGTAGCCCCTCTGGCCCCTCCACTTCCTTCTCCCAGCTTTTTCCGTGGATGTATATTTTTTTCATTTTATCTGTATTTTCTACTTTCATTTTTTCATTATTTTAAGTATTTCATCTCTAAAATCATAACATTTTATAATTTTATAGGTTTCGTTATTTTCGTTAAACCAAACAATATAACAGTCTCCAAGTTCAAGAGTAGTATTTCTTTCTACTATTAATTTATAAAAAGATAACTGCAAAGAATAGGTATTTAACTCACAAACATCTAAATGTGACAGAGGTTCCTTAAATTGTTGCCATTTATTTTCTTTATTTATAGCTTTATTAGTTTTCCAATCCCATATTTCTAACTTTTTAGATTTTTCATTATAAAAGAGTTGGTCAATCATACCTGTAACCCCCCAATCTTTGTCACCAACCACAATTTCCGCACGAACTGGAATTAATTTACCAAAGGATTTTTCGTAAAAGTCGTCAAACATTTTCATCAATGCTTTTACGGATTCTTTGCACTCCAACATATTTTCTACACTCCCTAATGCTTCAGTAATATGATGTTCGGGAAATGGAAAAAGTTTATTTGTTAAAAAATTTTCTACATATTCATGGAAAGCAGAACCTTTTTCACAAGAAAAATCTGCTTTATATTTCCATTCTTTTAAAATTTCTTCCTTTGTTATTCCTCTCTCGTCGGCTTTTTTTTGTGACCAATACTCTTTATCAAATGGATGTTTGTATTTTCCTATAATAGAGGTTACTGACTTAGTCCTTACATTGTCTAAATAATATATATGTTCCTTGTCATGAAACTTAATGTTATTAAATTTAGCTAATTCTTTAGTTATTTTCATAATAATTTGATTCTTTTTAAATTGTCTACTCCGCCTAAATCACCAATATCTTTATCCTTAGGTAATTTTATTAATCTTATTCTATTTGTCAATTTACCGCCTTCTAATTTTCTATAAAGTTGTTGAGCGTCTTCCCACGCATCACCATCTAAACATACAATAATGTTACTGGTGCATTTATCATATAGAGTTTTCCATAGTCTATCGCTTAAATTTTTACCTAATACCGGAATTGAGTTGTTGACAAAAAACATATCGAATACCCCTTCTACTAGATATACATCCTCGTCCCAATTTATCATGTGTTCGTTGAATATTATCTTGTCTTTTTCTGCTTCAGGATTTTTATATTTATTTTTATGTCCCACATAGGAGCGTGAAACAAAATAATTTATTTCTTCATTCTCATCAAATGAAGGAACAATTATTCTACCTCTATACTTTCCTTCTGTGGTATAACCTATAGAATACTTAGAAATTACCTCATCACTTATATTTCTTTTTCTTAAATAATTATACGCTTCCTTATATGGGATGGTTAATTTATTCCCTTTTGTAAATGATATATATTCTTTAGGTAATTTAATGTCTTCATATTTCCTTTCTGTTTTTTTAATGAAGTCCCCACCTATCAATTTCCAAGTGGATTTTATTCTATTGTTACCCCATTTAAAAAATAGTTTATTTAATGAACCGTGGGTTCCGTAAGTTTCCGAACATGCCCAACATTTATATACCCCTTGATGGTAGTTAACTTCAAAATTTCCCTTTCCATCTCCTTTGTCTAATCCTTTAATGTCATAAGAACATACAGGACAGTCAAATGATATTTGTCCTTTGTTTGGGTAGTGGAGATTTATTTCTCCTAAAACTTCTTGTAATAACTCTATTAATAGTGGTGATTCATCCATGTTAGAAATATATGGAATATTTTAAGGTTAATCAATTACCAAATGGTTTTTTGTTGTAGATATCCTAGGACACAGGTATAAGCGTCACACATATCAAAATTTTCTTTTTTAAGTGTGTTGTTTCTAGTATAGGTCCATGTTAGGTGTGGTTCTTTTTCTGAAACTTTTTGCCAAATAATATATTTTTTATCACAACCAACCTCGTATTTACCAAATAATACTTTTTTGCCTTTATTGTTTTCCGTAAAAAGAGACGGGAAAGCAAATTTTCTAGAATTATATGTGGAGATGAAGTCGGGAACTATACCTAAAGTTTCGTAAATAATACGAGTAATAAATGCGTTATACCTCATTAGAGTAGAGACTGTACGTATATTGTTAGAATTTAAAAGAGGTTCTTCTATTATAACTTTAGTTATACCTACATTCCTATAGTCTAAAATTTTGGATTTAAATTGTTCAGCTTTTAACAACATTTCTTCTATTTTACTCTCAGGTACAGGTTTAATTTTTGGTGAGAAATGAGTTAGTTCTAATAAGTTTTTAGTCTGTGTGTCAAATAATGCCCACCCTATAGTTTTTGTTGATATATCCAACCCTAATACTTTTGGGCTTTTTCCTAGTTTTTCCATACTGTAAATTTAGAACGTAAGAATCAATTGTAAAGTGGTTGGTGTGTTCTTCTTTTTTTCTATAGGCCTGTCTGGTTTGGCTATTGCTAATAATTTATTTTGTGCGTCGTAGAGTCCAATTTCAGTTATGTATGTTGAGGTCACATCTGATAAGTCCCAAATCTTTTCTATATCTCCAAATGGTGTTTTAAATTGTATTCCTGTGTCTTTTCCACCTGCTCCATAATAAGGTGCGTCCGAACTAGCTGCGGTTTGATTTTCGGTAATATAAAATTCGTCAGAACCAGCTACCAAATCTAATTGTATTTGTATTTGTTTTTCAAAAGAATAATAAGTACATAACGCTGATGTACTTGCTGTGTACCATATTTGAGTAAATCCTGATACATCTCCGTCATATAATTCCGTCGCTGCAGAAGACGCTCCTGAAAAATCAAAGTACTGTCTTAAGATAGGGTCCGTAATTACCGCAAAACCTTTATCTAAATACATTATTCCTACTGGTGTGTCATTGGTTTGGGCATATGCTTTAGGGGTATTAGATGATGAAACAACATCTGTAAATCTAAAGTTGTCTGTCCCTCCTCCAGGATATCCATTAGGAACTACATTATTTTGCCATCCATCTGACCAATTATTTATAGCGGTAATTGAACTCGCTAGGGTTGGTGGTTTTATATCGTCACAAAATAAAAAAGCTACATTAGAACTAGCCATACCTGGTGAACCATTTATATTACCGGGGATGATAGGGTTACCGAAGTATTCTGCTTCATCAGAGTTATCCGATGATGTTGGTAATGGTTCATAATAAGAACTATATAAGGTGTATGTACCAGCGGTAGTATTAGCAAAGGTAAGTTTAACTGTTCTTCCGTCAATTAGTGTTCCGTATTCAGTACTTGGTATGTCTACTACTATTATATTATCTTGACTTAAAGCACTCATACCATTTCTTGCCCATGTTGATTCATAGTCAGTTACAGACCCTGAGGTAGCTGGTAAAGAAAAAGAAGAATATAGGTTTGAGAAAGCTCTTCCGTTTGATGGGTCTCTTTGTGCTGCTGTAAATTTTAACGTACTTCCACTTATTGAAGTCCATCCATCACCACTATAAGGTACCACTACCGTTTTTATACTTTTTTGTTTGTTTTCTATTTTTTTAAGTTTTCCCATTTTATATCCAATTTTTATAGTTGTTTGATTTAGGGTTTGTATCCAAAATTAAAGAAGATTTACCAGGAAAGTAAAGCATAACCATGTGAAAAGGGCTCCCAGCACTTCTACCATTGTCATTTTCTTGTATACCTGGAAATACAGTCTGTTTAGTTAATGTATTGCTATTCTCATAGTTTGTAAACATAACTTTACCTCTATTAGGTGGTGTTAAAGCGGAGATATATTTTGATGCTTTATAGTTTGCACTGTATTCTCCTGGTGTTCCGTAAAATTTTAATCCGCTCCGTGCTGCTATAGAGTCGACAAATCTATTTCTACCACCTGGAATTGATTGTGTATCAAAATAAAGTAATTGTTGGGTACCCGCTTTTAAACTATTTTCTGTAAAATTACTATTTCTTCTATAAAATTCTAATGCCTTTATATCCATAATTATTATATTTGTATTAATTGACCGCTTATTAATTTTCTGTACAATGCTTTTCCTCCTTCCGTTTGCCAAGCATAAGTATTACCAGTGGTGTATCCATGTCCTCTTGGGTCATCGGAATATGAAGATAAATCTACACCTGCTTCACCATACCACTTTAAAGTAGCGTTATCATAAGTTCTATAATAATTTTGTGCGTCTACATTATTGTATGAAATAGACTCCGTAAGTGCATCTTTATTAAATTTAAACCTTACTGTTACTTTACATGGTGCGGCAGTTGCATCGTCTTGGGAATATATAGTCCATGTAACTGGTATAGAAATATTATATGAACTAACACCGGTACCACTTAATCCACTTTTAAACCCACCTGACCATGTATCAGTTAACCAGTAATTATTGTTTTGTCCTGCTACACCTACAAATATATTGTCTGCCATTTTCATCATTCTTGTTCCTAAGGTATAGTAGGGTTGTTGTTCCGCTTTTACTCTAGCGGCTACAGCCACATTAGAGTTGTCTTTTGATGGGTATAAATTAAAGTATGGGGCTGAAGATTTTAATCCTTGTTCTGCACGATTCCAACTAGAAGAATATTCTAAAGAACCGACCAGTAAACCAAAAGTGTCGGTTGGGTGTGTTGTTTCTGTTATATTAATTCCTTTCTGATTTCTTCCACTTATGTTTACGTAGGCACCGACTTGATTTGTGAGTCTTTCTAATTTAATAGGGTAATACGTAGGACTCAGGTCACTAGTTGCTACATTTAATACTAATCTAGCAGATGGAATTGTGGTTGATATGCTCTCATAACCTTCATTACCAAAACCATCTTTACTTAACGGAACACTACTTTCCATGTCAATTGTAGTGACGAACCCAATAAATACTGATTTAATATTATAGTCTTGTGTTGCCCACCCGTTTAATGTGCTATTCATCGTGAACATAGGATAAGGGTTAGTGTTACTATCCCAAGCACTTAATCCTCCAGCATTTAAATACCCAATATCATACGCTCCAAATCCAATTCCAGCTCCACCACACCCTTTAAGAAAGCGTGAAGAATTATCATTTAGACCAGGGGAAAACACCATAGAGAATGGTGAAGCGAGTTTTACCCCTTTTAGATTGGTTCCCGCAAAATCTATACCTGTGTGTTCACCTCTCCCCATATATGCTCCTCCTGCTAATGCTAACGCATTGTAATAGGAGTAATCTTTATCCGCTACTAATTTTACGGTACTAGTTCTTAAGGTTGTTCCGTCATACACCTTAATAGATTCCCAGAAATTCATATATTGGGTTATTCCGTATTCTGATAATGTATTTAATAATTTTAAGTAGTCTGTCGTATTTTCAACATCTAGTGTATCTTTAAAATAGGTGGTAAATAAGGCGGTTATTCCAGACGAGTTTGTGGATAATACGTTTTTGTGGTCGTCTATATATCTAGAAGTTAATAATTTACATAAAACAAAATAGTCGTGTAAATACACATCTATCTCTACCGTATCTCTATAATACTCTACTTGATTGTTGTTATTTAAAAACCCTAACGCTACGTATTTCTTAGGACTCGATAATACATTACTACTTTGTGGTGTGGTATGTACCATATCTTTTTGTTTGTATCCACTACTTACCGCGTTTCTAAATGTAGTGTCATTCCCAGTAACGTCTGGTAAGAACCCTAATTGTGCAGAATTATTACTAGTATTCGTGGTATCCGCATGGTTTTGGGTGTTTCTGTAATCAATATCACTATCTGAAATCCCAAATTTATCAAATAAACCCATAAAATTACTAGCAGTTAACATTCGACTTCTAGCGTCTTCTGTTAATTGTATTTTAATTGTGGTTGTGCTTGCACTATCTATATATCCCATATTATTATTCTCTTATTATATAATTATCTAGTTATCCAATTTATTTTATCATTAAATACATTCCAAACAATCTCCGTTACATGGTGAAGCTTCACCTAGATGTTCACAAAGTAAACAAAAAACTTCTTTGTCTTTACAAAAATCTAAGATATTACTTCCATCATATGTCATACAGTTTAAAAATATATTAAAATCGGTCATATCTACTTTACCATCACCATTGTAATCTCCTATTAGTTCACGGGTTCCATTTTCTTCACCCTCCATTAAATTTAAAAATATTTTTAAATCATCAATATCAATTTTGCCATCCCCATTAAAATCCGAACATGCCCAACAATATGACGGAAAAAAAGTAGTAACCGATTTTCCTAATGTCCAACAACTACTAAACATGCCACTATCTGGTTCTTCTAATTCTGTAGATTTAATAGGTTCGTTATATTTTAACCATATGGTTGATGGTTGTGGGTTTACCCCAACTGACGTATTACTTAATTTTATTACGTTACTTTCTATACTATACTTAGGTCCTACCATTACACTTGCGTATGTTGTATAACCACCAGATATAGTTGTTAATTCCCCTCCTCGTGAGTCGGGTAAATCATAGAAACACGAACTACTTAAAGCACTTAACCCACCTTCACTTTGACACGTGTTTCCTGATGCAAATCTACGATAATCCATGTCTTTATCACCTAATCCAAATTTCTCTATCATAGAATAAAAACTACCATTACCAGCTAATTGTAATTTCCCATAATCAGATAGGTACAATCTAAATGTGTTTCCCGATACAGAATTATTATGTATATTTAAATAGGCCATTAAAAATCAATAGATATTGTAAATTGCTGGGTCCCCGTTCTGTCTACTGGTGACTGCAATTTAGCAATAGCCATTAAATCTGGGAACCCGTTTTCGTTATCAAATAAACCGATTTCAGTAATCTTTGGTGTAACCGCTGAATTAGTGGGTACCGCCATATAATCTAACCAGGTTGGGTTGGTTGATGTTAAGTATTGTGTTTGTCCTAATTGTACTACATGTCTCATTTCATAGATAGTTGCCATTATATCCGTCTCAAGAGTCCCATAAAAGAAATACTCGTCACCAAATTGTAAGTCTTCTGGTTGTGATGTAGTTGGTATGGTTATATAATTCTGTAACTCATATGCTGTCATAGCGGTATAGCATTGTATACAACTTGCGTCTGTATCACAATCGGTTAGATAAAACGTATGTCCTATCAGATTGGTGGCCAGTATCTTATTTCCTACTGTATGGTTAGGAATTTGAGCTGTAACATCTTTATATTTCCATAATGCTGGGTCTGGTTCCGCTCCACTACTAACTATTTGACTTAACAAATATAATCGGTCTGCTTCAAATCCAGTACCACTTAAGGAATTACCTCCACCATTAAGATTTCCTAAATCCCTTAAATAAGGAAATTCACTTCCAAATGTGACCGCTAAATCAAATAATTCTTCTCCTAATGCTAGGGTTTCGTAAGAATAGTAATTACAATGTAGTCCTGTTGGTGTACCTGCACTATTATAAAACATATAAGTTAGGTAAATTGAGTCGGTGTATGCTTGTACGACACCATTACCACAAGACCCTGATGTACATGAGGTACCGGCTAATACCTTTTCTGTTTTAGGGGCTGGTAAGGTAAAACTTCTATTAGATTTATATGACATTGCGGTTAATAATTCTTCATCATCTATAACCATCATTTTATAATCGGGAAATACTTTACCTACTCTATTAGGTGTAGCTCCACTACCCGCGTTGTCATCCCATAAATGATAATACCTTAGTCCTTGGTCATTCATATTAGTGTTTGGTGTGGATAACATTAGGTGTGGATTTCCGTCTGCTGGGAACGCTCCGGGATAACCAGGTGGGTCCACATAAAAAGTTTGACCTAATATAGTTTCATTTCCAACACCACTTCCTGTACCTGAACCAATTGCATTTTTCTTATGCCACATTAACCAAGGTAAATGTAATTTAAAGTTTCTAGCTTCTCCTACACAAGTTTGATTACCACAAAAACCTGCTTGTTTTAAAGCAAATTTTTCCCCATAAAAATCGGTAGTTGTGTTATTTGTGTAATGTAGGAAACCAGCGGCTTTCTGTTCCGATGGTAATACAACTCTTATATTATCAAAAGAATCATAATAATAGGTACCTCCAATAATATTTTGGTGGTAAAAATCAATAAACTGGTCAGTAAATGATTGCCCATTATTACTTTGTAATCCAAAATACTCTCTCGAGCCACAATATCCACTAGAACCATAATATGTATCTCCTTCATAGGCAGATGTATCTACACCAGCTAAAGTATGGGTCCAATTTATATTCATATTCCATATTTTAGTGTCGGTAGTATTCAAGCTTGCACAATTATTAAAGGATAATGTGTCATTACACCAATAGGTAGCTGTAGCTGCGGTACTATATATACTCGCGGTAGTCATTGGGTTTGCAGAAAAAGGAGGGTACACTCTTACATGTGCACAACTACCAGTAATACCCGAATATTGTTCTAGAGTATAATCCGGCAAATCCCTGTCTACCGTAATATTTAATTCGATTGCTGTTTGTGCTGAGTTGGTATTTCCTGCTTGGACTTGATAGAATAAAGTTTGTGATGCTGCACTATAATTTAACTGTGAACACGCATTACCCGAAAATTCATAGGTAACGGAAATTAAGTCTCCATTTATTGGTGTATAGCTTTGTGTGCTACAGTCCGCACTAGTAATTTGCATACTACTTGTACCCGTCATCGCGGATGCGCAGAACAACCAATTTGAAGATAGTGTATAGGCTGCGTTTGTTTGAGCTGAGAAGTAGGTGTATACCCCAGGTGTGTTAGTTTCGGGTACTGTAAAGAAACCTCTTGCTGTTGCAGTGTTATATACTTCTTCATAGAGATGTTGTGGAATTGTAGGTCCAAAAGTATCACCGCTAGTGATACCTCCACTTATAGGGTATTTTACATGACCCTTATTCTTTTCCGGTAAAGGTAATAGATTTTGGGCGTTGTGTTCAGCTTGTAAAATATTTAATCCGGTATATTGTGCAGGAAGACTTGTATTATAACAATTATAACACATTTCACTATCTCCTAATTGAAATAGTCCTATATTTAATTTACCTTCTGATAATTTTTTTCTACCAGCATCAGTTAGTCTGGCAACAATTGCTCCTTGTGTGTTGTTTTTAATTATATAACTCATAATTTTTTCCTTTAATCATAAATACATTTTATTTTGTTTTACTCATCTTAATATGGTGTAACTCTACCTAAAGCTTCTCTTTTAAAAGGGTTATCTGTGTAAAAAACACTTTTACTTATTTCAAATGGTATTCTTTCACTTTGTGATACAGTGTAAATCGTATCTTTATTTATTAATGGGTAAGCTCTTTTTATTAATACTTCATACGTATAATTTCCAAAAGTAGATGGTTCTAAATAACACATTTTATTTATGGGCCCTATTTCGTGTGGGTTCACAACTATAGTTTGTTCATCTACTTGGTCACCATTAGCATTGTACAGTTTGATTATAATAAATTCTTCTAAATTATATTTTTTTGTATATCTAATTGGGACTTGTGGTTTTTTAGTTGCTGCGACAGATATGGTTTGATATATGGTTCTATAAAATATGGCAAAAGTATCTCCACTTACATAATCTGAAGTACTACGTAATAATTGAATCCTTCTGTTACTAACTTGTTGGAAATCGGTGTCGACTGTCTGAGTTACACCGTTTAATGCTAATCCAACACCCCCCGTGGATTGTTTAGTTAAATTAATATAATAATACCCATCTGCTTCATATATAGTTTCTCCACTGGATGTTGGTACTGTATCTGGTAATGTAGCAAATTCAACGTAAGAATTACCCATAGTGTCATAAATCACTTGTACGACATCCTTATTTCTCACTGTTTCTGCATGAAATCTTATAGTTCTAGATGGTTGTAACCAATTATAGTCCCCTGTCTGTGGTTTAGTCGTGGTACCACTAAATCCTTCCGTTAATAATATTCCGTTCACATAAACTAAAGGTCCTGTTCTATTAAATATTCCACTCCTTAACGTGTAAGTGTATGTATACGCGGAATATGGTCCGGGTGCTTTTTTAACTACACTAGGTCCAACATAACCTGGTGCGTCAGGCATACCATCGATTGTAAATGTTTGTGTATAAAGAGATGGTACTGTATTAGCTGGATACTTAAAATCACCTAAGTATAAGTCAGGGGTAGCTGGATTTTTAACTACAACTAAATAGAAATCTCTTTTAATGTCAATTTTACTACTAGGTGGGTAGGTGGCGGTATCTATCCAATAATCCGCTACCGAGTTTTTGTCTTTAAATAAATAAGTTGGTTTAACAATAAATTGCCATGAACTTTGTGTTAAACTAGATAATGGAATCGTGGTGCTCGCACTAACAATTGTATTTTGTAATGTCTGGTCAAAATAAGAAGGTAATGTGTCAAATATAGCTTCATAGTCAGGTATGGTAGCTATTTCATCTGTTTCAGATAAATAAGGGTAGATTCTAAACTTAGGATAAGCGTCCCCAAAAATTAATTCGTCATTCTCACCACCAAAATAAAATTGTACTTCACAACTACCACTATTACTTAAATTATATATATTCAAATCTGGTACCCCACCTATTGTATCGGTTGATGTCACGTAAGGTCTATTTATTCCATTAATAGTAACTGATGGGTTAGGCATTGTTTGTAAAGAAACATTCATCTTAGGTCTTATTTGTGGGACCCCTGGTTCGTTGGTGGTATAAGGTACTTGTGATTTTGTTTCACTTATATTTAAGGTGGTGGCTGTAGTTGCTGTAATTATTACTGAAGTTATGGGACCTCTTTGTTTGTTACAATTAGGTACACTTAAATATTTTTGTATTGGGCTTCCACTAAATTGCATATGATACCAACTTACAGCTTCTTGTGAACTAGCATAAAAGCCTATTCTTCGTGAACCTAAATATTTACAGAATGCATAGTCATCTATCCATGGTTCTGCGGAAATTGTATTTCCTGTCCATGTAAGTCTATCTAAAAGATTAAGATTTATTTCATACGCGTCAATATATCCACTCGCTCCTCCTGCAGGTACAACCCCAGCAGGACCCATAGTATGGGTAAGTTGGATTTTAAAATGTTCTCCCATTTCTCCCGACCTCGTAATTTTAGTTCTTAATGAACCCATGACATCCCAATTTGCTCCTGATAATGGTGTAGTTCCCCCATCATTCTCTAAGATTTTAGTACTGATATAAGGATTAGTAGTACAATTAGCACTTAATCTACAGTCTCTAAATTGATTTCCTGAATAATAAAAATTAGAATAAGCAGTATTTGTGGTATTATCAAGAATCGATATAGCTCCCGTAGAACCTCTAAAGTTTAATGAAAGAGTATGGGTAACACCAGTAGGCCCATAAGTTCCATATTCATCTCTAAATGACGCAAGAATTAAACCTATTGTATCATCATCACTATCTGTAGAATTAAATGAAGTGGCCCAGGTATAATTCATATAGGAACATAGACTGGTTCTTCCAATGATTTGATTCCAATTTCCTGTTGTAGGTGTTGCAAATTTACGTAAAGCACTTGGTGCCGCATTAACTACGGTACTTGCTAACGCAACATTACCTGATGAATCTACAGTATAATCATTACCGTCCACATCAATATTACTAATACCGTTGGTTGAACCTGTAAGAGCTCTACAAGCGACGGGGTTTCCGTAAATTCCGTAGTCTACTCTAGGGTCCCAGGTTAACCAACCATAAGTTGTCCCTGGTAAACCGTTCCACCAAATTAAAAATTTATTTATTACTGTATTATAATAAAAATAACCTACATCTGCTGCGGTAGCTGTTGGTCCGGAAGGTCCTATGTTATCACCTTCGTCTATAGTATATGCACTACTTCCTAAATACCAATTTTTTGTGGTATCAGATTTTCTAGTTGCTGAACTTCCTGTATAAAACCAAACATATGGATTATTACTATATATTCTTCCATTACTACCTAACCCAGAATCAAAATTACCCCCACTACCACCACCAATCGCAGGTCCTACACCTGCCCCAAAAGTAACAGTGTGGTATGCACGTGGTAACCACGATTCCCATTTAGCAAATAAATTTGCTATGGTCCATCCACTATATTCTCCACCATCATTATAATCCGTATAGGTACATCCCGTTTTATCTGGTCTTTCACTGAATTGGGTTGCTTTTTCTTCAATAACACTTACAGTATAAACGCCGTTTTCGATATCACTAAAGGTATATGAAGTGTCGGCTGTAGAACCATAATAACTGTCTTTTAAAACACTATCTTTAGAAAGTTCATAGGTGTAGGTTGAAGTGGTGGTAGTTGAACTATCTATTGTTATGGTTCCTTTTTTGTTGGGGTCTAGTATACAGTCATCGTTAGTTAATCTAGCTGAAATGGTTGGGTTTGTATATCCACTTATTAATATATTTGTGGTTCCGGTACCTCCGGTTGCATCCGTTATTACAGCTTGGTATTCCCCCTCACATAAACTAAATATATTAAATGTTGTGGCACTATAATTACTTATGCCGGACCAGACAACACTATATGGTGAAGTGGTACTAGTTCCGGAGACTTGGGGGTTATATATAGCTCCTCCACATTGCCCACTAACAGTGTCTTGCATAGTAACACCCACTAAATTTATATTACCGTTATTTCCTATTATACTTCCCATATTTTATTTATTTTAACATCTCTTCACAAGGTACATCATTGCTTATACAATCACCCATAGCCTCACACCAATAATAGCTATGGGGACATACACCTTCTTTATCAGTATCTTTATCGGACTCTTTACTACCGTCATCTACTTCCTCATCATGACTACCCCCACCATAATCACTGTTATCTTGTGTTTGTTCTTCTTCTTCAGAAGGCGTTGTAGGTTTACCACTACTTGTGACAACACAATCTGCCATACAAGTAGTTAAACTCGCGTATATTATACTACTAGTAGTAGTTAGTGTTTGGGTGCTAGTTCTTGATGTATCCCCCATACCCTTAATCCCACCTGTTTCTGCTACATATGGAATACACACCCCATCATCACAAATGTACCTAGTATTATCTGGTCGTTCTTCATTGGTTTTTATAGGCTCTCTAGGTCCTCGAGGCCCTCCTGGTGGATTCCATGGTCCTGATGGTTTGGGTGGGGCGGTTCCCCCACCAGCATCTAGTGTTGTTAATGATGTTGTAGATATGAGGGCTGGAGATTTTTTAACTATATTTCCTGTTGGTTCTAGTACAAAATCAGCGTCATCACAACTCCCTACTAGAATTGGTTTACATGTATTATATAACTTATCACAATGTTTTTTTGCTTCTTGATAACATTCATCACAATTTAATAACTCTAAATTAGTATAAACATCACTCACACCATAGATTGGGTCTATTCCGAGTTCTTCTGCCATAGTTTGTCCACATTTACAATAATATTGACATCTAAAATCACCCGCCATAGTTGTTGGTCCGGGATTATAGTGTGAATAACTAGAAATAATTTTAATTTCTTTACCATTAATTTTTAATTTTTTGTTTACATTAACTAATTTCCAATTCTGTGGGATATTTTTATGTAAAATATCATATGCTGTATTCACTTTAGATGGTGAACATGGTTTATAGAAATTACATTCTGGTGTTACAACTATATAGTGAGTTAACTGGTTTCCAAACATATTTTTAAACACGTTTTGAATAACATAGGATTGTTTAATTTGTGGGAAAGTAAAATCACATTTCCCACCATATTCATCATTATACGTTGGTAGGTTGAAGCAGAATACTCCATCTTCATGCATTTCACTAAGATGGCAGAAAGTATCCTCACATTTAGGTAATATATAATCTTTGATGGTATTATTTTCTATTAATTTTTGCCAATTATTAGTGGGTGTGGTAACACTTTGGTCCCATATTAACATATCCTTTGGTCCGGTGGTGTCTAAAAATCTTAATCTATTAAATGTTTCTTTATTTACTACTGGTCTGGTTATGTTTCCACATTCTTTATCGGTTAGGTATAGGGTACCATCAGTTTTTACTTTTCTCTCTTCTCCTGAAGAAACCATTGTAAATGCTTTGGATTTCTGTGTCGCGTCAAAAAATAATTTTTTATATATGAATTCATTTCCTACTTTAACCCCCCTAAACCATGGTGCATTTTTAGTGTTACCACTTACGTCTAATTGGTGTCCTAAATTAACTTTTAAATTGGTTGTTCCAGATTCACTAAAATAATTGCTTTTAGAGTCCGCACTCCAATTAGTGTCATAAGTTAAGGTTAGAGATTGTCCACTAACTAAATTTATAAACCCAGTATCTATAGTGATGGGGATTTGTTTGTGGAATATCGTCGATGATGAAACCCCACTTAAAACACACACATTACTCCCACTAGATGCTTTGTCTAATTGAGTTACGGGTAACGTTAAGTAGTCGTTTGCCGTCCCATATAGTTTACTTCTTAAAACTTTAAATTCTTTAATAACAGTAGAAGCTGTACTTCCTGAATTAAATTTATTCAACCTCACAGTAAAATTAAAATTTAATATCCCACTATTATCGGGTATGTTGTCTACTCTTTTTTCCTCCGCGGACTTAAATTTATACCCCGGGTGGAATTTATAGTTTGTATCCAGTATGGCAGTCTCACTCTCACCTTCCCCCGCTTGAATTATGGAGGTATTTATTAGTCTTTTTATATCATAATTAGTGCTTGGGTAGGTTCCTGTAGTCGAGGAAGGGTAAGCACGGGAAAGATAGTTACACCATTTAGTATCTGTATATTTAATGTCTAGATATGCTTTATAGGTGAACCTATAAATACCGTTACCCGAAACACTATATGTCAAGTAGTTATCTGGGTTTGATTCATTTAACACAATATTTCCACCGTTCTGACTATACCCTTTATTAAAAATATATGGTCTGTATTCCTTGGTTATATCATCTATTAATGGTAACTTTTGGTTGGTTTCTATATTAGTTATGGGTATTATGGTGCTTCCTGAATAAGTTGAACCTGTTAGAAATAAATCGTAGGTGTCATTACTCTTGAATTTGTCGGTAGTTGTAGTGGTAAATCCGGAATATAAACTTTTAGTGGTATTAGAATAAGTAGTAAATAAAAAATCGGTTTTACTATCACCACTTATTGGTGCGTAGTTAAATAATCTAATTAACTTCTGGTGAGATTCCTCTGTATGATACGCTCCTTCCATTATTCCATGTTCAGGGTGTATATGATATGAACCAATATAATTTTTTCCGTCTCTATATGTAAATTCACCACCACTAGTATATAGGTTGTTTTGTTTACCTTCTATATCATTAATCAGTGTCTTTTTTCTAGGACAAACTAATATACTTCTAATAAGTCCGTTACTCTTATAACTAAAAGATATGTCATTAAATTGGTCTAGTACGGTTCTTTCTACCCATTGTGATATATCACTATATGGTCTTATAACATTTGTAACAGTTCCATTTGGGTTTACTACTGGATAGGTTTCTATATTACCTATCTGCTGATTTTTTAATTTTTCTGCAAAGGCTACTAATTGTTCTTCCGTTGAGAACTTGAGGGAGTAACATTTATTTGCTTTAGTTACTAAGTTATTGTTAAATAGTTCTTGTGCCCAATCTAACTGATATATTTCTTTTCCTTCTTTAAAATATTTTCTAGTTGCGGAAATATTATTGTCAAACACTACCCTGGAAACATTATAGGGTATCTGTATTGTATTCAAAGGTGTTAAATTTACATTATCTAAGTTAACATCGGGAACTATATTATTTTCTACCGCGTAAACCTTACTAGAAATTAAATGTAACCCTTCTACATCTGCATTATATTTAATAAGTTGTTTCTTATAATCATGTAAAACTTTTCTTGACGCTAAGTCTTTTGGTGATAATGACAGGTAGGTGGTATCTAATTCTAATTCCTTTGTTTGGTTTATTACTTGTCGAGGAGATTTTATATCCAATAAACCATTTTCAATAGTAATAGTATTATCTTTTGTTAATTTAAACCCTAATGTATTTATATATTGATTTTGTGATTCTATAAGAATATCTAAGTCAAAAGATATATTATTCATTATTTTTTTATTCACTCTGATACCTGGTATTAGCATTTGTATTGTGTGGGATTTGCCCCCGTTACCTCTTCCTAGATTTCTTAGGGCTCCACTTCCTGTTTTAGTACCATAACCAGTACTTACGTCGAAATAGTTTTGGTGGGATAGAAAAGCACCCCAACCACCACCTTTAACTTCCTCAAACCCAAATACACCTTGTTTATTTCTAAAAACCTCTAGTACTAGGTTGGTTGTGGTAAAACTAACCATATCACTATTATTTTTTATGTCTATATTGCTTGCTGGAAATTTAAGAAAAACTCTTTCAGCTGTATTATCACTATAAGTTACTACCTCTACCGCTCTATTTGTATCATAAATGAAAGTAAATGCTTTAGTCTTATTATAAGACTTGTTGCGCTTATGTGGTATATTTTCATCACCTGAAACATAAAATACAAATTTTATCTTATCTGATAAAACTCTTAAATCTATTCTACTCTTATATATTTTATATGGCATAATACTTAATTAATACGACATTCCTCTACTACTTGTTATCGGTGTTCTTGCTCTCACACCTAATGTACCCCTTCCTCTAGTTGGTGTATTAGGGACTGTTGGTGTTGTAACTCCACCGGTAGGTGTTATTGGGTTGTCACCCTCAATATTTAAATCATAATTTTTTATCCAATTTATATCATCATCACCAAATTCTTTTAATCCGTACACACATAAAAGATTATTTACACTACCTTGTTTTGTAAATATTGCCTTCTCTCTATATTCTCGTTTATTAGTGAGAAATTTATTAGCTAATATATTAGTTACTTCACTTACTATCTCACTGCCAAATCTGTCTCCTCGGTTATCTATATTGTAAGATGTCGAATAGGTAGAAATAGGGGTTGGGGTGGACCCGTTTATTATATTATGATAGTATGTTGTACCGGTAGTTGGGGTTATCGGTGGTGAAACATTTTGCATTCTCATCTGAAATTGTGGGGCTGGATATGAAGTATATCCTGTTGGATTAACAGTAAATGTGCCTGTTAATGCACTAACTATGGTAGTTCCTGTCATATTATAACACCTGTACACAAACTTATCTCTATGGAATACTGAATTTTGTATTTTTACACCACTAGTCCATAAAGTTGTAGCGGGCATCATTTGTTCTATTATACGTACCCAATAATCGCCCATTGACTGAGCGTAGTCTAACATTTTAGTATATGTGTATTTATTACTATCCCCACATGTATTTCTTAAATAATCTAGATACATCTGTTGTAGTGTTGGGTATCCTCCTGTTTTTCCGTCACTTATGGTCATTCTATTTTTTACATCTATAAAATTTCTCCAGAAATATCTATGGAAGGTTTTAAAGTCATGTATTTTTGCGTTCCATTGCGGGTTTGTGGAGTCCCAAGTTCCTCCTGAATTAGGGTAAGGTGAGGGTAATGAACCTCCACTAAAGAAACAATTACTTTCAGCAGATTGTCTCCATATATCATAACTCAATCCTTGTCCTATATTTAAATTTAACTCTATATTTTTTACGTTTAGAACTAATTTTTCATTATATGTATGGTAGTACGCGTCTCTATTTTTAAAAGTAAAATCCCTTAGATGTCTTCCTGGTTCTAAATAAGGCCATGATTTTTTATCATCAATTATTCTGGTTAATCCAAAACCAAAAGGCATATGAGGAAATCTTCTAAATCTATCTAGATAAGGACATTTTAAGTCATTAGAGTATTGTCCCATAGTCCAGAAACCACCCCATGTGAACGGCCCAAATATATTATTTATCTGGGGGGTACATCCGGAGAGAACAGAAGTTTTTTCATCTATTATTAGTTCAGATTTATGTTCTTCATTTCTTTCGAACCACCCAGCACCTCTCTGGAAAAAATAATTATTAGTTACTCTTGGTTTGGTTGGGTATCCGTCTTTATCTACTGGGTAGTCTCCTTGTGTATTTTGGGGTGTGTACCTAATAAATGGGTGTGATGTAGTACCAGTAGACAAATAAAATGCTGGTTGTACACCTAAATTAAATAATATATGACTAAATTTTATGGTGGTGGTGTCGTATGTCCCTCCGGATATTTGAGACCATCTATTTTCAAATCTATTGGGTGGTCTATAGTAATTTGGTGACACCCATCCCGTACCTGTGTGGTTTCCAATATTATTCCAATTAGTGGTACCTGTGGAGGCACTCCATTCTTCGGGCCCCCCATATCTATATTGTAGGGGTTGTTGTAATCTAAGTTTAGAGTCAGCTAGTACAATATATTCGTTAAATTCTACTAATGCTGGAGGAGCTCCTATTAAGGACAATAAAAACTCTATAGATTTTCTGGTACCCTTAGATTTAAATAGGTAAGCCGTATTCATTAAAATTCTTCTATATAATTCTACATCTAACTCTGCTGGTGTTTTACCTACACTAGTTCCTGAGTAGGTGGGGTTGGATACTCCTAATACGCTATCCAAAAATGTGGTGTTATCTAAGGTTGTTGGTGTTGTCCACCCTAATGTCTGAGCAAAATTCTTAATTAATTTATTGGGTATGTTGTTTTTACCGTCATAGGTAACGTTAGTCATATAAGCTATGCCGTCTACAAATGTTTTTACATCATCAAAGCTTCTTCCGTAAATTTGTAATGTTTTTTCTACTTTTTGGTCCGTAGTATCGAATTCTTTTAGTATTGGAGCTGTTAAAAATCGAGAAATTAGATTGGTTTTTTGTTGGTCTAGTTCGTCCCCTATAGAAGCTAATTTAGTTAAATAGTTAGTGTAATTACTAGTGGTAATATCTATATTTACTGCATCTTGACGTATCCATGTAATATATTCGTTATTAAAATATGTTACTCCTTGGTCTGTCTCTTTTATTAGTTTAAAGTGTGCTGTATAGATAGGAGTACAGTCTCTATTTACTAAAAATGATTCTATATTATCAAATTTTTTAAATACTTTTTCTGATTCCTGTTTGTTGGGTTTTAAGTAGTACTGTGTTGTGGTAGTGCTACCGGTTCCGAATGGAGCTCCTTTGACCGTTAATTCTATATAATTAATGGTTGTAGTTTGTGGTTTAAATTTTAAAACTTTATATTCTTTGTCAGTAATACTCCCACTAAAAGTTAAACAATAGTTATTATATTCTTTAGTAAAATTTCTTAACTGGGATACGGTACCATCAGCTACATTTACTATAGTATCACTACTATAACCAAATGACTCTAAATTATTTATTATTTGTTCTTTATTTAAATTGGTGGTTATAATGTCACCATTAGTTGTAAACTCTATACTAAATGGGTTCGATATATAGTTTACATTAACCTTAAAAGTGGTCTGATTTCTACCACTATCATAAACAATATTATAAGCGGTAGTATTTCCTGTGTTGTAGTTTGGGTCTATTCCATCTATAAAAAGTGCTCCTGGAAAAAAATTTATTATATTCTGAGTAGCTACTTTTAATCTTTTGTTTAAGGAGCCGTATAATACAAAATTAGTTAACTCAGTAGTATCATTATTAATATATACTTGTAGTTGATTACTACTTAATGATTGAGCTAATTCAAGGTCCGTTATATTTAAAGATTCTAAAGTTATAGGAGCGGAAAAACTATCTAGATTGTAAACACTACTACTTTGTCTAGAATAATTTTGTGGGGTAGAAAAATTACCTAAAGTCATTTGTGATGACCCATCAGTAATCTGATTGCCTACTAAGTTATCACTGAACGTTCCCAAACCATTGGGTGGGGATGGAGGATATCTAAATCTATTACTAGGCATTGTATTATTGGTTAGTTATTATATTATTAAATGATTGACTAAAATCGATATTGTTACCTCTATTTTGTCTAACCTCAAATAATTGGTCATTAAATGCGTCTCTTACTTCATATAAGTCATATTGTTGATATATGTTATTTAACCCACTTAAATCATATAAGGTGTATATACCAGTATCTATAGATTTTGCTTGATTACCGTATAATGCAATTGCTAACGTGTCAAAGTCGTGGTCTACCATCTCGACATCTAACACCATTGGGTTAAAGAAGGTGTTAGTTATTATTACTTGTTGTCCTGCTTGACCAATGAATGGAATAGCGTTTGGATTATTTGATGGTGCACTTGTTGGTGTTAGTGTACAAAAAACTAAATTAGTTTTATTGTTGGTATACACATATCGTGGTGATACTTGATTTGGGTTGGTTAATTTTGCTGCTACAGGTTGACAATAAAAATTAGATGTTACAAGCCTAAAGAAATTACTCTTTTTTGACCCATCTAATTCTAAATATTCTATTCTATATCCTACTAATTCAGAAGGTCTAAACCTGTCTCTAAATTGTAGTGGCACTGAATTTAAATCGAATACTAAACCTTTTACGTTAGGTAACGATGATAAAATACCACAATCTATAATATTAGTTCTTATTTCAATTGGTCTAATATATACTGTATATATACCTTTTTGACTAAATACAGCTGAAGGTAGTTTTAAATCATATAACCCCCCTAGTACTTCGTTAGGGTTACCACCGGTACTAGTATTGTGAACATGTGGAGCTAATACTTGACTGGATGGTAGCTGAGTGATAACATAATTGCTAGCTGCACTTCTATCTGGTTGAAAATGTACTATAACTTGTGCGTCTTCCGGACGTACATCTGCTGGTCTTTTTATTCCGTATGCTCCTAATGCCATTTATTAATATTCTTTTGCTATTTTATAGAACCCATAACCATGTGTAACTAATTCTCCCATATTGGGTGTTAAATCTAGTCTTTGGGGTCTTTCAAAAACTGATATTTTCCCTCTCTCAATAAATATATTTGACCTAGTTTCTGGTCTTTCACATACATTCATTAATACCTCTTCTTTTGTTAGAGGTGGGATACACCCACTATATTTTACTATACCTAAACTCATCTTTATTTTATTATAAATATCTAACTACTAATTTATATTTATTTAAATTGTTATTACTCATAGTGTAGCATTAATAAGTACAACCACCATTATCAGCATTTGCACCAACATAGAAGTTAGTTGCTCCAGCAATCACGGTTGGGTTAGGAAAATTCAAAGGGTTGAGTACACTACCCTGTGTAATTTCCCAACACATAAGACCACCAGGATTCAGTATGGGGTCGTTTTCCCATATAGTACCACAATCCGTACAACCATAAACAATTGCTGGGGTACACATATTACCACTTTGGTCTACTAAACAGGACTCCCAATGTCCATTAAATCCAGGTGTGAAAGTACCATTTATAATGGCACAAGGGAAGGAAGATGACATTGGCGTTGCCATTCTTGCGTTTGCCGGTGGTGGTGCTATCGCGTTGTCATCAACACAACAATAACAACAACCATCAACTGGGTCTGTAACACAACCACCAAACAAATAATTAAAACTACCACTATTACCAGGCCACGGAGTAAAGGTTATAGGTGTTGTGCCTAATGCACTTGCTAAAGTAGTATAACACCCATCACAATCCCCTGTACCATAACACGGGTCACCAATTTGGGTGTATCCACAGCTCATCCATCCACCACCCCCAGCCATGGCAACATTTATATACGCTGATGGTTGGTGGAAATCTTTACAACTCAGTGCGTCTCCAGGACTCCATATGCTGTCGTCTATTACTACACAACAATAACAACATAAATCGTCTGGGTCTACCACACATTCATTATCAGTATATACAACAGTTGGTTGCCACGTACCTAAAAATGAAACTGGTGCTCCTGGGACCATAAAACTATTTAATACTGAACTACAATCATCACATCCTGGTGGGTTACAACCCAATAAACAATCATTATATGCTGTAGGTCCGGTATAAAAACCACCACCACCTATTGGGGATACACACTGGAAAAATTGGTTACAGTCGTAGGTTGGCATGTTGTGGGCTGAACAGTGAGGGTCACATGGTACCCAAATCTGTGATGGTTGTTGGTGAGTCCAAACTTGTGTAGGGTTTGCTGAACTACTTCCATCACACGCTAATCCAAGTAACCAATTCTGATAACAGACTGCTGGGTCAAAAGCGTAATAAGCGTGAGTAGGGTCCGAATCACCTACAAAGATATAACAACATTGGTCAATTGGACTTAAGACAATTTGATTACTACCCCATAATAGATTTAAACCCCACACTTCTGGTGAAGCATTTCCTTGTCCTGTAGCTGTATTATCAAAAGTACCAATTGCTGATGACATATATTGACCATATGGAGAATATGTACCATCCAAGGGTTGGAATTCAAGCATATAGGTATCCTGACAATCTATGCACAGTCCTGCGGTAGTACCTGTCCAACAACAATCCGTGGGGTCATTCAGACAATCTCCCAGAGTTGCGTAAACAGGACTGGTATTAGTTGGTTCACATATGCATTGAAGAGAGTGGGTTATTACACCGCCAGGTCCACCATGAGTTACTATACTCTGTCTACACAGAAATCCAGTAGTACCAGTATTTCCGGTATAACAACATGTATGACTCGTTTGACAGTCATGCATGGTCGGGAAAGGTCCCCATGTTCCTGGAGGCATGACGGCTACACAGTTACATGCTCCTAATGTTTGGTCACAGTCATACATAACAGTCCCTGACATTCCTGTGTAACAACATTCTGTTTGGTCACTTAAACAGTCACCTATTGTCGGGTATTGACCTACCGCAGGTGATGTTACTGTAACACAGTGACACTGTTGATTATTACCTTGTATACAATCGTAAGTGGTAGTAGTACCTGTCCAACAACATTCTGATTGGTCATTTAAACAATCTATTAAACTTGGGAAAGTCCCAAGAGGGTCCTGTACACATTGACAATCGAAATCTCTACACAGATAGTTCATGGATGTAGTACCTGAACAACACGTGGTAAGGTCACTTTCACATGCAGTTTGAGTTAAGTAATTGAATGGTGGTCCTAAATATGTTGTTAGCGTATTGTTAAACACACAACTACACATGGCACCTGGAATACATTCCCAGTAACCACAACAAGGGTCACTTAATAAAGCTTGATTACATGACGGACTATCAGGGTATTGTCCTCCTGGTCCTGTTACTGGAACACAAGTACATGAGGTAGTTGGGCATTCACAGTGGTCACTACTTACAATCATGTTTGACTGACCACATACAGCTGTAAGTAATGCTCTTAATGCCCACCAGTCCATTCCAACATTTGCTGCTAACCCAGCATTAACTAGGTGGTCAACCCACTCTTGTTTGGAGTGGGAAACCATAGGCATGTATGCGGCCTCAAAAACTGAGTCATTAATACAGACTGGGAAAGTCATAGTTATCGGATACGCTAGTGCGTGACCGTTACTGTCTAAACAAGGACTACCAAGTCCAGTCCAACTCAAATTTTCATAATAATAATCTGAGAATGGTGTTGCTGGTGGTACTCCGTTTACGGGGTCACATAACCAAAATATTGCTGAAAATGCACCAATCAGACCACCAGGTATCAAGGTCATGTTGGAGCAATCACCAGGGGAAGGTGTTGTTACTCCTGGGATACAGTCATAAGTTATAGAAGGTACGGTCACACAATTAGGGTTACATGTAATCCATACTAAAGTACCTGAATTATTTGCGTTAGTTCCAGGTCCTGCTGGTCCTGGCCATACCGGATTTGTTGTATTTAAATCATTTTGGTAGTAAGTGTAATAAGTATATGGGTCTATAGTCCAGAAATTTGAGGGGTCATCATCTACAGCTACATAGCAACATGGTGTTCCGTCATATATAAACATTACCACATCACCTATAGAATAATTTGTACCCATATTCCACATAGGAGCAGGTCCAGTGAATGGACTAACAGTAACACTTCCAATTTGCCATGAATTTAGTGTGTCATCAAAATATGTATAGCTTATACTTCCAGTGGAAAAACATTCATAACACTCACAACAACTATTTGCACCCGCGTAGACTATTACTGAGGCTACTGCGGTTTGACACAAGGCTTCAGTTGTATAATTGGGAACACAGTATTGTGAAGCTTGGAAGGTGCAGAAACAGTCATTGATGCAATCTCCACATGCCCAACTACATACTGACTGACAAGTTATTAAATCGATATGTGGTCCTGAAATAAATGATGATGGTGGAGATGATGAAAGGTATGGTTGGCATCCTACAATATCTATACACCACCATTCAGTGGTAGCTGAAGGTACACAAGGAAAACCAAGAGGTGTTAATGTGGTTTGTTGTTCACAGAAAAACGGTGTTAATTCACTTGGTATCTGTGTACAAGTACATGTGGCAATTCCCCAGTCTACATCATTACAATGAGCGGTGCCTGGTGGGGAAGGACAATCACAACAGAATCTACATTGTTGTTCACAACTTAATTGGTCTGGAAATCCAATACCTGTAAAATTATTAGTTACTTGTGCGTCAAAATAAGTATTAGCTGGGTCGGACGGTCCTCCTGCTAATTGACCGATTGCTCCTTGTTGGTGTAGGACACTCGCTCCACCATAATAACTACCGGGTCTACAGGCAGATGCAGGTACTGCTGTTGTATAATCCCCATTTGCAGCTCCATAGGTGTCACACCACCATTCGTCTGGTGGGGCACAACAATCACAATCACCTCCATTCATCAACCAACAATCATAAGCTGAACCTGCTGTGACTGCAGCGGTCGATAACGCGTTAAATACACATGTTCCTAATCCATTTGGTGGGCAACCACATTCCCAAGTACACCAATCTTCACAATCATCAAGACTGGTAAATGGTCCTGGATAACCAGGGGTTCCCGCGGGAATTATCACACATCCTAGTCCTGCATTACCAGCTACGGTCTCACAATTAGAGGTCCAATCACAATACCACGTATCCGCTGACCCTCCTGGACAACAATCCATTACAGATAACATAGCAAGACAATTATCTAAAGATGCCATTGGATAAACTGGGTGGGTAGCTCCTGGTGGTACTGGGGGCCACGTTGGGTAACCACCAAAAAATATACCTGTATTAGTATTGTTCATCCAATCTTGTAAAACTACACAATTGGTTGTATCAGTTGTTGCATTTTCACAATAACAACTTGCTCTACAGTGTCCTTCACATGTATTCCCAGTATAACAGTTTTGTGATTCTTGAGTAAGACCTGGGTTGTGTATACATGATGACATTGAACATCCACTAGTTGTACATTCCCAAGTATTGCTTTGTACGATTCCACAGGGGTCACAACCTGTTGGTGCTGTCCCTGGAGTTGCACCACATGGTTCCCAGCAATTTGGGACTCCACCAGTTGATGGACCATCATCTGGAATAAAACAACTACAATCAAAAGTAGTTATACAGTCCGCGCTTCCCATTAATGACGGACACATACACACATAACAACATAATGGTGAATCTGCGTCCCAATGATATACAATATCATGTAATGTATAATTACCCATAATTACATATTGCCCTTGTGATGTAAGTACAGTACCTCCTTGTCCAATATTGGTCATATAATCATCACATGCACAGTAACAATCGTCTACTGTAGGCACATCACATATATATGCTGGTGCGGGAGGAGGTAATGGGTTTAAGGCTAACGCACTTGTACACTCTAACATATTACAATATGGAAGTCCCCAGTTAGGTGGACCAGTGGGGTCACAGTTCAGTCCTGGTTGAGGTGGTTGAAATTGAGGAATATAATAACAAGGCCAGTTTCCACCAGGAAAGGCTACTTGATTACCTGGTTCTGTTCCTGGTGCAGCGGTAATATCACAATCAGCAAAACAACAATCCGTTGCTTCACAACATGCTGTAAAATCACTATATCCCGTAAAGTTTGGGTTAGGATTTGAGAATCCTAGGTCATTTTGTGCCATATAATAGCCACTAACCCCATCTTGGCAATATGTGGGCTGACCGGTGGTGACATCTATAAAACAGTCCCAACCGGCATCACATGGACATAGTTGATTACATAAAATACTACCAGCAACATTTCCGCTAAATATAACTACATTATCTACCGGTCCTGGAGCGGGAGTTACATAGGTACATGGGGTCATACTATTGGTACAATCACATATCCAAGCTGACTCTATTACTTGACAATCTGCTGTACACGCTGAATAACCAGCTTGTGTAAATCCATATCCCGCGTAACCACAGAAACAATCATAACATGGTATACAGGGTTGGTTTATGGTTTCACACGTCCAACCACATGGTTGGGTTGCCCCTCCATTATTATTTGGGTCGGTTTGACACGCCGCTAAATCGTTATAAGCTCCACCAAAAGTAACTGGTACACACCCAGTACAACATTCATAATCAAAACCCTCATAATTACAACAAGCTGACGTAGACCATGCGTAGGAAGTAGGTGTTACCCCATTTGTTCCACTATTACAAACATTTGGTAAGTTGAAATTTGTTGGGGGTCCGGTAAAATAAAAGCTTTCATTTATAGCTAACCATTCATTCATATTTAAACCATTAGGTAGGACGGGTGGAACTAAAGCTACTACGGTTGTAACAAGAGAAGTGTATACTCCTGGAGTCATATTAGCATCATCTTCTGCACATGAAAATAATGTACAACAAGCATTAGGGTTAGCGGATTGTTGGGTTGTACATGAATATGCAGGTGGGTTACACCATCCTTCACAATCTATGGAGTTAGCAAATACTGGTCCCGCTAATGGGTTCATTGGGTCATAACTAGTATATAGAGAATGGGTAGAGTCAATTTGTGTACATCCAGTACACCCATATTGTCCTGGACATAACCATCTATCCGCATAACACTCTCCATCATCAAAATCATCTAAACAACCACCATAATATTGGTGTCCTTGAATTACATTTGTGGAGGTTGTTATTCCAGTACCAGGAACTAATTCACAACTTAATACTGGTATGTTATTTAAATCTTGTGGACAAATCCAAGTAGAACATCCCACATATTCCCAATATGTTGTGGAGGTAAATGCGGTCGGTGGGTAATTACCACTAGTAGCAGATAATGCTTGGTAACAATTACCTTCTTGACCAAATACGAAATCACCAACACTGTAAGAATAACCATTTTGAAATAGACCTGCTTTACCAACATTAGGGGATGGTGCAACAGGTGAGTTAACATGTGGGAAGGTTGTATCGTCACATGGTAGAGTGGTTCCTGGAGGACAATTTACACATTCAGGAGAACACGCTTCCCAAATATGTGCTATAGGGAGACTATTTTGGTACCACACACCTTGTAAAGTTTCGGATGGTGGTGTGCCTGACCATAATGACTGAGTTAGTCCTGTTTGAAATATGTCGGCTACAGCCATAAAACAACAACATGTATTATATGTAGTATCAAAAACTATATCTCCTACCATATAATCGGTATATGGTGACCATACTCCTCGTTGTGTATTAAATGTGATGGGGGTCCAAATCCCTGTAATTCTATCTATATACTCATCTTTAGTTTCACAATACTCACAATCCTCAACGGTACATTTAAAACAGTCATACGCACCAAAAGCAAGAGCATCTAATCCACAACTTTCTGCTACATAAAGTGTAATACCATTAGGGAAATCATAAAAATGAATAGGGGTAGCATTATTCGCTGAGGAAATGGTGTAACCTGTATAAATTGGGTCTGCCCAATTAATCTGCCCATACATACCGGTTTCTATATTATTTGTTATAGGATTTATAATATCACCTCCAATTGGTACTATAGTACCTATTACATATCCGGGGGGTAAATTTGGGGAATTTAAGGTGGTATAAGTTTGGAATATCCCTAACATACTAGTAGTAACACCTGTTACTTCAAAACAGTTTGGGAATTGAGTCATTCCACTATATTCATCTATGTGTGTTCCTGTATCCCATGGGATATAATTACTTTGACCAAAAACACCAGATGGACCTGAAGTATATCCTGTACCCACCGTTACACCAGACGGATTTATAGTTAACGCACTGTTTGCGGGTATCTGGTTCGTAGCAACTAATTGTGGATAACTATAATTTGGTGCTGTAATAACTTGGGACACACTAGTTGGTCCCCATGGGCTATCTTGTGTTATAGTAATTCTATACTCCATAGGTGGGCCTGGTGGATAGGTGTTTTCTGCTGTTATAGCCCCACCAACAGAAAAATTAAGTGTTGTACTATTCCCATCACCCCAATCAATAGTATATGGCAATTCTTGTACCTCTTTATAGTAACTAAAATCAGTAGTGTTCCATATTTGGATTGTATCTCCAGGTACCACAACAAATGTACTCGCTGTAAATACAAAATTAGAAAATGTTTCTTTCTGAAATATATTACCGTCCCATATACTATAATGTCCAATATCATTAAAGTCTTGGGATAACAATAAAGTTAGGTTATTTAGATTTTCTTCTAATCCAGGGTCACAGTGACATGGCCCTATAATATAAGATAGGGTATAGTCAGAAGTGGTATTAATTGGTTTACTAAAATCTACGTATAATGACTCGAAAAGTGTTATTACATAATCATAGGTTTCACCAGTAACTACTTGTGTAGGTGCACTATCATGAACATTAAACCCATAAAACGCTTTATAAGCGTAATTTCCAATATTAGTACAATGACCAGTACTAACCGAATAATTTAAATCCCATAGTATTACACAAGGGTTAGTTAAGGAGCATTGTCGTAAGTCCTCAGGGAAAGTAGTTATATCACCATTTAATGCATTCATTAATTGTGAAGCTGTCGCGTTATACATACTCATTCCAGAACAGTCTATACTATAATTTATAGGCCAGTAGTTGGTTCCACCACTACAAGGTAGTGAAGAATACATATCTGGGTTTGTTCTTTTTACTCTAAAATTTAATCTTTCCATAAATTAAGGATTAACATATTCATAAAACTTTATTGGTTGTTGGCCCGGAGGAAAACCAGTTCCTACTTCACTACCCATACCTACTTGACCGGCATTATAATTTAATGCGTTATATTTACGTACTTTATAATTAAACCTTGGATTATATGTGGTGTTTGGTTCTATTTTAAGAATCACTTCATAATAATAATAGTCTATGTAATTATATACTGTTGGTACAGGCATCGGAGGGCTTTCGTTTATCATTCTCATTATCTTTCCTGTTTTAGCGTTAAAAAATTGACATGACATATAAAATACATTTCCTTCGTATAGGTCTCTTTTTTTAAACCAATGAATATAATAATTTTCATTAACACCAGGTCTAGGTCTAAGTCTCACTCTTGGTTCAAAATAGTTCCATACTGGTGGAACTATGTCCTTCGCAATTTGATTGTAGTATTCTAAGGGGTCTGTGTTTACATCAACTAGTACTGAACCACCTTTTAAACAATTATTAAGAGGCATGATATTGGAGAATACCATCTTCTGTTGTTTTCTGTCGGGAGAATCGTAAAAATTAAATTTAAAGAAGCTTTTTGTAACGGCTTTTGCCTCTGTTGCTAACTCAAAGGGGGTAAACCCAACATCTAAAAAACTATTCTGATAAGTTCCTGTACCATCTAGGAATTCAAATTGATAGTATACTGAGTCACCACTAACAGAATTATTAAAAGCGTATTTTGTTGTTTCAAAATCTTGTATTACATTAATATTATCTTGTAATTCTACTTCTTCGTAAATATTGATTAATTGTTCTCTACCTACTTCATCAAATGTATCACCTAACGGGATTGTGATTTTTTTGTTGGTGTCTGATGCTTTTATTTGTATTCTATTGGCAGCCATCCATGTATGCATTTAATATGTTTATCGTACTCGCTGAGTGCTCTTTTAATGTTAATATTGGTCCTACTGCCTCAATCATAAATTCTAGTGTATGATGTGGGTAATGTGAGTCATTTAAGTAGGGATAAACTACACCATTCTTTTCTTCCTCAAAATAACCCACAGGTAACATAGGTCTCCATCTAAATGTTCCTTCTATGGAAGAATAGGTAGCGTACTGTGGAGATGTAAATAGTGTGTCATTATAATTTATACCGTTAGATAATTTTCTTATAGGTATTCTATGATGGGGGTTATATTTGTATCTAGATTGTATTTGGGGGTACATGTAATCTCCCGAATTTAATGCTGTAGGATTAAATTTTAATGAATGCCCTATTTTTGATATTATTCTTTCTTTTAACTCGTACGGGTTGTATTCCACAAAAGCTCCTCTATAAGTCGTACCACTCGCTGGTAATGGGTCAACCCCATTATTATTTGTCTGTATGATATAGGTTGGATTGGTGGCGTTATCTATAAAAGGGTCTATAGTTCCATCTTTTTTGAAGTTCCATCCCCAGCCATACCCACAAGGTGAATTACTACTCGCGTACTCCCACATTAGATTTTTATTAGTTGGAAAAATAGTTAGATATAAGTCTATAACAGGTCTATTGAGATTATCAAAATAACTTTCCCGGTCTATATCATCATTAACATTCCATAAATAAGATTTAAATTCTTCCCTTATTACTGTTTTAGCGGGGTATGTGGGTGGAGTTTTACGTGACTTATATACTCTACCTTTTCTATTATATATTCCATTTTCAAAGCCCGTTCTACCTAAAGTATAGTCTGTTGGATTGGTTATAAGTTTGTGTATATGAGTGTAATATTGTGATTTAGTCTCTGGATTCTCTCTATTAGCAAATCTTTTAATCACACCAACACCTGTATTTGGGAATGGTGTGGCTCCACCATTAATAGTAGTCCCAATTAATCCTCTAGTATTTATATTTATCACATATTCTTCTGAATTTTCATACCCATTACCTAAAGAATCTACTTCAAATAATGTTTGTGTGCTGGAGTGTGCTACACCATCTATATTTAGATTTAAATCAATGCTACTAATAAAATCTATACCACCAAATGATGTAGTTTGAGGTATTACTTCTGGTTGTAGTTCCATATATTCACCTGGAGATATTCCGTGAGGTGCTGCTGTTATAATTCTAAAAACTTCCTTTCCGTTAATTTCTGCTAATTCACTCTTAAACGGTATACCGTCTCCAGATATAAACTTTACCCCTTGGCCTGGACTTATAGTAAATTGCATTGGTTGGGTTGTGTCGGATGAATAAACGTATGATATATATAATACCCAATTATCTTGATACGATAATAAATCACTGTATATTGAGGTCATGGTTGTTGGTCCGTAGTGTTCTAATGGTACAAAATCAAATGTTTTTGCTGGTGGTAGTCCAATACATGGTATTGAAGTGCATCCCTGAAAGTCTGGCACAAAGTACATACTAGATAACATGTCTGGGTCTTGTGTAGAACCTGTTATTATATTCTGATATAAAACATCTATCTTTCCGTACATTCTATATGTGCTAGAGTAATCTCTTTCAAAATTAAATTGGTCTACGACATTTAATACTAAATTTCTATCTCCTTGTATTAGAGTTCTTCTTTCCGCAGCTAATAAAGGTTGTAGAGATACATCAAAATCTTGTCCTCCTTTATACTTAGAACTACCTTTTACTATTCTTATGTTTTTTTGATTACTCATTATATTACTGCGTCTGCTAATTCTTCATCAACATATAACCTAATGAAGGTATTATAGGATGTTTGTCCTGGTCTTAATCCGAAGTAATAAAATAATGGTTGTGAAAAACACATACTGTTGTCAGATTGGTCTGTCATTAACGGATAATTGTTTGGTAGTTGGTACCCACTACCTCCCGCATGGCCCATATAATGTTGAAACTCCCCAGAGGCAATTGAAGGGTTTCCTGGACAAGAAGGACCGTAATAACATGTAGGGAGAGTTACTCCAATTGCTGGCCAAATTGACATTGGCCCTAAAGGCACTGACATTTTAATTTGGTAATCTCCAGTCGTATTTTGCCAATCATTATATAAACCACCAAACCCTCCACCACCTCTAACTCTCCATGGATAAAAAGGAACTTGTTGAGTGGTTGCGGACAAATCAAGAGTAACACAATTTATTAACTCTTGTCCACTCATAATAGTTGGTGTTGATGCCGTAAATAATAATGGTGTCCACTGCAAAGGACCTCCACTATTAAGTTGTCCAGGTGCTATATTTAATGCGTTTTCAACGTATGGTGTATCAGGAACTGCTGGGGGTGGATATTCTAGACCTGGTATAGGCAATGATGTATTTTGTGTTGGGTCAGTACAGTCACAAATCGTACTACTCATATTGGATTCATACCCAAATACCCCTAACATACAATTTTGCATAAGTGCTTGTGCTACATCACCCCCAATTTCTTTTTCTGGTCTAGCAAATATACTAGATAAAGTATAATTAAAAGCATATAACTTAAGATTATAAGTGTCAGAAACTAAATCTGTAATGTCTTGGAATGTAGTACTCCCTATTTGGTCTGTTACTGAACATTCTTCAGCAAAATTTGGGTCTAAACATATTTGTTGTATACACTGATTTCTAGAACCCATATCCGTCATGGTTGTTGGGAAATATATGTGTCGGTCCATGTCTCCGGATGCATGTAAGTCATCACTTTGATTTCCTCCTGCAAACCATAATGACATTACTCCGTCTGTATCACCGATGAATTGTCCGTCCTTTGCTGCACTTTGGACTTGGAATGGTGTTGACCTATAATAAAATGTATTATCTACTGGATGTAAGTACACCACTTTTCTACAAAAATCTGAGTCGGTAATATAGGTGTCGTGGGTCTCTCCTCTCCAATCCGTATACCCATTAACAGTCAATTGCAATTTTGCTCTGAACTGGAACTGATATAAGAATCCACTTACCCAACTATTTTCCCAGAAATAGTTTAATATACCATTACATAAAGCACTGGCTACTTTCTCTCTTTTCATCCATTCGTATAGAACTGTCATATCTAAATTATACCCAATACACGCAATGTTAAAGCACACTATTTTTACATAACATCCTCCAGCAGCAAAACCGTCAGACTCATGGCTAGGAGAATATAGTTCAGAATTATAACCATAAGAATTATGACAACAAATAGTATCAGTATCTTGGACAGTCTCAGGTGAGGTTAGATAGTCTCCTGTTCCACAACAGTCATGACTCCATTTCATTTCTATACCCATTGAGTTATTAAATGTTGCGTTACCTACAGGACATGGAGAATTTTGCCCTGGTTCTGGTTCCTCTGGAACCGCGTCTGGACACGGTGCAATGTCAGCTAGGGCTATGAATTCATCACTCGCTGAAGGTCTACAACTACACTTTTCACAATCTGGATATTTGGTTTGTCGTAACTGAAATAAAACAAACCCAATAGTTAAACCAAAATATTCACACTGTATACCGCACCCAAATCCAGTTAAATTTATTTGTCCACATATGTTGGGTGGTGAGGAAAGAAACCATGACATCCTAAATAAAACCCATGTAGTATTAAAAGGCCATCCTAAAGAAAATTGTATTACAATACCATAAATTGCACACCACAACATGCATACGGCCCAAATTATAAATAAAACAATCCCTAATACTAAACCTAATATAGCGGCTAATAAACTAATAATTAAATTTATAACCATGTAGATTAAACCTAAAAAATCATATATAAAATTCATGAAGAAAATCATAAATTTTGCATTTCTCACAGCACTATTAACGGGGAAAAACATTGCGGATGTTGAACATTGTTGGTCCATTTCTGGTAAAATTTCTTTTATCCCGATAAACTGCCTTCTTCCTGCGTGTTTAACATGGTCATGGAATTGAGCACATGTATATACTCTATTAAAGGTCATATCATAAAATTCATCTTCAGCACCAGGCATTAAATGTCTTTGTGCATAACCATGATAATCACTATATTCTGTTGAGAAACAATAACTTCTAGGGTCAATTCCTGGCCAATCACCGTCGTCATTGTTTTGAGTGGTATATTCTCTTAGATTAGGTACTAGATAGGCTGCTGACCGTCTTTGTCGTGCAGTACCTCTACTTTGTTCAGGTCTAACCCTAAATCTACATCTGGCTCGTGTAGGAACCCCCTTAGATGGGTCGTTAGATAAAATCATTTTACCAAATTCATCTGTGGTAACATGGTCTAAATTCATAGGTATATGTACTAAAAATGAACCAGTTTCATCTATTACCCTACCACCATTATCTAAATAAAGTCTTTGTAGTACAGGAACTTTACCCCCAAGTGGTGGCCCACTATACGTAACACCATTATAAGTAGGAAAAGCTGTGTCGTCATCTTTTAAAAATGGTGTATATCGGATACAATCTATAATCCCAGGTGTGGTTATTAGACTACATAGTTCACCCATATGTTTTTTAGGTCTACATTGTTTGTTTACTGAATCTTTGTCAGTATCTTGAGCGGTACTACCCATAAACACAGATGTAGGTTCTAATTTAAATCCAGAATTACCTAGGTCAAAATCTATTCTAGTTATTGCAGCTCTACATGTCTCCTCATCACCCCAAAATGGTCTTATATCAACTACTTTGGTTTGATTTATAATTTGGGGTAAAGAATCTAACTCAGGGTCATCTTTAAATCGAGGTCCGTCAAATTGAGATGGTGGAGCTCCTTTTTGTTTGAAGTCTTCTGGAAGCATCGAAAAACATCCGATATCACTTAAATCTACGTCCATTACTATTTGTTGGGGACCTGTTGGTACCCCGTAAATCATAAAGTCTCCAGACTCGTTTGATTTAGCTGTGAATTTATAATATTTTTCGTAGACGTATTTAACTTCTTGTTGAGTTAGTACCGACTTAAGTGTGGGGAATGTCCCTACCGCAACATGACAATCAAAATTTGGTTCCGTACTTAATAGGTTGTATCTTTTTCCGTCTTCATTTTTTTCATACGGTTCTTTATATGGGTATAAAAACCTTACAACCTCATTTTTTTCGTCTTCGGTCTCTAGTGGGATGAATATGGATACTTTAGCGTTTGGAATACCAAAACCATTATTAGCTACAACTCTACCGCATACCACACCAAAATCAGAACACATACGTGTGTAGATTTCTTGTTGTGTAAGAGATAAACTTAATATTTCTAATAAATCAAAATCTTGATTTAATTCAAAAGTTACATTTTTATCCCTCCCTACTTCTGTTCTTACTCTAAAAGATTTTGCCATATATGATTAAAAAATTTTATTTAAAAAGGTTTATAGTACTTATAAAAATAAATAGTTCCCCCCTTAAAAGTAAAAGTAATTAGTTAAGGATTATAGTAAAGTTTAGGTGAAGTTTGGTTTGTGAGGTTTGCGTATTCTTATAGCTATATCTTTTTCAGGATATCTTACTTGCAAAATTTCGTCTGGTTGTGCATATATAGTGTCATTAATTAACCCTATCTCTCTGGTTCCTTGGCTTACATAAGGTTGTGATGTAACTGACTGGGAATAGGTATCCCCTACCTTATTGTAAACTTTTACATCAACTATATTTACAACTCCTGGTTGATTCATTATCTGACTTCTTAATTCACCTAATGATAGGTCTTGGCCCATTTCTATTTTATTTATACTAAAATAATCGCTTACTTTTTCTATGACATTACTAACTATAGCTCCTGAATTATATGAACTCTCTATTGTTAAATCTAACATAAAAGAAATATCTATTACTTTAGCTGGACCTACGACTATATAATCGTTCATCATTCTATAATTAGACAAATAAGTCGCTATATTATTTTTTAGTGTAGATGTTATTTCTGAGGTTAATTTACCTTCTGGTGTATAAGACAATATATTTAATCTAACTTTATTTTCTACTTCTGTTACACCTACTTTCGCTGGTGCACCAAATGTACTAGGCATCATTCGTAATTTAGCTACGTAATCATTAATAGATACTGCTCTGTTTTGTGCTGCAAAATTAAAAGATATATAATTTCTAATTTCTTCTACTGACATTGGGTTTGCTCCACCTATAGCGGCAGTAACGTTGGTTACTGCTAAACTATCGATAACAGATTGATTTACTTGAGAGTTGGGTCCTGCTACTACAAAGTTATTGGTTCCGACATTTCTTATAGCTCCAGCTCCTAGATTAGAGGATTTACCCCCACCTATTCTGTATTGGACAAAAATAGTACTATTACCTTGTACCATTTTTCCTAATGAAATATTATTCATGTATTGAGCCATGTTTAATGGTGTGCCTTTTTTTGCAAAATCGTCTAATAAATCTTGTGATGTCTGATTTCCACCCCCAAATGTTAAATGAAAATATCCTTGTGGTGTATATTGTGTTGTGAATCTTTGGTCAACTTCTATATATTTCCCTACTTTTATCCCTATTTCATCTGGTGGTGATGATGGGTCTTCTACAAATACCTCATCTTGTGCTAACGCCTGTACTTCATACCACTTATCAGTTGTTCTGTCTAAAAATTCTACGTTTGTTGGTAATGTTTGGTATCCAAGTCCTGGTTTTTGGATTACTCCAGTAACTCCCACTACATTTTTTTCAGGTAAAAATAACTCATAAAAAGGACTAACTAATGAGTCGGTAATTTCTTTCTTAAAGATTTTAGTAACACCATTAACTACCACTTCTCTTTTGGTCATTGTGTAGTTTTGTATTATTCCGTTAATATCTCTATTTGGTTGTTTAGTTCTATTAACAATACCTTCGTTATTATATTGAGTTGAGAAATCACAATCATTTACTGTTTCAAATACCTGACCCCCACCTCTAAATTGAGCTCCTCTTCTTAGGTTACCTAAGTACTTAAAATCTTCTTTATCTCCTAATGCTGGAACTATGATAGAAATATCCACCATTGTTAGTGATGGTCTGTTTCCTGGTATTTTTAAACCATAAGTTTTAGCTAAATTATAAAGAGAACTTCTTTCTTGTGCAAAATCTAATACTGTTTCCTGGAATGTTCTGTCTATTTGGAAGTTTAGGTTGTCTGCTACTGCTGCGTTTAAATCTAAAAACACAGAGTATATGGATGCGTCATTCGCGTTTCTAATTAAATCAGGGTAGTAGGTGTTAGTTAATCTTAATAATTCATTTCTAATACCTAGAAAATCTCTTTCTGTATATGCTATCTTTTTTTCTGCCATTTTATAAATTTATTATAACAAAATCTTTAGTTTCAAAAAAGCCGTCCCCTGCGGTATAATCAATTCTAACCCGTAAGGCGTATTCTCTTTCGTCTTCACCCACAAAACCAAAACTATTGTTGTTTATATCTTCGGAATTTGGGTCACTTTCCTGCTCTAATCTTATATCTTCCGCTGATTTAACTTCTATATCATTAATTATTAAATTAGGCATGAACTTCTCTACAGTATCCCTAATTTCATTATTAATACTTAATTTAGTTGTGTTATCTAGTGGTTCAAATATAAACTTCATTAAGTTTGTGCCAAAATCCGGTAAGAAATATCGTGACCCTTTGACTGTAAGTATTAAGTGGATTAAGCTCGACCTTACTTCTTCGTCAGTAGTATTACTTAATTTTAAGAAAAATCCTTCTGGACTATCTTTAAATGGGAACGTTATACCGTATTTTTGATTGGGCATTCTTTTTTATAATAAATACTTCTAAGATTACTTTGTTTTCTATTTTCGGATTTACTTTTCTCTTTATTATTCTTTAAAATAAATTCTTTAAGAAATAGTTCTTCAATCCAATCTTTATTTTTTTTCATTTTTTACTTCTATTGATTCCTCTTTATGTCCACAATGAGGACATATTATTAACTTAGGTACCATTTGTTCACTTTTTGGTACATTATTAGAAAACAAATGGTAGTCAGCAACTGACCACCATTTCTTACAATTACCACAATTAAAGTGGTATAGTACTTCTTGACTAAATTTGTGTTTCACTTACTTCTTTTTCTTTAGTAACTCCATTACCGTTTAGGGTTTTTAAGTCAACATCAATTTCACATACACCACCCGCACATGCTAATTCACCGGATAAATCTGTGTTATCTTCTAATTCCACCACCTTAGACAAGTCTATCTCACTTAAAGTTTTCATCATCTCATTGTAAACCTCTTTAGTGGAGTCCTCAAATGGGGCTTGTGTATATGTACCACCGTCATAAGGTAATACTGAAAGTCCATTATAATGTTTTCTATTTTCCCACATCCATTCTCCAGCTTTATCCCATTCATCTTCTTTTAAACTAATTGTAGCTGAAACGTTGTGTGAGTTTGAACCTTTTCTGTGTCCACTTCTAACCCATTCACTCGCAACCTTTTTAACTCTTTCTAGTAGTTGAAATGGGGATTCCGTTCTCATGATAGAACCTTTTGGTGCTTTTTGGGGTATACTAATTACCGCTGTATCATGTGGTCTAAAGTAATCGTCTTCTAGTAATTCCGGATGATTAGTCATGAGATAGTGATATATTGCTTCATTCTTACCCACTCTAATTCTTCTAATATAATAATCGTTATGCCATGCATGAATACCTGATGATGTTCCTAATGTTAATGATGTAGTTCCTGCAGGCTTAACTGTAGTACATCTTGCTGCTTGATTTATTTCTAATAATTTAGATACTCTGGTATTTTCACGTTTAACTAAACTTGCGGCTTTTTTCATATCATATTTTAATACTTTACCAGAACCAATACCTGTCATTGATACACCTATTAACGCGTCTTTTTCCGTAGTTTCTTGCCATATTTCTCTAAGATAATGGAAGGAGGTGTACCCCGCTTGAAGTGTCCCAATAAACGCTGCTGCTTTTACTCTTTCATTTAAGTCGTCTTGTGAGTCTATATTACTTACATTTACCTCACAAAGGTTACAGAATTGATAGGGTCTTAAAGCTATTTCACAACAAGGATTTGTTCCCCAATCTTTATCATTATTTAGATAAATTCCGGGTTCACCAGCACCAGATAGCTCAACTCTTTTCCATATATCCATAAAAAAGTCTTTAGTAATTTTATGTCTCATAAGGCAAGCAGAATTATTTGCTCTACCTCTTTGTGGGTTTTTCTCGTACCACTTACCAGATTTACAACCAATCATTTCATTGTCATCTGCACTAAATAAACTAATTAGAGCCGCTCTTCTAATGCCTCCCGCTAGAACTGCATCTGCAATATAACAGATAATATCGTGCACTTCTAAAGTTGTTAGATGGTCTCCATTTTCTTTCTCAGATAATATTCCTTCAATTTTAACTAAACATTCTTTTAATGGTCGTGGTCCTGGTGCTTTTCCTCCTGAAGTAATTAGTCTTGCTCCTTTTGGTCTAATATCTGAATAATCAAACTCTACTCTGCTTCCACCACCATTCATATATGATTTCATTAAAACTTTAATGGAGTCCGCCCAACCTTCAATCGAGTCTCCAATTAAAAATCTTTTCTTTCTTTTTGGGTATGGGTGTTGTATTGCTGGTAATTTCTCTACATGATGTTTTTGAACTGAATAGCCGACACCGGTTCCACCTAATAATAAGAACATGGTTTCACTAAAGGAGTCAATGTGGTCTATAGGTAGGTACGCACAATTATAAATTCTATTGGGTGAAATTTCAATTGGTTTACCTCCGAACTGCGTACTTCTCATTGATGGTAATACTTTCTTCTCATAAACAAATTGGTATTTCTCTTCTATTTCTTCTTTTAGTGTGGGATACTTTTTTATATGCATGTTTTTATTCCTTGTTACTAGTTCTTCCCATGTCTCTCTTCTATTGAATTGTGGAATATATTTTGCGTACTTCATGTAGACAGTAATATCCGATAGAATCTTATTTGATACTTCCATATTTTATTTTTTATTAATTATTTTTATTTATTACTTGTTGTCTCCTGTGTAGAGCTCTGGCAACTCTTTCTCTGTTTCTATTAGTTTTTTCTTCTTCGAAACCTAAGAATGTTTGTGTTGTTTCTGTATCTATCTCTAGGGTCCCATTATCAAATTTACAATTTTCAAAAATGACTCCGTCTTTACCTAATCGAGATTTTACTATCGCTATAGTAGCTAGTCCCATTTCTTTTTGTTGTAATGTTTTAGCTACTGATATAATTACATGACCCACTTGTGCTTTTTTGATGGAACCACCCATTTGGTCCGTGGTTACCACATCTGAGGATATTGAACTCCTATTACCTTGTGTCGCGGTCCAACCAGCTAGATTTAATTCGTGACACATCGATTCAAATTTTCTCATTACTGAACCTTCCCCCTTCCATTCATCGTCATACTGACGACCAGATAATATACAGTCAATATAATCTATTAATACAATATCTATCTTAGTACCTTCAGATATTATTTTTCTTATTTGGTTTTTAATTTGTAACATTGTCATTTCATCTGACGGTAATTTCTTTAAAATTAATTTGCCACCAGTTTTTTTCATTTCATCTGCTTTATCTAAAACCGTTTCTTTATGTTTACTTAGTTCGTCATTTGGTATTCCAGTCCAACAAGTAAAATGTTTTCTTTGTATTATTTTGGGGTTATCCTCAAAAAATATCTGTAATACATTATAACCCATATTAAACGCCGTATTTGCAAAACGTGTTAACATTGTTGTTTTTCCTACCCCTGTAGGAGCTAACACAACACCAATCTCACCCTTTGCTAGTCCACCATTTAAAATATTGTCTAGTCCGTCTACCCCTGTTGGTACTGGGTGTCTGTAATCCTCTTCTAATAATTTCTCTAATTCCGTAAAGATTTCAAAACTACCTGTATCCCCATCTCCTATTTTAATAGCGTCTCTAATATATTCTTCACATTTATCATAACTTTCAAAATCACCCTTTTCCATTATATTCTCTACTTTTCTTATGGCTTTTTTCAATTCTTGTTGTTTACAAAATTTTACTGACTTTTCTTTAATGAATAAATGGTCTTCAAATGAAGTGTCTTTTATATCTTTTAACATATCAAAAATGTATTTTTGAGCCATCTCAGAAGATATTTCAATACGAGTTAGTTGGTCTAACGCGTCAAATGATGGTGCTACTTGGTATTTGTCATAATATTCTTTAATCAATTGCATAATCAATCTAAAATACTGGTTGTCGAAATACTTTGATTGTATTGCGTCTATAATAGTATTAAAAAAGGTATTATCTGTTATTATTAAATTAATTAATTTTAACTGGAAGGAATGTCCTAAATATCCAAAATTTTTTCTCTCACTCATATATAAATTTCTTTATTAATAAATACATTATTAACTTACAAGTAAGCTATAATCTTGGTATTTGGTTGCAACTTTTTTTGACGACAGTGTTTGAGTTAACTCACGTAATATTGAAGATATTTGTGGTCTAATATCTACGGTATATCTAACTTTTGGGGGGTAGAGGTCGGCACGGAAGTTTCTTACGTATATTACATTCTTACCTTTTTTAATTGTTATCGTGAAATGCTCTTCTTTTTGCTCTAATTCTGTTGAATTTTCTTTGTAATCACTGTCCAATAAAAATAAAGTTTTAAGTTTTAGTTGGTGAATTATGTCTTCTACAATATAAGTTACTGAATAATGTAGGTCTAATGAATGTGTTGTTAATTCATTAAAATTTCTTACGCTAAAGAATCTTTGGCATACTATATTATCTTCTAACTTTAATAGGAATTCACATTTTTGTGTGTTATCTAATTTTGTCTTCATATTAATTTTTTTTTGTTTTTTTATAAAAATCTTTTTCTATTCTACTTAATCGTAGGTATGGTCTAACGAAATCTACCCAACCATCATTTGTTTTCGGTAAAATATTAAGAATTCCATCTGACATCATCAAGTCTAATGCATTTTTCCAATGCCTTCCTTGTGGGTCTAAGGATTCTTTTAATAAACTTCTTACCCCTTCTATAGCTTCTTTAGTGAGGAATTTTTTTCCTGTTTTTATTATCTGATAATTAATTTCGAGTGGGTTGTCTATATTATTATGTTGTGTTATTCCATTAATTATATTATTTTCTTTAACACTTATTTTTTTTCGATTTTTTATCTCATTAATTAATTGTTCAAACTCTACTTTTTTTTCACTTATTTCAGGTTTTATTTTAATAAGTGATTTTATACCAACCATTTTAATTCCTTTTATATTATCCGAAGAATCACCACATATTGTTTTTACAAGCCTTACATTTTGATGTGGAATATAAATCCCGTCTAACGGTACTTTATCTTCAAATCTAAATAATTGGTTTAATGAAATAATATGTAATGATGTGGTTGGTGAGATTAATTGTAACAAATCTCTATCGGATGTAAGTACTATTTTTTCTTCTTCAATTGCTTTTTCACAATAGTAGGATATACAGTCATCAGCTTCACAAAACTTAAAGGTTGCTTGTCTAACATATAATTCCTCTAAGTACTCTTGTGTTCGTAGTTTTTGTTTAGAGTAGGATTCTATATCTTCTATACTCCTACTTTTTTTCTTCCTATTTAATTTATATTCAGGATATAATTTTTTTCTTGGCTCTGTATTATTTTCACCATCCCAAAAAACTACTATCTTAGTTATTAGATATTCATCTATTAATTTTCTCAATGTATTTAGAAAATGGTATAGGCCACCTATGTGGTCTTCACCATTATACATATTTTTTATACCATGAAATCCTGTATTTAGTAAGGAATTACCATCTACTATTAGTGTTCTTGTCACAGAATGAGTTTATTGGGTTAAACATTTTTTTACTTTACTACTTCTACTAACTCTATTTCAAAATTTAAATCTTCTCCAGCTAATGGGTGGTTCATATCTAAATTTATGGATTCCTCATCTATTTTAATGATTTGTCCTTGTACTGGTCTTCCTTGATTGTCTTTACCTTGTACGAAACCTTTTAGTTGAAAGTCCATTCCTTCTGGGAATTCATTTTTCTGTACAACTATAACTGCTTCTGTAATGTATTCACCGTAAGCTTCTTTGGCTGGTATATCTACTGTTGTTTTAGTACCCTCGCTTAAGTCTTTTACAGAGTCGTTAAATCCTTTTAGTAAGTTACCGTCATCTATAGCAAATTCTATTGGTTCTCTAGTCCTAGAATTATCAAATTCTGTGCCGTCTTTAAGTTTACCGATATAATGTACTTTTACTTTATCTCCTGTTTTTAATTTAGTCATTTTCTTTTTCTATTTTTAAGTCGAAATCACCACCTACGCCTAATTGCTCAGACCAAAATGTAGCGTTTTCTTGTTTATAATTATCTATTGATTTCTTTTCTTCACTAGCTTCTCTACCAGCTATAAAACCATGTGGTGTAATAAGTATTTTGCCGTCTTCATAACCTAATCCATTAACATGATTTTTCATAATTGTTATTTTAGTTCTGGTAGCGAACTTCACTTTTCTTTTTTCTTTCACCGCTGAAATATTTGTGGTTCCCGCATTTTTTTGGTTACCAAATCTAAAGACCAATGTAGAGTTTAACCATAGTGATTCACCTCCTTTAGCTTTAATTTTTGGTTGTCCAAATGGGTTGTCAGGTAATTCTACCCATGGTTGGTTTACAACTACTAATGTATTAGTGTATTTGGAGTCTTGTCTTCTCGATTTCCCGATTCGTTGATTTAATCCCATACCAATTTTGTCCGCTAGTGTAGCTGCATTATGCATTTTACCACCTTTACCGTCAAAAGTCATTTTACAAGGCACAGAACCAACTGAATCCCATAAGAATAATAAATCATATTCTAACTCTCCTTTATCTTGTGCATCAAGTAAAGTATTAATATAATCAGTAATTTCTTCAATATACTGAAAATCATTATTAAATAAGAAAAAACCATCCCAGTCTACTTCACCGGTAGTTTTATCTACAACTTCCTCACAATCAAAACCTAAAAGTTTAGCGTGTTCAAACCCCCATTTTTGTTCAGTAATAATTAATACGGGAAGTACTCCTTTTTTTTGAGCGTCTACCGCTGCTTTAATTAATGCTGTTGTTTTACCTGTATCGGAATGACCTAAAAACATTTGTAAATGCCCCATAGCTGGTCCTGGTAATCCGGTAGCATCAAGAAAGGCTTTACCTAAATCAAAAAATCTTTCTTGTTTAAATTTAGCCTTTTTTGAAAACTTATTTTTCAAATCTGCAAATGTCCTTTTTTTCAATGCCATAGTATTCTAATTAAAATGGTAGGTCTTCGTCCTGTGGGTCGTTTGCTTGTGGGTCTTTTTGTTCACCAATAGTAGTGGTGGTAGTTTCTTTCTTACCACTATTCGGGTCATCATAAACATATTTCTTTAGTTCAGAATCCCAAACTGGGTCTAACCCTTTAGAAATTGCTTCTAGATACTCTACCGGTTTTTGTGAATAAACATCTTTCCAAGTTCTTTCGTCTTCAGTCCACTCTTTGGTTTTGGTTTCATCTTCGGATAATTTTCCTGGGTCTTCATACATGACAGAAGAAACTGTAGTGTATTCTCCTCTTCCACCTGGTAATGGTACTGTTTGAAGGATTAGAATTAAGTCTCTTCCTTCGTTAATGTCAGTTACATCTCCTTTATTTCTCCAGATTGGAATTATTTTGTCAATTGGTCCGTCTCCTTTCCAGTTATGTTTAAATCTCCAAAATTTTACTCCGTCTTCTTCATTATCTCTATCAATAACTTTTACAATATAAAATTTTTGTGAACGATAAGAACGTGCTAATTCTTTAGATTGTGCATCCCCAGCTAACCTTAAAGCTTCTTCTACTTCATTTAAAGGACTTCTTTCTCCTGTTGGTTTTCCTGCGGAATCTTTACCTGGGTCATAAATTTTCATCCACCTACCTTGTACTTGTGTGTTGTGAAAAAACACTTCTTTAAAAGGTGAACTACCATCTTGTGTTGGTACGATTCTAATTCTTTTTTCTCCTGATTTTGTTCCTTTTGGTAACATGATAGAAAGATATTGTTTCATTCTTTCTTCTGATGTCATTTGTGGTTTTGTGGAACCACCACTTTGTTTGTTTTTTTCGTATTGTGCTAATACAGCGTCTAAACTATTACTCATAAATTTTTTTTTTAATCATTAATTAATTAATATCTATGTAAATATATGAATATTGTGGGGGGATGTCAAACGAAGTTTAAATTAATTTTATTATTCTTCTTCGTCATTAAAACTTTTTTGAATATCGGAGTCACTGTAATTCTCCGCTTCATCTTTGGTTAAAATGTATTGTTTTTTTCCTGTTTTGTCAAAAACTTCTTCTTTATCTGTAAAGAAGTCACTTAATGTTTTGTGGTAAGGACCACTATCATGTTTTCTTAATCCTATTTTTTCTTCTGGGGTTCTTGGTCTATACTCTTCTATCTTCTTTTCTAAGCTACTAATTTTATCAACCATATCATCCATGGAAACTAAATGAGTTTCTAGGTCGGATAACTTAGTCATTAAATCGTCTAAGCTTTGGGTGTTTTTAGAAAGAATATCTTTTTGGTCCGATAACTCAGTATTTACTTCGTCTTGTTTACTTACTAGGTCGGTAACGTCTAATTCTGTAGTGTCTTCTGCTTCATCTGTTATTTCAGAATCTATTTCGGTATCTATTCCTCCTTCTAACTCTCCTTCTAACTCTCCTTCTAACTCTCCTTCTAATTCTTCCTCACCACCTTCTATTTCTTCTTCACCTCCTTCTAATTCTTCTTCACCTCCTTCTATTTCTTCAGCTGCAGCATTAGGGTCTAATTCTTGTTCACCTAATTCCTTCGCTCTATTTAATAATCTTTCAACATGACTACCCATGCCTAAATTACCAACACCACCAATCATTTGTTCATCCAAATTGTCAGTATTGTGTTTAATTTGTTTAAATCTATTTAATTCTTCTATTAACTTTTTTTCTAATTCTTTAGCCATTTAATAATTGTTTTACTTGTCCTGAAGGTGACTCTACTTTTATCTTTCTATTTATTCTAACACTATTATCTACTCTTTCTATTAAACCGTCTCTACTTCTAATAGTATAACATTCACCAGTATCTAAATCACATACTTGTTCACCGTCAGCATTAGAACCATTTTCTACTATATTATCTGTTTTTTTTCCTAAAAAATTACCTAATTTTTGTTTTAAATTTTCTGAAATCATAAGTCTGTTTCTATATAAATATCATTAAAACTAATAAGAGTCAAGAATTTAAGATGTAATAACTTAACAAGCTATTATTGCCCGTTTACTTCTTTATTGATGCCCGGAATAAAAGCTGCTGGATTTAAATAATGTTCCACCACCTTACCATTTTTCATAACTCCTCTAATTAACTCCACATGTAGGTGTATTTCTTTAGAAAGTCCACTATTTCCCATTATACCAATACTCTTACCTTTAGGACCGCATTCGGATTTTTTAATGGCGTTATCCTTACTATAATTTATATTTCTTAAATATGCATACCTCGCAATATAATAAGCTGTGTCATCTTCATCCGGTTTGTTAGAGATAATTAATTTGGTTTCTATAAAATTACCAAGTTCACCACAACCATCTGTTGTTTGTAAATTAGCACAACCATCTAATGCATTAGTGACAGTACCATTTATCATAGGATAGATAGGGATTCCATCATCACTTATACTTTTTTCATAAGCTTTAGCTCCTGGAATGATGTCTATTCCTAGATGTGTTTTTTCTGGGTCAGAATCCATTAAATAGTAATGAACATCTATTCCACTACCTATAATATCATAAAATGTCACACCATCCGCATTGACAAATGGACTAGAGGTTGTGGATAGTAAATCTACATATTTAGTGCTGGTTGGTGATTTTTTCATTTGTGAGGGTGTTGCACTTCTAGGGTCCGCGTAAAGGTCTTGGGGTAATTGTTTTAATCGACTTTCCGCTGCTTTATATAAATTACTATCTACTCTCTGAACCAAATCTTCTATATTGGGTAGTTCTGCTAATGGTTGTCTGACACCTTCAAAAGTTGTTTCTATACTATTAGGTCTTATATTATGAGATACATTTACAATAAAGTATGGTCCATTAAACATTGGTAGGTAATTTAACTGAAAATACTGTGTTGGTTGAATGGCGACATTCCCCATACATGTTATTGTAGCGGTATAACTTCTACTAGCATAAACATTAAATAAGGATAGGGATGCCATTGATGTGGCTCCACCACCACCAGAATCCGCCATTTCTTGTAGAATTTGGTAACTCTCTGAGGTGTTCTGATATTGATTTTGGTCTAACTGCACAGACTCAAAAATATTTTGATTCTTTAGTCCGAAATCGACATTAAACGCAACCACCTTATTAGCTAATTCTTTATTAGGGGTCTCAGCCGCGATTAATGGGTTGTTGGTTTCGGTACGAATATTAAGAGCGTCATTAAAAAATCCATTATTTTCTGTTTTACTATCTAACTGTTCTGATGAATTACCTACATATTGACATAAAAATACTGGTCCTGATTTTAATGTATCTACTTCTCTAAATGTACCAAATAAGGCATTTCCTTGACGTTGTGTTACATCGTTCTCTATGTTAAAGAAATTAATATAGGATGGGAGGGGTACATAATTAAAATAATTATCTTTCAATATCATACTTATATACCCGTCTATACTTTGGGTTAGTGTTTTAGAGCTGCCCGCTTCAAATGGTGAGTCTAATTTTATTAGATTCCATATATTAACTATCGCTTCATTACCAATGTCTCTATTAGCGGTATCTAAAAATAAGAACTTCTCAAATAGAGTATTATCTCCTAAGGATAACGAGGATATCCATCTGTCATTCAATGTTTTAAAACTTCTATATAGTTCTAATTTTAAAGGTTCAGATTTTACTTTAGTTCTTTCGTCCGTTATAGGTTCGTCAGTTTGATTGTCTTGCTTCGCATTATTATGTATGTTTTCTTGTACTTTTTTAACTAAATTATTAACATACTTTACTTGGTCATTTTCTAAAAGTGTTAGTTTACCAACTAATTTAGCTATAAATTCCGCTCCACTCAACAGTGTTACATTACTAACACAGTAAGCCGCGTATAATCGGATGACTGGTGCGAAATCTTTTACGTTAGTACTATTAAATGTTATTCCATTGCCTAGGGGTCCTCGTGCTGTCTGAAAGAATGAAAACATTGGATTTGAATCATTAAGATTAGTTAAGATATTAAATTGTGTGGAATTAGATTCGTTATAGTAGTGACCCACTTCTAATAGCATATCTTGTGCTACCACAGGTAACGGTGAACCAAACCCAGCTGGAGCAACTGGAATGCCTACTGTACTGGACGAATAAATACCAAAATCATAACTAGAAGCGAAACTATTTAGAAGCCCACTGGAATTTTGATTCTGATAATGTAATGCCATTACTTTTTGTATAGTACTACTATTATTAGTTATCGTATTTAACTTAGTTGTGTTGGTGTGTTCATATTTTATTTCTTGATTTAAGAAATTTTGGGTTACCTTTAGGAATTTTAAAAATTGAGCTCGTGCTAATTTCCTAGGTATTCTATCTGTGGCTTCATCAAAATTAGATTCTTTTAACCAAGTATCTTCTATCACTACAAATTCTTTTATTATATTTTTCATTGTTCCACTGTTGAACTCCATTTCTGGTTCTAAACTAGAAAATTGTAAAAACATATCTTCAAATATATCTAGTTCGTCTTTACCGAATACACCTCTTAGCTCTTGTATTGTAGAATAGTTTGCGTCTCCATTTAGTGACCATGCACTTTGCTTGTCAGATTCTGGATTTATTTTCTTCAAATATTCAATTGCTGTTGGGAATGTTTGATTCTCAAAATGGCCATAATTAGAAATGTCCCATATCAATCTACAGGCTCCATTATGTATTGGTTGTGTATTACCAGCGTTAAGAGGTGTAGCTCCAGCAAATAAAGTATTTGTGTTATAGAGACTCGCATCAGTACGTCTTAATCCACCAGATGAAGGATATAGAATATAATATTTAGATGGTTCTACGGTATCATTAAATTTAACTCCCATGCCAGGAGCAATAGTGCTTGAGTCTGCGTATACATCATAAAATTTAACTTTAGTATTGTCCCCTGATGTAAAAGCTAGAACATTATTTTCTTCTATAGTTAATGGTATACTTGATGATAGGGTATTTAATACTTGCCCTCCTCCCATATTAAAATAGTTATTAGAGCTAGTTGTTATATAATTTATTGCGTCAACAATTAAGGGGTATACTCCCACCTGTAAAAAATTACCAACCCCCGCTACTGATTTCTGTGTTTGGTAGTTATATGGGTTACCGGCCAGAGTTACATTATATGTTGTGGTTAAATTATTAGTTACATTATCATATATATTCCTGGTTCCTGTTGCTCCTGGTATTGTACTTACTTTACCCAAATTCCACCATATATCAGATAGTGGGTCAAATCCGGTCCTAACCCTTTTCTTGTACCTCCACCAAATTGACCCTACTTTTAATAACAGTGTTATTGGAACCGTATGTAAAGCAGGCATTTGATTAAATAATTGGGAGATGTAATCCCCAAAAGATTGTTCATTTACTAATAAAGCTTTTTCTCTAAATGTTGGTAGTGGTAATGAATTTAAAAATAGGTACGCAGCACTGGCATATGGACTTTTATTGGTTGGTGAATTTCTTTCGTAATCTACCCCTTGTAAAATCGCGTTTATAAAATAAGGAGTGTTGAGTAATGAGGTTAATTTTACATCAAGAGTATCAGCTACATATATTAGTCCGTTAACCCCAGCAGTAGTGGCTGTTGGAAATAACTCTCCTTCTGTTACTATAGGTTTGAGAGCGGCTTCTTTATAGAACTTATTTACCTTGTGAATATTATTTAGACCGGTGTAGTTTCTATTATTTTTTGCTTGTACATTGTAATCGTGAGATTCCACGTCATTAGCGTAAACAAAATCTGTAAAATACTTAGTTTCTTCTTTTTCTGTTAATACATTTGTATATTGAATATCATACTCTAAATTTTGTACTATATTATGAAATTCAGGTGAGGTTCCTCCCATGGTATTGGTTCCCGCATAATTATTTGTCAACCAACTACCTCTTATTGTGGGTATTAAATCAAAAAAACTATCAACTTTATTATTTTCAATACATTTAAAACTTTCTGTAAAGTCTCTTCCTTTAACGGTGTATGGTTGAGGTTCTATTAATAATCTGGATGGTCTACCTGTATCGGGAGTAACGGTTCCGAAAAAAGCATATATCAACCATCTATCGGGGTCACTTTGGGATAGAATTGACATTATGGACTCATATCCATTGTCGGTGGTTTTTCCAGAGACACCGGTACCTAAATCTTTAAATACATTTTTAGCCGATGGTGAACCTTTAATACTATCATATAAGTTACTAGCGTCATAGGTGGATATTTCGTCGATTGCTGGTTGTGTTTGTATACTGGACCCCATATATCTAGTCTTTACACTCCCTAAAGCAATAAATTCAAATGCTCTATCTAGTATTTCAAACCAAACGTCAACATCGTCTAATGAACTATATGGTGTAATTTCTGGTGGCCAATCTTTAACATCTATAGGTGTAAATGATTTATTCACCCCAGCGTTACCTACTGGTGGTTGGAATTTGGTGTATTTATAATTTGCTGTCTTACAATATTCTTCTACAAAGTCTACTTCAGGCCATATTATTTTATCTTTTGCTCCTGTTATATCAATAATATCTTTATCTCCCGGATATGTTAATTCGTATTTAGTTTCACCATTTTCTGTTTGTTTACTTATATAATATTTGGGCCATGGGTAGACATTTCCTAGTGTGGGTACTGACCCAACCTTTGTATCTGCGTCTGGACTTACATCGTTAGACCCTTTAGCTGCGTCTATTCTCTTTTCGTTATTACTTACGTCCATAGCTTCTGTATGTACTGTATCTAACATCCTTAAGAAAGTGTCCGCTCCCCCTAATATAATAGCAAAAACATTTCTAATTGTTGGTTTAAACCCTATAACATCTTTTAACCTTGTATTTAATACTTCACTTACATCTGATGACATAATTTCAGCTTGTGTTTCAAATTTCCTGTCTGTTTCTCTCCATACAGCTAAAAATTTACCGCTTTCATACGCACCGTCAAAACAAAACCATGGTTCGAATTCTGGTTTTAACGTGGTAGTTATAGTCCCCATTTTAACCGTTCCTTTTATTTTAGATTTTTTGTAAATACTAAATCCCTCTTTTAAAAGTAAACTTGTGACAGAATATTTACCTTTTTGTTCTGGTGGTACTTGGGCGTTTGGGCCGAATGTTGGGTTACTAATTAATAACCTAGTATACTTACTTACGATAGCCTCTAAAGCTGTTTGAGCTTTTTCCTCTAATTCTTTTAAAGCGTTTGGGTTTGAGTTGTCTGCGACTGACGCGTTTGCTGTAGTTGCTCCTTTTAGAGGCCACACACTAACTGAAGCAGTTTTTCCAGATGTAGAATTCTTATCATCAACTTGTACTTTTATAGTTTTACGTTCCCCTTCGTCTAAATAAGTTTCTGACCATCCATCAGTTCCCAATACTGCTTTCTTAAAACCTGTTAGTGCCGCTTTAAATTCTAATTTATCTGTAGTTAATGATAAGTTAGCTTTACCAAATACTTGTGACATATCATTGTCAATTCCTTTGATTTTTTCAACTAATTCTAGTATTGTATAGTCTGGAAAATCATCAGCGATTAGTCCTTTCTTTCTGTATATATTAAAAACTTCAGTAGTTATTTGTCTTCCTTTTGTGGATGTTACCTCACCAGTTGTCGCGTCTACTCTATTTGGGAACATATAAGGAGCTGTCATCGCTTGATGCATATTAATATCCCTTAATAAGGCTACATGATTTCCTATAAATTGACATGTAACTAAGTAGTCACCACTACTAGGGTCAAATCTAGACACAAAACTTTCTAGCATTAATTGGAATTTTACGGCTTTACCGTAATATCCCTTTAATGTTAAGAAGAATATAGGGTAGGGCAAATGAAAAAACGCGGTATAGGGTGTGTTTGTTTTTGATTGTTCAAATAGAGTTTTTCCTCTGACATCCGTAAAATTTATAGTGACTGTAGGTCTATAAGAAGCATTAATCTTTATATCTATAGACGTAATTCCAAATCCTTGGAAATCTGATTGGTTCTCAATTCTTCTACTTATTCCATCACCTTTTCCGGGACCAACTACTTGTTTGTTCATCTCGGTATTTGTGAATGCGTCTGTCCAATCAGAGTCCATAGAATCTTTGCCTTCTGGTTTTAAAAAATTTAATGTCCCTTTAAAAATCTCAACATCAACTTCCGAGTCATTACCTTGACCAACAATAACTTTACTCCTAGGAGAAATTTTTGCAGTTAAATTAGCGTACATAACTAAATCTTCATGGTTTACTAATCTCTCAGCAACTCTAGATGTAGCTGGGTCAATAACAAAGTTTGGGTCCACAATCATTACATTGTTACCCACCTGATATGTTAGAATGTCTCCGGAATTTAAATTATTTGCCATAATAGAGGAAGTGCTTATCTAATTTTGTTTTATACTCCTCTAGTGACTCCATTAATGGAAATGGTACTATTATTAGTGTATCATCAGGGATATTCCACTCTTGACCTCCATATGATGGGTTTGCTAACATTATTAACCACCCATAGTATGGGGTGTCATAAAATTGTTGTGATAATTTATCTAATCTACTTTTACCTATTTTATAAACTATTTTTCTATCACTTACCTTAGGAGTTAGCTTTATGTTTGGTACCATTATGTAATCTCCGTTTACTACAAATTCATTATATCTATTATAATATGCCATATTTTTAACTAATATAAAGTTGTTGCATCAATTTATAATTAAATGTAGTGTCTGCCATTCCACTATTTCTACTTACCAACCTACTTCTAACTAAATTTTGTGCTGTGTTTCCACTGTTTATTACATAACCTACTTTGTAGTCTGTATAATAATTGTTAAGTCTATTATTTAGTATTTCATACCCTTTTAATAATCCTTCTTTTATTCTATTGTTATATAAACCACAATCGTAGTCTAACCAACTCTTTAAAATTACATTTATCTTAGGTTTAAATTCTAAAGTTGTGCCGTACCTTAAACCGTTTATACCTTTTTTGTCTACTTTAAATAGATTATTATATAAATCACTTTGTCTATTACGTGTTAAAATATCTAACTCTTTTGTATAATTCTTATCAAAAATAAATGTTTTACTATCCTTTGTACACATCCTACTATTAAAGAATAAATATTCATTTCCTAATGTATAGGTCTTTGCAAAATTATTATTTATGTAAGTTTGTATAAAAGAATTAACATAACTATTGCTAGTGTTATAACTGGTTGACAATAGAGTTAATGCTGTGGTCCCTGTTAACTGAAAGGCAACTACTCTACCTCCTCCCGCATTTATATATTGACCGTCATAACTATCATTAGTTATAAAATTAAGAATGTCTATAACATTACTTAAATCTTTTTGTAAGTTTCGATAACTATTAATATCCCCCATTACTTTATCTATTATGTTATTAAATTGGTCTTCTAGTGTTTGGGATAATAAATTTTGGATATAGTCTTTTTCTTCTTCTGTAGGATTACATTCATTTAACTTAGTTTGAATTGTGGTTGTCTCTGCACTAATATTACTTTTTAATGTGGTGTAGTAACTTGAAATTCTATCGATTATATCTCTAGGTATACCCACTAAATTTCCACCACTTAATGTTCCTAATGTACCGTATGAAAAATTTCTTGTATACATAAATTCTTCTACCAGTCCCATACTGTGTTGGGTGTACATATCCTCTGTTCGTTTTTTAACATCAGTGGTATAGCTATTTGCTCTGTCTACAAATAAATTTAATGTGTTTTTATAATTTAATTCTTGTGCCATACTTTATTTATCCTGTTGAGTTATTCCAAAATTGCCAAAACGGTGTGTCTTGTTCTCCTGATGGGGTTCCACCCTCTTGTTGTTTGGCCAATTCTTCTGCGGCTTTAGCGGCTGCATCTTCTGCTGCTGCTTTTTCCGCCTCTAAAGTGGTTATTACTTCTTGTTCATTATCCATCAATTTAGTACCTTCAGTCTGGAATGCTCTATTATCATACATTTCTGTATTACCAAAATAGTTAAATGATAATGCATTTTGTAGTCTAGATACTGGTTCTTTAAGTCCTTGACCACCAATAAATTTAAAGTTCATACTAACTCCCGCTATCATAGGCTGTAATCCTATTCCTTCAGGATTCATATCTAATACTAATGGGTCGTAACTAAAACTAACCGAATCTATAGCTATCTTGGTATGATAAAAATCACCTATTCTTAGAACACATATAGGTGGTGCCCCAAATGCTGTGTTATCCGCGTCCACTATTTTCTTACCATCTTCTGTTACTGTTGGTATGGTATTACCTGGTCTAGTACATTGTAGCAAAAATGTTAGTCGAGTGTTCAGTCCTTCTGGTGTTGTTGAATGAAAAGATGGGTGGAAATTTTGTAACTCTCTTTTTAATGCGTTATATACAAATTCGTCTTCCTCTTTCAACGCGTTAAAATAATTTTCTTCACCTAGTAGTCTTGCTAAAATTTTAGTTGTGTCTAGATGTTTTGTTGGTGTCTCACTTGCCTTAGAATTTTGAATTGCTTGTTCGTCCTCTGACAGGTTTTCTTGTGGGTTGTCAGCCCAAAAATTACTGGTACTTAAGGTACTATTATCAGGTAAATCGTTAGTCTCTGTATTCCCGGTACTTGTTATACCTTCCTCATTCAAATCAATTGTAGTGGAACTCCCATCTGTATTTTCTCCTAGATTAATAGTTGTTGAACCTCCGTCTTGGTCTACTGGGTTGGGTGGTGTAATATTAGCATTGTCATTTACTGTTTGTGATGCATCTGCATTGTATTGGTCGGTAACATCATTTTGTGCTGTTATTAAATCATCTAAAGAAACATTAGGAAATTTACTTGCAAGTTCATATATATCATACTCTTTACATCCAGCAAAAAATGAATGTAGTACCTCGTCCGCTCTTGTATCTGGTACATTTTTTAATGTATTTTGTGCAATTTCATTTAAAATCGATGGATGGTCTACCACCATTTTCCAACTTAAGGTACCAATTCTTTCAGTGTAATTATAGGTATAAACTGGTTCTGGTCTGCCTAAGAAGTTTACCGAGTTCCATTGAGCTGAATTGGTATCACCTACTTGGATATCGTAAGGTGGGAACCACATTATCCTTCCTCCATTTGGTCCTCTTTCTGATAAAGGTAATTTTAATAGTTCAGATGTTCCTCTCCAAGCAAGATTTTCAATAGAAAACATATATTTTTTTACATTTTTCTGGTCTACATTAGTATCTACGTTTTCTCCCATTACTGGAGCTATATTTAAATTATAAGTGTTAGTTAAAACCGAATGTGTTTTTCCTAAATGATTACCTTTATGTCTAATCATATTTTTGTACTTATAATATGGATTGTCTTTAGTCCACGTCCTACAAAATTCATTTACTTGTGTACCACCTAACCACCCTTCAGATACATTTCTTGCTCCAGAACCTTTAGATATGTTCTTGTACCCGTCATTGAATACTTTAGATGTTTGGTCGATTGCGTGACCTGCGTGTTTTCTTTTTGCTCCACCCATTAATGGTGCTGAATCAATTAATTTTTGTGTTTGGTCTAATAACCCACCCTTTCTTTTTGGTTTTGTATGGGACCTACTTAATAATAATCCGGGTGGTGCGTTTAATGAAGCAAACGATGTGGTCCCAAACCAAGTCCACCCACCGTCTAAATTACCACCATCACCATATGCTTCACCAGACATTCCAAATTTATAAAATTGCCATAATGAAGTTCCGTTAACTGTTTCTAATTCTTTTGCTAATGTAGAAGGACCATAAACTAATGCACCTACATTTCTACCAAACTCATCTTGTGGTACTGCTCCTATAGGACTTTGTAACATAGTTGGTTCTGCATTTTTGGAGCCGACATAATAATAAGGTTTCACCGCTTCAAGACCCATAGGTAATTGTACTCTACTATAGTCAGGTCTAAATATATTAAATTTTAAATTTTCAAATAAGGCAGATTGTTGTTTTTCACCCATATGTTCTATAAAAGAATCACTTGGTGAAGGATACGCAATTAATGTTTTAGGTATGGCGTCACCACCAGTTATTTCACTTATAAGAGCACTAGCTGTAGCTTGGAAGTCTACCTCTGTTTCACTACCTTTACTTATCCCGTTTGCTACTAACCCGTTTATATTAGGTACAAAAACATCATTGAAGTAACTCCCTGGTAATGTAGATTCTCCATAATATAAATTACTTATTCTTGCCATAAAATCTGTTCCGTCTAATTCTTTTTTTCCGGGAGATGTGCTAATATCATACATCCAATTACCTTGTGTTCCGTCAGTTGTTTGTTTTAAATATTGTGTTTGTAGGTCGCCTAAATTTCTTCTTAACCAACCGCTAGATGCATTCATTAACGCACTATCATCTAAAATTTTAGAATTCATAGTGTTAATCATATTATTAGTTATATTAACTGTTTCTAATATTTCGGCTGGGGTGTATTCTGATGATACAAAAGATTGGGGTGTCCTACTATTTGGTGCTACATAACCTTGTCCTGTTCTGGGTAGTACTTTATCGACATCAATTAATTGTACGTCTTTATACCCACCCATTGGTCCATATTTATTATCTAGGAATAAATTTCTTTGTGGTGTTACTCCGGTTTCTTCTACTGTAGGTTGGTCTTTTACCGATATTTCGTAGAATTGATTTAGTTTTTGTCCTCCAGGAGGTTGTATTCCCCATGCTGGTGGTATTGGATTTCCATCTGCTAGGTAAGAACTTTTTAAATTTCTACTTAATAAAAATTGTCTTAGTCTCTCAGTTGACCCAACACTAGGTTTATAAGGACCCATCATTCCAAATGCTTGTACTCCTTCTATATTTTTTCCTACGGACATATAATTTTATTTATTAATAAATAGATTATAAAAATATTTTTTATGATTGTAACATCATTAAAAAGTCTTTTCTTGCTGCACTATTTCTATTAAACGCTCGAGCTACTTCTTCAGCGGTTACCGTACTGGTTCCTCCCGCTCCATCTCTTATTGTTAATTCACCAGTAATCTTATGTTCTTTTACCCCAGAATTTATAGTTTGGGTGGAAATACTATTTGTTATATTACTTACTTCACTTAATAGGTCTTTACTCCCACTCATACCTCCTTGTAGGGCACCTTCTAAGTCAGTTCCTCCAATCACTAAATCATCTTTATTAAATCTCAGAGGTTCATCCATCCCAGGTCTTAAAATAAAATCATTTGCGGGTGGTAGTTCCATTAGGTGAGCGTTTTCTATGTTTAAACCTTTAGCTGCATCTTGTACCAAACCAAAAGCTTCTTTTGTTAATGACCCCGATAAGTTACCTATTAACTTAGCTATTTTTTCTTCATCACCACCCATTAACGTTTCTATTTGTTCTTCTGTAAGTAAATTAAGTTTCCCGGCTGCTGTTTGTGAAAAAGCTCCTTCTAGTGCGGCTCTTGAGTCACCCCCCATTTCTTTAACCATAAATCTCATACTAGTGTCCATTAAAGCTAGATATTGATTGGCTTTTTCTGCCACTGTTAATTGTTGTTTATAAATGTCTGAGTCAGTTTGGCCTTCTTTTCTTAAAAGTTCTAGTTGTTCTTCGGTTACATCCTCTACACTAACTAACTCATCAATTCCCGGTATTTTAACTTCGGCTGCCCCACCTTTACCTATTTGAGCCATGGACGCTATTAATTCTTTATCTTCTGGACTTATACCTTCTGTAAATTCCATTTGTGATAGAACAGCTGATTCCCTTGCCGCTTTTGTAGCAGCATCTGCTAAATCTTGGTAGTTCATACCCATTGCTGTAGCTTGGTCCCTTAATTGTCTTTGTGTTGCTGGGGATATAACAAATTTATTTTTTACTTCATCAAAAGTTGCTGCTTCAGATGCAGTATCAATAATAGCTTTTTGTAAGCCTTCTAGGTCATTACTAGCCATGTACATTAATTTAAATGGGTCGGTTAAATCACTAGCTGCCCCACCAATTACTTGCATTTTAGCTGCAAATTCTATTGCTCCTTCTGGGTCTAATAGATTTTCTGCCAACCCTGTTACATCTGCCATTGATACACCTAATCGTTGGGCTCTTGCTACCATTCGGGATAATCCTTCTACACCCCCTTCAAATTGGTATGTGTTAATTAATTTTATTTCACTAGATACATTCTTTAAAAACGTTTCCATAACAACCCCCATTTGTCTACCTGTTGATAGTACGTCTGACATCGCATTGTTAGTGTCGTCTACCCCACCTATTGCATCTTTTAAACTAAACCCTACCCTATCAAAAGCATCTGCAAAAGCAGCTCCATCAAAACCTTCGAGTGTTTTTGTTAATAAAGTAACTCTTTCTGTTACTTCTGGAGGGATTCTTAGATTTCTTCCAATCTCAATTGATATTGCTTTGAATGTTTGGAATAGTTCGTCTACTGTTATCCCCCACTTATAGGAAGATTTTCCGGCTTCATTTAATTCATCAATTGTATCAAACAATTGTGCGTTAGTCATACCTAGTGATTTAGATATTTCTACCCTTAAAGTGTCTTCTAAAGCTACCATATCTAAAATGAAGCCCATATTCTCCTTTATCTTACTAGTATCGAGAGCACCACCAGCTAAAAGCTCTGACATTTTGTTTAATTCAGAAACGGTGATTCTTTCTCTAGATACTCTTTCTTTTGTAGCTTCTTCAAAAATCCCTAAATCACCTACATCCCAAACACCCCCCTTATAACCTCCCTTTTTACCGTCTTGAACACCTTTGTTATAAGCTTCCTTAATCATTTTTTCAACCTCTTTCTTTTCGTCAGGGTCGAGAGGAGCAAATGATGGTATAGGGTTGTCAACACCTAATAATTTAGCGAGTTGTGATGATGTTGGGTTACCGTCTTTACCTATCTTTTTAATAGAGTTTATACGGGATTGTCTGGTGGGTTCATCTTTATAGTTAAAAATCCCAATAGGGACCCCTAATTCAGGATGAGATGCAAAATAAGGTTTTGCACCAGATAAAAGTCTTTCAATAAATAATTGTTTAAGAAAGTTCAACATAGTTTTTCATTTAACTATAAATAGTTAATATGACTGTTTCCTTTTGTTTTTTGATTGTTCGTAAGCTTCTTTCTTTTTATCGAACTCCTCCACTAAACTATTAATATAAAATCTACGTTCAAAGGTTGGCATACGTAAGAGGTCGGACCATGGAATATGGAGGTGTTTCATTAAGTAGTAAAACTCTTGCAAAAGGGCATTCCTATAGCCCGTAGAAAGGACGAAAAAACTCAACACCCAAAGTAACTCGGACATTAAGAGTTTCGTTGGATGGTGATTGCACAGGTATTAAAAGGTCTAAATTAGGTGTATTTTCTCTCACTATTTTTCTAATGGATTGAGAATCTTTGATGGGCATTGTTTGAATCACTTGTGCTAATGTCATCTTATCTCGTATTCCATCAATTTCTTTAATCATTCTTTCTAGTTGTTTTGTCATGAACGGATTAATTGGTTGGTCTTTATATTGTTCATCAACTCCTTGAAGATATTTTTCGTCTTCTGGTGATAGAAAAGTTAGTTTTACTTTTTTCTTAGATTGTTCTAGGACAAAATCAAATTCATTATTTTCATCAAGTTCTACATTTATATCTCTGGTTTTTAAAACCGATAAGTCAATAGTTGTGGTAAAATCTTGGTTGGTTTTTGGGTCGGCCATTTTAACCTCATATTGTGACCCAAAAGCTGTATTTCTTAAAAATACCAATATAGCTTCTTTATCACAGTCAGCCATATTTTCCACAGTTATATCTTTATCTAACATTTTTTTAGAGATGAGTATATCTATTAAATTCCCTTTTCGTGTTGCTTGGGAAGCTAATAAATTTTCGTCAGAGGCATTTAAATATGTCACCTTTACTGAGTTTTTATTGTTAGGATAAAAAATTCCTTGTGAAGGTAATTGTACCACGTCATATGGTAAAATTGATTCTGTTTGTTGGTCGTTTGTGTTTTGCATCATTTAATAATTTAATACTTATATTATAATTGTAAATATATAGCTTTATATTTTTTGTATAATTAAGCATTATTATTTATAGCATTAAAGTAAAGAGTTTATATTACCTATATATCAAAAAAAATCCTACTAAGAAGTAGGATTTAATATAATATTTAAATTGACTTTAATAAACTAAAATACATCTGTCTGGACGAAGAGTTGCTGAGATTGTTGCTAAACCATCATCACTATACCCTAAACTATCAAAATTAACATCAGATAAGAATGTTCCTTGTAAAATCCATTTCTCTACTACAACCCCTGTTGGGTCTAACATTTCTAAATCTATATTCTTTTTGTATCCAGCTGCATAACCCATTCTACCTGTTACGGATTCTGAATGTAGTCTCACCCACTCCATTAATGCTTGTGCTGCTGAAGGACCGATTGGGTCTCTGAACGTCACACTTATAGTCCCCCAAGTAAATCTACCAGCTACATAAGTAGATGTATTTAAAAATGGAACCTCTACTGAATTTATTGTTATTTGTGGTCTAGATGTACTTTCTACATACCATTCATTGATACCTAGAGAAGAATCGAATCTTAAGATAAACCTATTCTTTCTTTTCGGTTCATACGGTATCGGCATTTTCATCAATAAATCGGCCATATCTTTTAATTTTTGTTTTTACTTTTTTATTATATCTATAAATATATCGGTAATGAAAAAAATATTTTAATTTAGTTGTTTTAGTACTATTTTATTCATCCCCCCTTCAGAAGTGTCGTATACCACAAAATTAACATTAGGAAATTCATGTTGTAAAACGTGTTCTATGAAGTCTTTTATTGCGTTAATATTACCTAAATCATCATCACTAAACCCTATAGAGAGCTTATTAAGGTCTGAATCCACTATTTGTTTTGCCCCTGTAACAATCTTGGTTACGTAGTCCCTTAACGCGATTTTCTTATTTTCTTCGGGATTTAAAACTGATGAGTCGTCCCCTAAACCAAACTTATCAGTAAAAAATTCTGAAGTTACTGGGTGATAATCGTGACTATCTAAATAAGTTTTTAAAATTGTATCTACCTCTTCCCCATCTAATTCGGGTAAATTTTGTTGTATGTTGTCTATCATTTTTGCTAATTCTTCTTCACTAAAGGTGTATGAAATAACTAAATCCATACCTTTTCGTAGTACTGCTGGGTTATGTCCACGCGCTGTTATTATAGAGATTGGGTTCGCGTAAATTAAAGCTTCTTTAAATTTATTGAAGGATGGAGCGAAAGAATTATTTTGTAGTGCTTCCTCTAAGTCTGTTAAAAAAGATTCTTCGTTTATGAAATTATCGAATGCACCCTCATCTAATTTATAATTTTCATCACCTCTAAGTAGAGCAAATTCTTTAGTACTAACATTAATTTTTTCCCACCCCGAATCAGTTTTCCTTAACATTTTTATTTTAGTAGGCATATTAATGATATTATCGTCCCAATCAAAAGAATAAGCTCTAATAGGAGGTGTACTAGAATATTCCTCTTGGATTAAAGAACTTACACTTTTAAGTTGTTTGGATGTTATGAGTATATTATTTGACATATAATATAAATACAAATTAATTTGGATTATTCATTTATTTTACTTATCTTTGTAGTATGAAAAAATTATTATATCTCTTATTGGTATTCCTGTGTTGTTCTTGTGAAAAGAACTACCCACTAATAGATTGTAATGTAGAGTATCCTACTACCCAAGATACTACATCTATTATAGAAATTGAATTTTTAGATGGTGATTGGTTATTAATGAGTGGTAAAATGGTTATGGAAAATTTAGACTTGAATACTTCTTCAACTCAATTTCACTTTAGTAGTGGTCCTACCAGTAGTTTAAGATATGGGTCTCCTATGTATGATTTTGAATCTATTATTAGGTATGAAACAATTTGGACTTTTGATTTTCCTAGTAGTATTCCGGGTGTTGGAGAGTTTACTTTAGGCTACGACACTTTGGTTCCTTATGGTTTAAATGTAAGTGAGTCCTATTTAACGGTTATTGAACCTATTGTCGGCCCACAATTACTTCTAGGTGGTTCGTCTAGACCTATAACCATAAAACACATTGATTATGATAATAAAATAATTAACCTGATTGTTCAGGAAGCTTATCAACAAATTAACGATTATGATTATCGTTACTATTCTATATTAACTTTTAAAAAAATAAATTAACATGAAAAATTTTATCTTGTTATTATTATTAATACCTTTATTTGTTAGTTCTCAGACTTTCACACTTAAAGACACAACTTATAACATGACACTCCATATAGATAATTTCACTGACGAATTTAAAGTGGCTTTGATGAAAGATATGGTGGTTAACAGTATCTCCAACTCTTCTAATACTGTGACTGTAGATACCTTAGAAAATACCGTAGAAGTAAATAGAATGTCCCCTGAGGGTTCAATGACTATGGGTTTAGAAATAACAACTATAAAAGAAGATAGTTTATATGGTACCACTTATAATTTATATGATTATTATAACGGGAATTATGGTTTCTTATTTATAAAAAAAGATGGTACTATAATATTTAGCCTACAAGATATGACGTTTATCGACGAATACTACGGTTTTGTTGGTTTTATTAATTAATTTTGTAACTATAATGAATTAAAATCGTATATATTAATATAGAAGTTTAACCAAAAAAAAATAAAAATTATGACGCAAACTATTATCACATATCTAATTATCTCACTAATATTAATGGGCGGATTTTTAATTATTAATGAAAAAGAAATACGTAAGTCTTATGTTAAGTTCGAGAATAAACGTAATGAATCTCCTACTAATGGGTGGTATACCTTTTATATTTTAACTCACGTGCTTAAAGCACCTATTCTAGCTCCTTCTATAGCTCTATTAGTTTTACTTAATGGTGGAAAATTACTACCTGAAGACTAAAAATTTACCTATACTATTCTAGATATTGGGTTGATTACTTCTTTCATTTTTTCAATATCCTCCTTTATAAGATTTTCTTTTTCTTTTTCGGAATCATGAATGTGGTCATAATGCATATCATCTTCTAAATCATCTATGTGGTATTCACTCCCACCATCATGTTTTAAATCATAAAGTTCTTTGTCGTCATGACCTTCGTCTCTACCATAATTCATAGCCTCATCATGACCAGAATCTTCTTTAACTTCACCTTCTTCTAATTCTGGATAAGGAAGTGGGTCTCTTAATGAATCCGTTGGTCTTGGGGCTCTTTGGTCTCTACCCGCTCCTATTGCATCTGCTGTGATTGTCATAAAATTACCTAATTTAGTGATAGAGTTAGCGATTTTCTTTCTAGTATCACTATCTTTAATCATCTCATATGCTTTATGAATAGAATTTATAATGTTTTCTATTCCTGAAGCAGCAGAAACTCCTGGGTTATGCCCTCTCCACTCATCTTGGGATTCAGAGATTATATTATTAGTGTAGTTCTGAATACTTAAATCTAACTTTTCATTAATAATAGCGTGACGAATAATTTTAAATGTTTCAGTTATTATATTAGTTATGTCTTTTTCAGTAGACTCATGTATTCTAAAAAGCAATCTATCTAATTGTTCTTCACTAACAATGATATTTTGTTTTTTACCTTCTGTGAATACTTTTTTCCCTGAAGATGGTTGACTTAAACTTTCCGTTAATATTTTTTTATTAAATTTCATATTACTTTATTGTTATAAATACTATATGTCTTCAAAAGAAGCTCCAGTAGGTGTTATTAAGAATTCAACAAAGATGTATTCTAATGCTCTGGTAGGTTTAATGTAGATTTTACCATTCATTTCATTTCTGTCTATTTCTTCTGGGTCATTAGAAAGTACCACTCTAAAGTCTGTTAGCCCTCTATCTCTTCTAATAGAATCTAATATAGGGTTTACCAGGTCTAAGAATTGTTGTCTTACTATTTCATCATTTTGTTCGAAAATTAATCTAACCGCGACAGCAGAAATTAACTTTCTAGTTTGCAATAATAATCTTCTAACATTAATTCTATCCAAAGCTGATTCTCTAACTTGTAATGTTTTATTACCCCAAATAATCGGTCCTGTATCACTGAATGTAGCGATTGGATTTAATCTTCCAACATATAGTGTGTCTCTTTCATCTAAAGTAAGTTTCTTTCTTGCTTTTGTAGCATCGACTAGTCCTCTTGTGTAACCAGCGGAAGCAAACCAAGGGAAGGAGATGTTATCAGTTAACGCGATATTTCTCATTACTTCTGATGTTGGTGGGATGTATATTTGTTTATTATTAGCCGTATCTCTCACCTGTATCCAAGGATAGTAGGTAGCTGTATAATTAGAATCTATTAAAGAGTCTTCTACATTATCCACAGCTTCTTCTGGTGAAATTTGATTAGCTGTGTCTGTAGTATCCGCTACGAACATATTATAATCTGGTGTGGTTGTAATATATAGTGAATCTGCTCTATCAGTTTCAACCATATCTATTGCTTCGTTTACTAATCCCAAATTATCTACATAATCTATACCTGGAGTTGCAAATACATTAATATCTATAGCTTCTGGGTTAGAGAATTCGTTTATACCTCTTAAATAAGCGAAATAATCAGTATTTGCTTCATTAGTATTTAATTTTTTGAATGTTCCACTTCCTGTAGCATTTGCGAATTCTGTGCTAACACATGCTCCGTTTAGGAACCCAGTTAATCCCATTCTATAATCATCAGTATTACTTCTAGTTTTTCTGTAAATGTCCCAACCGTCAAATCCTCCATGTGGTGCCAATGTAAATTTACGTGCTCTTAATTTCTTATATGGGTCAGTACTTAGTGTTGGTTCTGTTCTAAATGAGGTTACACCACATTCAAATACTGATTTACCAGCAAGTGTTGTTCCTGACCAACTTACATAAGTACCAGAACCACCAACTACTACTGTTGCTCCTGAATCCATGTGGAATCCTTGTGTAATTACACTCCATTCTCCACCTGCAGTTGCTGTACATACGTTTGATGGTACTACGTACCCTTTATGGTCAAAGAATGATGGGTCGTATCCTGCACCCATAGTATCAGAAATACCTAGATAAACTTTACTTATTTTATCACCACCACTAACAGTAGCGTTATTAACAGTACCCGTACCAAATGGTGGGTCATACACAACTTCACCCGGTGTATAATATTTAGTTTTATATACTAAACGTGGATTTATAGGACAATTTCCGTAACTTCTAAATCTATATCCTTCAAACCCACAAGGTAATGAAGTAGCAAATGTCCCGTCAAGAACACCTTCACCTAAAAATAACATAGTATATTTAGATTTTAATTCAAATTCACCTGTTGATGTACCTATTTTTCTACCTATAAAAGACACTTTAGTTGGGTCTAGACTACATCTAGTGTATTTTTCTAGAACTACTGGGTTTGCGTCAGTATCATAAAAATCTCTCACTATCACATCAAATTCAGCTCTTTCAAAAGATAAGTTTATTAATGATACTTTATATTCTCTATTAGCTGTAGTTCCATCAGAAATGGAGACAAACTTAAATAGTCTAAATACGTCGGAACCTTGTAGTTCGGATACCACATATGGTGTTTCCGGTGTTAACCACTCATGCATATTCCAAGCGATTGTACCTGTGTTTGTTGTTGCTCTCGCTGATGGCAAATAAGTTAAACAACATTGTAGTCCTCTAACTTTACCTTTTCTCCAACTATCTTTTAATAAAGTAGGGTAAGATTCTTCAACAAATAACGGAACATCTATTGCCTTCTTATCAAAAGGTGTTACACCGAATACACTAGACGCGTAATCTGTAGATGTTACACTCATTGATGTTTTGAAGGTGTAGTCTTTTCCTTCTGCCGTTCTCGCGTTAATTCCAAATGACGCGAAAGGGTCTTCTAATACTTTATAGTATGTTCCTCCTGAACAATCAAAAGTAACAGTATTTGCTGTTATTTCGTAAACTGGTCCTCCACTCGCTTTAGTACTTAATCCTCTAGACCTAAATGTTAATACTACCATACCATCATAATCTGTATATGGTTGTACACCACCCCAATCTACATAATCTACAGCACAATATCCTGAGAATACAGTAAATGCTGTACCACCAATAGTTGTACTACCAGTAGATATCATCTGACATGCCCCTGTATTTGCTGTAGTCGCGTATAACTGATATGACACTCCACTATATGTGGTTCCACTACAACATGTAGTGTCACCAGTGTAGTCGAATAACCCGTAATACCATGCATCATTTTCATAATCAAGAGGTCCTTCTAATGCTGTATTACTATCTACTCCTAATCTATTATAAATCGTGGTTGAACTTGTCGCGGATAGTGAATTGGTAGTTGTTGCTGTAGCTAAATTAGTATAGTCAGTAGGAATAACCCCATATTGATAGATTGCTCCCCCGTAAAATGGCGTAGTAGCGGAAACTAAGTAATCTGGGTTTGACCCTGAACAACTTGAGTATGGAGCAGATGCTGCGTCACCAACATCAGCGTCACCTAAATCACTCGCTATACCATAAATTGCTTTAGCCCATGCAAGTAGGTCGGCTTTTAATGTTGTTGAAGTCCCGTTAGTTAAATAAATTGTTTCTTCCCAGTCTTGTAAAGGATTTGTTGCGTTACCATTTCCGAAATGAGCTTTTATAGAACTTGGTAAAGTACTAATAAAATCAGTACTTAAAGCTGCATTTGAGAACATCTCACTACCAATTGTTACATTTGACCCAGTTAAAGGAATGTAAAATGGTAAAGACGTAGCACCCGATGTATACGCGGTAGTAGCCGCACTAAACGAAGATGGGTCAAGACTACCTATAGTTTGTACAGACCATGACGGTCCTGCATCATAACCACTTAATCCTAATACTCTTGTAACAAACAATTGGTTAGATTGACTAAGATATGATTTTGCGATATATCCTAACTCATATTTTGGTATTTGTGAGTCTACATATTTTATTGGTGATGTTCCACCGAATCTAGTTGTGAAATCATCATATGATTGTATAAATATTGGTTCGAAAGCTGGACCTTTTAAGGTCTCTCCAACTAAACCTAGTGTGGTAACACCAACGCTCTGTGCTACAAATGTTAAATCTTTCTCGGATGTGTATACACCTGGAGAAACAAATACTTTATTACCGTCTGCCATGTTTTATAATTTTTAAAATGTTTTATTTACTTTTATTATAAATATAATCCCTAATATCAAAAGTTATGGTATAAAACACTATATTTGGTGTTGTGTAGGTAATTTTTCATACTTTTTTCATACTATATAATAATTATATTAAAAATACCCCATCTAATGCCACCACAAGACAAAAAACAAAAAAGCAAAAACTTAAAAATAAGTACGGAAACCCACTTATTACTTAAAAAATATTGTAATAAGAAAGGCCTGAAGATGTTTGCCTTTGTTGAACTCCTTATAAAAGAAAAGTGTAAGGCTGTTAAAGATATCTATGGGGAATAACTACCTTACTAGTACTTCAGTTAATGTTAACGTTGATGGTTTGCCTGCCGCGGGCTTAGTTATAGTTATAACCAAAATATCCCCGGGATTAACTAATATTGGTTCTTTAAGTGTTATTCCGTCTATTTGAAATGTTGTGTTTCCAATATTCTTGGTTCTTGTTATAGTTATATTAGTTTTATATTTATATGTCACATTCAAAGTTAATTGTGTAGCCCCAAACTCTAATCTATTACTAACTTTATCTATAACTTCCTTACCTAAGGTTCTAGGTTCCTTCTCTCTATTCTTATTATCAAACCCAAACATCACTAAACTTCTAGATATTGCTGGCTTAACTTCAAATTCTTCTTCGTCTAGTAAAAATCCCTGCATCTGAAACTGATAGTCTTGTTGGTAGTATCTCCTGTCTTCGGTATCTATTTGACTTTCGTCCCCAATAGAATCCATAACTATAGGTATATAATGTCCTTTAACAAATGTATAAGCTTGTCTAGAGGTAAATTTCTGAAGTACCACCCTATTAAATTGATTTAACTCTCTCATTCTATTGCACACAATTTTAACATTATAGGTGATATCTACAGGTACTGGTTGTGGTATTGTATATACATCATATCCTTTTCTGTTGCCGTCCCATGTTGGTACTTTTGCATAATGAAATTGTTTTCTATCGGGTATATTATATTTTAAAGCGGGATTACTACCATATTGTACGTCTGGTTTTCTTACAACAACTATAAAAGGTAACTCAACATTTTTATCTTGATTTGCAAACTTCCAGGTTTGAGAAAATTCTGCCCATCTTTGTAAGGTTAATATCTTATCTATTAAATTTATTTTTTTACCACTTACTGTTGTCTGTAATTGGTCTCCGACAAATTCTAACATTCCTTTATCTAAATCAGCGTGTAAAATAGATTTAGGTAAATAAGTCCCATCTTCATTTATTAAATCGGCTAACTCCCTTCTTCT
>Ga0098044_1000018_pt1 | contig 116881 bp, 228 predicted proteins | sample 10_taG_FD_75053 | JGI IMG/M metagenome (GOLD analysis project Ga0098044, IMG submission 75053) | Marine viral communities from the Subarctic Pacific Ocean - 10_ETSP_OMZ_AT15264 metaG | ecosystem: Environmental > Aquatic > Marine > Oceanic | place: Pacific Ocean | collected 2015-01-16 | reverse complement strand
TTCTTAGCGTTATCAAATAAAATTTGGTCAGTTGTTTTAATAGTTTTCTTAGCATTATTAAATAATGATTGCTCATCATTGTTGTTCTTTTTATCATCATGATAATTCTCACAATCTTCATTTGAACAGTAAAAATTAAAAAGTAAATCATCTCCAGTAGATCCACATTTTGGGCACAATTTCGACATTTTGTTTCTCCTAAATATATCAATAAAGCAACACATACATAAATAATTATTTCTCGGGAGGTCTTTAAAAGTATGACCAAACACATTAAGATTCTTGGAAAAGGAAACTCTTCCATTTTGATAGATAAAGACGCAATAGCAAATTTTCTTAAAGATATTATATTGAAAGTTAAAATGACTCCATTAGGAGAGCCAGTAATTTATGATGTTCCACTTAATTCTGATAGTTTAAATAACGATAGTTTCATGGATGAAGGTGGGCTAACAGGTGTTATATTATTAACTACATCACATTGTGCAATTCACACCTGGCCATTAAAAAAAGAATTTCACCTAGATATTTATAGTTGTAAAGAATTTAATAAAGAAGTTACCGTTAAGTTTGTTAGTGATTTTTTCCAATGTTACCAAATAAAAGTTTCAGATCTTACTACTACTGTGGATTGGTAATTAATCTAGGATAAGAATCAATTATTTCTTTTAAATTATCATTAGTATAAATCTTTGGTTTTAATCCCTTATATTCCCAATTATGATAATCGGGAGTGGGTGGACAGTAGTGTCTTACTCTCGAATAGCTATCATTAGAAACATTGGAAAATTCTGTAATTTGACAATTATATACAGGTTTTGTATTTCTTAAAGATTCATATTCTCTGGGAAGTATTTCGCCTAGAACTATTCTCATGGCCCATATAAATTCACCGTGAGTAACTATTACAACTTTTCTATTATATATATTGCCATCAAGTACTCTGTGGATAAAATTTGACGCCCTTTCGCAAACGCTAGAAATAGATTCTCCATTTTGAGGCACCCAATGAAAATTGCTAGATTTTCTTTGTGCCAGATTTGCACAAAACTTTGTATCAAATATATCTTTTGTGTAAAGAAAATCTATATCTCCATACATTCTTTCTCTTACTTCTGAAGATATTTGCCACATCGCTTTAGGAATATTAAGTCCATAAGCCGTTTCCAAAGCCCTTACATAATCAGATGTATATAATTCTACAAAATTTGTCTTTTTCAAAAAAGTATTATTCTGCAACCATTCTCCGGTTTTTTGTGCTTGCTCGATTCCCTTATCCGACAATCTCCAAGAAACTGTATGAGCTTCTTTCATTTTGGGATTATATAGAGAATCATTATCTTTTCTAGTATTATTAACAATTAAATTCCCTTCCGACTCTCCATGTCTAATAAGAATCAATTTTGGTGGTAACATTATTTCTCCTATCCTAAAGGTATTGTTCTTATATTATTTTCTCTTAAACAATTTAATACAGAAATAGTTGTATTTGACATTTCATGTTCTAAAGAATAATCATTCAATGACATCCAAAAAGCTTCTGCTGCGTCATCTCCACATGTTGCTTGACGATGATCTCTTGCTGACATATATACATAAAGTGCTGTAACATGAAAACGTGGATCTGTCCGGGGCATTGTATTAATCCTCATTAAACCTATTGGAATAGTACTAATATTCGTTTCTTCTTTAACTTCTCTTACTGCCGTTTGAGCAACTGTTTCCCCAATTTCCTGAAATCCCCCAGGAAATGCGATACCATGTGGAGGATAAACTCGTCGTATCATTAAAACATATGCTGGCATCTTATGTTGATACGAAGTACCTTTATCTATTGTGATAGATTTTCTAAGTACTACGCCAGCTACTCCAACTCTTGGTGTAACTATCTTATCTTTCCAACTTTCGTCTTTATCTGTCATTTATACCTCAACTTTCCAAATATCAATCCAAGGTAAAATGCCAGCATCTATTACCCAACCAATTCTCGTTTTTAGTCTATTCACATCTGTGCCACTCAACTCTCTAGCTTTCTTCTTCATTCTCTTCTACCTTTTTATATATAAGTGGTTCTTTTACTTCCATCCACAATAGTTCAGTGTGTTCAAAAATAAAATCATTAATATCTTGTCTCATAAGACTTCTTATGCTAGGAAATTTGGTTCTTTTATATTCACATATTAATGTAAATGCTTTATTATGCCACTCTTCATTCATATGAGGACAACTAAAAATATCAAATTTAGATTTATTATTGGCCATCGCGGCATATTTACCACGATATCCTTTTACATTTCTTGTGACATTACATTTTGAGCTACATACATCACAAATTGCTGAATCTACTGTGCCTAAGTCTGGAGTAAAATATCCATTCATTACATCCACTGCTTCCTTTTTTTATTATTTTTCCAGCCCCGAGAAAAATATCTTTTATGGGATTCTCTTTCACTGTACAATTTGCGAAAGCTTCTTTTGGCCCTAGTGAATAAAGTGTCCTGTGAGGCTCTCATTTCACTATTTATTTTAGGACCAGAACCCTTGCCCCAGTTTCCTTTTCCAGTATAAGGAACGGGACCGTTGCGAAAACCAAGCCAGTTATTCCACATACTTCTCCATCTTGTTTGCCAACGTCTTTTCTTATTAGATGAAGGTTCGTAGTTTTCAAGCCATTGACATAATATATAAGGTGGAATTTTTCTTCCTAATTTGTCAACAACTATACTTGGTTTAAAATCTAGCTCTTCATTGTTCCAAGAAATACCATATTTAGTTTTAATAATATACTCTATATCAATATTATCATCTGGCCTACCAAAACGCTGAGGGCGAACTTCATAATATAGTTTATCAAGCAACTCTTCTTTAGAATTATATTCTTTTACTTCTACTCTTACAGGATTAATTTTTGTATAAATTAAATATTTCATTTTTTATAATTATTTGGATTCCATCCACTATAGCCAGATCCTTGTTTCCATATAATATAATCTAATTCACTAGGAGTCATATTTCTATTCTTGGCCTCTTTAAGAAAAATATTTTCTAATTCTAAATACTTATTACCAGTAGGTGTTTGTTTTGGGGCATTATATCCCAAAGATCTTAACCATCGTAAAATGTGAACATCTAGCGCAGCATAATTTGCTCCTGGCCTAGCCCAAAGCAAAAAGAATCGTGCTGTTTTGGGACCAATGCCATGAATTTTTTCTAAGTCTTCTGGAGAACATGTTGATAGATTAATATCAGAATTAATCAATTGTTCTATACATTTGGACATTTTTGTATAGTTTCCAGTCCTTGAGCCCCTAAGCTTTGCTTCTAAAATTCCATAATTTATCCAATCTTTTAATATAGCAAAAGGGGGCATGTTTGAATGAGAAAATAGCTTATGAATTACAGCTTCAGCAAATTTTGCACTTTTTCCAGCCACTATGATAGAATATAATAATTTTAATTGTAATTCTCTTTTTAGCATTTTATTTTCCTTCTATTGTTTTTAAATCTTGTAATATCATATGAACATTTTTATATAGCCATCGCAGTCCCTCTTTGCTACATGAAAATCCAACTATCTGAGTGGGCCTGATCTCAACTGCCAACCAATTTTTACTCTTTTTTATTATCTTTACTTCAGCAATGCCATGATTTTTAATACCAAGGGTCAACAGGTCATATTCCTTTTTTTTAAATGGCCAAAAGCCTTTTGTTTTGGATCCTAGAGAAATAACTTCATAATAATATTCGGGATAAGATGGAACTCTATAAGGCATTTTATTTGGCACCTATGAGTTTTGTCAATTCATTTTTGTTTTGTTTTAACTTTGCTACTTGGTTTAATAATTTTCTATACTGATTATCAATATCAATAAATTGGTCCACAAGTGCCGGATCTAATCCGCGTTTTTTTAAATTGTCTTTTACTTTTTTTGGATATTTTCTTATATATTTTGGATCTAACATTCATCTTCCTTTAGTTAAAAAATGGCCTACTAAAACAACGATTTCATACTGTTTAATTCTAATAAATGTGAGATTCGAACTCGGTCGGAGCTGCTTGGGGCCTAACCACGACTTACCCTTCCTCCAAGAAGCACTTATTAGAATTAAACAGTATGAAATCATTACCAAAACATTGTGCTCACTTTAAAGCATCTTGAATTTTTTTTTCCAAAGAAACTTTTAAAAGCATTATATGCCTTAATATGATCTGCAATATTTTTAAAAACATCGTCATAAAAATCTTTTTTCTCAAGCTTCTTTTCAAGCATATTATATGTATTAAGATGTGCTGCCATATTCTCAAATACAGTATCAAGAAATTGTTGTTTTTTAATTGCTGTTTTAAGAAGTAGATTTATTTGTAAAATTTTCCTAAAAGAAGAATGTTTTTCTAATGTATATCGAATAGACCTCTCTAATAATTCAGGAGTGATTGTTTCTTTATCTAAATAATCATCTGCTCCTAATTTCATTGCCATGATATCTGTATCTTTATTTCCCCAGCCACTTAGCATAATAACAGGAATAGTATTTTTTTTCTCCCTTAACTCTTTTAAAAATAGTAAGCCGTCGTCCATATTTAATTTATAATCTAATAAATACAAATCAAATTTCTTATTAGATATTTGGGCCATTCCTTTATCATATGTAGAAGCATGAGTAATTATAATATCATCCTCCGCCTCACTAAGATATTCCTCTATTAATTCAAAATCATATCTATTATCATCTATCATTAATATATTTATTAATTTATTTATTAATTTATTTGTCATAATATCCCTCCATATATAATTTATATGAGAATATTAGTAAATATGTTAATCTATATTATTTATTTGAAATTGCCGCCAAATTGCTTTTTGAGATCCCGAACTGTTTTTGGTAGTCCCAAAGATATTATCATTTCTTGTCGTTTTGTCATTGGTTTCATAACTTTTCCACATCTTTGCCTGAATAACTGGCAATACCTCGTTCTACAAGAGTATTCTTTTTTTCACTATCTTTAATAATGACAATCTTTGTGTCTGTAAGCATTTTTATTCTATCACATGCCTGACACCCAGCCGTCCAACACCACTCATTATCAGATAACCTTGCTGCTCTATAACCACCACAATCGCACTGTCGCATCATTTCTTTATCCCGATTATTCAAGAAACTAATTACTGCTTCAAGCGCCTCAGAGAGCAGACTGGAAGCTTCCGCATATATTCCAGTTCCATCTATATTATGCTTATGATTTTCCAAAATTGTTTTTGCATGTTTTAATTTCATACTTGTCCCCTAAGTCACTTATTTTAATATTTCTATTTTTTTCTTTCGTGCCAGAAAGTTTTTTGTTTTTGCCAATCTTGATACCAGACAATACAACAAAAAACAAAAAAACCTCCAATAATTATTGATCCTAGTATCATCATTAATGCCGAGGAGGTTCATCTTGGTAAACACAATGTAAATAATATGCATGATCAGCGGCACAATCATCACAAGTTGATATTACATCTGGTGGAGTCCACATATTTCTCTCAGGAACATATGTAGCATATGCTTCTCCACATCTTCCACATAATGGTTTGGGAATATGCTTTTCACAAAAACCATCAAAAGTTTCGTCATCAGAGAATTCTTTTTTACACGTTTTACATTTAATCATTTTTACCCCACAAATCTGGCCTAAGTCGGTCTCGCGCTTCTTCTGTTAATCCAAATTGTATAAGTTGATCCATATCATCTGCTACCCAAGCAGATCCATCTTCTTGTCATCCCCAGCCCGTATAATCACAACTTGCTTCAATATAAAAACATCTTCCGTCTTTTAATTTACCAGCCATCATCCAGCTTGGCCCATCATTCATGCCGTCATCTGCCTCAAAAATCTCTATTACATCCTCTTTTTTTATAGTACTTGTATCACAAATGGCACTTTCTACTTTACTTGGATAACCATATTCGTAAAATATATAATCCCAGTCATAATCATTTTTTAATCTTTCTAACATGATTTAATCCTCCTCTATAACTTCTTCACCATTTAATTCTGCCATAATAAAACTTTTCATAAATGTCGGAATGGAATTTTCATATTCTGGCATTATTCGTATCCCATCATACTGTCCCCAAATATCTAAGATATTTGACAGTGACAAATCAACGCCATGAAAATCATTATGAATGTCTAAAAGCTTTTTTAAATATTCAATGACATCATCCACTTCTAATTCTAATTTACAAAGAAAAGAAGTGCTTGAGCTATTACTAACAAAACTATTTCTCATTTTCACTTTCCCAGTCCTTTTTTAATTTATATACCATATTATGAACATTATCTGCTTTTATTTCATCTTTTGTAATAAGTAGATAGCCGCCACCAAATTGTTGAAGTCTTGGCTTGCTACAAGTTTCTGCCCAAGTCAATGTAAAATATCCATCTGGACGACAAACTTTTAAAAAATCTTGAATTATAATAGCTAAATTATCTATGTCTCCAGATTCTATGACGTAAATCCACAGATCTTTATTACCATCTTTTCGACTTTCAAAACTCCATTGAAATCCTGGCCATGCCCCATTTTCAAATGTCCCGCCAACACTTTCCCATTGAATCTGTAACTTCTTATGTTCCTCTAAGCTAAGATCTATTCTTTCATCATCTGTCAACTTTTCCCAATATTTTTGTTCCTCATCATTTAAATTATGAATCATTTCTGAAAATTCGATATAATTATTTGCCATTTAAATAACTTCCTCTATTATTTCGATATCTTTTGTTTTAATATTTAAATCTATAACACAACATTTATTATTATATACTTTATCATATGACACATTACAAAAAAGAGTATTTCCTATTTTTTTAGTTCCACTACTGGCATGGACATGGCCAAATATGTGAACTAGAGGAGAAAAATCCAAAACTCTTTTTTGTAAGGCTCGACATCCTATATCATTGCCATCTATTGTTGAACTTAATATTTGATATGGAGATTGATGAGTAATTAAAACATTTGCCTCGTCATGAATCAAATCCCACTTTCTTTTAATTTTATTATATTTGTCTCCAAATGCATGGCGGCTATTTATATATTTTGTCCAAGGACTTCCATAAAAATATACTTCATCAATAAATTCAAAATCGTCTCTAAGATATATACAAACTCCCTCAGCTTTCTGGAGAAATGCTTCTTCATGAATCTCTAAATATTTATCATGATTGCCGGCAATAACCAGCTTATGTTGATGGGGTAACTTTTCTAACATTTCTAAAAAAAGATCATAGGCTGTTGGGTCATCTTTATTTTCAAAATTCCCTATATCGCCAGCATGAATAAAAACATCTCCATCTGGAATAGGGAAATTGAAATTACGATGTGTATCACTGACTGCAACAATTCTCATTATACTCACTCAAGCACCTCTTATATCATCTTCCGCTTTATCGAAAAAATCTTTCTCTAAATAGGTCCACCCTACAACGCCTTTTACGACTTCACCAGAATACCAATCTTCCCATCTGTATGTTTTAGAAGTAATATCACCATCTTCATTATGTCTTACTTCAAAATTTTCATTCAAATAATATATAACATGATGAACAACGCGAAAGTCTTTACCATTATTATCTATTATATACGCTAAAATGGGCTTATGATAGTCGTGTGATCTTTCCGTTTTTGGCATTTTTTTACTTACATGTACAAACTTCATGTTCTTTCTCCTCTATTATTATGATATCTTCATCCCAATAATCATAATCTTCTTTCATATCTTCGATCTCATAAGCCTCAGCAATCACTTCAGCCTTTCCATAACTTTCCTCAGATAAAATAACTTCATATCTTCTAGTTACAAATTTAACTACTTTAAATATCTTCATTTTTTATTTATCCCATTTTGTACAATGCCAAACCAATGGCATAATTTCTATTAATACTTTCTTCTTACTAAATGCATTATCTTTTCTGTCTGAGTGTCAACAACATAAATACGACCCTTCTCATCTTTTCTCATCTGTCTTGGATTATTGGAGTCCCATTTTAGTTCAATAGGAAAATCGGACCTATTTATAATTTCACAACATTCTTCTTCTGTTACTGTAAAAGGAATAAATCGTTTTAATAATGCCCTTACCTCTTTATAATCACTACATTCATCACAACATATAGGACAGAGAACGACCATCTCTTTAATAACTGGTAAACCATAATTGAGAGTTCCACCTCTAATCTCATCATTTATAAGAAGATCTATTTCCTCATTATTAAAATTATTAGTCCGATCAAATACTTTAAGAATTCTCCTATTAGATACGCGGTAAATTGTCGCAAAATCACCCTCACCTATATATTGATTAAATCGTAATCGATACATTTTGTCTCCATATTTAATTGTAAATTGTATTTCTAATAGTCAATTATTGACTTATTTTTTAATAAACGTAAATCCGCCTGATAAGTATTTCCATTTGCTTGCGCCTGGAGTTTTCAATACCTCTTTTATCATAGTGTCCCACAACTGATCATAGTTTGGCGCAATCTTTGTAACCAACTCTACATCTTTTGTAAGGGAATCTAGCTCTTTGACTGCTTCAGGATTAAATAAATAAAGCGAAGGAAAATTGCCATTAATAAATGAGTTTTGTGGATACCATTTTCTTATTTTCCCGACTGGTACAGTAAATACTAAAGGTGCCCCTGGCTTTGCCATATCAACAAGATTAAGAAAAATCTTTTTTATTTTATCCCATTCATTATGTTCTATTGAACTTAAACACAATATTGAATCAAATTTATTACTACCCAAATTTCTAACAGCCATATCTCCTTGAATGTGTACTAAGTTTTTATTAGGAGCGGCACCTCCATGACTCAGATTAGTCACTTTAGCATTTCTATTAGCAAAATAATAAAGAGTCCCGCCTTGACCGCCTCCACCTTCCATCATTTCTTTATCTTTTATATCCCCAAGATACTTAGTTAGTTCATTAATAGCCCAAGGATACTCATTACTATAATGTTGAAATTTTCTCCACTTATGTGGTCTTTTATAAATCTTTTCAAATATCTTTGACAGTTCTGTTAAAATTAACTTATTATTTTCACCATATCTAATTGGAATGAGCATTATGATAATCTCCTATATTATATATTCTTCTTTATTGAGAATATTTCTAATAATATTCTCTTCTAAATATTCAATTAATGATAGATTATATATTTTTATATAGTCATAAATTTTAAGGATATCTTCTACGCTTCCTTCTAATATCAACAATAAATCTCCACATTTTGGACATCTAGACCCTTTATAAATATTAGGGCCTTTGTCATTCCATTTGCATTTAGAACAATATGGCCATTTCATTTTAGGTGTCATCATTATTTTTTATTAGGATAAAGGAAGGTAAGTATTATCTTTCTTTTATGGTCGAAAGCAACAACCATATTTAATTCATCCAATTTAATTTCATATAATTTTTTCGTTGTGATTGATTTCTTATAAACTTTGCTTTTCCACTAGCAATATAATTACTTAGCTGAAAATAATCTTGATTGGAAAGTTCCAACTCAAATCTTTGCTTTGCTCTTTTAATAGCATGTGTTCTCTGTCTTTCTTCGATACTTGTATTATTTCGTTGCTTTTCTTTATTTATAAAATTATTATACCTTTTTTTAGCCCTTCTCCAGTAACTGCCCAATCTTCCTCCTTATGAGCCATGCTTTGGGATTATCCTGAGATCTAGCACATTTGCGAAATTCTGTTACAATCTTTTTTCTATCAACATATTTTTCAGTGCAGCTTTTGCCCCAATTAATAGTTTTATAAAGAGTGACATCATTATATGATAATATATCAATAATATTATAAAAATGACCTTCTATTGTTTGTTTTTTCTCATCAAACCAAGATACTTCTATAATTGCGCTACCGTCATTCTTTATATGATTGTGTAAATCTTGTATTTTAATAAAGGGAATACATTCAAACTTAATTTGAGAATATTTGCTTAAGACTTTGGAAATTATTTCAGTATTAGTTCCGCCCATATCAGTCTTGCAATGTTTTTTTAATATGGGTAAATATTTAGATGTAATATCATATCCTGCCCATTTTAAAATATTTAATATTGAAAGTGGACCACAAGAAAAACTATCTCGTTGTCCTACATAACGAATATTATTTAGATTTTTTTTTAACTTGAGTCCCATTGTGGCTATAGTAGGATTCGAACCTACGAAACAATAATTGTACTTGGATATGAGCCAAGCCCTTTTGGCCGCTTAGATATATAGCCATTAGGCGAAATCAATCACCTGTTTATATACTATAAATATTAGAAGAATAAGATTTGTAAAGCGCCTTTTACTCTATTTTTTAAATTAGCAAAGACGCAAGATTCGTTGCCCCTTTGACCATACTTATCTTTGTTTTCAAAACAAGCCACATTGTGAAATCCACAAGCCAACCCAGATCTGCTTACATAGGTAAAAGGAAACTGTTTAAATATTCTCCACTTATTAATTTTTGTACAATAATGCTGTCTTTTAATCATAATATCTTAAAATCTTTCTTGCCATATAATCTTCCGCCTCTTGTCTCGTTTTACAACATTCAAGACAGAAATAAAAATATAATATTCTTTTCTTATTAAAATTTTCTTCGATGCCGCCAATTCGTCTTATTTTCCATTTTAATTTGATTTTGTGTAACGGAACTTTTTTAAATTCATTTTTACAAATATAACATTTGTTCCAAAAAAACAAGACTTTATTTGGCTATATTTATATAGCTTTATTCCTTTTGGTTTCCTTTTCATTAAATCTCCTTTAAAATACATTTAAAAGTGTGTTAGTTTACTAACCAAAGAAAACTTGGTTGAGCAACAAGCTGGATATTAGATTATACCAATATCTCAGACAAGTCCCAATGTCCATTTATAATTATATCTAGAATTAATTATAAAATTGTTTCACTCTTTAAATGATGATTTCTGATTCGTTTAGACGGCATTCTGTTGCCGAATTCGTTTTCTAATCCACATTCTTAAAAATATATTTAATTACAATTAACATTTATTGAGTCAATCCAATATTTGCGCTCATCTTTCTTTTGCCACCAATGTATATGATGGGGATGTTTACAACCAGGATGTATACCATCTCTTTCTGCCTCAAGTCTTTTACATTCTATGTTAGCATCATCACGATTTTGAAAAACTCCCATAATAGTAAACATATTACTTGGACAATAGTTTTTTTCAGGGCTATATCTTACAACAATATATCTCCAAATATTCATTTATTTTCCTATTCTTTTTAATAGATTACTTAATTTTTTAATTTCATAATCTGGGATCAATATTCCACCCATTATCGTACCAGCGAGAATATTATGCTTGAACAGAATATCTTTTAGTTGTACTTTTTTTTGATATTCTTCTTCTAACATTCTATCCTCTTCTTCCATGAATTTTTTACAACAATTAAGACCGTGAAGTCTTTGATCTTTTTTACAAAACTTACATATTACTTCATGATTCATTGTCTATCTCTCCGTCGAATAAACCAAGCTTTTGGATGTCGCTGTCCTTTTAAAGATCTGTTAAATAGCCGAATCAATTTTTTTCGACTAACCCAAACGACAGTTCCTTCGGGACCATAATTAATTACTTTATAAAAAATATTTGTATATTTGACTTGCTTGCCAACAATTGAAAGATAATGTCTTTCTGGAATATTGTCATTATTCCATTTTGATATTAAAAGAATCGCTACATAGCCAGAATTAATATAAGATTCTAAAACTTTAGCTGTCACTCTACTATAATATTTTGTAACAAGTAACTGAAACTTATTTAATCCACTTACTAAACCAGATTCTTTTGTTCCTTGGCGAGTTGTGCCACAATATTTTTTTAAAGTGCCTAAATATTTATAAGTGACATCATATCCTGCCCATTTCATTATATTTAAAATAGCTATAGGTCCACAACTATATCGATTTCTTTGACTAATATATCTTACTGACTTAGGTCTTTTTTTTAATCTTACGCCCATTTATCTCCTTAATGTGACATTTTCATCTTGCTCCTTTTTGGATCATTTAAATTTTTTACAATATCCATTCTTAATCTGGGAGAAGCTTGCTTCTTGAAAAATAAGTATACCATATAATCTTTATCATATGTCGGACTTATAATTGTATCATAGTGCTCCCAGCCACTAACTTCTCTTTCCTCTATTTTTGCACGAATTTGATCATTAGTGAAAGTCTTGGTCATGATTTCAATAGAGTCTATCTTGTGTTTAAATTTCTGCATTTACATATTCCTCTGCTTTTTTTCCTTTAACAGTTCGTAGACCGACAAACATATTTTTTGTTTTTGGTATCATAACACTAAAGCTATGATCATCTTCAATAAAGTCGATCCCAGTAGTTTGTTTCCATTCTATTATAGCATTTCTTAGAGCCTGTTTTGGTGTAATATTTTTTAACTCTTTTTTATAAACATATCCCGTAGGATATGCTTTCCAATTGCTCATATATAATTTCAAATGTAAATTCCAATCTATTTTGCCATTTCTATAATAGTAAACAACTATAAGATTATTTTTCATATTTCTTTTTTAGTCTTTCATATTGCCTATGTTCACTTTCTTCTTCTTGCTTTTTACGATACTTTTGCCACTCTTCTTCATTTTTAATCCACCCTTTTATAACTTGTTCTTCGCCAGTAAAAGGGCCATCTACTTCGATTTTATAAACTTGAACACAAAGTTCTTCAAAATCCAAGTGGCCTTCTATAATATCAAAAGTTTGATCTTCCCACTCTTCATCTTGCATATTAACCATATGATTAATCATTTGTTCATAGGTGTCAAAGGGACCAGCAAATCCTGTACTTCCCCAAGGACCATAATACGTAAAACAATATCCCATTCTTTCTCCTTATCGTTAGTGGGCGTGGCAAGATTCGAACTTGCGAGATCCAACGAAGGCCGCCAGTGTGTAAAACTGGTGCTCTGTCCCCTGAGCTACACGCCCCTGTTTATCTTATATATTTGGAGCTGGCCGGTTACGATCCGGCTACCTTTTGGTTGCAAACCAAATGCTCTCCCGATTGAGCTACAACCCCATTAGCAAAGAAAACTTTGCTATATTATTTATTTATTTCTAGTGGTCATTCCATATATATTATGTCCATAATACTCTACTTCAATTTCTATTTCAGTATTATCATCGAATTTTAATATTAAAGAATTGATAGTACCAGCCTCACAATCAATTATTTTCTTTCCCATAAAGTCTTCTTTCTTGAGCTGTCTCATTTACCATTTCCTTTCTTATACTTAGATTCTTTCATTTTCATAAAAGTGCCGGGTGGGATTTTTTGAATGAACTTAATAGCTTTTTGTAATCTTTTATTTTCCAGCAATCCTTCAACACAATCAAGTTTTAACTTTGGATCTCTTAAGTCGGATTGTTTAAAAAGCCCATGAATTGCTTTATGACACTCTCTACATATTAGCTCTATTTCTTTTTTATCTGTTCGCTTTGTTTTTAAATGGTGCCTTCCTAAAATCAAAGCATTATCTTTTCTCTTACATAGAAGACAATAATTCATTTTTTTATTTTCGGAAAGCTATATATATCAGCAACTGTTGGCAAAATTGCTTTTTCGATATTTCCACATTTTATTAGCTGTTGTATCTTTAACATCATTTTTCTTATTGTCATCTTTTTCTCACAAAATGTATAGTTGGTCCATCATGATATTTGAGATAACAGGCACATCTAGTAATATCCATTCTTTCATCATCTCCCTGCCATCTTGCTCTTTCAAGTTCATCTTTATAAATTTTAAAACATTCATTATGACAATAATTATCCATTTTTTTATAATGATTAGTAGAGCTACATCCTAGTATAATTAAAAACAATATAATTAAAAAATATTTCATTGTTTGTCGAATGCCTCCTTTAATTCTAAAAATCTTTTTATTGCTTTTTTTGGATCATTAAATAATTCCTCTTTAAACTCTGGTAAACTTTCATCATTAACTGCCCAACCATCTTCTCCAACTCCCCTGATTACAATATTCCATTTTCAATATTCTTAGTTTAAGCCAAATATAATGGCTGATGAAATTGACCTGATCCGACAAATTCGTGTTCTTCTTCTTGATCGAAATCAGTATCATTGTCGTTAAACCATCCAATCTGTACAGCAATAATACCACCACTATTAGCGCGTCTTATCGCCAAATATACTTCTGGAGAACAATCTTCAAAAAATGTATCTCCAACTTTAATATCTTCTCCTCGCATTATAAATCCCTATTACTTATTCTTTTTCCAAAGATAAATGATCTTCTTTTTTCATAACTTTTTTCAAATATCTATAAAGAGGAACTGTAAATGTCATATCGCCAATTTGATGTTCCAATTCCTTTACAAAGTCCAAATACTCATCAACGTTGTTAGAGATATAACCTTTTGCTATCTTTCTTGCCAATTCCCCTGACTGAAATTCTAAATTATGCATTTATTCTCCTTAATGTTTTTTAAAACTTTATAATATTTTCCACATAACCAACAATTAAATCTTCCATTATTCTTTTTCCCAACCTTTAGGATATTTAAGTTTCTGAAAAGAGGCACCTTCGACTTCCTCTAATAATAGAAAAGAATTAGCTCCGACAAAATATATTTTTCCATCTATAAGTTTAACTGGACAGGGCAAATTATTTATGTTTCTTGCCCAGTACCAGCCATTCTTAGTTGGTTTATTAATCCACATTATGCTACGCTTGTTACCTTTCCAGCGCCAACAGTCTTAGAACCTTCGCGAATAGCAAACCTCATTCCGGCTTCCATTCCTACTGGCTTTATCAATTTAAATTTAATTGTTACTCTGTCTCCAGGTGTTACTCTAGAAAGTCCATCACCAATTTCTTCAACGGTTCCAGTTACATCAGTTGTCCCAAAGAAGAATTGTGGACGATATCCAACAGTAAATGGAGTGTGTCTCCCACCTTCTTTTTCAGAAAGAGTATAAAATTCTGCTGTACCAAAAGCATGTGGCTTAATGCTACCAGGAGCAACGATTATTTGACCCCTAAAAATCTCATCTCTCTTTACGCCACGAAGTAAAATACCAACATTCATTCCGGCATCAGCAGAAGGAATGTCCTTCCTAAATGCCTGAGTTCCTGTTACAACAATCTCACGAATTTTGTCGCCTTCATCTAATAGGCCAACAAGTTCTACTTTGTCATGTACTTCTACAGAGCCACGATTTACTTTGCCAGTTACAACAGTTCCTCTACCAGCAATAGAAAACACATCTTCAATTGCCATCATAAATGGGGAATCAAGATCTCTCTCTGGAACTTCTATATCAGCATCCATTGCTTTTAAAAGTTCTTTGATGGGTTCTAATGCTGGATTGTCAAACTCGCCAGCCTGAACAGCCTCAAGCGCCTTTACGGCGGATCCCTTAACCATTGTTACATTCTCATAGCCCTGAGAAGAAAACATCTCATCTGCTTCCATTTCTACAAGTTCAACAAGTTCTGGATCATCACAAGCATCAACCTTATTAATGAATGCTACCATATTTTTTACACCAACTTGAGAAGCAAGCAAAGCATGTTCCCTTGTTTGTTGCTGTGGTCCTTGAGAAGCATCAATAAGCATAATTGCTCCATCCATCTGTGCAGCGCCAACAATCATATTTTTAATATAATCAGCATGACCAGGACAATCGATATGAGCATAATGGCGTGTTTCTGTTTCATACTCTACGTGAGCAGTATTAATTGTAATACCACGCTCTTTTTCCTCTGGAGCTTTATCAATATCATCAAACTCCATTGCCTCACCAGAACCATTAATATGCTTCTGTAAGAATGTTATTGTTGCTGTTAATGTAGTTTTTCCAGCATCAACGTGACCAATTGTGCCTACATTTACGTGTGTCTTTTGTGTTTCCATTTTTCTATACCTCTATTTTATAATATTTTGGAACAGGTGGTTCCATTCCCTTATGAAGTGCTTTATAGTGTAAGTCTAACCCTTTTTTTAATTTTCCACAAATTGGGCACTTTCGCAAAGGAAAAGTTCCTAAAATAACCATATCATGCTTGATAGCTTTATGAAAAACTAAATCTCCATCTGTCTTTCCACAAATATCACAAACTTCATAATATTTCTTTTTAGTATTTTTATTCAAATTGGCAGATTTTATATCCCACCAATATTCCGTACCATCTGGCAATGACATACTGCTCCTAGAATAGCTATATTAAAATATCTTATCGACTTTTTATTCTTCATTCTTCCCTTGTAGCCAGCAATTAAATTTACACAAGCCAGATTCGTTATCTAGGTGAGTACAATCGCCGCCATGACTTCCAGTTTCATATTTACAATCGACAGAAATAACCATAGTCGATTGTGTTTCCATTCTTCTTACCATAACATCTACTTTTTCTTTTGGAAAACATTCCATAGCGAACCAATGATGTTGTAATTTATTAGCCATTATTTTTCCTTAATACAAATAGGTTTACATTTGGGCAACATAGAAGCACCCAATGTATGACATGGCGGGCAGTAACATTTTACATATGCTTTAGCACATTTTTTAGTTTTCACATGTTGAGTTTCCTTATTGGCATAAATTACATATCCAGTAAATATTCCAAATATAAAAGCTAATAAACATGGAAATAGAAGTTCTAGGTATCTAAGTTTCATTTTATTTCCCAATTTTCTTTTTCATTTCTATCATATTTTCTAAAAGATTATCGACAAAACATGCTTCTTTTGGAAATATAAACATATACGATTTGTGCTCACACTTTTTTGATTTAATACTAGTACAATTATTTGATTCAGCAAAAAAGCACAAGCATAGAAGATCGCAAAAACATCCATATGAAAATATGGATGTTTTATCTCCGTAACAAATAATTGATTTAATACATACGCCTTGATTTTTAATTTCTTCTATTTCTTTATTATCTTCACAATAATGATTATGTACTTCAGGAATAACATTACTTCTTCCACAATTACAAAAAAACAATATGAGAAATATAATAAATCCAAACTTTTTAATTTTACTCTCCGTAAATTCCATCAGCCAACCCGAGTTTGACACACTTTTCAGCATTAAACCATAAGTCCTTCTTTAAAATCTTCTTCAATTTTTCTTCTGGAATCTTTGTATGTTCTAAATAAATTCCGCGTATCATCTTCATTAGCTCTTTAGAATTTTTCATATCATCCTTCAATGATTCATAATTTCCCCAATGAACACTCGAAAGCTGATGAATTAACATATAACTATTTCTGGAAATATATCTTTTACTTCCTACAACTGATAAAAAAGTACCAGCCGAGGCACAACCTCCATTAACAATTGTAACAACTGGAACTTTTGTTGATTTAATAGCGTCCATCGCTGCTATACCAGAAAAAACACTACCCCCAAATGAATGTACAAATAACTTAATCGATGGTGGATCAATTCCATTTTCAAGAGCAACCTTCAAATTTCTTAGTTCCACTTTTCTCAATTCTTCAATTAAACGTGATACAGAAGTATCATTAATGTCACTGGAAAAATAAATTTCATTATTAATTACGCTGAGTTTCACATCAGCAGGAGCCATGCTGTTTGTTCCAGCAACTACATCGGGTGTCTCTTCAACAACTTTTTTCTTCATCATTTCTTTCTTCATTATGTTCTCCTATAATGTAATACTTATATCATCCCAACACTCGGGTGCTTTAAAAGATAAACCATATTTAGCGTACATTGTGATACAACTTGGATCGTCATCAAAAAATAAAATTGTATCTGTTGGACTAATTTTTAAACTTAATAAGTTCTTTTTCTTTACTTCTCTAGGACTAAGATCGGGGGCATTATTACTACGCATAAGTAAATCTTTATTAGCAAATGTCATGTTGAATATTTTACTAAGTTTTTTATTAAGATATGTGAGCGTGTATACTCTTGACATCTCACTTCTGCCAGTACTAAAATGAATTGAAGCATGAAATTTCTTAATAATATTAGATATAATAATAACCCCATTATGTATTAGTTTATCATTTATAATTTTATCCGGCTCACAGAATTTTTCAATGGCTTCTATTGGCCAATTATCAATTCCATATTCTTCTTCGATTTCATCCACTCTTGCTCTTGTGTCTATTAATGTATTATCTAAATCACATATTAGGCGTAACATTATTAATCCTTCCATTCAATTTTTAAATACAATCCACATTTTTTATGCATTATACAAAAATTCTCTATTGCTTGAAAATGCTCTTTAGAAAAAACATTGTAATTATCTTGGATTCTGAAAAGGCATGTGTGAACATTGGAAAGTAAAGGCTTTCTAACAAGTTGATAATTATCATTAAGAAATTCTGTAACACTTAAATTAATTTGACTATTTTTTGTCAAATCCAATATACTATTTTTTATGCCGGAACAAAATTTTATATCGTTATTTTCGTATCCCCAACATCCTAGGTCTAAGAAAGCTTTCATTCATTTTCATTCCTTTAGTTGTATAGTTAGTGTGTTTATGCTTGGGATATATTGCTTATACTTTATACTTGCTAAGTCAAATAATTTTCTAGCAGCAATACACATCTCTGTATCATGATAAACATCATCTTTAAAAATCACTTCTTTAATACCAGATTGTATAATCATTTTTGCACATTCGTTACATGGTGCTAGTGTACAATATATTGTACAATCTTTTAAATCTTTTGTTGCGTTCAATATTGCATTCATTTCAGAATGACAAACATAAATATATTTTGTATCTAATGGATTACCTGTTCTATCCCAAGGTAATAAATTATCAGAACAATTATTTGGGAATCCATTATACCCAACACCAACAATTTTTTTATCAACATTAACAATACATGCTCCAACTTGTGTATTAGGATCTTTGGATCGTTGTGCAGATAATAAAGCAATTGCCATAAAGTAATCATTCCAATTTATATAATCTTTTCTCTTCAATCTAACAACCTCAATACTTTCAAACACTTAGGAACATTATCTCTGTAAATGGGCTCAATGCCCATACAAGTAAGAGTTGTTTCTCCATTGAAAATAGTTCTCCCAGCATCATAAATTAATTTATTTGTAATGCCTAAGTCGTCCAATTTTTTCGAAAGATTTAATAGTTTCTGCTCAGATTTGACGTACACGACTAGTTTCACAAATCTTCCCTCAAACCAAGATCTTGATTCTTTAGTGTCTATAAGGGTGACATTTCTTATTTTCATGTCTGGACTATTTAAACTAATATCTTTAGGATTACTAAAAACATAAAATTGTTTTCTTTCTAACATTACTCCCAAAGAAGCATGAGCGACTTGACTACATAATTTACCAACTGGCATATCAAGATCTTTTCTAACAACTATATATTGTACGCATTCCATAAAATCTCCTTTTCTATTAATAAAATTATATACTTATATGGCTAATAAATTAACAAAACAACAGTTCATCGACAAAGCAATAAATATTCATGACAAAAAATATGATTATTCTAAAGTTAAATATCTTGGATCTCAAATAAAAATAATAATTGTCTGTCCTAAACATGGCGAATTTTTACAAATACCAAATAACCATTTGTGTGGCAAAGGTTGTAAAAAATGTAATCATAAAATGCCAACAACAAGAGAGTTTATTAAAAAGGCAAGATATATTCATAAGAGAAAATACAACTATTCCAAAACAAAATATATTAATAAGACTAAAAAAATAATTATTATATGTCCTTCTCATGACCCTCATACCATTCAGCAAACATTTTAGCCTGTTTAAGAGTTAGTCCTTCCATTATTATTCTCGCCATTTTTTCTCCTCTTTTTAAATTCAATAAATCTTTTTTTACTTTCCAATGCGTGAATTCTTGCCCAATGTAGAAAACCATATTCTCTAATATCTTTTTGCATTTGTTTATAATTTTTATGATATCTACTAGACTTTTTTGATTTGCCGATTAATCCAGACATAGTTTTTAAAACTTCTTTATTGGGTTGATCTTCCTCCAACTCCAAAGATTCTAAATCTAATTTAAATTGGATAATTTCTGATTCTTGATTTTCTTTCATCCAAGCTTTTCCATCATATTCAATCCAAACTAATTGATCTTTGCGATCATAATAATGGCCATTACGATTAAATATAGGAGTAATTTCTCTATATCCCATATCACATAATTCTTTTTCTGGATTAAATTTTAAATGAACTTTGGCTTTTATCTCAAGAAGCCTTATCCAAATAGGACATTCTAATATTAGATATTTTTTCATTTCTTTTCTCCGATATTTTTTATCATTTTACGTTATATCAGATTCACAAATGCTAATTTAAATATCTACATTTTTTTCAATATACAACGCTTTTGTCTTTTATTTAAAACCTGCCATCTTTTGCCGAATAAAGGTATAATTTCATCTATATTTATTTTTCCGGCAGATTTTGTATTTTGAACTTCAATAATTGCTATAGCATTTTTATTAGCATTTTTATTTATTTGGACAACTACTTTTTTCTTAACAGTCTTATTTAAAAAACAAAATAGATATTGAATAAGAAATAAATCAATTTTTGGTAGTCCTATAATTGGAGAACCAGCTTGCCAATAATTAATATAATCTACTTGACTATTAGGTGGGTCTTGTATTCTATCAAAACAATATATATTATCATAACCCTTATCAAGAAGGAATCTAGCATTTCTACCATTTCCTGTTGCCAGATCTAAAATGTTGATTTTCTTTGACAATTTTAATTTATCAAACATATCTCTTATATATGGGGTCGGGTTTTTAAAGCCTGGAGCATAGCCCAGTTTTTTCATTTTATCCTCCTAGTGATGACTAATTTTAACATGAACTAAATTTTCAAAGATGTCTCCATGTTCTAATATTGAAGAATATGATCCATCATTGTCAGAATAACTAAAACAATATTTTGGCTGCTTTTTGGTAAGAACAATAAATGCTTTAGCATCGATTTTAGCCATTTCATTTATTAGTTGTTGTTCTTCATCTTTTGTTGTTGCCTTTCCCAGGCGACCTAAAACAATAAAAACAGAACTTGTTGGGGCACTGATAAAGCACAACTTGAAAAAATTGCTGACTTAGCCAAAGATAGAGAGAAAACAGGTTGTAATATGCTAAGTATTGTCCATTTTTTAGCGCCTTAATATTTTCCTCTGTAATTTCCAACATTTCGCATCCATAGCCATATCCAAATTCTCTTCTGGCTTTTTGAGTTGGGCCTATTTCATTAAAATTCTGTATACATTCATCTAATCTATCAGAAAGAATCCAGCTTGGACCCATTTGTTTTTGGATTTTTTTCTCTTCGTCTATTGGAAAGCAGCCACTTGGTAGTTCATATTCTAACGTCTTAGATTCATCTTTTAGATTTATAAATTTACATATTATTTTTGTTTTCATAATTCACCAATTATTTTTTTTAAATTAATTAAGTCAGTTTGAACATCTTTTTGAACATCTTTTTTTCCTCTACATCGCAAGATATAGGAGGGATGATAAAGGGCAAAAACATCATATGTTTTTCCATTAGACCATTTCCGTGATTTATGTATTTCGCCACGATTTCTTGTAATCGCTTTTATATCACACATCGCCCAAAGAGCAGGATTCCCCAAACTTACTATTAATTTTGGATTAATTAAAGAAATTTCCGCATCAATATGTGGTCTACATATTGTAATTTCTTTATCTGTTGGTGTTCTATTTTTTTCTGGTCTACATTTTACGGCATTAGAAACATAGATGTTTTTTCTTTCTAAGCCAATTACCCTTAACATTTCATTATTAAAGTAATTACCGCAAGCTCCACATAGTGGGATTTTTTTTCTAGTCTCTGTAGCCCCAGGTGCCTCAGCCACAAAAATTACTCTTGATGGAACTTTTCCATTTGAAAATACATGGGGGTCGAACCCATCTACTTTTTCTTGACCAAGAGGACATAATTTACATTCATAACATCTTTTTTGTAAAGCTTCTATTTCATCTTTATAATTTATAAACATTTTAAGTTCCAAAGAAAAAATAAGGGATAATACTTCCCCAAACAAATCCAGATAATAATATTAAAATAATGGCTATAACTATTCTCATTTTAGAAATATCTAATTTTAAATATCTTTGAAATCTCCAAATATCTGATTTTGAATCCTTTTTACTATTAATAAAAATTCCTAAAGTGCCAACCATGGCATCAATATAATTACAAAGAGTAAATACTGCTAGAATACTTAATAGAATTGCTGGACCAATGTGAAAATATAAAAGTGTTCCAGAGATTAATATGAAAATAAGATTGGAGAATTTTGGCATAATGGATACTAGGGCCATACCCTTATTATTTATTTCTTCAGAATAACTATTTCTGGAATATTTTACATGTGCAAAAGTAAATCTGCCAAGTCTGTTAGAGGGAAAAGGCCAAATTTTAAAATCCCAATCCCAACCAACTTTTCTTGTCAAGCCGTGAGATAATTCATGGATTATATTTTGTAATAGCCATAAGATAGGAATTGATATTAGTATAGCGATCCAATTAAAAAACATAGAAACCTCCAATGATTCTATTAATAAATCAATATTTTAGAGAAATTAAGGAAATAGGAGAACACAGGTATGTCTACTAGATTTGAGAATATTTTAAAAGAAGCGGTTAGGCCAAAGAAAGGTCCATCAGGAATGGGGGATGAAGAATCTTATCTTGAACAAAGAGAAGAAGAGGAAGCCAAACAGAGAGAGTTAAGAGAGCTGGAAAAAGCTGAAGAGGCAAAGCGGCGAGAAGAAGCCGGCTTACAGCCAGAAGAGGAAGAAGAGGGCGAAAAGGAGGAAGAGGAGGAAGAGGAGCCAGAAGGAGAAATCTTAGATTATCCAGAACCAAAATTCACTACCCAGGAAATAACTGAAGAAGAAGAAGCCGAACTTAAAAGAGAGAAAGAAATAGGGACAATTGAGGGTGATTTATCTAATTGGCATAAAAGAGCAGAGGCTTATGCTGCAAGAAGTTCTAATGCCATAGATGAAGAAGTTATGCGACAAGAACAAAAAGACAATACTGTTCCAAAATTTTGGGAATGTCCAAGATGTAAGGTTCCAGAGGATACCGAGATGAAGCCTACCGTTACTTGCCCCAATCCAGAATGTTTGACTAAAATGTCTCGTAAGGAAATAACTACCGAGCCAATAGTATGTGAAGTATGTGGAGAAGTTATTTCAGTAGCACATATAGAAGAATATAAGGAAAAATCAGCTAAGCCAGTAGACGGAAAAAAATGTGGCCTATGCCTACATGTTTTTGATAATTTAAGAATAAAATTAATAAAATTTTATTCCTCAAGTGAAATCTCTATTCTTCCCAGCAACCGCAAGCAAGACTTAAAGTCTTTATTAACTGTCATAAATAAAAAAAATGTTAAGGATAAGAAAGAACAAGCAGAAATTACTAAAGAAAAAGATGCTGCTTTTGAAAAAGTTTTAGAAATTATTGATAATGAAGTTAGTAAATCTGATAAAAGAAGAATGCCTGTACAAAGAGAAGATCTAGACTTATTAACAAAACAAAAACAAGAAGAATATGATGCACAAGTTGCTCAAAGAAATCCTTCTATGGAATCCTCAAAATCTCAAAATTTGGGTACTACTCCTGCCGAGGAAGTATATTGGACAAATAGTTTAAATAGTGCTGAGACAGCAATGTGGAATGAATTCCGAGATGGAGATAGGGAATTTTATAACAAGTTTAATAAGAAACCTATTTATGCAGCTATAGAGCTTGTAAAAATATGCCCCCAACCAGGATGTAATAATAGAATGAGTATTAAGGAAGAATATTGTGAAAGATGCGTTGATAAATTTAATAGGAAACTTATGACGCCAAGATACGTCATTAATGAAATTGATGAGGGTGCTGATTTTGATAAGTTAACACAATTACTAACTAATATTTTTGAAAAATTTTCTGGTGGAGTACCAACGCCTCCCGAAATATTCGGCAATTTATCAGTAAGACAGAGACAACGGCTAGATAATGAAACAATTGCTCGCAAGTTGCTTGAAAATCTTCCTCTAAGTTTAGACTTTGATGTTATTTCAGAATATGAATTTGAGAAATTCTTAGAATCTTTAGAAGAATATGCTAGCGTATCACAAGAAACTCTTTTTAATAATTATATGTCTAGAGCAGATGAGTTTAACGCTGGTGATACAAGCGGATTCTCGTCTGAAGATATCAAGTTAATTGAAATTTGGAAAAAAAGACCTGAAGAACATTTTAGAGTAGGAAAGCGTAATACGGTAAGGGCTCATAGTGCTACCGGAATTGGCAAGGGGGGATTTCCCTATTCTCCTGCAATATTGAAAAGTGAAAAAGATCGTCTTCAAATACAATTAGGAGAAGAATTACTTACTACATTTCAAGTAGTTAATATGGTAACAAACTATAGAGCAGTTAAAGATCGCCTAGGAAGAGGAGGAGTTCAAAAAGAACAAGAGGGAGTTATTCCCGGCCCTCCAAGAATTAATATAAAACTTTGTCCTAATGTTATTTGTTATGCTGAAAACTCTCCAGATCACAAAGAATGTTACAAATGTAATACTTCTTTGTCCGGTGTTGAGCTAACAAGCATTTACTTTAATTCATCCAGCAATCTGTCTGATGCTGAATTTGCGGAACAAAGATGGACATTTGCGGAAGAAAAATCTGGCACCAACCAGCTTTTCAAAGAAATAAGCAATGATGTTATAGCAGAATTATCCAATGTCCCCATTAAAATTTGTCAGTATAAGGATAATCCAGATGATCCAACTAGTGAAGCGTGTGAAACTAAAAATATTAATCCAAATAGGCTCACTTGTAGTAGTTGTGGAAATAGCTTAAAAGAAGCCAAAATAGAAACTGGTATTAAACCAATTATGCTTCTTGATGTTGGACTAACAATGGCTTTATGGAAATCCCATGAAGTACATGATTATTTCGGAAAATTATCTCGCAATGTTGATGAAAAAGAACAAAGGCAATATGATCAAGACTTCAGAGAGCATGTTCAATTATTGGGAAGAGTTGGTTATAATGGCAGTGAGCTAGCACAAAAACAACATTTATTAGATAGATTTAAATTAGATTTTCCTGATTGGGTAGCAGAGCTTCCTCTTGTAAAAAGTATGTTATATGCTAACAAAAAAGTTTATGCCAAATACTGTCCAAAATGTAATGACCAAAATGACCCATACCCTGTTCATAGTGAGAGATGTACTAAATGTTTTACTGTAGAAAAAATTTGTCGTAAATGTGGCCATTATAGTAAGGCAAACTCTAATATCTGTGAAAATGATGTTTGCCAAAAAGATCTTTCGGACGCTCGCCAAGTAGAGAACAATACTAGGTTGGGGCCTCCAGAAATGGATGAAAAAGCAAAAAAACGTGGTATATATCAATTTATCAAACATGTAGTTACATTGGCCAGAAAAGGTCAAATTCATGAAGCCAGAGAGGAATTAATGCTTCCAAATGAACCTTGGAATTTTGCTGGTGATCTTCCTCCTCAAGTTCCTAGAAAAAAGGGAAAGGGTGAACCAATTAGTGTTTGGCCTCAAATTGGTCGCGTTTTAATAAAAGTCGAAGAAAGAGTCAAAGATCTTCAAAATGAATATGCTCTAGAAGCATTTAATAAAACATTTGACTTGATAAATCCTAAAGAACAATATAAAATTCGTCAACTTATAAGAAAACAATTTGGTGACGGAACTAATATTACAGATAGCGAAGGTAATTTGATTGTTAGAAATGCTAGATTAAGAATGAAAAATGAAGATGGTATCTCTGTATTTGGTCTTATAAGAAATTATCTATCACAACTTAAAGAAGACATAGCGTTCTTAAAAGCTGATAGGGAGCGAGATTTAAAAGAGATCACGAAACTTCAAAAATCCCTTAAATTAACGGAGAAGAGAATGCGAGAAAACCAAGCACCAATAAGCTTTAAAAGAAAAAAAGATAAAGAGGCGTGGTTTGGCCAAGATAGATTCGGTCTAATTAAGAATGCCGTTAAAACTATTCTAAGAGATGAACCTGAGCCTGAAGAAGATGATGATCCTAACTATTTCGAAGACGCAGAGCAGCATTATAAAGAAGAAATGGAAAAGAGGGAGAAAAAATTGCGCGGCAGAAGGCCAGAGCCCGGATTTTTTAGTGCTCCTGTTAATCCCGAAAGAGAGAAAAGTCCTTGGGAAATGTCTCCAGAAAAAATGGAAGAAGAGAAGTATTTAAAAAAGAGAGAAAAGTCTGTGGGAGAAAAAGCAGATAAAGCCAAGAAAAAAAGCTGGAAAAAGAAAGTTAAAAAATATAAAAAGTGGTGTACTGTTACTGTAAAAAAATTACAAAAAATTCAAGAAATGATGCTTGATGCTCATTCTCGTGCTTTATTTGGCCAGCCCATAGCAGACTTGGATGCTCAACAGCTTGATAGGGCAACGACACTTATTATTGAAATTAATAGAGATAAGTGGGAAACTTTAGAATCTGAAATAGAGAGACTTACTCAAGAAAAAAATTCTCCATCAGATGCTCTTCAATCTATATTGCGCGGAGAAAAAGAAGATTCTGCTGTGACAGTTGCTCCAGAAGTTAAAGAAATCGTTAAAGAGGTTGTGAAAGAAACAGAGAAAAGCAAGAAGGATCCTTCTGGGACATCTGACGAAGCTAGGGAAAAAAGAGAGAGAGATAGGGCGAGAGAAGAGGAAAGAGCGAGAGAAGAAGAGAAAGAGAGAGAGAGGAAATTTATTATTGACAGAAAAGATTACAGATCTGATATCGCAGGATATACAAGAGGGACAATTAAAATTTGTCCTCGATGTAATACTGAAAGTCCTGGCACTTCTAGTTTTTGTACTAACAAAGATTGTTCGGTTCCTAGAATAATAAAAAGATGCCCCTCTTGTCATTTTAAAAATGATGCTAATGAGACAATGTGTAAAGGGCCAGAATGTTCAAGCAAAGACCCTTTCACTGGGGATATAAAATCAACTAGCCTTCATCAAGTTAGGGCAGAAGAAGATCCAGATGAGAGAGAAAGAACCAATATCGCGGGGGAAACACTTTATCCTGCAAAATTAAGAGAAGACTATGAGCCGATGCCAAAGAAGCCCGAGTTTAATATAGAGTGCGAAAATTGTGGTGAAGAATATGCAACTGGAGCAAAAGAGTGTCAGCAATGCGGTGAATTGACAGAAAATAAAAAATGTTCTGATTGTGGAACAATGAATGATTTAAATTCTGATGTTTGTCAACATTGTGAAAAAGATATTACTAAAGAAATAAAACAAACAATTGAAAAAAATGTTTTTTCTACAAAGAAAATACAGTATGAAAAATGTACGGCCATTGAAGGAAAACCTTGTGAAGAATATCAAGAAAGTGAAGAGAAAATTAAGGGAAGAGGTAATCCATATTGTAAACACGTTCTTGATGTTGAAGCTATTAAAGAAGCAAGAAGATTGGGCGAACTAGTAAAGTATAGAGCTAGGACGCAGAAACACCCTAATGGCAGTGCAGTCATAACTCGTGGTATATTTGTTACTTCATTTATTACTGGACCGTCAGGATCTATTGAAAAAGCTACTTGTTATGAATATCACAAAGCTGATATAAATCCTGACATATATGTTATTTGTCCCAAATGTAAAGAAAGAACTAATGGTAGTAAAGAGACAAAATATCCGGAAGAATGTTCAAGTTGTGGCGCTGATTTTAGTGATATTATAAATAATGATGGAATAAGGCCCAAGAAAAAGAAATGTCCCAGGCCTGACTGTGACGGGTTAAGCTTCTTCTCTAAAGAGAAATGTGAGAAGTGTGGTATACCTCTAACAGGAGCCGTATATAAAGAAAATTATCAATTAAAGAAGGCTCCTAGCACTGTCCCTGATACTCCAATGATTAAATGTGATAACTGTAGACAATGGATTCGTTGGCATGATAAACTAACAGAATGTGCAAGATGTAAGACAGATCTTCATTCAAGAAAGGGTTCGGTTTATTCTCCCAATATTCCAATGGTTCGATGCAATAGTTGCAAACAATGGATCGAATGGGATAGCAAAAATCCTCCTAAAATATGTGAGATCTGTGAAGAAGATCTTGATTCAAAACTTGGCAAAAGTGCTATTATTCCCAACATACCAATGATTAAATGTGATAATTGTTTTCAATGGACTAAGTGGGATGATGACAAGCCTCCAAAAAACTGTCAAACATGCAAGAGTCCTTTTGGCCCAAGAATTGGCGAAGCCAACTCCGTAAAAAGACCACGCTATCTTTGCTGGCAAGGAAAAACTAAACTAGTTAAGAAGTGTACTTGTGATACAAATAATGATGGTCGCTTATCAAAATGTACTTATTGTGGCAGAGATATTTCTGATTTTGAAATTGATGTAAAATATCCTGATAATATGTGTAGACATATGAAAACTGCCCTAGGAGAATCGGAATTAGATTATATGTGGGAAAAATTAGATTTTGATACTGTTAAATTTAAACCTGAAGGTGAACCAATGCCAAAGCCGCATGATCGATTTAAGGGAAGAGATGCTTGTGTGCGCTTTAATCAAATTCTAAAATATTCTGGATTAAAAAAAAAAGTAAAAACATTAATGTTGAGCAATTAAAAGGTGGGAAGGCTGATAATAAATCATACAAAAACTTTGACCCACATGAGTTAGCCATGGGTGTTAATGTCGAACTAGAACATACAGAAGATGTTGGTATTGCGACGGAGATATCTATGGATCATTTAGAAGAAATTGATGATTATTATACTCGCCTTAAAAAGATGGAAGAAGATGCGGGTGTGATTGACTAACTCAATTATAATTTAATTTCCTGATGTTTTAATAACAAACTTTTTCTTTGTCTTTTCTAATACCTCAGGTGCTCCAATAATAGAAATACTTAATGGCAATTCTCTTACTTCCCTTCCTTCTATTACCCGAGAGCTTTCCTTACTTGGATAATTTTTACCTATGAGCTTAGTAGCTGTTTTAATGGCATCCTTTACAGTGTCATCTTCTATGATAACTGTCAAAAGATCCTTTTTTTCTATAATGACTCTAAATTGTGGCATTTCATTCCTTTTTTAATACAAAATTTCTTATAGTCAAAGCACACTCTTCTATAGAATATTTACTAGTATCTATTGATAAGTCTGGTAATTGAGGAGGAATATATGGATCTGTTACTCCAGTAAATTTTTCAATTTCTCCATTTAATGCTTTTTTATACAAGCCTTTCGGATCTCGCTTCTTAAGAACTTCTAATGGAGCATTTAAGTATATAGTTTTATATTCACAGTCAATAGTATTTTTTATATTTTTTCTAATCTCAGGATATGGAGCAATATAGGCCATTAAAACAATAACTCTATTAGAGCCGGTAGCCAAATAATTTGCTAACCAAGATGCCCTTTTTAGATTTTCCTCTCTATCCTCTTTTGAAAATCTTAGTTCTGGATACAGATTTTGTCTAGTAACATCGCCATCTAAAAGATATAAGGCATCATAATCATATTGACTTCGCAAATGTTTTTCAAGTTCTTTAGAAAGTGTTGTTTTGCCAACACCCGACATGCCAGTTATTAAAATTACTTTGGACATTAAATTCTCTTTATAAAATTTCTAATTGCCAATTCATTTTTTGCTCCAATAAATTGGTCAACGGGTTTTTCGTTTTCAAATAATATAACAGTAGGAATTGCACGAATGTTATATTTTGCTGCTAAAAGTCCTTCGTCAGCGTCTTGATCAATATCTATTTTTTCCAATGGCACTTCTAAGTCGGCAGCAACTTCTTGTAATATTGGAGAAAGTGCAGTACATGGGCCACACCAATTAGCTGAAAAGTATAATAGTTTTTTCATATTACTTCCCCTTCTTCTTTTTATTATATGGTCTTTTTCTCTTTCGCTCTGCTTTTTTGATTAGACGAAATGTTCCCTCGCCCCTTAAGTGACATTCAGCACAATGTGCCATATCTCTTTGATCCTCAGCAAGAGGACAATCTTTATATACCAATCCCTTATGCCATGTAATTTCCGGCGAAACAGGACAGTAAAATTTTGTTGGCCATGGACAATAGCAGGGAGATTTAGTAGAATGATATTTGGTTGTGTCAATTTGCTTTTTCATTTTAGTTTCCAATACTTATTTTAAATATTAAGTTTTGCCGTGGCATTTTTTAAACTTAACTGTCTTTCCATTTATTTCAGAACCACAAGGGCAAGGAGAATTCCTTTTAACCTTGTTTTTTCCGATTCCTCTGTCAATAATTAAGATTCCTTCCAAGTGGTCTATTTCATGCTGTAAAACAATAGCAATGTCACCAATGCCGACAAATCCTTCAGGCTTCTGTAAATCTTTTACAAATACTTCTTTATATCTTTGTGTATCTATAAGCATACCAGGAAGACTAAGGCAACCCTCTGATTTTATAATTACTGGCCGTTTTCGTTCAATAATTGTCGGATTAATCAAGTTAATATTATAATCTTTAAATCTGATTATAGCAACTTTTTTTCTAATTCCTATTTGGGGTGCTGCCAATCCTATACCATTATGTTCATTAGCAAGTTCTTTTTCTAGTTGGTTTATTATCTCCAAACCCTCTTCTAAATTTGCTAATTCAATTGGCTGTCTTAGGTCTTCTATATTTCTTATAATCATCTTGATATCGCCATAGATATCGTATTACCTTGCTTTTGTGCGTTCTCTTCTATATTATATGTACAATCGAAGAAAGAGAAAAACTTATCTAAAATGGTTTGCCCTGTTTCAAACATATGTTCTTTTTCGCGACCACTAAATTTAACAATTATTTTTACACTAGAACCCGAGTCCATAAATTTTTCTGCTCGTTTAGCCCTATAGCTCAAATCATGCTCAGAAGTATTTGGCGAAAATTTAATAATTTTTGTTTTGGCCTTGGCACTTTTCTTATTTTTCTTTTTTTGTTGATACTTCCATTTGCCAACATCCATTAGCTTGCAAACTGGTACGCCCCTATTCTCTCCAACTTTTACCAAATCCAGTCCAATAGCATTCGCTATTTGCTTTGCTTTTACTGTTGAAATTACACCTTCAGACTTACCTTCAGCATTGATGAATTCTACTTTTGGTGAATCTATATTTGTGCTCATTTTTGAAACCATTGAAATAACTTTCTCCTTTTTTGATTATTCTAATAAAACTTGTTTTAATCAACAGTATGTTCTAATACTGTTTCAAATAAAGCTTGTTCTATTTTCTTCTTCAAACTATTGAAAACATTTTGTTCTGTCAATAACCGCTCTTGAGCAAACTCTTCGGCTGTCTGATCTCCATTAATTACTTTGGAGATTTTTGCTGCTTTTTCAAACTCTTCTTGCCCAACCTCTATGGATTCGTCTCTCGCCTGATTGAAAAGATCTTGCTCATCATTTTGATTACTTGCCTGATTGAAAAGATCTTGCTCATTATTAGAACTAATTTGTGTAAAAATTGAATCATCACAAGTCTCCAATCCACATTCGCAATCTAGACACTCACAATCTGGGCAACATTCACACTCTAAATATCCACATTGGTCGCAACAATCATTACCATCCCACATATTCTCATCATCCATTGATGAATGATAGTCTTTTTCTTCCACGCCATATTCACTATAGGAAGAATATTTGCCTTGTGCTTTTTCAAATATATCCTGTTCAGTTTTTTTATTTAGCACATCTTCAAACATATTCTGTTCTGTATTCATCTTACTTCTCCTTTTCTTAATATTATAAGATGTAATATAATTGTCAAATTATATTTTAAAATTGTACTCCAATTCCCAACCCCAAAGCTATATTTCCCTTATAATCTATATGAATTTTTGGTGTTAGGTAGAGATTTGTTAACAACGGCAATGGATCTCCAAGATTATAAGATATTGGAGCAATAGATAAAAATGCTGACTTTTGTACGGCATCATATCCAATACCAAATCTAAAAAACTTCCATAGGCTGTCGGCTTTAGTTCTTCCATAAGATGATGTAGAAAATCCTAAATCTACACCAACTGATAATAAATCTTCGGGAAAAACTGTTGAATAAATAATGCCTCCAAAAGAAACAGACAGATCAATTGTTGGGTTCCACCAAAACATTTGCCTATCATTAATTCTTTGTTTATAAGATGATGAAGTTATTGGAATATTAAATAACTTTTCTTTATGTTTATTAGGTACTTTATATTTTAACGAATGATAATATATATCACTTCCGTCCTTTTTCTTTCCTACAATAGTCGATAAATAAAACTTTCTGAGAAATACTTCATAGCTCCAAGGAGTTTTAGAAGATGCGTCGAAAGTAATATCTGCCAAGTCGGCATTATTTTTATCTCTTATTTTTTTAATTTGCGAAGTCTTTGTGTAGCCATGAACATCAATTGGTCTTCCATCTTCTTTACAAATAACAACTGGCTCTTTTGGTTTGCCTTGTTTATCACTTCTTTGGTTATACTTAACTTTACGCTCTAATTTTCCTATAGTGATGCCCACTGATCCAAGAGTAGCGTTCATTTTTCTCAAATCTTCTTTTAATATAGTAATATCTTTATTTGTTAAGTATTTCTTTAGAGCCTTGTCAAGATCTTTTTTTGACACTATCTCTGTTTGACTCCTAACAAGAGTTTCTGTTATTTGCTTAAAACTTATCATTTTGCCAATAAGATCATCATTCTGGAAATAAAATAATATATTGGTTATTACTAAACCCAATATAACTATTCCCATAAATATATAAACAACTTTCGGTTTCATTTTTGACTCTTTTTCATCCTATTTATTCCTCCTTATCCCTGTTAAGCTGAACATGCTAAATATCTCTATGCCTAGAGTTCCTATCACTGATATGGATGGTACTGGACGCCAATATGGCCAGCCATCATACATGCCAACTTTCATTACTTTGTGCCAAATTTTAGGCCAACCACTATAATTTGATGCCAACATGGGGGCTATAGTACTATCTAACTTCCATAAAAAATTAATGCTTTCTTGTACACATACTGGATTTATAGAACCGCCATGATCCCAGTCATGTGACTCAAAATTGTAAGACCAGTCAATTGGTCCAAGCCATTCACCAATTCTTTTGGTAACTTGTATAATTTTCATTGCTTTAACCATTTTTTATGACCGGTCCTTCTCCTTCTATCCATTGTTCTAATTCTTCTACAGTATACCAACCCGAATTGTTTCCTTGTTGATCCTGAGGATTAAGCCAATACATTACTGGATGTTTTGATTTTTCACTTAATTCATTACTAATCCATCTTGGAGAGCAAGCATAATATCCATTCTTTTTATAGAAAGAACTTGTGTCTTTTGAAATCGATTTATCTAACTTTTTAATTATCTTTGTTTTATCTGAAGCCTTAAGCAATTGTAAGTAGTCATGGTCAGCTTCTTTTGCCGCACGACATGCCTCTTTAGGTATTTTACTATATAATACAATTGTTAATCCAGAATTGCTAAACGGATTTGAATTACTAGCGCAAAATATTGTAATATCTTTTTCTTTAAAACTATTATATAAAATATATAAATGTTCCCTATCTTTTTTGCTTGTAACTAAAATACCGAAGTCTTTTTCGCTCCAAGCACAAGCAATACCTTCTTTCCATCCACAATTATCTCTTAAAATTTGTCGCTTAAAATATTTAAAATCTGGCATTGTGCCATAATGCTTTTGATAGACGAGAATTGTTTTATTTTTATCTTTTAAAATATGTAAATTCTTAGCTGGAAATACTGTAATCTTTCTATTTAAGAAACCTAAATTATCTTTTCTTATCTCAGAATCAATACCAAAATTACAACAGAGATCTTTAATTCCCCACTCATGTTCAGAACAAAAATCCCATCCGAAATTTACCCCAATAACTTCGCCACTTTCTTCAATAAAATCCGCATCATGTAACCCCGATCTCATTCTTATCTCCTATTACAATTTTTAACTATCAGATTCTGCCTTGGCAATTATTTCCTCAGCTTTTTTTAGAGCATCGAGGCCTGGCTGTAATTTAGCCATGTCTCTTTTATGTGCTTTGTAAACAGACATTAGATCAATCCATTCAGTAGCAGCCTCAATAAGCTCCTTATATGTCTTAGTAATGCTAACATTATCTAATTCATGTTCTCCAAGATTACGTAATGCTTGTAATCCCCGTAAAATATCAGATGTTAGTTCTGGCTTAGTTATTGACATTATTTATTCCATAAGATGTTGGCCCAACTATAAATTCACTTTTATGGACCATTAATGAAACAACATCATAACGTAAATGGCTGGGAACTATTTTTTCAAATTCGTCAATAGATAAATATTTTGATTTTTTTGCTGCAATAATACATTTCTTATATAACTCTTTGGTTATTTTAAGATTCTTCACATTATCTTTCATTCTTTATCTCATCTAGCATCGCAATATGGGCTGTCATATTTTCTGCCGCCTGTTTCTTTCCCATCTTTTTCAATTGCTGTATTACCCCTTCTACAGAAAGGATACTGGGGAAAGAACGTAGTTCTGCTTCAGACTCCTCTGGACGAAGCGGGACACATCCGGCTCTTGCTGCGACTTGAATGGCATTTGCCATCAGCACTAAGTCGTTGGAAGGTGCAACCTCACTCTTAGTAAAATCAGCTTCGTGATCTGTTTTCATTTGAGCAAGCCGTCTTTTTTGCTGTGCCGCATAACGTGTATTAAAAATAGAAACTAAATCATTTTGAATCATGGGACTAAGACATTCAACTAGAATATTTCTTCCAAGAACAGGATCCATCAAAGAACTAAAAATATCTTGGATATTTTCTGCTTTACGCGTAGGTTGATTTTTTTCATAACAATAAGGATGTGCCCACTTGCCATCTCCACAACCTACTACTCCAATCCCAATTAACTGATTACAATATTTACATAATTTATTAGTCATTTTATTTTCCTAAACATATTCGGTTCCAGGCGGTATTAATTCTCCCCCATCATGGAGTTCTATTAGTAAATTAATCGTATGACGAATAATACTTGTTATATCTTCTTCGTAATTTTCGTCATCAGGATGTACATTCATATATTTTTCTATCGCTTCTTTTTGCTTGTCTCTATCAATTGGATAACCTTCAATACAGGAAGGAAGATATTCTAAATAATAATACATCCAATCTGGGAATTTAAATAGCACTTTTCTACTCCATATTTAAAATTAATTTATCTATTTTACTTTTCTTTGTCACACAATGACAAACAGGAACTGTTCGCGTCATATTTAATTTGTATCCATATAGCCAACCCGATGTGTGATTATAAGATGCACAAAGTGCTTTACATTTTTTGTATATAATTGATTATTTTTATTATTTTCTTTATATAGACTATATATATAAAAAGATGAGGTGACTATAAATAAAAATAGTGTTAAATGTATTATTTTCATTTTTTCAATCTTCCACTATCAGCTCTTAGTCCATATCTAAATTGAAAATTGGACAAGATCTACAACCATCTTTTTCAACATTAGCATATAATTTCTTTCTAAAATCATTTGCTTCTGGAGAATTCCATACATCAGTAATAAAATCTTCACAATTTACAACATCAATTCCTTTCCAGCCATCTTCATTTTCTGTAAATGAGCAATGGTAATAGCGGCCTTCTGTATTTATGTATGAAGAAAAACAATCTGACTCACAACTTTCTACAACTTGGCTCAAAGCATCTTCTCGTTCTGATCCCTTAATAACCTTTAAAAATGATGGAGCAGAACAAGAATCAAACCCTATAGGAATATTATTTTCAAAAGCAAATTCGATCATGGCCTTATATTTATCTAGTGATCGTAACACATGGAAATTATTACGTTTTCCCTTTGGCTTCATAATGAGAAAAACAACGCTTCCAAGTTTTTCTAAACGTGGATCTTTAAGATAATCATTCATAACTCTATAACAATCATCAAGAGTTTCTTCTGATAATAACTGATGAATATTAATTTTTTTATCTGTTAAGTCGGTCATCTTCTTGACAGCATTATAACATATATCATCATCGTAATGTGATATTGCCATTCCACCAATTAATGATGCAAGTTTATCAGCATGTTCGTCAGTTAGTTGAGCGCCATTAATAGTAATGTTTGGAATTACTTGAGTTCTACCATTAGTTCTACAGTAATCCATAATCTTATATAGATCTGGATTTGTATTAAGCGAACCAATTCCTAAAGCAATCTGAGTTAATACCGGAGGCATCTTATCAAAAATTGTTTTAAATGTCTCCAAAGACATATTTATACCATTAGCAGTATTTGATTTATAACAAAAACTACATCCTCCTCCTCCACCATTTTTGCCTTTTCCTGGATTGCAGATTGTTGAAATTTCTATATCAAGTATTTCAGGAGCAGGAGCAAAATCAGGATCATCATCCATTGTTTTTCCCCAACGCATAAAAAATCCTGTTTCTTTATTGAAGTTAAAATTATAATCAGGAGATCTTGCAATCTTCATCTTATTATTTTCTACAAATAATATTTCTTTGTCTCCTAGTTTTAATATCCTTGGCTCTCCGAACATATCTTTTTTCATTATATTTCCTATTATTCTTCCCACTTTTTAATTGGAATAGATGCTACGACCTTAGATCTCTTCACCCAGACCTTCTTCTTAAATGGCTGAGCCTTTCTCAAAGATTCTCTCATCTTTCTTCTACGCTTTTCAGAAGGCTTTTCAAAATACTTCCGTCGCCTTATTTCTCCAAGAACATTTTCTTTAGACATCTTATTTTTTAGAACCTTCATAGCTTGCTCAATATCATTATATCGAACTGTAACTTCTATAGGACAAAGCTTAGGCTCTCTTGGCTTTCTTGGGGCTTGTTTATTATTGTATGGCTTCTTATTATGCTGATTTTTATTCATGTAAATCTCCATATGCTTTATAATATTTGTCTAATATGCTTCTATGAATTTTAAGTGGTTGGCTTATTATGCTATTTAAATTTAAAAATTCACTAGGAATGGAAATTAAACTTCCATTGCATACTGCCCTTTTTGCTTCAATATCAATTTCTCTTTGTGTTGGTTTTCCTCGTTTGACAAAAGTTTCAATCAGCGGGTCAAGACCTTCTTGAATCAAACTGTCTATTGATATAAGATGATGCCATTTTTTTCTTTTGTCAATATAAACTTGCTTTACTCCGGGAAGAGTACTTATTCCGCTTGTAGGAACCATGAGATACTTATTTTGTGTATGATTGTATACAGGATATGATTCAACATTAACATTTTTTAATTGTGGATTAATAAGAATACTTGTAGGGTATAAATGAGATATCTGAGAAACCTTATAGATTTTAGTTGTATCATCAGAACAAGTTACCAAAAGAGACTTAACACCTAAGCCAGATTTTTTTATCCTTTGTAAGTTTATATCTAAATTTTTATTGTGAACCTTTACAACACAACTTCTATTTAATTCAATATTCTTTAATGTCCTAGAAATATCATTAAAATCTAAAATTCTAGTATCATTACATATTTCCTCTTTACTATTTAATATATAAGATACATTATTGATATTATTAGCTAACGGAATATTGAATTTTATACTAGAAGATAAATCAGTTATCGCTTTAAAACCAGCAATATAAGATAGTTTAGATGCTAGTGGATCATAAGATGTACTAATAAGTGATACTTCATTGGATGCTAGTAAACATCTAACACAATGTGTTATTGTTCCAATATTTTTTGATAATTCTTCAATAATAATATTTTTAATAATCTCTATCTCTGAAACTTTCCCGGTTAATATCATAATGGGTTCACCTGGAAATATAATCTCTCCTTCGGGAATACATTGTAGATCACCAGTAAATTGAAAATCCTCTAAGAATCTTAAAAACTTATCAGAAAAATTATATTTATAGCTGATGCTGTCATATAACTCATCTATAAATGTGTCATCAATCCTAAAATCTATGATTTTATTAATTATGTCATAAATACCCATCATGATTGTAAAATTCCAATCATTTGGTATTTTCCTAATAGAAAATTCATATGATACTATATCATTACTATTTATGAAACTAAAACTATTTAAAAGGTTTTCTATAGATATCCTATTTTTCATAATCTTTTAATTCTTGATTTGGTATTACTGATAAATTCTCTATATTGTTTATCATACTAGAGAATCCATTGGTAATACTAAATGTTACTCCAAAATTATTTAATGGTGTTTTATAAAGCAAAGCATTATAATAATTTAATATTAAATTGGCTGCTGTAACATTGACCATCATTGCTTGTGGCTCTACATTAATTAATACATCACAACTAAGCTCACTCCTAGCTTTGTCCTTTGACTTTGAAATTTCTGGATAAACATCTGTAACAAAGGGTAAGCTAAATAATCCAGTTTTATTATAAGGTATCTCTGATAAATCAATAACATCTTCAGGATTTTGTACTCTATATCCCATAACTACCTGCCCAGCTTTTTCTTCATTTCCTGAGTCAATCCAGATAATATCTTTTTTCTTGAATCGTCTAATGGTACTTCTTATGTGTCTTCTACCATTATGAGAATCTACACAACCAATAATACAAATATCATTCTTTCCCCTTATGAGTTGACCAAGAATATTATTTTTATTATCGGAGAATTCTGGTACTGCTGAAACGGGAATTCCAAAAGCCGTAGAATATCTTCTGGCTAATACTTCTGCTTTATTTTGCCCAAGATCTATATGTATGAAATTTTGTCTAAGAATATTCTTATGCTCAACAGTATCACCATCTATTAAATAAATTTCTGGCAAGAGCCTTTTGGGGATTCCTAAAAGTAATCTGATGACATTGGGTACAGCGTGACTTCCTGTTCCGCCACATCCCAATACAATAATTCTGCTTAATCTTTTATTGTATTTGAAAAAACTAAAATTTGGTAATGTCGTCATATCTTCTTCCCATGCTCATGTGGTCACCCATCAAATAAGAATTACCATCTTTGCGAGGTAAGCCGGTTAAAGGATTCTCGTCATCCGTATGACGATCATAATCACGATAATTTTTTAAGTAGTCTGCATATAGATCCATTTGCTCATCGGTTAATTCCAATGCCTCTTCATCCTCAAAATTATCATCATTAAAATCATATTCTTTAAGATCATCTGGAAGACTTGCTGGAGATTTCGCAACATAGGTTTTTCCAAAATTCTTATTGTTTGAAGAAATAATTTTTACGGGTGCCTTAGTAACTTTCTCAGCCCACTCCTGAGGAAATTCCGAATGATAAACGTCCCCATCTAAATCAAAAATGTCTTCTACTTCTACCTCATATTCATCACCGCCGAGAACCAACCTAAATGAAATTTCTGGCATAAAATTATCCAGCTTTCCAATAACCCCATAATATCTATCCGCTTTTTCATCGGCATCATCAATACCTGAGAAAAATGAATCCATGTCACAATGACTATGTAATTCTAATACTTTGATTCCTTCTGGCTCTTTTTCTCCATCTGGAATTTCCCAATCAACGCCAGTAGCACAAACTTTTTGTGGAGGACAAAAAATATAGTATTCTTTTATTGTAGGATTATAAATTACTTGTACAAATGATTCAGCCTTCATCTTATTATATATGTGCCTAAAAAATGATACAGCTTCACCTAAGATATTAATAGGAACCTTTGGAACAAAAGATTCTTCAATACTTTCATCAATAAGATTGGGCAATCCACTAATGTCCTGTTCAACTAATTGTCTTACAAATAATCCAATTTCTGTTTTTCTTACTTCCCAAATCCCATCACGTTGTACTACATAGGATATTGGCTTAGTGAATTGATCTGGAATTTCTCCTATAAAATGATCCGTTAACATTTTCTCAAAATTGATTTGAGCATCACTTATTTCGTTTTCCATTTTAGCTCCTTAAAGAAATAGATTGTTTTTAAAACCCGAGAAAGTACAATTTAATTGCGCCAGATGTTTTTCTGGAAATTCATCTTTCTGCGACATATCGTTTATAAAATTATAGAAAGAATTATATCCATTTATATACCAAAGATCACCATTAAAATGTGAATCCATAAACTTTGCTATAAGAGAATATATGCCTTTTGGGCCAGTTATGTTTGAAATTCTGGCAGAACCCCAACAGACTTCTGGATTACAATTGCCATATGGAAAATAATAAAGCGGTTTACTCTCATTTAATAACGGGCCAATAAAACTAACTATTCTGACAATACTAAGTTTAGAATTGACTACCTTTGCGCCAAATAATGTAGCTGGCAAAGGAACGGTTATTTTTTTAAGTTCCTGATAATTTGTGACAATCACATACTTCATCGGAGGTTGTTCTATGATAATTGAAAAGTTTGATTCGCTGCCGCCAAAGATTCTAGTTCCTGGAGGCAATAGTCCAGTAGTAACTGGAGCTTCATTTCTGACAGCCTCTATGAAATCAAAAAAAGAAATAGTCTTATATTCTTTTTTACCATCAGCTCGTGTCATTTCCAGATAACTAAGTTCTTCGCCCTCAGTTATTTCTATTTTTAATTTGTCGCCATTCATATTATAGCCTTCGTGCCAAACTAGCATCAAATAATTCTTGTTCATTACTTGTGGTTTTAACTTCTGTCTTTGTTTTTCGTACAGCTTTTTTTAAAGGTTTTTTCTCCGGGTTTATTATCTTCGCAATTTGCTCTAAATCTTTTAAAATATCATCTAAATAGTTTGTTAAATATGTTCCTTTATAAGTGTGTATAGATGAAGGGATATTTATTGAGGCAAAATTTAGATTCCTATAATAAGGTTTGTGCCCACTATATGCACTGTTTGTAAAATGATATCTAAGAGTCATTCTTAGTAAGTCTATATTATTAAATTGCTCAAACCATTGATCAAATTGGCTAGTAGAAATTGTAATGTTTACATAATTTCCTTGGAAATTACACTTCAATCCATATTTTTCTAACAATAATTTTATTCCTTTTCTCATAACTCTCTTAAAAGCATTATTGGCCTTATTTATTGTTGAATATTGGATTGGCGTTTTATGTTTGGTAGTTAAAATTCCTTGATTGTTAAACCATTTGAATATTTCTAAGAATCTAATGTGACTTAAAATAATATTTCTTATCATTATATATACTCATTATTTCCCATTAGGCAGGGTACTCTTGACACTCTTATCATAAAATTTTGAAAATCCTGAAAATTTATATTATTATTCATCACATAATCTCCTATCTCTCCCAAACTTACTGATGTAAGACTTTCTGGAATTTTTCTAGGATCTGTAATTTTTACAATATCTAAGACTTCCTTTAATAAATTATTTTCTTCTTTCTTTTTCCTAGGAACCGATTTATAAATAGTTCTTACATTCATAATATAATCCTTTATCCTCCCCTCCGTGGACATGAGGGGAGGATATATTTAGGAATTTTTAGCCCTTGGTTCCACTTCTCTGCACAAAGTGAATACCGTCTTCACGCTCTTCAGCAACAGCATTCTCGATCTCAGGATGAACAGAAGCCCAAACCTTCTTAACCTCTGCTGATGTAAGCTCGCTATTCTCGATTTCTAGTGATCCAAAAAAATACTTCATTCTAGTTCTCCTATTACTGCCGTAAAAGATTAATAGGCTTGTCTCTACTATAGAGACAAGCTCATTTGGGCTTGACTAACCCTTAGTACCACTTCTCTGTACAAAGTGAATGCCATCTTCACGCTCTTCAGCAACAGCATTTTCAATCTCAGGATGCACAGAGGCCCAAACCTTCTTAACCTCTGCTGATGTAAGTTCACTATTCTCGATTTCTAATGACCCAAAAAAATACTTCATTTTAGTTCTCCTTTATTGTTTCTATCTGCCGCCACGAGAGCGACCTGGAGTAGTAGCGCCCTCACGACGCCTTACAGTTTCCCAAGGAACTTCAACAGATGTAGTTTCATCTACAATTGCATAACACTGATCTTTATTAATTCTTCGTACTGGCATACCCACATACCTACCTCGTATGGCCATTTCCGCACCAGCATACTTCTGATTATATCTCTTAAGACTTTCAACAACTAAATGATCACGATGTGCCTCAAGAACCTTACAACGCATTAGTTGATATTCCTGATCAAATTCAGAGTTATCACGATATGCGAAAACTAGATAAGTATAGTCTGACTTTACAACATTATTTTGACGATTCATTTTTTATTCTCCCTTGTTACTCTGTAAAAAAGCAATATTACATTGTGTACATGCCTTTGACTCTTTAATAATCTCCCATCCTAATTTCTTGCCTAATTCATTTTGATTCTTATCATACAGTCCATATAAGACCTTCCTCCTTCTAGTTACAATAGAGTAACTGGTTTCACCAGATTTTGATGTTAATCCACAAAAATCACATACAAACATTTATTCCTCCTTAAATACAAGTTTTAGCGCATCTCCGAGTTCTGTTACTGGAAATATTGTTACCTCTTTCTTCACTTCTTCAGGAAGTTCTTCCAAGTCCTTTTCATTTTCTTTGGGAATTATTACATTAAAAATTCCCGCTCTATGTGCTGCTAATATCTTCTCTCTTACTTTACCAATTTCTTTAACTCTTCCTCTTAATGTCACCTCTCCAGTCATTGCAATATCATTTCTTACGGGCACTTTACGCATAGAAGATATTATTGATACAGCGATTGCTATTCCAGCCGATGGCCCATCTTTTGGAGTAGATCCGTCTGGCAAGTGAACGTGTATATTCTGTTTAATAATATCTTTATCTATTTGTAATGTTCTCTTATTAGATTTGATCCAAGAATGAATTATATTAACTGACTCTTGTAATACTTTTCCCAAATTTCCCGTAAGTGTTAACTTCCCATTAGCTTCATTTGTTAATAATGATTCGATAAACATAAGTGAACCACCACCATAGCTGCTCCAAGCCAAACCAGTAGTAACACCTATTTCGGGATTATCTAATTTCTCTTCTGGCACAATCTTAGGAACGCCCAAAGATGTCTTTATATAATTAGAATCTATAGTAAATTCAGAATCAATTTGATTTGAATTATTTGCTATAAATTTTCTAAGGATCGCAGCACATCTTCTTTCTAAGTTTCTTACTCCTGGCTCAGAAGTATATTTATCGATGATTGTTCTAATTGCGTTATTGGTGAATTTAATATTTTTCTTATTTAAATTATGTAATTTTAATTGTTTCGGAATTAAATGTTTTTTAGCAATGTGTAGTTTGTCATAAATAGAATAGTCTGGTAACTCAATAATTTCCATTCTATCTTTTAGAGCAGGATGCAATTTACTTAAGTCATTTACGGTGGCAATAAATAAAACATCTTTTAAACTAAAAGGAAGCCCAACATAATGATCCACAAAATTTTCGTTTTGTTCTGGATCTAACACTTCTAATAGTGCAGAGGAAGGATCTCCCCTATAATGTTCCAGCATTTTATCTAGCTCATCTAATATAAATACTGGATTTCTAACTTTAACTCTTGTAAGATTTTGTATGATTTTGCCAGGCATTGCTCCAATATAAGTTCTTCTATGTCCTCTAATTTCTGATTCGTCTGAGACACCTCCCAATGATATTCGAATGAATTTTCTCCCCAATGCTCTTGCAACACTTTGACCAAAAATGGTTTTTCCTACTCCCGGCGACCCAGCAAAACATAAAATTGGATTTGCTGCTTCTGTTGCATGATTTCTGACGGCAATGTATTCTAATAATCTATCTTTAACTTCTGCTAAACCATAATGATCCTCGTTGAGGATTTTTTTAGATTTTTTAAGATTGAGGTTTTCTTCTGTTTTCTCCACCCAAGGGAGAGATAATAGAGTATCTAGCCATGTTTGACTAATTGAAATTTCCGTTGAACCTGATTGCATTTGACGCATTCGATATAGTTCTTTTTGAAACTCTTCTATAATGTCGTCAGGCATATCTTTTTCTTTGTATTCTTTTTCTATCCTAGCAATGTCCTCTAATGCCAATTGATCCTGAACATCTTCATATTCTTCTTCATATTCATCAACATCTTGCGCCATTTCATCGTAGTTTTCCAGTTCTTCTTCAACCCTACTAATTAACTCAAAACCATTTTGAACAACAATGCCAGCCCTTATATTTACATCCGACTCTTTAATTACATTAATTCTCTCCATAGTTGTTAGCGGCAAATCTATAGCCAGCTTATCAATAAATTCTATTAATTCTCTTTCTGAAGTTGGAAGATCCTCTTCTGTCATTAATCGAGTTAAATCATAATAGTCTAATAAATCTTTAATATTAGAAACTGCTTCGAATGTGTCTTGATTTACATTCTTAAAATCATCATTAACAATAGTGTAGGTTGCAAAATTAATTTCGTTGTCTTTATTTTTAAGATAACGACTAATAGCAACTCTATTAATTCCCATTGCTGTTATAATGACAGAAGAATTATGTGGTGCATCTATTGATTTTTTAATAACAATTTCTGTGCCAAATCTATGTAACTTTTTAGTGTCGCTTACATCTGAGGTACTTGTTTTTTGAGCAACTATAATTGCTTTCCCGCCAAGTTGTAAGATCTTATGAACAATAGATATAGAATCTGGTCTATTAAATTCTATATTATAAACGATTCTCGGAAAAACACCGATATCTCTATCATATAATACTATCACTGGAAGTTTATTTTTCATTCTTCTCCACCTGGTCTTAAGAGTTCTTTCATATATTTTATCTGTTCTAAGAGTTCATCTTCAGAATAAACTAACTTACGTTTTACTATTTCTTGTATAAATGCTGGAGTCAAATGATTACAGGCATCAACAATTTCTCCTATTCCATCTTTAGAAAAACTAACATTAAATTTTTCTGAATAGGCATTTACAATTTCCAATATCTGAGCTTTATTAGGGGGACCAAATTTTATAATTTGATCAAATCTGCCAGGTCTTCTCATCGGCGCTGGCATAGCATATAGATCATTTACGGTTCCAATAATTAATCGGTTAGTCTTATTAAATCTATTTAATTCTTCCAAGTAAGCAAGAATATCATTAAATTCATGAATTCTATCTATATCATCAAATAAAATAATGTCAGGATTTAATAAATTAAGAAGTGATAATAGAGACATTTCAATACAATCAATAGTGTCAGGATGTAAAATGATTAATTTACCTCCCATTTTCTCGACCATTCTCCCAACTAAAGTTGTCTTTCCTACACCCGGAGGACCATGAAAAAGCAATGATCTTGTGAAACCCATATCTCTAAACATTTGTAATTTGCGTATTAATTCTGATTCGTCAATGGTGCTGATATATATATTTGTACTAATATCAAGTGGAGAAAATTTTACCGCTTCTCTTTCATTGCCCATCTTAACTTCTATTTTTATCATTCCACCAAGCTTATCAAACACAAGTCCCGAAAATGCTTGCGAAAATTCCTTCTTGTCTTTCACAAAAGGACCGTAAATTCCACCATCACAATGATAAAATAAAATTTCAACATCTTTAATAAGAAATCTACTAATTTTGCGGGAATCATCATCCTCATCCTTGATAATGAATTCTTCTTCTAGCCCTATATGTTTGATAGTGTAGTAGATAAGATCTGCATCTATATCATGAAAATTCTTATATCCTCGTTCTTTTAACATAGAAGCCCCAACACCCTCTTTCATTCCTAAATTATCATAGATGAGTCCAACAGAAGATATGACTCCTAACCCTATAGACAGTGGATTTTTTGTTTTTACCAAAGAATATATTGTTAAGACTTCTCTAGTTATACTTGTTACTCGATTTATGATCTGTTTAACATTTTTCTTTTTAAGAGGATATCCATTTCTAAATGACGCATCCGAATTTGTCAAACCTTTAGTTTCATGCATTTGAGATTCCTTTTTGATAAGCGCACCGCAAATATCGCGATATATGATTTTATAAGAAGTTATTAGAGCAAAAATTATTATCTAATACAGAGATCATTAAACTTAGAATTATGATTAGTATTCCACAACATACTAATAATCATTATTATATATTTCAACTTACATAACTTCCCTTTACACATATTGGAGTATGCTCATAATCAATATCATGAATATTATTTTCAATAAAATCATAAAATGCTTCCCCAAAATTCTGTGAAGGCTTGAATCCTTTTGCTCCATATTTTGCTAGCCTAATTAATACATGCTGCATGTTAGAAGTTCCATAAAACTCTAAAGTTTTATTGCTTATGCTTTTTAAAGTTTGATTCTCATAGAAAAAATCTGTGCCGTCAATTGCAATACAAGACGCACTAAAGTCAAATACTGAGAAAACATCCTCTATGCTGGGGAAAAATTGTCCATGAATCAACTGAACAAAGACTCCAGATTTTTCAAAAGTTAAAGCATATTTTGTTGTAACAGCAAGCTTAAAATCACTTCTCTCTAAAAGAGTCCGAACTTTTTCCATAGATTCGTGGCCCATGAAAAATAAATCCCAGTCTCTGATTTGATTTACTGTGCCAGTGTACATGGCTAACGGTGCTCCACCAGCACACCAACATCCAGAAACTTTACTAACTATTTCAATAACCTGTAAGTCTATAGATTTCATTACTAAGAGCGAAGATCGCTTTTGTTTAAAAAAGTCTCTTATGTCTTGCTTTAATATTTTAATATTATGAGACGCTCGGTGAACTTTAAGTAAAGTATTATTTTGGGCGGCACTACCTACTTTAGAAAAATGTTGTGTCATTTTTTTATCCTATAAAAGTCATTAGGGTTATCCCTATTACAAAGAAAATAAAAGCATGTAATTCTTTATGGTCACAGAAAATTTCTGGTATAAGATCCATTGTTACAACATATAGAAAAGTTCCTGATGCAAGTTCTAATGCTATTGACTTTCCAACCAATGAAGAAAAATAAGGGCCAAGAATAATACCTAGTGGAGTAATAAAAGCAAATATGGCTAATAATAAAAGCGATAGTTTTCTCGACAGTGATGATAAATTTAGCAATGATGATAATGATATCGATTCTGTAGCTTTATGTATCATCATTGGTAAAGATAATACCGCACAAAGCATTTCTGGACTTGCGCCCATTGCTAAACCTGTTACAAAAGCATGTAATGAAAGGCCAACAAAAGCCGTAATACTACTTGTTGTATGATTTTTGTTTTCTTTTCGAACTACTTTTTCTACAAATAAAATAGAACTAAATCCTAACAATAACCAATGCCCCTGAAATCCCTCTGGTAGTTCGGGAATTAAATGTATAAAGACTATAGCAATAAATATTCCAGCACTTAAGGATAAAAGAAAGTGTAAGATTTTAGAATTATTATTTATATATAATGGAAGTGAACCAACTACACACGCTAAGATCAATAATAAACAAATTAGTAACATGCTTCCTCCTTATGTGATGCTAGAGCATATGTGCTCAATTTCAGTTAATGCTTTTTTATATTTATCTTGATTTATAACACACTTGTCTAAACTTCCGAAATGATGTTCAAGACATTTTAATAAGACTTGTTTTATTAATTCTTCATTTGGCCTATGTGGGATTGTGCTTTTTTCATAAGCCTCATTTAAGGCATGTTCTTTTTGTTCAAAAAACTTTTCTACTCGCTCTTGAGACCACTCGCCCCTTCGAATTGCTTTTAAGGTTTCACTATTTTGGTCAAGATGAAGATCACCTGTCGTAAGGATTTCTTCGACCTCATACATTAAACGAACAATGTGATATGCAAATTTAATATCAAAACCATATTTCTTAATAGACTTTTCACGCTTGCTTCCTGGTGCTGGAGTCTTAATAGACATTTTATGTAACATAGAATAAGCATAACCTCTGAACCTATGCCAAGATCCTTTATGAAGAAATAATTTTCTGTTTTCTCTTACAATGTTGCCAATAGTATTACAATGAAGTATACAATGTTCTGGCACAAATAAACTATCGACCATGTTTGGATTATTATCCATACATAATTGGAAAAATTTTACAATATTATAAATGCCAAAATCGTATTCTTTTTTATTAGACAGATCTTTTATATGATGCTCTTGCCATTGCTCAAACCTTTTAGTTTGCCTTCCAAAGCCAAAAATTTCCCCCTTTAGATGTGGAAAAATCATTTCTTTTGGAGGAATACAGAAACCATAAATATCTGAATCTGAATCATCCCCTGCAACGCCATATGCTGTACTACCCATCTGACATAGATAATGAGTAGTTTTTATGAGCCAAGGCGGCGGATTAATTAATTGTTTTAATTGTAATTTTTTTAATAACATGAGAAATCCTTTGTTTGAATCATATAGTTAATGATAAAAGAAAAATTAAAATTCATCTGTCTTTCTCATTTCTTTTGGATCCAAAGCAATAATCTGTAGTTCACACAATTGTTCTTTCAAAAAAGACTCCCTAGCTCTCGTTTTGTCCAAGCTGCTTTCTAGATCCTTCTTCTGCTGGTTATAGTTTTTGGGTATTTCGTTAATTACAACTTGTCTTATTCGATCTGTTTCGACGTTAAAATCTTTGTCGAAAGCATACTCTACTACATCTTGAAATGAAGAAAGAAAATGCCCGAATAAAACCCTTACATATTGATCGTCTACATATTTTTTCATACTTACTGACCACACGCTAAACTCATCTGGAGCAATTGAACTTTTATCCAAATATGCTACCACTTTCTCTTCATTTGTCATTCTCATCCTCAGCTATTAATTATCTTTTTTGCGGTTTCTTTATCATATCTATCTGTAATTGTATCAAGCCATTCTTGTGTTTTAGCTTTTCGCATAACAATTCTATTTTTGATTAATGCTTTTCCCACAACACCTTCAAAAGAAACTCCGTTAAAATTATTATTTCTTACGTCTGATAATAATTTTTTATTCCATTTATGTATTCCTAAGAAAGGAGCAGAAAATTCTAAATGATTAAATAACTTCACAAATTCTTTTGGCAGCAATATACCTTTTTTAAAAGGATTGACATCAATGAGAGTCAAAGTCTTAGGCTCATTTTCATGTAAGCCGCCAAGAGAATTTTCTCCAGCAAATTCCATGAATAGTGTAACTTTTTGCCACTGTCGTTTTTTAATGACCCTATCTAAGTCGGGTGTATAATGTTCTAAAAATAGCTCTTTTGCTATCCCAAAATCTACATCTGTCTCATCAAATAATCTACGACGAGTTCCAAATTTATTCCAACCGCTTTTCTTGGTCCACTCAAATCTTAAATTTGATCCATCTATCTTGTCAAAAATATATGCTTCGACCTCCGTGAAATCTTTAGGTATTGATGGATATGTTTTCATCTAATTGTCCAGAAGTCTCATTAATGAATCATCCATAAAGTCACAGAATCCATCTGGCCACCTTTCTAGTCTGCCACTTGAATCAGTTCTACCTACGAATACTCCATGAAAATAAACTTCTATTTCATCTATGATTTTATCATGTACAAATGCTCTCGCTCGATGAATAACATTTTCCGTAGATACTTCTAACATTGCTTTATTATCTAAGTTGTCATACAAAAATCTTTCTACCGAAAAATCTGGGATTGGCTTACCTATAAATGTATAATTAATTTTCATTTTAATCTATAATATCAAAGACTTGAATGTCTTCGTCTCCTATTCTCATCATATTAGAATCGGGATAATGTGTTTCAAAATTCATAGTATCTATTACCATTGTCTCTATTACTTCAAAAGTTAATAAATGTAGTACGTTATCTATGCTTAAAATTTCAAGATCTCTTTCTAAATATTCAGAAAGATATTTAATAAACACCTTTTGTTTTTCTGAAGTAAAAACATGCATCATCTCTTCTATTAAATTACTTCTTAGTCTGACAATCATTCCTTTTCTTAGCAATTGATTTCTCCAAATACCTTCTTGAAAGGTCCAATATATTTTTCATCTTTTGAACTATCAAGTATAGCAAAAATTATATTTTCAAATGTGCCATGAAAACTAGTATCTAACAAATACTTAAAAATGTTTGGTATCATTCCTGGCGGCAACCCAAAGACTCCGCTTCCCCAAGCTCCCAATACTAAGTCTTTATGACCATAAAAAGCTGCTATAGTAAGAACATAAGCGGCTCGTGTTAACATTTTAACTTCTATTAGCTTTATAAATTCATCTGTATTGTTTTTAGTATTTCTAATGTTTGTTGCAGGAGATGTAATGATCGCCACTTTAAAAGGATTATCTGTTAGATTGTCATGCTCATCTCTGAAAACTAAAACGCCTGGCGAATAAGTCATATGGCTAGTATAAAAAGGAGCACCTTTTTTTCTGTGAGCAGAATACATATCTGACATTTGACTAATTGTAGGAAATAAACTAGAAGCTCTGGCGAGACATTCTTCTTGTGCCTGAGCACCTCTTAGAAAGCCGCCACCGGGATGCTTTCCTGAGGCAAAATTTAAACACACTGGTCTTTCTAATTCTCTAGCTGCTGTAAATGTATCTACATTAGAAACAACAATATTAGTATCATAGTCTGATCTGTAATCTTGTCTGAATAATTCTTTTAATTCATCAGGTGACAAATGTTGTGAATTCTTAATGGCCCAATCTACTATCTCTTTTATTTTATATCTGTCATCATGAATATCATAATAGCCTTGATTTAATATTTGTATGGTCTCTTCAGCTATTTTTTTATTATTGCCTCTTACATTTTCACCATGTGTTTTAATCATTCTTTAGTCCTATTATACCTCATATTTATATAGCGTATCTCCCGGATGACCTTCCATAAACTTATTATATTCCTCATCAAATAATTCTACATTATTTGATGTTATAATTATTTTTTTAATTCTAACTATATACCTATCACCTTCTTCTTCATACACAGCAAGATCATTAATTCTTAAATCACAAAAACATATGGTATCTAGATATAGCTCACTTATTAGATCATTCATAGATAATGATTTCATAAATTTGTAATGATACGCTGTAAATATTTTATTTCAAACCATGAGTAATAGTCCTTATTGTTCTATTCCAGTTACGTTGAAAATTTGTTACTTTCCACCCGCCTTTAGGTCGGATTCTTTTTTTAGGTGGGATAACATATCCATATTTATAATGTAACCAATATGGATGTTTTGGTTTGTGCTTGCACCTATTATATTTATGCCATCGCTTCCAGTAAGCAAGAGTCTTTGTTCCTATATGAAAATTTATTTCAGGAATCATAAATTTATGTTCTTTACCAATATACTCTGGATTCGTTCTAGGTGTTATTTCTGGCTGCATTAGCCCAAAACTTTGTCTACAATATTTAACTTTTTTACGATTAACTGTACGAATTCTACAGGCAAACTTTTTACTAACTATATTGTGAAAGCCACTTTCTACATATGTTCTAGCAACAATAGTAGAAACTTTCACATTATACACTTCTGATTCTTCATAAATACTTCTTGCATATCGTTTTGCTGTGATATCATCAAGATGTGGAAAAAAAATCAAAAGCGCATAGGTTATGATTATAATTTTCATTTGTTTTATTTAACTTTATTTTCAGGTTTTTGAACACAATATACTTGTAACAGTACATTATAATCTACTTGTAGAAGCACAAGTAAGGATTGGAGCGGGAAACGAGATTTGAACTCGCGACAAGAACGTTGGCAACGTCCTACTCTACCACTGAGTTATTCCCGCTAAATTATCTTGGACTCTATTTGCCCTATAAGATAATTAAGTTCTTCATTTATTTTAAATAAATCAGATATTTCTTTTGCTAATTTAGAATCTTTTCCGTATGTCTTTTTTAACATAGATTCTAAAATAGCAAATTGCCTCTCATCTATGTTTTCCAATCTATCTAATATAAATTGTAATTGCCTTTTATGTGTTTTTTTCTAATATTATCATTTTCTAAATTCCTTATATGATTTCTTATAGCATTGTCTGAAACACCCAATTGTTAATATTAATAGAAATCATATAACTTATTAAAATTGTTAGAGCGGAAGACGGGACTTGAACCCGCAGCATGAAGTTCGGAAAACTCCAACTCTACCGTTGAGTTACTTCCGCATAATGCCCCAGAATTATCTGGAGCATATGTTTTATTTTATTTTTTTATTTCATCCCAATCATAAACCCAATTCATTTTTGCTTGCATTAGTCCCTTGGCAACACTATAACAATGTCCCCGAAGTGTTTTACATTTTATAAACATTGATCCAGCAATAAAAGGAATTTTAATATAATATCTATATCTCCATAATTTTATATACCAAGGTTGATATTGAAATCGGTTATTTTTTGCTGTCATAATATCCTATAGTATTAATAGTTTTACTTTTGTCAATACCCTTTGTCCTCAGAACAGACATGATACTCAAACTCACCATCCTCTTCTGCCTCAATACAACCCGGACAAACCATACATCCACAGGTAGCCTCTTCTAATCTCACAGCATTCATAAGACCACAAGAAACACATTCAATGTCATTTTCTTCTTTTTCATATTTTTTCATTTTGTTAACCGAAAAGTTTGCGGAACCATGTTTGACTTTCTTCTTTAGCAACAGCCCTTATTGCTAATCTTTCGTCTTTTGCGTAAGATTCTTTAAAAGCGTCCATTGCTTCGACAGCAGCATCTAATAACTCACCTTTAAGACAAAGACCATCGCATAACATCATAGTGCGAAAGCCTTGATCATAAAGCCATGCTAATTGCATAAAATCATTAGCATCAGGCACTGGTTGAGTCATCGCTGTAAGCATCATTCTTGATGCAACCATAGCTTCTGGATCATGTTTAATAACTACTCTTACTGCTTCTAAGATATTATGTGGATGTAGAACTTCAACATATAAATCTCCCATAGCGGCACAGAGTTTAACATTCTCTTCTTTTTTATATTCAGTTTCTATATAATGTAAACCCTTATCATCCTCAATTTTTAGATATATTTCAGAATCTCTCCCAACTAATTCTCTAAATTCATCAACATCTTTTTGAGTTTGAACATATGAAATAAAAAACTTTGTAAAACCAAACTGTTTGGCAACTTCTATTTTTCTTTTTTCAAAGCCCAAAAAGGTTGGGCCTGTGACTTTCAAACTTGGTTCTCTAATATGTAATGATTCACCCTCTCTAATAGAAAACTTCGGAGCGCCCGGTCTAGGGTCAAATATCAGACGATGACCATCATCTTTAATATCAACCAACAAAGCAGAATCCTCTCCTGCCTTAAATAAGACAGGACAAGGAGTTTTAACATATATTGAATGATTAAGAATCAACTGCATTCCTTTATCTGGATCCATGATAGATTCTACAACTCGGAGCTGTCTACCCTTGATATCAAAATAGAGAGGAACTGATGCTCCTGATTTCTTGGCAATCTCAAATTCTTTCTTTAGCTCTGGTCCTTTAACCATAGCTGAATTTAATCTAATACCACTTAAGCGATTGTCCTTGGAAAATTCATTAAAGTGTGAAAAACTCGGCCAAAGAGTAACAAAAAGATTAAGATCTTTCATTTTATATCCTTACATCAGGGGCTTAGTTTTCTTGCCCTTAGTCATGCCATGTATTTTAGAATTACCTGACTTTAATAGTTTTGGGCTACCATCACCAAGTTCATCCATGTGGACAGTCTTTAGTGATTTGAAAACAGTATCTACTTGATCTGGCCTTTGACGATCCTCAAGCTCCTCCTTGAAATAATCAAATCTTCCAGTTTCCTTAGCAAAAATGCCAAAGATTGAATCAACAACTCTTTCTGCATTTGGTAATCTAATAATACGATCCTCACTAAAAACATCTAGCCATTGTTCTTCAATGCGCTTTTCACCAATGGACATCTCACTAAGATCGTCTGGAAAAGAATTGCCGTGATATGGCTTACGAATGAGATATGTAGAAAATTTTCTATGTAATTCTTCAAAAACTTCCTTTGCCCTAATGGATCTTCCTTCAATATCTACATGCATTGTTTTAGCATCTTCTTTGCTAATACGATCATGAAATCCCTCATCACCAATCATAATCAGAATAGGATTAACTGCATTAGACATTTCAATATTGCGAGCACAATATAAAGCACCATGAGCATAACTTTCTTGAACATCTCCACCACCACCACCTTCTACAACAATTTTTCCTAGAGTATCCTTAATTTCTGCCTCTTTGGAAAAGGGTTGAACCTGAAACCAATATGAATCATATTGGTAATCGCCAACAGCACCCCAAGCAAACTCAATATCATCACCAAAATACTCTTTCGCCTCATGTTCTAGATAAGGCAATTTACTAAACATAGTAGCTGGCCAAGCGCCCATTGATCCAGTAACATCTACTAAGATCACAATAGGAGTCTTTGCTTCGGTTTTAATTGATGGCAGGACTAAATCTTTTGTAGTTTTGCCACTACTCTTTGCTTTAGAATAGCTTCTGCTAGCATTAGAATTATATGCTGCTCTTGCGCTTTTAAATGAAGTGTGACCGGACCAATGTGGGGCTGGTGTATAATCATTATGTTCTGACATTTTCGTATCTCCTTTTAAACAATTTTCTTAAGAAATGAATTAATTCTACCAAAGCTATCGAGTCTCGTTTTTTCTAATTTTTCTTGTAATGTAAATATACCTTTTGCCTCATCAGATCTTACTACAAAATCTGGTCTTGAGAGAGCATCTCTTTTAAGTAAATCAATTATGAAATCACATAATGGTTGAGGTGTAGTACTTGGTATTTGCTTCCTATTAGCTTTCTTTATATCTCCGTTTAGCATATAAAGCATTGTCATGCCTAGACTATAATAATCTGATTGGGGAATTAGGGGTAGTCCACCTATTTGTTCTGGAGGCGCAAATACTTCTGTATACCCTTTACTTCTTTCTCCGCTTCTTGGTCTAACCATTGCTAAGCCATAATCGATAACAACCACAGTATGATCATCTTCTTGAATAATAACATTCTGTGGTTTCATGTCACCATGAACTACACCATGAGTATGAAGATAAAGAAAGGCATTTAAAATTCTATCTGTTATCCAACAAACATTTTCTGGATCAATCATTCCCTTCTTGTCTACAAGCTCTTCGATTGTTGGACCAGGAATAAAACTCATAATCAAAGCATAAGTCCCATCATCAAGCTGATGTAAATCTTTTACAGAAGGTATTGAAAAATGTCTTAAATCCCAAATAGATTGTGTTTCTTCAATAATAATCTTATCAAGCAAAGGATCAGTTTCTGGCCTGTGCTTAATGCAAGCAAGCTTGTTAGTAACTATATGCTTTGCTCTATATGTTGTTCCATATCCCCCTTCAGCTATCTTCTTTTCTAAGATATAATTCCCAATTTTTTTACCCTCTAAGTCGGCTAATTCGTCGTCATATTTTTTCCTTTTAATGTCATTGGATAATACCTCAAAAGCCTCATTCATAGATTGGGCAATATCTATATCCCCACCAGAATCAGGATGATGTTTTTTCATTAGTTGTTTATAGGCTGTAGCAATGATATCTTTATCCGCATGTGAGGAAACCTGCAGTGTTTTATAAAAATCCTTCATTCAGATTTCTCCTTTTTCTTATTGTATTGTGAAAGGTTTATTATTTCATTTAGCTTATTTAAAAATTCTTTATCACCATTATGATAAACAATCTTTTTTTCAACATCTATAACTGCAGAAAAGCCTTCGCCTATTGTTGGTGACTGAAGTGCTTTTGACATATTTTTCAAAATAAATGGAGGCACTTTTCTTGATTTTTCTCGTTCGTTATTTCTAGCCTCACAAATTTTAAAACCAGTATTGATGTAAATGCCAACTAATTGTACTCCTGCTTTCTGCGCCCATCCAATATATTTTTTTCTCTTTTTCGGAGAAGTGAATGTTGCATCAAAAAGAATTAATTTTTGTGACTCATTAGCAAGAGCGTCTTTTAATTCTTGGTCTGATTGTTTCCAAGCATCCCTTGCTTTTTTTGGAGTCCAAGGATCTTCGTCTGTGTAACCAATTTTTTCATCAGGACAAATAACTAAAACATCCTGTATAAAATTATTAGTTCTATAATATGTCTTACCAGAGCCTGGGATTCCAGAGTTAATAAAAAATAGTCTCATTTTTTCATTCCTTAAGAAGCAACAGCCATAATAAGATGATGAATCCAATTACAATTAATGCCCAAATTGTGAATAATATTTCACTCATTTAATATCTTATCAGAAAATTCTGAACTATCCCATTTTTGAAATGATTTTGTTTGAACTATTTCCATTTCTGGATATCTCAGTGCTGTAAGTTTATTACCAAATACACAACCAGTATCAATCTGATAAACATTATTTCTTATCTGAACTTCTTTCACTACCTGATGTCCAACGACAACGATCTCACCATTTGATTTATATTCTGCAGCCCAATCAATTCTATCTGGCATTCCATCTTCATGAAATCCAGCAACGGGACCATATAGACAATAAGATTTTACTTTATTAGAAGTAGGACTTTTAAGTCTTAGTTCTTTTTTCCAAGCAGCATGAGTAACAATTAATTTGCCATTATCAAGAATCATAAAATAAGGCCATTGTTCTATAAGTTCTTTAACTTCTTGCCTCGTGAATAAATTATCTTTTTCCGCTTGTACTATTGCTAATTCACTTTTGTCAAGACCGTGAGTTCTTTGAACATTATTGCCTTTACACATTCTCATAAGTTTATTATCATGATTGCCCATAACAGACAATAAAAGATCTTCATTCCACATATCCCTAATAAAAAGATAAATAGGAGTAAAGTTTGGGCCACGATCACAAAAATCACCAGCAAGTACGGGGATTCTACCATCCGGATGTATTTTTAAACCATTCTTATTTTCATATCCTAATTTGTCGAATAAAGCAAATAGCTCTCCCGAACAATTATGGATATCCCCAATTATATCATATCCTCTTATTTTCATCTTCTTTCCAAATTTTTATAGGCTTAACATCATTCGGAATTTCATATAACTCTGCTAAGAGTTCTAAAGTAATTCCTACATTTCTTAGATCGCCATCCTGTTTTCTATTTTCTATATTCTTTTTACATTGGCTTATATCATTTTCAAAATATATATATTGTATCTTTATATTATAAATATCTATTTTGTTATAATAAAGTCCCTTCATGACTAAATCCCAAGCCTTGTGTCTTATTTTTGGAATACAAAGGAGAGGATCTACAATAATAAGATCTCGTCCGTCTAAGTATGGTAAAACATCTTTCTTAAAATTTGAAGGGTCATCTATAATATAATTATCTTCTGTTCTATTAAGCTCATTAGCTAAATATGTTTTGCCAGATCCAGGTAATGCTATAATAAATGTTATTCTCATATCAATTGCTTATTTGCAAGATACTCATATAATGATTTAATATATATATATTTCACTCCATAAGTGACATGACCACCATAATAATCCCCGTCACTCGTTTCTGTTCGCTCTAAAAGATTGCCTAACAGATTCTTGTATTGTAAAAAAGTAATATTTGGACATAATTTTTCCAACGCTTCATGTTACATGGAAGATCTACAGTGGTTGTTCCACCAAATGTCTTTGCTCTTTGGTTTTGTGTGTATCCAATCATAATTATACTTATTAGAATTACCAATGCTACTAAAAATTTCTTCATTTTATTCCTCCGAATTAATTACTTCTTGTATAGCACTTGATATATTAACTCCAACATCTTCACACATCTCTTCAATTTTGCGAAAATCTGATTCGCCAGCGCCCTCAAGATTGCTAATAACATAAAGCATTTGAGTTTTTGTTGCATCCTCTGGGTTAATCCCCATTGCTTTCCCTTCATCAAGATTTACTAATATGTGTTGGGCATATGTCATTGCGTAAGCTAAAAACTGTATTCTACTTGCATCTAAACTAGAAATAAAAGCAAGCATATTTTTAGCAAATTCTTCCCATTTTCCCATCATGACCTCCTTATTCCCAGTCATATACTGTGACAGGATGTTTAATAGTTTGTAAAATAATTTCTTGAACGATTTCCCATTTTCCACCAGCTAAGCCACATCCAATACGAGGCATGTGAATTTCAACATCTCTCTTAAAATGTTCATTCATTTGTGTAGCCAATCTTTCAACTTCTTTCAAACAACTAACAAGCTCTCTATAATTAAGAGGTATCGAGTCTCCAACAATACGAATTCCATTTTGACCTACCATATTAATTACATAAATATTGGGAGGCGCAACTTCTACTAATTGACATTTTCCAATTCCGAATGGACGAATTGTTTGCCCTGAACTCGGCTCTATAGTTTTAAAGTTATACCATTCTAAATAGTCTTTTCTAACATTTGGCCATTTTATAAATAATGCTTTGGCCACACCAGCACCCATAACACCAATATCATTTACTACATGAACAATAAGAATTATATTTTGTGTTTCTATTGGGTCTGTAATATCATGCTGAATATATTTAATAGATGTTTCTTTGTTAGACATTATCTCTCCTTTAATAATTGTGGACTTATAATCTTCTACGTATTAAAGGCCCCCGCAATTGCGGGGGCCAGAGAATGATGGTTAAGATACAATAATTAATGTTGTGTCGTCTCTTAATTGATTATTTATTGTGCCTAAAGTATATAGTCGCTTTTGCGTTTCATATATATTTTTAAACTTAGGATCCAAGAATTGACTAACACCACCCTGAATTTCTCCATCTTTCAAAATATGTCTTTGTTTATTCTCTATATCTATTAATCCATCTGTTCCAACTATGAGAGATTCTACTTGAGATGTTTTCATTGTTTCTAAAATCTTCAGATCCACATCACCACCAATCAAGTTATAAGCAATGTAATCTGGAGCATTTGAAATAAAGTCTGGAGCTGATACATCCTTGCCTTCATCTGGGTCTAAAATTGTCATTACATTATTAACTAAATAAACCCCGTCACCTAATCCAAATATATATGTCTGCTCTTCTTCAATAATAAAACCTAAAATAGTAAACAGAAAGTGATCTACTATAAGATTAGACTTATATTCATCATCAATATCCATAACATTTGCCATCTGACTTATTTTTTGACAAATCTTATCACCAAACAATTTCATAGATTCATCAGTAATGGAATAAGGATAATCGGCAATAAAACTTGGTAGCCATTGAGCAGCAAATATAGATCCAAATTCTGTTCTACTGCCACTTCCGCAACCATCAAATACTATACCAACAATTCTATTTTTTCTAGAGACAATACCAAGAGCATCTTGATTATTTATCCCGCCATAAACATGATCAATACCCACTAGAGAACCACTAGTAATTATAAAATTCTTCGACCTCATTTATTTGCCTTTCGATCTATCTTAGAAGATTCCTTCTTGTCATCTATTTCATCTTTAATTTGCTTAACTACTTTCTTAGTAGTTTTAGAAACTTTTGCAATATTTTTTTTATGAGGAACTTTGTCGGGGTTAACAATTGCGACATTTAGAGATAAAATAAATGCCAAGATAACAAAACCTGCTCCAAATATAAACCCCAATGTACCCTCTATTCTAAGAATCCCTATACCAATTAATAACAATATAAATGCTAATGTCATATGTACATCACTCCACAATGGGGATTTTTTATATTCCCAGATATTGAATAAACTACTTTGCCCACTCCTGATTTTTCTACAACATCCATACAAACTGGACAAGGTTTTGCCATCCCCAAAAACCCATCTTTCCTTCTTCTACATATATACAATGTATGCTTTTTACTATATTTTAAATTACCTAAAAGCATAACTTCGGCATGTGTTGAAAGAGCATGAGATTTAGAATAATCTTCTCTCATATATTGATTTTTTTGTAATGGATGTGTTTTAATAACATTTGTAGATTGGCCAATTATAGAATTACCTCTGCTTAATATCGCAGCTACAGGTATCTTATGCTCTGATTTGAAAGTCAAAGCATAAGCATATCCAAGCATACGCTTATCACGAATCATCTATCATGCGGGAATCTCACGCCTTCTTTTTTGTAGATTCCCATGATTTGTTTATTAAGGGTTCTAAGCTCATTGTCTTCTGAAACATTTAGGTTTTTCTTTTCTAGCATCTTACAAATTAACACAGCTCTCCTGTTACTAAACTTCATTAGTTGAGCATTAAATTTCATAACCGACTCCTTTGTTTTTGATTAACTTATCCATAAATCCGTCTAATTCTTTTCCATCAAATAATGAAAAACATACTGACTTAACATGTCTTTTTTCTGATCTTATAAAAATGGCAAATTTCTTCTTCCTTATCTTTCCCTCTGGCACTTCAGGATATTCCTCTTTAAATTCTTTTACAAGAGAAACAGCTTTCTTAATTAACAAATCGGCAACCCTAACAGCTTCTTTATATTCTTTCAGATATCGAAGCATGTCTTGCCCTAGCTCCCAATCAAAATCTTTATCTTGACAATACCTATCCATATCTTCTGGGGTTATAATTTCTTCATTACGAATGATAATTGAAGCTGCGTCATAATTCATTGTTGCTTTTGTACGATGCTTGGCCAAATAATCTTCCGATTTTATTTTAACCATCACTTGATCATTATTACATCTAGCAACTATGCCCTCTTTATCAACCCATCCTTTATGTACTGTCTTAACTAATTCTTTTGGATCTGTTGGAAGCGTATGTAACTTAACGAGATTTAACTTTCCTTCTTTCGCTATCTTAACTAGTTTCTCCCAAGTAATTAGTGTGAGATCAGAGTGCTTAATAGCTCCTATAAAAATCAAATCAGTATCTTCATATTTTAATACAATCCTATTTGTGGGAGAAACATATTCAAATAATAAAGAAAGATCTGAGTAAAAATTTAAATCTAATAGCTTTGGATATTTATCTTCTATTGCCGTGTAAAATTTTTCGTAGAATGTCGGGCCCTCATCATTCATGGCAAATTGTCCAAGCATAGTTCCTCTAGTCCTCAGCACTAAATTATTATCTATGATAGAACGTATGCATAAACTACCATCTTCTTTATGACTAAATTTTACTGAACTATTATTTTTAAGTGCTATATTTAAAACTTCGGTTTCATCTAAGAACTCACCGTAATTTCCAAATTTGGGCCAGCCAGAAGAGACAACTTTGCCTTCGGAGTTTAGAATTATAGATCTCAGCCATCGCTCTTCTTTAACCCATGTCCATTTATTTTTCTTAGGGCCAACAAATATAAGACCATTTTCTTCATTTATTCTAAATTCATCTTGGCTTATCTTGGAAATATCCAAGTACATTCCGTCTTTTCTTTTTACTAGCATAGCAACTTCCTTAATTATTTTTACTCACTATGAAAAGTTTTGTCTTGGCAACTTTGACAAAGACGACTGATTTTATATTCCTTTTCGCTCAATAAATCGGTGAACTTAGAGGCGTCGGCTCCACACATAACACAGACTTTATTTTTATTTGCTTCGTCCCTTGTCCTTCCAAACATAGATCCAGCCACCTTATTTAAAAAAGATTCCATTTCTGGAGTTTTCTTTTCGGCATCATTAATTGGGCCACAACTTGGACAAAAATCTCTTTCATCTTCGATAATATTTGGACACGTTAAACAGAATTTTTCTTCTGGCATTTCTTCTCTCCAATTACAAGTAAAACATAAATATTGATAATCTTTACGAATAGCATTCGATAAGGCCATTAATTTTCCACAATTTGTACATTCAATGTCAGTATATAACATTGGATATTTTGCCCTTAATTCCTTATCATACTCATCATCATACATTAGCTATCTTCTTTAATGGCTTTATTATAGTTTCAATTTTGTCATTAGTTATTTCAAATGGTGATATATACCAAAGTCCACATTTATAATCTGCGTACTTAACCGTTTTCTTTTGCAAATATAGTTTAACTAGCGAGTCATCTTTAGAACGATATTCGTCATAATAATAAATATTATTTCCCAATCGCCTCTTTTCTTTCTTGGGAACAAATATATTTCTATGTACAATTTGCTCTGGAGTAAATTCTATATACGGGCCTCTTTCTCCTATGACAACTCTAATATATCCATTAGCAATTAACAATCCGTATGTAGTTTTAAATTCCATTGGAGAACCATTTGAAATTTCTGGTATATTTAATCTGGGTAAATATTTTTCTCTAACAGTCATCAATCTAACTCCGGTAACTTTATTTTTTTTAACTCTTCTAATGTATCTTGTGATCTTTCTAATAAAGTTTTTTTATGTTCCGGAGGATACTTTGATAGGGAATATCCTCCGGGATCTGAAATCTCTAATAAAGATAATAGCTCAAATGATCTAACTGGTATTATAACATTGTCAACTATCATTTTTACTCTTCCTTTTCTTATAAACTTAAGACATCCTAATCCTCTTTCTTTTATCTGATTCCCCAACCAATTATTTTCTAATACATATGAACCTTTGGGAAAAATTAAGTTAATAAACATTTGCTTTTTCTAAATTTATATATTCTAAAATATATTTTTTAATTTCTTCCGGGCGAAGATTTTCAAAATCGGTTATTAAAATTGTTATCTCATCTGACTGAGTATAACCAATTTGAGCACCTTGAATTTCTTTACATAATGTAATAGTTGTATTAACCATAATATCATTTAATCTCTGGTCCCAAGGCTTTTTTAATCCACGACAAAAAGTATGAAATGCTTTTCCATCTAGGCGAATTATAACAGGCAATTTCTTTATGAGATGAATATCTACAGTTCTCTCATATTCTTTCATTCTGCTTGGTAAACCCATTTATTCCTTCTTTATTTTATAATTTTGACAACAATAATCCTTCGGGCATGAAGTACCAATGTAAGCACACATCAGCTTATCAGGATATAAACTTTGATTTGTGCTAAAATGACAATTGGAACATTTTTCCTTTGCTTCAGGATCAGCTTGTTCAATTAGTCCACAGTCACATGAACCGTCAAAATTAGTATTACATGCGTTATAATGTTCTGTTGATTCATCTTCCATCTTATCTTTGTTTTTATTTCCGAATATTCTTTCCCATCCATCACAATATTTTTTACTACCATAATATTCAGAAAACTTTTTTCTTTCAAATTTGGTCATTATTTCACCTCTTGATCATCCCAACCACTACCAGATTCCGAATGAGAATCGTAAGTTGTAGTCTTTGTAATTTCATCTGCTCTATCTTCTGATAATTTTATATTCTTACGTATTCTTCTTATTGATTTTAAATGACTATTCAAGTTTTTTCTTGCTTCCCTTATGTTGTGTAATATTAATAACATAAATGAAAATATAAAAACAACAAATACTATTGTTAAAAGTTCCATTAATATCCCATTTCTACTTCTCTTATTCTCTCACAAGCATATATATACTCAGCATGTTCAGCATCTTCTATAGCTTTTAATATTTCTGGTTTATTCGTATATTTGTCTGGAATAGGAACAACTCTTTTTCCACAACATTCATAACAGTCAATATCATAGAATCCAGTTATATAATTTTCACGATCTTCATGACTCCAATCTCTATTCCACTCTTCAGCAGTTATTCCATTTGAGTCTATAGATGGATTAACATGATGACCCTTTCCATCACAAGTTGGACAAACTTGGAAAATACATGAAACTGAAACATCTATAATTTCATCATTTACTTCTAATTCATCTATTGTGGCTAACATTTGATTCTCATTAAAGCTATCATACCAATGGGAAGTTCTTGATTGTATATCTCTATGATCCATTTTAAATTTTATATTCCTTATTAAAAAGTTTTGGGCATTCACTAGTAAGTGCATCGAATAATACTTTAGTAGTTATTTCTAAATGTTCACGAATATCATGCGGTAACCACCAAGATGCTTCTCGTAAAATATCATTATATTTGTCTTTTCCAATTATATCTTTTATTTTAGACATCTGCCACCAGCCCTTTATTTTTCCAGAAATCCATAGATTCTTTTAATGCCACAATAAATTCTGTTTCAGACATATTAGTTGCAGTTCCACCACTTAATTCAAAATGATTTGAAACTAAAGTCATTGGACGCAATGGAACATTTTCGTTCTCAACAGGAGAAGCATTAATTGAAATAATTTCCCAGTCAACATCCAGGCTGTTTTCACTTCCCTCCGCTAATGCTTCTCTAGAATAAAGAATAACTTCTACAAACTTGGCAGGTATTTTTTCTCCACCAACAACTCCAATCTGCGTTCTAGGATCTTCTCCCTCTTTTCGAGCAACAAATTTCCCCACTAATTTGTCACCCTCTTTCATCTCAACAATCGAAGAGAAAAATCCTTCTGGCGGAACAATAATTCCAAGAATATCTGGACGATATTTCGACACCTTTGTGTCAATATAATCTCTTATTAATTGTAATATATCTATAGAATCATCATAATATGAAAAACGCGACTCTGCCGTTTGTCTCGCAACAAACTTACTAATGCCAACTGTTCCAATATCTGTTCTAATTATTCGGGGATCAGTTCCTCTACCATTACATACTTGACATCTGCTATCTAAGTCACACTCAATACAATCATATCCATAATATGGCTCGGCTCCATCCCCATTACATCTTTTACATATCCCAGTTCCATTACATTCTTGACAATCTATATACTTATCCATGTTTTTCCTAACAGGCAATTAACCAAGCAAAATATCCTAGGAGATATGAAGATAGCATAATTGCTATGATACAAGCTATAACTATTAATATTGTTTTCCAATTTGTTTTAAACCAATCAGTTATTATTTTTGCTTTATTAATAAGAGTAGTTCTTTTTCCATTCTTCCAATTTTTTCTTTCATTAATTATCCACTCTGGTATAGCCGCAAGTCCTATATGAGTGATAAGTCCGAGAAACACTATTGATAGCAATCCTAAACCTAGGCCACAAATTCCTGTACCCATTAAGCTAAAAAATGGAATTGAAATGGCACAACCTGCCTTTGCTAAGTCTGTGAAAATCACTATTGTTCCTAATGTAATAGAACCAAGTACTGTAATTATTACTGATATAGTGGCCGCAGCTTTTTTATATTTGTCAGATAAGTGATACATATTATCATAAAATGTATCAATAAAAAATTCACGCATGATTTTTAGCATTTTATTTTTCTCTTATTAATAATAATTTACTTTATATTTTTCACCCACAATTTGGACATCCTTTTGCTGACGATGTAAATAAAAATATTTCTTTTAGTGGACTCCCGCACTTATTACAAATTTCTTTTGGTCTATGTTTTTCTGCTAGCCTATCTACAAGGTCTGGATTAAGAGCCTTAATAGTTCCATCTATATTAACATAAACATACTTCATTCGATCCATTTCTAATCCAGTATGTTTTTCTACAATTGTTAAATCTACTACTATACCAACTTTAACTTCTCCTGCAAAAGTCTGAACAACATCTCCTGGTTTCACTTTCGCCTTACAATTGGCGGTCTTATCCATATTTAAAAGTTTTTTATAATTTGAATATGTTTTATGAAATGGCCTTGACTTTAGTAATTCATCAAAATATTCTTCATCTATTTTCATTTTATATCTCCAAATAATACACTGCCAATTTTTGCTATAAAATAATCTTTGGAGATTAAAAAGATATCTCTTAGCGGAATATACATAGTGGCAATTCCATCTGTATTAAATATATTTACTTCTAAATTTCCCGAATAATCAGAATTAAATGTATAAGTAAATTCTGTGCTTCCAAGAAATGTATTTATTGTTCTTCTTTCTTTCATTTATTTAATCCTCATAAACTTCTTTAATATTTTCATCTTCAAAATCACCAATAACTTTACCTGTTTTGGGATTAATTTTTAACGTAAATGTTTTTATATCTTCACTAAATCTTTGATCAACATCTTGTTCATCTAAAAATTCTTCAATCTTATCTGGATCTTTAAGAAGATATATACTCACACTTCCATCTTGCCCATTGCTTGCCCAAATACCAAATTCTACTTTAATGGTTTTCATTTTTTTATTCCCTTCTAAAATCTGGATCTCTAAATGACAACTTCTTTCTTCTAAAAAAGAAATGCCATGTTGTCGCAAAATCAAAATGTTTTTTATTATAATGATTGAAATCTTTAGTTATACTATGACTTACTAACTCCCATCCTTGCTCTTCTGCCCAGTTTATATATAGTTCTACTGCGTCTTGTTGTGAACGATGTTTGATTCTAAAATTATCTAAATCATATGGAGTCAGCACAATGTGTCTGATCATTTTTTCCTCCTAATAACTAAAGGCCACGCTCAATTAAGAGGTGGCCTAAAAGGAATTATTAGAATAATTGAATGCTACCTTTTTACAAAAATCTATAACTTGATTGTCTGAAAAATTTCTTCTTGCTATGTTTGCCATAAAAGATATATATCTTACATTGCCTTGAACATATCCAATACTATTATTTATTCTATCAAGACTAGCACTACGGGGAGATATATCCTTCCAGCCTTCGCAATTCTCTGGAAGAATTAATTTATTATTTGAAAAAACACAACAACCCTTTTGTTTTTCCCATAACTCTTTTAAATATTCTAGAGTAAGGTTCATTTGATCTAATCTTTTTTTATACTTATCTCTATTTCTTGCCTTATTTAAATAATATCTAAAAGGTGTAAATTCATCTCTTCTATTTCCAGCACTTAGATTTTTTGGATTTCCCTTCTGTGGTCTTATTTTATTGTGATGTTTACAAGCACACACTCGATCACAAAACTTTAATATTCTACCAACTTTTAAACTTCTTTTGTGCTCTGCTAATTTTTTCTTAAACTTATTACCACAAAAATCACAATCTAATTCTATTACATCATAAACCATTCTAAAACTCCTCCTATAATAATCTAACTTAATATTAAATTATTAATAGAATTCGCTCAGAATGGTTTATGGAATTGGACCTGGGCGGAATCGAACCGCCGTCCATCAGAGCAGTCATAAAGTATTGCTTACAAGCTTAGTTAATGATTTGAGTTGTCGCTAGATTGTCGCCCATTAACAGGCTTCGTTCCAGTTATTAAGTTTGTTTCTTATTATATATTCAACCTACAAAATATACAACCAGTCTGATTCATCGACGCCTTACTCCTAGTCATCAGACGGGAGAAGGGTAAGACGCTCTTTATATGCTACCTAGGCAGCTAGAGGGAGTTGCGTATCTTCGCCAAGTATAAAATTCAATGTGTGAATCAAAGGGACACAATGAAACCCCTTGCTTGTAACCTCACCGCTGTTCTCCAATGTCGAAACCTGGTCAGGCCCATAAGTACCTATTTTTACTTATCTATTACCTCCTTTATTTAAGAACTCTTTTTAAACAATCGATATCTATAGCACCAATCCCATTACCAATATTAATCTGTACTGCATCATCTGGCCAATCTTCGCTTGGACATTCTAATACCGTTGCTTCTTTGCCTATTTCATGATAGATATGTCGATTATATTTATTTGATTGTTTTACAATAACAACCCTTTCTCCTTCTTTAAATCCTGATTTGTAAAGATATGGTTTTTGTTCTTTAGGAAAATTTTCATTCCTCCACTCAGTAAGAGTATTAATTAAGTCGTCAATCCTCTTACCATATAATAATGTACAATCAAAAAAATCAACATCATTTGGGACAACACCAAATATATATTTAAGTCCAATCCAAGTCCTTTTAAAAAAAGAATTGTGATTCATTAATGTTGTATCAATATATAACTCATCATCTTCCGGATAATATGTAAATCTTGATGTATGTTCTAACTGATCACATTCACAATGAAATATTTTTTTCACACTTAATCCTTTAATTCTATAATTGTCATTATTTGAGCTTCAGGTTCTAAAATTCCAAATTTATTTATTCGTTTGTTCCAATCATTATATAAATCTTCTTTGGTTATGTCAAGAGAAAACTCAACAGATTTAGGAATTGCAGATTTATAAGTACCCTTTAAGTAATCAAATCCTCCGTCTACAGCAATTTCCTGACAAGGACACCATCGAAAATCATGTACTGCTCGACTATATATAATTGTTTTACACTTGGGACATTTAAGTCCTAGTATTTTAAGCATTTCGCTTATCCTTTTCACAAGCAGAACAAATCATTATCCTACTATTAAATCCAACATATTCTTTTTCTGGGCCACCACATACACAAAACTGATTACTCGTTTCATTACTACAATTGCTATTATTTATAATAATAAAATTACAATAATCAGGTGTCCAACCATCTATGTCATCAAGATCGTGTGAAGAATTAAGTGGATCAATTACACGTCCATAAACATATTTATCGCCATGATTATTAATACCGAAATGTACATCTTTTGGATGAATGACTTTAATGATTAATTCTTCATAACCTGTTTCTACTCTTACTTGATCTCCAAATGTTACGTTAACTTTTTTATATGCTTCTAACATTTTTTATCCTTGCCGCATATAGAACAAATCATTATCCTACTATTAAATCCAACATATTCTTTTTCTGGTCCACCACAAATACAATACTTTTCCTTATTATTAATATTATCTTTATTATCTTTATTATTTTTAATTCCAACCTCGCCACCAAGGAAGTCAATAAACTCTTTAACTTTTTCTACTGGAACATAATAATATACTTTCCCCCCACCTTTATCACTATATCCATCATCCCATTCTTCCCACCCACTTGGTAATGGTTTAGGAAATCCAACTTCTACATGAGTATAAGGACCAATATTGTCTCTCGGCAAAGAATAATGAAAATGACTGGCCTGTATGGACAGATCTCCTTTTTTACATTCTATTCTTTTAAAGAATGCTGTAGAGCTATTACTTCTCAAAGAACTTTTTTCTCCGCTTATTATTTCTTCAAAAGTTGCTTGAATTGTATTATCCATCATATTCCTTACTTAAGTCTTATAATTCTTCTATGTATATACCAATTATATTATTTATTATGTTAACAAAATTTCTATTATCGTCATTTCGGATCATTCCAATATTTTTATATTTACCTTTTACAGTTTTAGCTAACTTTAAAGCTATACCACGTTTTCTATATCTTGGATTAATAAAAACCATAAACAACTTCCATTCTTTTGTCCACCCAGTTACAGTAGCCCAGCCAACCATTTTTTCATCTTTAATAGCAATGAAAGTATCAATGTCTTCGGCATTTATATCAATCTCTTCTTTCATGAAAGATTCTGTGGATAATGTAAAATTATTATATAGCAAACTCCTTTGTTTACTTGTTAACTCCATAAAAGGTTTGTTCAATATCTTCACACCCTAATCTTTTCTTTGTCAAAACATTGATTTATTTTTAAGCTCATATCATTGTCATTTCGGGAACTAGTCTAATCCATTCCTCATTTTCTAATTTCTCTAAAAATTGTGAAGGAATATCCTCTGATAATATAATTCTCGGATCTGCTGATTCATAAAACATAATTCCTGCCTGTATAGCATCTTCTATATTTATACGAAGTAATGTAACATTTCTACTTCTTCTTCTAGCAGCTTCTAAGGTAATGGCTTCATCATAAGATAAATGAACCTTATCTCTTGTCATTTTACTTAAAGAACTTTGTACTATTTTATCAACTATATAAGACGGCGTTCCGTGATAAAGATCTTCAGTGGGAAAGACTTGCTTATAATCTGTAATTTCTATTGAATGACCATGCCCTGCCCTAATATATTCTCCTTCAATAATATATCTTTGCTTTTCTCTAGGGTCGTTTGATAGACGAGCAAGGCGCTCAATGTTCTTTTTTGTAACCTTAAACTTCATGTGTTGTTGAACTACTTTTAATAGATCATCTATTTTACAAGCTCCCATATTATCCAGTTTCAGATTGCCAGATTCTGGGCTATGCCTGAGAAGAAAAGCAATAAACTTTGATAATTTCTTATAATGAAAATCGCTCATAATTCCCTTAGCTTTTCTTTCTAATTTCATATCTCGGATATTAAACCATTCTTTTTTTGGTCGTTTATATTTAAGTTTTCCTTCCCACGTTTCCTGTCGATATTCTTCTACATCTTGATTGTTAAAAGAAGCTAGCTTCTCAATATAATAATTCCTGAAATTTCTAATTGTTGTATTAACTGAGGCACTTGCGGAGTTTTTATTTTCTTCTCTCAAAGAATCCCATCTGCTATATAATTCTTTTTTTGCTTCACTTTTAGAATTAAATAGGTTGGAGATTGAAATTGTGTGCCCCAAAGGCTCATCAAGAACAACCTCATTATCTAAAATATCAAGTATGCAACATTTAATGGCAATCAAAGCATCTTCGCTAAAGCCTGGTATTATCCAAACATTGTCGCCAACATTAAACTTTTTTTCTTCCATCATATCCTCCAAATAAGAATTTATCAATTATTTAAACCAAGATTCTACTCTTGATTCTATATCAGGACTAATTTCAGTTAAGATATTTTCACATGCATTATCAGAATAAGCTAAAGCGGTCATCGATAACTTAAGCTTTTCGTCCTCTATATCAATTCCAGTTGATACAAAAACTTGAAAATAAGAACTCTCTGGCTTGGGAATATCCATAACATCGCAGAATTCCAATACTTCTTTTCTACGCAAATGACCATGATATGTCTGATGCTGATTAAAAGATGTTGGAACAATCATATCTGTTGCTTTCTTATGTGTCAAATTAATCATTCTTTGTGAATTCATTATTATCTCCTACTGGTCGCTAGTTCATAATTGGAAAATCCGGGAGTGGCAGTTACTTCTTTTATTGCCCAATCTGGAATTTCCACTTCTTCATCTTCGTGGGATAATTCAACTTCCCCAATATATAAATTTAGTGGATCTATATAAATATCAATATCCCAAAATTTAGAATCATATTTTAGCTTGTGTCTAACTTTAATCACAAAACCAATTGAATGTTCTATTAGCTCTTTGGCAATATCTTGGTCAATAACAAATTCAATCTCATGTCGTTCCATTTTTGATTGAATAAATTTTATACATAACTCATGGGTCTTTTTATTATATTCTCTTACTCTTATAGTTTGATTATTAGCAGACTCTAAATAATGTTGAACTATAATATTAGAGAAAACAAATGAACTTTTCTCACACCTTAACAATTTTATAGGATCAATTATAAATTTCTTTCTATTTCTTGGGGCATTACAATTCCTTTATATGTCACCATTTAATTCTTTAAGTAGCTCGTCAGAAAAAATATAGTATTTTAGTTCTATTCCCTCTTTACAACCACAAATAAGATTTTTTCTTTGCTTATAGTGCTCAATTACTTCCGGACACCATTCTTGACAAATATTTTTATTTGACTGGCTTAAGTCAATTGTTGCTAGCATATATATTATCGCAAATATAATTATTACCCCAAGAGCTATAAATAAAAGATTATGTTGTTCCATGATTTAACAAACCAATTTTTAGAATAATATTTTTTAATCTTTCCATAACCTTCTCCTATTTATAATTGGGTAAAATGCTTTACTAATGCTTAAAGGCCACAAAATTGTGACCTTTAAGACTAGCTCTTACATGTCTCTATCGAAACTCTTTCTTACCTCATCATTCTTTTCCTCTGCCTCTTTAATCCTTGCCGCTCCTTCTTTATCTCCAACTCGCTCTGCTCTTTTTCTAGCAGAACGCTGATAGTCCTTAGCGTAATCAAGGTCTGTTTTAATTTTCTCAAGATCTTCTTTAGCCATTGTTTTCTCCTATTAAAGCTATTGGTATGTGAATCTTTGTTAGAGCTTTTAATTTACTCCAAGTATGAAATGTGCCACCATCTTTTGGCTGATATAAAGATTTCCCAAATGTATAAGCAAGAATATAATCAACATATCCTACATCAAGATTTCTATCATAAAACCCTTTTCGCTCATGATACCTTGCGCCATTATCTAATGCTCTCTGTATTTGCTTTAAACTTGTATCTTTTTCTCCTTTCATTTTTAATGAAAACTTTTCATGATAATTGTTGGATACAGAAGCAGTAGATTTTCTCTGCGTTCCATTTCTTTGAAACATTTCATCTTGCCATTTACAAGGAAAAAATAGTTCAAGTGATTCTACATTAGGAAATTTTCTTAGATAAGCTAAAACGGCCAGATGGTCCATATATGCAGCGCCACCTGATACTAAATGTATTGGTTCACGAACAATTTCTAATCTATGTCTTACATCTTCTATTATTGCTTGATAAATAGTACGATTTAATTTAACACCGTCTGTTTTTCTACCTGCTGTGCCAATTATAGCTATCTTTATCATTTTATAAACTACAATTTAAGAAATCATTTAAGACTTGCATTTCCACTTCTTCTTGTTTCTTTTTGGCTATCTCTATAAAGCCAGCAGTAATTGTCTCATAAAGTTGTTCTGTTTTCTCATTACCCTCAAATGCTGTGATCTTAAGCTCATTGTCAATGGAAATTATATTATTTTTTCTCAGTCTTATTCGCATACCTTTTTCTTCACAAGATAGCTCGCTATTAAAACTTAATTCCCACTTACCTAAAGGAAAAGATAAAACTTTTTCTACCGCCTTATTTATTAATTCTTCTTTATTCATTTTATTACCTCATATTCTGCTTGCCCTATACGAATTCCCTTTGGAGAATCAATTATCGGGCCAGAATGGGAATGGCCACAATCACATTTAATATCTGCCCCCCAAAGATCTTGGAGTTTCATATTTCCAATAGCTAATATATTAGTTTCAATTGTCTTATCAGGTGAAATGATAATATTAATATAATGAATTGGTTTGTGACATTTGTGACATTTAATATACATTTATACCATCCAGCTTCAGTCGTCCAAGGATAGCTTGCTTCGTTTCTTCAATTAGCTCTATTGCCTCTACAATCTCCTTAATTTCCTCTTCTGGTCCCCATATTGTTTCATTAATGCCAAGGACTTTCAGATTGGCACAGTGCAACCCAGAATTTTTCTCCTCAACATATACTACTATTTCTTGTGGCATTCCACCATGAATAAATAAAGATCTTATAATGTGATTAATTGTTCCATCATGATTAATCTTTATTTCTGGCACAATCTTATATTCGGCCAGAAGCGCCTCATTATAATGAAAAACTTTGACCGTTATAATTTTCGAGCCTTCTTTGTCCATGAATCCATTACGACTTGCATGCTCTTGCTTTACTTGTCCAACGGCCACACGATAAATATTACTACTTATTTTTTTAATAAATCTTTCTGCGTCTTCAAAACTTATTTCCATAGGGTCTGGCAAATGTTTAATTAAAGTATATGGATCTTTTGACAACATGATTGGCTCCTTAATAAAGAAAGCATGTTAAATATTACCTGCGCGAATTTTTTATATATATTTATATTTTCGCTTTTCATGTCAAAAGTTTTTTTAAAAAAAGTCTTGACAAACGATTTTTCCGGTTTATTTTAATTGAAAAATTGAAATTTGAAACGCGAGGGGAGAAATATTAATAATACATATTATATTCTCCTCCTCGCAACCTAAAGTCTTTCTCTTAAGAAAGCCAATAAGTTTATTTCATTACTTCTTCAATCCTGCCTCAAGAGCAATATCTCTTGCTGTTTTGGCCTTAAGTAAGTCTACAATATCTACTGTAGAATTTTTACCATTTCCTACGCTGCCGCCCATTACAACCTCAGGAACAAGCCTTGCTTTTGAGAATGCTTCCGCATATGCCTGATTAACCTTAACCCAAGCATCTAACTTTTGCTTCAAAGCGCCATCTGCCTGCATCTTTAAACGTCTTGCTTGAGCCTGACCCTCACCACGAAGAATAGCCGCTTTCTTTTCTAATGAGGCTGTCTGAACATCAAACGCAGCAACATTCTTCTTTCTCTCAGCATCCAGCTCAGCTTTCTTCTTTGATGCTTCTGCCTGTACAATCTTCTTTGTTTTGGCTACTTCCTGCTGAGCACGAGTTTTTTCAATCTGCGCCTTGCCCTTCTCTCTTGAAGTAATTGCCTGAGCCTTAGCCAATTTGGCGTTTGTTTGCTGAGTAATTACACTCATCTGAGCACTTCTCTGAGATTCAATCTGTGCTCTAACATTCTTAGGATATCTAATATCTGCCAACTCAAAATTATCAGTCGTGACCTGAAACTTCTTCAGTGGTGAAGGCTCTCGCCAAACACCACCAATACAGAGCTTCTTCATCTTTTCAATTTTAATATCTGAACGATTACAAGTTCTTTTTGTAACAATAAGACGCTTCTCATTTTCACCAGTAATAGAATTCTTAACAGTCTTTTCTGTTTTATTTACAAGAATAATCCCATTAACTAACTGATCTTTAATTAGACTACGAAACTCTGCACGACGATCAGCAATAGATTCTGATGCTGTCATATAAGGGCCAGTTAAAAGTACAGCAGTTCTAACAGTTGGTCTAACCAATCTTTCCATAACACCCTTTGGTGATTTATATTCCTTATGAATAGCTTTTAGCATCTCACAATTGGAAGAAAGTAAAATCCGGACAGAGCCAGAAACCTTTGCTTCTGTACGATCATTAAATGAAGTATCTAGAGACTCATCTTCATGTTTTCCGAGCTTCTGCTCTTCTTCTAATACTTGGATCTGAATCAGTAAGCAATCCTTTAATATTATCACTCCTTTCTTTTAGCTCGGCATGTTTTTTTATATATGGATAACTCACTAATCCACCAACTACAATAAGAACTAATAAAAGAATAACAATAGGCATCTCACTTGTCTCCTTCTTAATTTATAATATGTTTGTCGCGTGCTTATATATCGCGATAGTTAAATGAAATACAACGAACCTTTCCCCTGGCCTCTCATTTAAGGAGACTCAGGGGTTTAATTTTGTCCAGTAACAGGGCCATCAATAATAAACCTACCATTTTTCATAGTAGCTTTAACATAAGATTCATCTTCTAAGACAAAATAGAATTGACCAAAACTTATTTGTTTAGCAGCATAACCATAAAAATATAAATCTTCATCTTCAGATTTATATATTTGTATTTTTTGTAGCTTTTTCTTAGCAATAATATCTGCTAAATTTTCAAATACACAATCTTCTACTTTAGATTTTAAAGAAATAATGCTCTGTACTAAACCTGCGCCATTTAAAATATTATCAAAAGAAGTATTATTCATTTATTATATCTATCTCCTTATCTATAGTTCTATAGTTCTATAAACTATTTGTTAATCTCTTCTTGTGTTCTCATTCTTTATCTCCATTGGAAGGTGTAGGATTCGAACCTACCTACTGCTAAGTCCATTACGACAATTTGTTAATGCAGAGTAGATTTACAGTCTACTGCCGTTAACCTTCCATATGAGCAAGGATAGGATTCAAACCTACGTAATACATAAAGTATGGAGGTAGCTACTAAGTCCCGCCTTTGATCACTCGGCCACTTGCTCATAATATTTATCTTTTCTAATAGCGAGGAAGATTTTTACATATAAAATTACCTACATTTAAATTCAAAAATAAAGGTAATGGAAGACCTCGATGATTCCCCTCTTCATTTGAAAGGGAGACTATTAATTTTTTCTACTTTTAAGCGTCTACTGGGATCCTTTTTGTAAAAGACCCCTCACTTCCTGACGGATTAGAATTTCTTTCCTCAAAATCTTTTTTTAGATCGCCAAACGCATCAGGGATGTTTCCTTCTATCGCATCTAAATAAATATCTAATCCATCAATCCATCTATTATATCTCTCTAATCTCTCAATAAGCAACTCGGGAGTATAAGGCTCTTCATTTTCAAGCATTTGATCTATCGCATTAAACTCCCTTCTTATTCTTTTTATAACATATTTAAAAAAAGAACGGATTTTAAGATCCTCAATGATTTCAATATCTCGATCATATACGCTCATTTTCTTTTCATCCTCCTATCTAATTCTAAATACTTTTTTCTAATTACTTTTCCAATCCCAGGATTAATTTTTAATACTGAAGGGACAATATTAAGACGGATCCTAACTCTTGGATATTTTAAGTTAAAGTTTGATTGGTCCTCCATATGAGGAACATTATGTTTTTTACACCAGTTGACTAACTTCTTCTTACTTGTGGTGATAAATGGACGAATAACATTGCCACTTTTAATAGGAATTAATTTTGGGTTACCATGGATGGAAGTAAAAATCCAAGTTTCAATTGCATCATCTAAAGTATGAGCTAAAACAATCGGAGCATCAGAAAACTTTGAAAAGAAATGATATCTTTCATTTCTCCAATATTCTTCAGGACTCTCTTTTGCCATCCTCTTTCTAGTAATTTTCCCAGTAATTAATGGGATATTTCTTTTTTCACAATAGAGTTTTAAGAAGATTTCTGATTCTTTTCCAAACTTAGTTCCATGATTAAAATTTAATGCTATTACTTCCCTTTTTCCCCTATTAAAAACAAAATCAAGTGCCGCCATACTATCTGAGCCACCGGAAAGACCAACATAAACTTTATGCGGAATTTTTGTTGCGAGATGAATCATTTTATCTTCCTTTAAATATTTAAAAAACCCCAGACATGATAACAAAATACTCCAATTAAAACAACGAAAATTAATATGCTGCCAGACATAACTACTACAAATTTCTTTTTACTCTGTAACCATAATAAATACAAACATAAAGAAACAAGTGAAATTTTTGTGGTTACAAAAATTATAGGATATCTAACAAGCTCCTGCATCAAAGGATTAGCTTCTTCTACGTTCTTTACACCAACCCAATATGTTGTAAATATTGCATCCAATACATTTAAAACTAAAATACTTATTAAAATAATAAGTAATATTTTCATCCTGCTCATAATAATCCTTAAAAATATAAGAATAATTTATAAAAATTGTTGTCAGAAGGAGAGGGATTCGAACCCTCGGTGAGTAAACCCACACCCATTTAGCAGACGGGCACCTTAAACCAACTCGGCCATCCTTCTAGAAGGCATTAGCTAGATTCGAACTAGCGTACCAGGTTTTGCAGACCTGTGCCTAGCCCCTCGGCCATAATGCCATCTATATAAGTAAACTAAACATATCAATATAATCAATAAATTGACAAAGATAATTTATTCCCATATGATGATATGAAACTTTTTGAATTAAGAATTTAATATCCATTTTGTTCCTCCTACGTACTAAAGGTAGGGGCTATCCCCTACCCAAGTAACTAAACCCAAAACTTTCCGTTTTCTTGATCAACTTCCCCTTTTACTCTAGGATCATCTACCCATTGAAGAATATTCATACCATTATGTTCTGGTATACAATTACCAAAATGTAATGTTAGGCAAGTAAAAATCATTGGTCCAGAAGACCAAGGGCTTGCTTGAACAACTTCACGAATGCAAGCATTCGGCCTTTCCGATGACATAAATTCTTTTGGTATTTCCCACTTCCTTAATTCAATTTTTTCATCGAACATTCCATGAGTGAAGGTATCCGAAGGCAGCTCTTTTAGATTTTTCACATATTCTGCCGCTTCATTTGTAAGACCAATGAACTGAGTAGAACGTGACATTTTTTTCTCCTTTATGGCTGAGGTTTCCCGTATGCTTGCTCCCAAACAGATAACTTTCCTAAACAAATATCTCTTTCTATAGTTGTTTGTTTAGTAGATTTTTTTAACAAATCACTATGTTCTGAATTTATATTAATAACAATAGATCCTTTTATTTCAAGCCCAGTATAAATCAACCCCATACCTACTACAACAAAAAAGATACCAACATAAGTTAAAACTTTTTTATTAGGATTCCTTTTTATAAACTCTTTTAAATTATTCTCTCTATAAGGATGTCCATCATGCCTTTCGGGATGTATAAGTTTTTCTGATTTCATTAAGGAAGCAAAATAAAAACTAGTTAGTGCCGCAACAATAAAAAGAATTCCTAAAAATAACATATTACTCTACCCAAATATCAGGTTTAATATTTTCATTTCTATATCCTTCACCAAATCCCTTAACAAATTCTGAACCACAACTAGAACATTTATATTTATCTCCATGAAATAATAATCCAGTTGATTTAAGACCAACAACATATCCAGTTTTAGAACAAACCATTTCCTTATTACACTTTACACATACAGGATTCATGAAATTACCTTTCTCAAAAATTAGGATGAATGACAGGATTCGAACCTGCTCTTACTGCGTTCACAGCGCAGCGCCATTCCAAATCGGCTTCATTCACCGTTATAAAAATTATTTATCTATAGATTCCCAATAGCCTTTATCTTCTCCATATAATATTTTAAACCAATTTTCAGCAGCAGACTTATTGCGAAAAGCAAAAGATAGTCCAATACCAGGAGTTGTTCTATGATTTGCTGGATAAATATAATATCCTACATAGTGAAAACCAGTATTAATAATCCATCCAATATTAGATGAATTTATTGTAACTGATTCTATTTCTATATTAGATGAATTTATTTTTTCTAATTCAAAAGTCATTGTATTAGACTCCATCATTATCAATCTCCTATTTCATTTTCCAGGCGGATATGGTTTATAATTAATATCAAAGCCACTATCATAATAATTAAGTGTCAACTCTTCTCCCTTAGAAACTGGACATGATAATTCTAATTCTCCGTCGATATTATAAAAAGCATTTGCATTATTAGAATGATTTAAATAATCTTGCCATGAAGCACCATGTCCAAAATCATGTACCAAAAATAATTGATAATCCAAACGCATAGCTGACATATTATCTTTCGCCTGACTATAATGTCTAAGATGATATGCCTCATCAGGAAGATTATCAGGAAGAACTACTCCTTCTTTCTCGTCAGAAGTAATAAAAGCTCCTAAACCATGAATAGGAGAATTTTTAATTTGAATACGACTTAATATCATTATTTTTTATCCTTGCCACAATTAGCACAGATTATTGTTCTACTATTAAACCCAACATATTCTTTCTCTGGTCCACCACAAGTACAATAATTACTATTTGAATGGCTTTCTTGCCTTATACCTTCTACTAAATCAAAAACTTCAAGTTTGGTCTCCTTACATCTTCCATCATGTAAAGTATATATACTAAAAATATCATCTCTGTCGCCTTTTGGACGAAAAGACACTAGAGAAAAATTGGCAGAAGATCTAAAAACGCTAGTAATATGAAGCTCCCTTCCCCTAAGTTTCTGTGTCCATATAGTTCTCGGATGTAACTTGTTATAAAGTTCTACAAATTCTCCATTAAGTTTAACAATTCTCCCATATTCTGGAATCATTTTTTATCCTTGCCACACAGAGAACAAATCATTGTTCTACTATTAAATCCAATATGCTCTTTCTCTGGTCCACCACAAGTACAGTAATTATCTTGAGAAGAATTTTGAAATATTTCCATTGCTTTATTAAAGGATATAACTTCTTCTTGTAAACTTACAGCATAATCTATATCAGAAAAAACAAGAGATTTGTAAACCCGCCCCTTATAAGAATAAATACCTATACAAATTCCTGATTTTGCCAAGTATTCTGCTATATCTAGCTCATCCATTTGAAATAAGATTCCATCATACCAGTCAAATCCATGTTTAATAAATTCTTTAGTAAGTTGTTCTATTTCATCCTGGACTTTAACCTGTACTACAATTTTGCCCGTAAGAAGCTTTTGTAACATTGTTTCTATCCTATTCTATTCTCAAATTTTCCTAAACAATTTCCTCTTCTTTACAAAAAAGAACATCTCCACAAACTACATCGAAAGCAGAAGTGTATGTAGAAAGTTCAGTGGCCCTTTCATTAGCTGGAAATTGCTTCAATTTACCCTCTTCATCACAAACAAAACAAGAATATCCACCTGTTACTTTCGGATCACATGCTACAACTTCAATATAGCCTCCACCAATTGCGCCCTTAAGTTGATCCAAAATAAAAGAACCATCATCGTTCTTACCATTAACTTCTTCTTGTGTTCCGTCTACCTTAATTAACAATGCCATTTATTTTCTCCATGGATAAAGTTTAATAATGATTTGATATTTGATTCGGTCAAAGCGACTCATCCTTGCCAATTAGATGAACTCCGACTAATTATTTTAAAGTTTTAGGATTAATGCCCCTTCTTTCAAGATACTTCCTTATAGCATTATCACTAACACCCAATTTTTTACCAAGAGCATAAAAATTTGATTCAGAAAGCATCTCAATTAATTTGTTTACTGAGGGCCATTTGATTTTTTGCTGTTTTTTATTAGAACAATTCATACATCTTATAGAACGAGAACTCAATTTTTGTTTACAATCCTTACAAAATCCAGTATATTTTGGATCTTTATAATATTTTGCTATCCCGCCCTTATGACTCTGATTTCTTCCTGCAAAAGTTTCTGTTTGTGAATGACAGTTTGGACAAAGCAATTGAATATTTTTTATCCTATTATCATTATAAATTCCATTAATATGATCCATTTGTAAAGTTAATGGTTTATTATCCCAATTTTTAATTTCACAATTATTACATTTGTATATTAATAGTTTTTCTTCTATTAGTCTTTTTTTTAAACAAGCTCTATTTTTATAAGTAGAATTTTTAACTAATATTTCATTAAGTGGTATATGTTTTTTATGTCCTCTTTTAATAATAAAATGATCAATATTTAAATTAAGTCTTTTAATATGAGAATGTAAAGTTCTGTAATTTCCACCAGCAGCCCGCAATCCTATTTTTTCTAATGCCACTGCTAAATTAGTACTTTCTTTTACTGCTTCTTTAATATCTTCGTCTGTATAATTTCTCATTCGAACCTCCATTAGTAGTGTTCTGTACTAATGAAGTAATATTGATAGAAATTATATAACTAATTAAAACTATGATTTATTCGGGTGGAAGGAATTGAACCCTCAACCTTCTGGACCAAAACCAGACGATCTACCAGTTGATCTACACCCGATTATAACTCTTAAGAGTTACTTATATATTATTTCTTTTTTATTATTTGTCAATCTTTATTCAAACTTTGTTTCTACCGTACCATCAATTTGTTTAATTAATTTAACTGGCTTACCACATAATTAATTTTACTATGGCAATAAGAGCAAACCGTTGTATTTGTTTTAATTATTTTTTTAAGTCTTTTAATCTCTTCTATGAAATAATTATCAATAACATTTGGCGGCTTTGTATTCTTTCGCAACTGAGCATTTTCTTTTTCTAAGGCAGTTATTCTATCAATCGCAGCTTCCAGATTTCCTCTATACATTATTTATCAACTTCTACTGTGCCATAATTAATGCCAATAGCAGAGCCATATTCTGGAGCATCAACATATGTATTCTTTGGTATTATAAAATAATCATAATACATTGCTCCAAGTTTTGCCATTAACTCAGCCATCCAACGCCAACGATATTTTCCTTTTTCTACATTCCTTCTTCCGCCAAAAATATTTGTTATTTGAACAACTGAGATATATCTCATAATTCAATCCTTCAATTGATATTGACCATAATTATTCATTGATATACTAACAATTTCTCCACTTGGAAGAGGAATATACATACCATATATATTTCTTTTTTTGGTAGCCTGTTTTGCTTCTGCCATTGAATCAACGTCAGAAGTAGAACCATCCTCCTCCAAGAGTCTAATCTTAAAGTCTGTCAACTGCCTTTTTGACTTAAACATTTTAAACATTTTCTTTACTCCTCTATATTAATAATCTCTACTTGAATAACCTTACACCCCAATTCTTTCATTTTGTCCCAAGTAGGAAAAATCATTTCAGCATATTCTTCACACTGTTGTTTTGTTGAACGTACTGTATAAGGAAGAATTTCATTATATTCATTAAGTACGGCTGCTCCGATTGTTTTCATTTGTTATTTCCTAAATGTATTCTTAATTCTATCATGAAAAAGTTTTCTTGCCCGATCACCAATGGCCTTACGGGCTTCTCTACTATCTACAATCTCACCTTCTGCTTCACGAATAACATCCTCAACCATTGCCTTAATAACTTGACCTGTTTTCTCAATACCAACATCTCCACCAAGATGATCGAGTACATGATCCAACCTGTGGTCTGTTACCCATTCAAGACCAATTTCTTTTGCTTCTTCCAGAACTTTCAGTTTGGCAGGATCTTCAACCTTCCTTGGAGTTTTAGTCTCACCAAATTTATCAATCTTGTGCTTGGCCATTACCTGCTCTCCATCATTACCAATAAATTCAAACAAAGGTCTAAGAACAATGCCCTCTCTTTGTTTTCCTCCACCCATCCCATTTCTTATTGCCTGAATAGAATTAGCATCTCTTTGAGCATCAATTGCCTCTAAAGTAGAAGGAATTTTTTTATAATGTACAAATTCTAAACCAAGTTTTGTTGTCACATCATGAGCATTAGGAACATTAAGAACATTATCATGAATCCTAACTTCAAAAACAATAAACTTAATATCTGGGCCATAAGTCTCACTCATTCTTTGAGTCTTACCACCGTATCCTTCTCCGTAGACTTCAACATTCTCGTGACCGAGATATATAAAAGCTTTTTCCAATGCTTCTTGATCAAAGACTTCCATAAAAGCATTGCGAGAAATCCCACCAGACGAAAAAGTAAGTTTGCCATCTCTCCACTTTATATTAATTGACGTACCATGAATCTTTTCTAAAGCATATAGCTCTTTAAAAAGAAGAACAGTTTGTAGCTTATACAGATTACTTATATGTCTGTATCCGATGGGACACCTCCATTTTTATAAAAATTTAAATATTTTAATAGTTCTTTAATTAATTTTGGAGATTCTTGTATAAATCCAAGAGCAGGATTACATCTACTACAAAGTAATCCTCTTATCTTTTTTGTTTTATGATCATGATCTACTGCAAGAGATTTTTTCTTATCCTTACATCCACAAATTGCACAAACATTATTTTGCTTTTTAAGCATAATATTATATTCTTCTAATGTAATTCCATATTTTTTTATTAAATTATAATTTCTAACTTTTTCTTTTGATCGAGAATAATATTTTTTTCGTTGTTGTGGAGTAATTTTTTTTGTTAAATGTTTACTACACTCTTTACAATGTGAAGAGTATCCACCGTTAGAATTTTTACTTGTACAAAATTTTTCTAATGATTTTACTAATTTACATGTCGGACATCTTTTTAAATTATGTTCTTTTAATTCTCTGGCTGTAATTGTAGATATACGAGAAAGCAAGCCGCTCTCTTCTTTTTTCTTATACTTATTTAATTTTAATTTATAACTACAATTTTTACACCAACTCATTCGTATATTTTTTTTCTTATTTTGGAAATGAAATCCTTCTTCTATATTTTTTTCTTCTTTACATTTGGGACAAGTTTTTGTACTCATAATATATATTTCTCCTCATATGGTATATATTATAAGCATATTTATTAATAGAAAGATTTGCAATGTGTCTATATCCCATCTTTATGTACCACCTTAAATACTTTGTTTAGCTCAAATAATTTTCGCAATCTAGGCTTTCTTTCTAAACCATAAAAATAACCTGGCTGATATGATGAAAACATAACGAAAATATTTCCCTTTTCAATTAACTTTAAGTGCTCAGGGAGATCACCTTCTGTTTCATAATCTAAATATTTTCGCAAAGCATGTTCAATTGTAGATCCAGAACAAAAAACATCATCTACAATCAATATTGGTAACTTGCCTCTAGCAGACCCCTTAACTCCATTAGCATAACCATGACGGGCATAATGTCTTTTTGGAATCGCCATAATATCTATAGGACGATTGCGAGATGTTAAAATTGTTGCAACCCCTTCTGCCATAATTACACCACTAGCAACAGGACCAGCAATTGTTTTTATATTTTTTCTAACTAGCCAATTTGCTATAGTTTTATATAATTTAATACGCCTAAAAGGTTTCTGTCTATAAATACCACCTATTCCACGATGATCCTTATCGCAAAACGAAATAACTTTCATCTTATTACCTAAAAGAAAAGGGGTTAATAATAAATTTTGGTTTATTCCAGCGAAAACGAGGTGCAGATTTAAGTACACCCTTCTGACGAAGATACCACTCAATCATTTCTTCAGCATGTTATCTAGTAATATATTCTTCTTTAGTACGAGCTTCCATTCCAATTACACTGAGCACTTCTTGAATCTTATCTAAAGTAATTTCATAGCAACCAACTTTAATTCCTCCAGCCCATTGATCAACTTCATATTCTCCAACTTTTACTTTCAGATCGGGAAGATTCTCAATTCTAGAAACTGGAATAATCATTTTATCCTTAACTCCAATTCTCATAAATAGTGCAACCTTGTTGGACATATTCAATGCTAAATAAGAGTGAGTCCCAATATGTTTAGCACCATCAGCTTCTCTAATAACAGAATCATCTAAAATAGAATCAGGATGCGTCTTACTTATCCAAATAAGAAGTCTTCTGAATTCTTCTTTATTAGCGCAATAAAAAGCCATATTCGAAAGCGCATGTTTGGGCATCTCTTTCTCCCTTGTAAAATCTTTAACATTATTAAGATCTATAATAATAAAATTCTTCGTATAATGAGTTAAACAATCTACAGTAATAATTTTAAAGTTATCTATGATAATAAAATTGCCGATATGATTTGTCTCTCTTAATATTGAACGAGGATGAACCCTATACCCAAGAGTTTTAAAAAAAGCAATAGCGGCATTTGCTTGAAGTATACTATTAATTTTAAAAGCAAAGTGTGGAAAACTAGTACAATCTAACATGTCATCATCAAATCGGCCACCAGATCTCATAATTTCATATTTTCCACCTAAGGAGATATCATTTCTTAAAGTAATAGCTCTTATTCCGCTAAAATATTTTTGATTATCAAACTGATTTTGATTTCGAAGACAGTATCCAAGTTTTTTAAAAAGACTTATTGTTGCTTTTTTCTGAATATCATTATGACATTGTATGGCAAGAGCTTTCATTTTATTCTCCAAACATTTTTTTATATGCTTCTTCATCTATGTTATTATCAATCTGAGTTACATAACATTTTGGATTCTCCAAAACATATAAATATCTTTGTAATTCTTTTCGGATACTAGAAATACTTCTAAAATCATACATAGCTTCATAAAGAAATATATCTTTCTTTTCTTTTGCCATTTTCAAAATAAGTTTGAGTGATTTTATTCTCATTTCAATTGGATATATTTTAGATAAAGAACTCAGAATCATTACTAATATATAATCTATCATGCTATCCTTGTAAATAAAAAGAGGAAATTGCCAAACCTAGTTTTGGTTTTAAAATTAGAAGGAAGATGTGACATGGCCTCTTAAAAAGGAAATTATAATATCTAAGTTTTTAATCTCAAAATTAGAAGGAAGATATTATATAGCCTTTAATTTCGAGGAAATTATTAGAACTAATGTCAATATAGAAGGAAGTTCTAACATGGCCTCTATTCACCGATAAGGGAAATTGTTAAATCTAGATAGTTAAAAAATAGAAGGAAGATTTAATATGGCCCTTAATTATGAGGGAAGAAGAATAACTAAATATATATTCAAAAAAAAGAAGGAAGTTATTCTATAGCCTCATTAATTTCGTTACTTAATTGATACAATCAAAAATGTTCCATCACCTCTAGGATCATTTTCATTTTCTAAACGACAAGTATATCCTTCAGCTACCAACTCGGCTCTAACATTTCCAAATGGATCATCCTGATTACTGAAAGAAATTGTGAATTCAAATTTTTATTTTGTACCATTTTCTGAATTCTTTTAATAATGGCTTTACGAAACTTATCAGTGTCAGAAACAAGATCTTTTACAATTCTATCTTTAATGATTTTGGCGTTTGGAATATTTACATTTTCACCATCATTAATATTCATTATTATGCTCTTCGTTCAGCAATTTGTGAAGTAGACAAATGAAATCTTTTCCTGATCGGCTTCAAAGGAAAGTTAGGAAAGTTGCCAGATTTACCCTTGCTACGACTCAACTTCTTTTTACCACGAGCACTGAGTTGTTTTGGAGCAGGTTGTGCTCCTTTCTCAGCACCAGGAGTAAAAGAATTATATCGACTCTTCTTCATACGCCGACCACTCTGACCAGCCTTCGGGCCAGTTCTAAGATAATTGGCCTTTTTTCTAGCTGCCTTTGCCTCTCTACGTCGCTTCTTATTTTCGTTTTTTGCTTTCTTGCTCATTTTAAGTCCTTTTGAATAGTTTTTTTAGAAGAAATAGGAATCCACCAATGACGATTGCGACCCCTCCAAGCTCTAATAGAAAATATTGAACATGTCCCAAGGGCGAAAGGAAACTGAAAAGTACAATTGCTATACCAGATAGTAATGTTCCAGTAGCGATCTTATACTCATAATATAAAAAGATACAAACTAGAAGTAAAATTCCTAGTGCTATCATTGCCATTCTCTTTTATTCCACCTCGATTTCTTCCTAGCAAGATCCCGCCCCCTTCTTTTTTTCTTTCCCCTTTGTGCCTCTTCATCATAATTATCATAATTTGTACTACAATTGTCACATAATTTTTTAATAGACTCAGAGTTACAAATAACACATTTCATTTTACTATCCTTTTATAAACAATCCATTCCGCCATTCTGACTTCCAGCCAAAACAACAGCCATAAATTCAAGCCTTCTGGCAACCAATAACTCAGCGTCATCTTCATCTTGAAGTAACTGAGATAAAGGTTCAAGATATTTATATAAAATATCACACTCTTCTTCATTTAAATATTCTTCATCATTATCTTTAATTTTAGAAAAAATATTATTTGGAAGACCAGCAAGCTTTAACTCTTGTAATATTTCAGAAAAAGTATCATACCCTATCTGAGCTTCAATTCCCGATTGATTAGTAAATAAGTACATTATATTACCTCATATTTTTATCTAATTCATCATTATTAATAGTATATTAAATTACCACTTCCAATAAAATAATAAATAAAACAAATAAAATAATTACACATAATGGGGAAAAAATAATAATTTGATTAACTATTGAAGCTAATCCATTATAAATCCCTCCCCAGCTTTCTATAAAATCTTTCATGGTCACAATCCCTCATTAAACTTGATACCTGTCCATCACCTAGCTCGATAATAATCCACTGTCCTTTGTCAGTTTTTGCAATATCCATTGTAAAAAATGAACTATCAATTTTTTTACCAATGTCAATAAACTTATCTAGCGATGGCTTTTGTACTCCAACATAATTGCCATCTTCCCAATATGGAAATATATCTATTACCTTATTATTAAGAAAATAAATTCTCCATTCATTGGAAATAGGAATATTACTTAATGGGTGTTTGCCAATTCTGCTTAGAGTAATAAATTCTCTGAATACATATCCTCTTTTAATAGATCTAAACTCTTTAAATCCATTTATTATCTCTTTAACTTTTTTTATATCAGACCCATCAGGAATAAAAGAAGCAGTCTCCCATAAGAATTTTTCTGATTTATAAAAGTCTCGAAAAAAAACTGATTTTCCATGAAATGGCTCAAGGGCTTTTTCTAAAGATTCATCATTGAAATCTTCTTCAAGAATAAATGTAGAAAAAGGAGTATAATCTTTAATAATATCATAAGCAGTATATAAACAATGTGCTCTATCATACTCAAACGGCGAATTAATAAGGATAATATTATATTTCAATAGCTCAATAAAGAAAGTTTCATATTGATCAGTACTCATCATCCATCCACGATAAATTGCTTTTTGTTCAGAATATTGTTTTTTAATATTTCTAAACGCCTTCTTAATATCACCATCTACAAAACTATCAAAATCGAAAAGTAAATGCTCTATTTTAAGACTTTCTGTAGCATAAAGCTCTTGCCTATATTCTTTTTCGATCACATTTTGTAATCCGTTAGTTGGAAATATAACTATCATAATACTATATTTCCACACTTATTACATTTCAAAGCCATAGCAACCCAATCACATTGTCCATTACACTTAGGACATGGATCTTTACATTTTTTATCTAAGCTCTCATGTATTAAAACAATGTCATCCTTATTTGTAATATAATAAGGATTAAAGGCATATCGACTATCCCTAAACTTATCATCCAGTAAAACATAAAAAGAATCTTTCATGTCTATAAAAGAAGTTGCTGGCTTAGGACTAATACCTGATTTAGTATGATCTGCGACAATTCCAGTCATACCAAAAATACTAACCCTTGTTCCATCAGACGGCTGTTCCATTTTATTTACCTTATGTCAAAATGTTTCTGATATTTTTTCCAATTTTTTTGAGCTATTTTCATACTTTTTTTAGAATCTGCTGTTTTTTCGATTGCCCAAAAGGGAATATCTCTATTGCGTATATGCCTAATTTCTATCGCTCTTTTGCCAAATTGTTTTGAGGTTACATCTATTATATATCTGCCCAACTGAACAAAAGCATGATAACTATTAAGACAAACAAGAGGATTATATCCTGCTGCTTTTAAACGCTTAAATAATTCCCAAGAAGCAATAGCACACATTCCTGCCAAATCTGAATTAATAAAAAGCCCACTGAATTTTCTTCTATGTCTTAACGCCCAACGATGAACACTTTTAGCAATCCTTCTCACTTCATCATTCATTTTATTTTTTTAAATACCATTTGTATCGGCCACTTGTTATTTCCAAGGGTGCTCCTAATAACTCCCAACCATCACATAAGGCATCAAATATAGTATCATATGGTGACACAATATGCTCTTCTATTTTTGTGTCTAGCGGTGTTGTATTATATGTAATCGCACTACTAACACTATCAATCATTGATGAACCATATGAAACAATAACTAATATTTTCCTAGACATCTGTCACTATCCTTTTTTGAAGTTTCTATCAATATTTTTATATTAAGTAAAAGGGAGGTTCGATTATGAGAAATGGCTTAACACATGCTGAAGCAGGAAGACTTGGCGCTGAAAAAACCAAAGAAACTATTAAATTAAAAAAACTAGAAAGGGTCAAAAAATATAATAATAATCCTACAAGATGTAAAGAATGTAATAATTCAATCCCTTATGAGAAAAGAGCTAACAAATTTTGCTCTAAATCTTGTGCGGCTACCTTTAACAATAAAGGAATTGATCGTCATAAAAAACATCGTAAAAAGTTTAAAATAGAAGGAAAGAAAAAAGTTTCAATAAAGAAAAATAAAATCCACAAATTATGTATTGCTTGTGGAAATGAACTTGCCTTTAATAATAAATTCTGTAATCTGAAATGTAGAAATAACTACCAACATTTTATAATTGGACAACAACTAACAAAAGATTCTCAACTTAAAGGAAAGCAAATTAGAACTTGGCTTCTTCAAGAAAAAGATTATAAGTGTGAAGTCTGTAATTTATCAGAATGGCAAAATAAACCAATACCAATAGAAGTAGATCATGTTGATGGTGATTATACAAATAATCTATTATCTAATCTTCGTTTTGTTTGTCTCAATTGTCATGGTCAGACCTCAACTTACAGAGCAAAAAACAAAGGTAATGGAAGACATTATCGCAGACAAAGATATAATGATGGTAAAAGTTTCTAACTATTTGAAATCATTGATGAGGCTGGTGATCGGATTTGAACCGATAACATCCTCCTTACAAAAGAGGCGCTCTGCCATTGGAGCTACACCAGCACAAGCGATAATTAAATCGCTATTGTATTTTTACCTTACTACCTTCATAAGAATTTTATTCTTACGAGTTCTCTTTGGCCTCTTAACAACCTCAACTTCAGGCTCTTCTGAAATAGTTTCATAACCATTATAATGAAGAGCACCAGTCGTTGTTGTCGTATTACGAAGTTTCATTTTTCCATTCACAATAAAATGTGCTTTCATCTTACCACCTTCCTTTAGTTTTTACAGTTATACATTTCATTCTGACTCTGCACTTTCTCTATTGATCCATTTACATTTTTTAATATTCATACCAACTAAATTAGCAGCTTCTCTACAAGAAGGAGCTTCGCTGACAGTAGCATAAGGAGTAAAATAAATTTTTCTATTATCTCCTTCAAGTTCGACATAAGATCCGTTAACAGAATTATTAATTGAGATTGGACCGACCCAGCAACCCTTATCATTAATAGCTACACCACAATTATCAGGCGCTTTTTCTACCTCCTTGGCTTCTTCCTTACAGGCTACCAAAAATATAATCAAAATTAGCAAAAATAGTATTTTTTTCATTAGTAATGCCTTTTCCCTCCTAATGCCCAATAAATATTATAACTAATACTTAAGCCTAGAATTGTTAAATGGCCATCAGATTTTGTTTTTGTAAGGGAGAAACTGAAATTGAAAAGTGTATGTCTTGGTTTTGTAATGCCAAAATATATCTCAATATGATTTGATCTAAAATCTCCGAGAGTTTTATGAATATGCAACCGTTTTTCCTTTTAGTTACTCTTCCTGTTCCACTTTCTTTCTAGCCTTCTTCTTATTATCTTCTTTTTTTAAATCCTTATGTCCACCACCATGGTGTTTGCTCATGTTAATAGCATCAAGCGCATTCTTGTCTCTTCTTTTTATATCCTCAATTTTCTTCTTTTTCTTCTTTTTGCGCTTAGCCATTTGTGTATCCCCCTTAAAAATATTGAGGAATCTTTGATTCCTTCATTTCTTTTAGCTCAATATCACCAAGTTTTCTTCTCATAATACGAGCCGTTGATAAAAAATTCTGCCACTCTGGTGGTAAAACTTTAATATTTGGCATCGAATCAAACATTCTATAAATTATAAATTTTAAATCTTGTACTTTATCCATCACTTACCTCTTTTCCTAGCGGAAACGACGAGAATCGAACTCGCTTCAATCGGTAGACAGCCGATCTGCATTCCAAATGCACACGCTTCCTAGACCAATGCTCCCAATTGTCAAATTTTAATAGGTTTTCTATCACCTATTACTAACCACTTTTTTAAATTATTATCCCAAGCAACCTTCGCAACTCGGCCCTTGGGATAAATATTATCTCCAACAAAATAACCCAAACTAATTATTTGATCAAAATTTTGTTCATAAGTGATTTTAGAATCAACTTTGTGTATAATAATACCATCTTTTGTTACAAAATTACCATAAGCATCAATTATCATGTTACAATTTTTTCAATAACCGTTTTGATTTTATTACTGACAAGGCAAAATACTGTGCCACTTAAGATCAAAACGATATCTTTTACCGTTCCTTTGTCTTTTTTTTCTATTTTTAAAACATCATTGCTGTCTAAATCAACTCTTTTTCCCTTAATTAATGTCATATCTTATTACACTATTCTATAATCCTAGTTTCTCATCTGCTATTTGTGCGATTGTAAATAAACAATTCGTAGTAAAACTACAAAAGCCTACAGGATATTCGCTAAGTCCACCATATTCATCTATTTTACCAACAAACTTACCCTCAAAATAAACTTCTACACAATCAATTAAGTCTTTAAGGAACCATACTCGCGCAGCATCAAAAAGATTTTCCGTAGAAAAATCAATCATATTTTTGTTATCAAAGTTCTTAAATAAAAAATCTTCTATTTCAAAATCTGAAAATGGACGACCATTTTTTGTATAATTAATTTTCACTACTCACTCCTCTATTCAATTATATTACCATATATTTTTTTAAGCCATTGCCAAAATTTAAAATATAAAGACTTCTTGCGTTTTCGCTCTGCTTTTGTTTTAGCTATTCGTTCTAAAAAATCGGGATCAAAATCGGACAATCTTTCTAGTTCTTGAGTTTCCAATTCCATATCAGCATATTCACCCATTAAAATTCTCCCTTATCTAATTCAGAACGTAACTTTTTTACTTTTGCTTCAGCCACTTCAAGTGCCCTTTTTCTTAACCTAATCTTCTTTTCTGCGTTATCAATTTCAACAATCTTTTTACGCCTATCAAATTCAGCCTGATCAATAATCTTTAAATCAAGCTTAAGCCGATCACTCAATGAAGGATTGAATACTAATTCTCCTGGAGAATCCCACTCACCATACTCAAACCCCACAACAAATGCGCCATCTTTAAAATGTAAAGCATAATAAAATCCTTTATTACAATCTGCATATTCTGTAGAACATATATGACGCCCAACAAGAGGTACAAATGCTTTCTTATCCATTTTTTTCCTTATGAATTTTCTTTTTCCTATTTTGTTTAGTTTGGTAGCCGTGACAGGATTTGAACCTGCGAAATGTCGGGTCGAAAACCCGATGTGATAGACCACTACACCACACGGCCATATTTATTATGTTTTGTTCTGTCTTCTATTAATATTTCAATATATAGTTGAAAGTAAAACATGGGTTCAATAATGAGGAGATAGCTTTATGAAAAACAAATATAATAAAAAAACATTAGCAGAGTTAGTAAAAAAATCTAGTAGCATGAAAGATCTTTTAAGAAGTCTTAATCTTTCAAGTTCAGGTGATGCTTATAAATATATGAAAAAACGACTAAATTTATTAGACATCAATTATTCTCATTGGAAAATAAATATAATAGGCTTTGGAGAAAGAATTCCAAATAAAAAACTATTTATATTAAATTCTAAAACAGATTCATCTGTAGTTAGAAATAGAATATTAAAAGAATCTATAATTACATACCAATGTTCTGTTTGTCAAATTAAAAATTGGAATAATAAAGATATTTCTTTTCAGCTTGATCATATTAATGGTGATAGTAGAGATCATCGATTAAAAAACTTACGATTTCTTTGTCCCAATTGTCATTCACAAACTAAAACTTGGGGAACTAAAAGATTTAAAATAAATAAACAATGTATTGATTGTGGAAAATCAATCAAAAATTGTTCAACACGATGTCTTCAATGTTCGCCCAAACATAGAAAAAAAACTCAACAGAATTCCAAAATTACTTGGCCCCCAATATCAGATTTAATGGAAATGATTAGAAATAGTAATTATTGTGCCGTTGGTCGTCACTTAGGAGTTTCTGATAATGCTATAAGAAAACATATCAAAAACCACCCAAGCGGCAACTAACTTTATTTCTTATCCTCCATATATCTCTGGATAACATTCGCTGCTGAAACTATCTTCTACAAATGCTATAATTATAAAAATCAATATTTAATCATTTTTATGCCATGATAAAAACAAAGTATGCTTTATATCTTTCTCCTTTAAAGGCTCCCTTTTAAAGATCTCATTAATTGGTAATTTTTTATGTGGAGCAACAACTTTTTGACACTCTCCACATACCCAAATAATATTACCAGGATACCTTTTAGTATTTAGCAACATTGTACTTTCACAATTTGGACAAAACATTTTTGCTAAATATTACTCCTTTTCAGAGTCCTCAATATTTACCTCGACTCCACCATGCTCGCTAACTCCTACATGATCATGAACAGCATGGCTCTTCCCGTCTGGACCCTTGATTAGAAAATGGTTCTCATTAAGATCAACTTCTCGCTTACAAAAAAAACATGCTTTAACTTTCTTCATTTTATTTCCTATTACTTTACTCGTACAACCAACCAAGTATCATCACCAGTCTTACGAACAGTGAATTTCTTTGTGGGATTATTTTTCATATAAACAGACACAGAACTCCGCACCTTCTTTACATCATCTTCATTCGTTACCTCAAATGAATTATCCGTATCAACACCCATCTTATTAAAAGGATACTTTGAATTACCCTTTCTGCCCTTTTTAATTGCTGGAATATTCTTCGTAGTTTTCAGAGCGAACATTTTTGCCTTCCTTTGTAAACAAGTTAAAATATGAGTCTTTTTGCCCACCCTAAGACTCTTAACAAACTACCCTTGGTTTGCTACCCAAAGATTGAAATACTCTCCCAAAGCCAATCTTCCGTAACTCAATGGGAGGATTCAAATATACTAATACGTCTCTTTTGGAACAACAACGCGAACATTAAATGTCCCATCAACACTCACGAAAGTATCACCCTCAAATCCCGAAACATTCATTTTTCCGCTGCCCTTCTTAATTCCATAAAGCTTGTTAACAGCCGGATCAACAACATTTGATGAATGATGTCTAACAGCATTTTTCGGATATGTTTTCATCAAGTCTCTTAACGACATCTCCTTTCCTTTTGGACCGACAACCCATTGTTCATCAAGTGGATGCTTCTTGCTCATTTTATTCTCCATTGTTGAAATTGAAAATTGAAATAAAGCTATCGAGGAAAATAATATTTCTAATGTATTCTTTTAAAAAATAAAATTTATATAGAAGGAAGAAATATTGTGGCCTCAATAACTCAAGCAAAGAGGAAAATAGAATCTCTAATTTTTTTGTAATTTTCATTATATAGAAGGAAGAAATTCTGTGGCCTCATAGAACTAAGGAAATTGACATTGCTATTTTTTTGATTCTCATATGGAACAACTTTAGAAGGAAGCAATATCATGGCCTTAAAAACAAAATAAGGGAAGTAATGTTTCTAATTCTTTGTTTGGTATAAGTAAATTAGAAGGAAGAAACATTGTAGCCTTATCCTTAAAATGAGGAAAGTAACATGCCTTTTTTGTGCATAAATTAGAAGGAAGACATATTATGGCCTCAAATTATCTATTTCACGAGCAAAGCGTTAACATCAAACTGTTCAAATGTATTCTCCTCATTTTGTGGTCTAAAAACAAATGCTTCACCCTCCTTAATAGATACTTCGTTATCATCATAAAGTACCGGCATACCATCATTAGACTGAGGAACTCCCTTAAACAAATCATGAACAGAGGGAAGGGAATCCAAATATTCAACAAATGCGGGCATCTTTTCTGATAAAATTTCCTGATTGCCGGCAGCACTATGTACACATCCATAAAGATTAGCGTCAATATATACTAATTTGCGCGCCAATACATCAATAAACGCAATATACTTAGTCATATTAGACCCACTAAGCGGAAAGGCGAACACGTTGCGAGAAGGCTCAAACAACTTATTCTTTTGCGGCTTTTCTCCCCACTGAAGAGCAGCATAAACCGCGTCAACGCCATCAAAAGGAATTCTAGAATAAGCTAAAATATTCCATACCGCATACCGAACATTAGCTTTTGCCAGCTTATTCAAATATAAATCAATCATTTGACAAGCATTGCCCTCTATGTCTTTCGAGCTGGTAGGGTCGCCAGAGAAAACAGCAGCCCCATTGGCATATTTAACATCAGTCCAACAAAGTACACCCATGGGCTTCCACTCGCCATTGAAGAAATTCCACCCATTATCGTACCAAATGTTACTTTCGCCACCACCAGTTTTCCAATATGAAGCAGAGCGTATAAAATTAATATTCTCAGGAATATCAAAAACTGTACCTCTGCCATAGGGAGTCAACTCGGAATCATTGCCCTGTAATTTAATCTTAGAGGTGCCCATAGACAAATTTACACTTGGTACAGAGTTGCTGACCCGATTGCCAACTTCTCTCGCAATTGCACTAGAAAGAGAAATTACAAGCCCCTCATTCAAACGATGACTTGACTCAACAATCTGAAGCTTTGTCCAATTACCATTAGGGGCAAAAGTTCTATACTCTCGATCATTGACAGTCAATAGATATCTTTCAATCTTAAGAAGCTGATGTATTGACAAGCGAGGCATTATCTCACAGAAAGCAACAACAGCCTGTGCGCCATACTTTTCTAAGGCGACACGAAGGCGACGGAGAAATTCGCCAGGGCGAGTCTTCAAAAGCGCAAGACCTTCTGGGCTGCCAATATGTAACAGGCGCTCAATCTCAGAATTAAAGGTTTTGATCTTTGTTCCACGATAAATTTTATCATAGGCAACTATCACATTTCCAAAAGCATTTTTATAGTCGCCGGGATGAAGTTGAAAAAACAGGCGCTTAAACTGGCCTCGCTTTCTCGCGACATCTTCCTCCAGGTTCTTACAATTGTTCAACAATCCAAGAAGAAATCGTCTCTCTGGACGAGAAAACTTACGGAATTTACTATTGGTCCGAAGAGAAATGTCTCCATCAGAGAGACCAATGGCCAAGCGCAATACATCAGTTGCAGTATTGATGGTCACATTATAGTTATTTTTCATCAAAAAAGCAGTAAGTTGTACCATATTTTCCTTAAAGGGAATAGCAGATACATCAACTCGCTCAAGTCTCGCTAAAACATCAACAATGGTTTTCCACTGCCTATCTGTCCAGCGCACGGAAGAATGGAGAAGAGAATTGGCGATATTAGAAAAACTATTATTATCAGCAAGATGAAGAACCTTAGTAGGCAACTGCTCAATAACAGTTTCGCGATCCTTAGCATCTTCGGTAAAAAGCTCATTTGGGAAGCCCCAATACATTAGAATCTGAGCGAGCCAATACTCACCCTCGGACTTATCAAGAACCTCAGCCGGGAAATTCTTATAAACAACAAAGTCTCCCATCTTCTTATCATCGCCGGTAATAGCCTTAAGAGCTGCTTCTAACGATGTCCACCACTCATTCAACAATGTCGAACCCATCTTAGTCAACTTAGTATAAACAGATTCAGACAGAGAAAATCCATAATAAGTAATATTGCCCAAAATCGTAGCAAGCTGTGCCTTAGTCGGAGTAAGTTGAAGATTGTTGTTAGGAATATAGATCAGGCCGTTCTCAATTAAAATCTGCTGATATTTGGAATTCATTTTTCTCTCCCTTGTTAAATCGTCATTAGTGAGTCCAGTAGGAATCGAACCTACGGCCAATAGATTAAAAGTCTACTGCTCTACCATCTGAGCTATGGACCCTGTTAATTCTATTTATTAACTATTTTTGCTAACTGTACATCAGAACGATAATAAGCTTTGCCTATATCACTATTCCATCCACTTTTTCCAAGAATATTATTCCTAAATTCAATAGCATCAGGTAGCTCATTAAAATAATCATTGCTCAAACATGCTGCTTCCGCAACAAAAACTCCATCTGGAAGAGTCATATAATACGAAATTCGAACATAGCCAACAGTTGTTGCTATCATTTCTTTATCCTTTTCTAAGTCAGCCCCACCACACCGCTAACTTAAACTTAGTTGGACTCCGACCTTGATATCTAAGGGGAATAAGATATCTTCTCCCATTATCCAACTTCCCTTTGCCACAGAATGTGGACTTTGGGGACGCCTATAATCCGGCGGCCTCCACCACCTTGTTTATATTAAACAAGGAAAATTCCCTTAACTCTCTTGCCCAGATAGGTCCAGAAGCCATCAGGGCAAGAAAGGTATTCCATAAATTCTTTTTATTACATCATAAGCAACCAAAGTTACTTCGCCCTCAAGATAAAGTTCTTTGAGTCGTTTATGAAAATCAGTTTTACTTTTTGCTTTATCGTAAGCATCCATTAAAAATCTTACTTCATCGGAAATATCTGCCACTATCTTCTCCTTATATCATATTAACCTGTTCAATAATCCCAACACCCAAACTATTTTCTTCTGAAATTTCATTTGGATTAATTGGGCTATCCAACTAATTTTTCTCATAATGCCTCTCTCTTTCGAACATTAATAAAATAGGATTTAATATCCTGCCATCTTATAGACCCTACTGGATTCGAACCAGTGACCATCCGGTTATGCGTACTACTACAATTTTCATTGCCCCTTTCGAGTTTGTAGTCTGGACTTTCTCTTCCCTTTACGGGTCTGCCGTCAAGTCTCTACACCTTCCCATTTCTAGGCTTGGCTCGGGATTGACATAGAAATATAAATTCCCTTAGTGTTCCCCGAATTTGACAGATTATACTAATATACTTGTATTAGATTATGATGTCTATCATAATATATTAGCAGCCCAAGGAGAAAAATCATATGTTGAAATGTATTACTTGCGATAAAACACTTACTGGATTACAAAGAAAATTTTGTTCCAATAAATGTAAGTGTAAAACCTCAAATGTTAAATTTCAGAACTATCAAGCGCAACGAAAACGAGGCATGAAACGAAAAGCAAAACTTATTAAAGATCTCGGAGGGAAATGTAAAGTTTGTGGTTACAAAAAAAACATTTCTGCTTTGTGTTTTCATCACAAAATTGCTTCTGAGAAAAAAATTAAACTTGATCTTAGAAGTTTATCCAATCACAGTCTCACAACAATCCAAATAGAAGTTGAAAAATGTGAGTTGCTTTGCGCTAATTGTCACGCTGAGTTACACCATCCAGAATTGATTAACACGTAGATTTTTCTCTACTAAGCCGGAAGCTCTAACCAACTGAGCTAAGGGTCCATTTATTTCACGATCTACTATTAAGTTTTCAAGGTGCTATCGGCTTGGATGGATTTGAACCAACGTTATACCAAAGGCTTCCACTTTATCAGAGTGGCACTCTACCAGACTGAGTTACAAGCCGCTAAACTTCCAATAGCTCTATGAAATAAAATTATCGACATTTATTAATCATCATTTCCCTCCCAGTCATTTTCTATTGGTGAATAATAAATTTCATCAGTTTTCCTACAAGAAGATTCTTTAATTCCAAGCATAAAGCTAATTCTATTTCGATAATAACTAAGAGAATCTATGATGGAATGAAAAAGCCACATTGTGAAACCCCTTTTGATACTCCCGGCAGGAATCGAACCCACATCTATCGGGTAGAAACCGATGGCCCTGTCCATTAGACGACGGGAGCATTTGCTTTCTTAATAAGAAAGCATTTTTTTTAATAATTGGGATCGTTCTCTGTATTACAAATACAGCAACAACCATTTTCATGTTCGGTTTTTTCTCCACAATGACAACAATAAAAATAATAATAACCTTCATCGTTGGCACCACGATCTCTCTCTTCTATAGGAAGATGATCGCTAACATAATCTCTATATGAACCATATCTAGACATTGAATATTCCTTTAAATTTGTAGCCCAAAGACATAAGTTAAGTCTAAAGACAAAATAATACTGATAAAATCTGAAAAACTTAAGCCCATGGGGCTGTAGATGGAGGGGGAATTATACCATCCGGCGCTTTCCCAATCTCCCTTAACTCATTTTCCTTAAAGATAATAGATCCGTGTTGAAAAATAATACCATTAGGCCCTTGAATTTTCTCTGCCGTAATCCGAGCACCAGTTTTCGGAACCTCTAAACGAAAATATCCCAGAGATTTCATTTCCTTTACCTTGTTTTATATTATAATACCTAAAGGCTCCCGAAGAAACCTAAAGGTAAAATGTTACTGACGAAGACTAGGACAGTTATGAAGCTTAAGATCCTTAAAGTAAGCGCCGGATCTTTCCAAGAATTTCATAAATTCAGGAATGATACTCTCTGGAACCTTTGGAGATCCCTGATATCCAAGTGCCCTTGTAAGAGCAGAAGCAATCCCAAGAGACTTATCAAATACATCCCCTGCACTAGTATTAGTAAGAGAAAAACCAATACCATACTTATTTTTCTTCATCTTGACTCCAACCAACACGCCGACTCTTCTTGAATTACCAGGAATAACAAGCGTATCTCCATCTTCCAAGGTAAATTTCTGGTCTCTAATACCTCGGTAGATATATTCGACAATAACCTTAGAACGCTTACCTTCCTCCAAAATTAAACTCGCCTCTGACATTTTCTCTCTCCTGTGTAATTTACTTTACCAATAATAAAGTCTGATGGTTAATTGATTCTCATTTGCCCATCTTTTAATGAGCATTTTCTCAGAATTAGTGGGTGTACGATTATACTTCCCACGGGCTTGAATAATTTCTAGCCGTTCATTCACCTGTATTGTTAATTTTCTAGCACCATTCTCGCTCATGCTCCAAATATAAGAGTGTCCATTGATCATGCTACGACTATAACTAGCTACACAATGTCCCAAAGACTTACCCTCTTTGGCCAAATCTTTACCACTCAAAATAGGAGTAATTGTAAAAACAGAAGCCACTCTGCGTCCTTCTCCGCGTCCAACAAACTTTTCATAAGAAAAAGAATTGACGCCAGGAAGGGGTGGATATTCTTGAGGACCAACAATCTTACTTTTTTGTAATTCTTTATGCCATTCTTCCATGGCACTCATCACAGAATGTGCTGTCCGACCTTTTAAGCTATAGCTAAGATTAATTCGATATTGATAATCGAAAAAATCAAGCATCGGGCCAACCATTCCATGTTCAATCATTCCTATTTTTGACAACCAGCTAATAACCTCAAAATACCTTTTTTCCCTAATTGTTTCATATACTCTCGGCCTGGCAAGAATAAATGCTCTAAAAACTGTCGGATCACCACCTTGAGCCTTGAACTGAGCTTCTCTAATTGCTCTTACGAAAGTGGGCTGAGTCGAAGAAAGAAACAAGTGAATCATTTTCTTTGTTAATGGAGCATCTATTGCCGTTCCTAACAAATCTTTTGGCTTCCCACCATTTGTAAGATGCTTTAAAGTAAATAGTGCCAAGGTTCTATCGGGATAAATATCCGAAATGAAAGCATTATACAGAAAATTGGGAACTGGATAAGTTACATGAATATGTTTTATCAAAGATTCTAAAATTCCACGAACACTATTTGTCCTAGGATTCCAGCCTTTTAAGTCACCAATTTTTAAAGAATTCCCAGTAATCCTTTGAAAAGCTTGGCTTTTAGAAATACGTCGCAACTTGGCAGTCTGAGTCCTATTCTCAGCATAGCTAAAATATTCTTTAGAAGAGCCATGGCTATATCTGCTCAAAGCAATACTTACTTTTCTTTCGGAATCACGAATAGCTTTTTCCTGCACCTTCTTAGCATTTCTTTTTTGTCTCTGATTATAACCCTTTTCCTTCATATGTTCTGACATATAAATACCTCATTAGATTTATAGTATAATTTTTACTAGCTAAAATGCAATAATAGCCACATAAAAGCAATTAAAGATTTTGATATGGATGTTTCAATATCTACGATTAATGCTCTTTCAAATCTCATCGCATTATGTAAAAATTGTCATTGGGAGCAACATAATAATCTTATAGATTTAAAAAAACTTTTTCGGAACGCCCAGAGGGAGTCGAACCCCCATGTGTCCAGTTAACCTTTCAAGTGGGTAGAAACCACAGGGTATATGGGCGCTTTAACTTGAGTAGGTCTTCAGTTGTGCTTTATCCCTTATAGAATATCTATTGATTCGATTCCCGAAATATACGCAATGCTAGCACAACGTGCAAAGTATACCGCTAGAAATTAAACAATGTATTCTTAATCAGCCCCAAGTATCTGATCTGCCAGCCGCCAAAGGTTGCTGGTCTATTCACATCTCTTTATGTGAAAAATCATTAGAATCTCCACAGCCAAGGCTTCTTATGACAACAGATAAAGTCTTCAGGGAAACTCTCGATAGTCTCTTTGTTCTTCTCTTCTGCTTCCCGAATCCTTGAAGCTCCTTCTTTGTCGCCAACTCTTTCGGCAGTTTTTCTTGCTTCCTCCTGATAATCACCAGCATATTTAAGCATTCTTTTAATTTCTCTAAGATCTTTTTGGGCCATTGTAATCTCCTAAAATTTCTATTACTTACTTCACAATATTCATAAGAAAATCAGAAGCAATGTCATAACCCAACAAAGTAGGCTTTACCCATTTCTGATTTCCATAATGTTCTCTGTCCAAATATTTAAGCCAGCCATTGTGAAGGGCGTGGCGAAAAAGAATGTTACGAGTTGACGAATCAACAAATCTCTGAAATGGCCCCATATCTTCTCTCATCTTATTATTCCTTTGTAACTATGCTCCGTAACTGAAACGCTCTCCAACGGCATTTCTACCAGAAGGCGTAATCGCTCCTGCCTTATTAAGCAACTTTCTACCAATCAAACTAGCTTTGGCTTTTTCCCAACGCTTCTCAGTAATTCCCATCTCACGATGTGCCTCATGATAACGAAAATTCTTAATACCACCATAGCTCGACTGATAAGAGCGAGTAAAAAAGAGAACAGCATCTTCATCAACACTCAACTCTTCTGAAGGAGGCAATAAAGGAGAAATATCCTCAGGATTCCCATAAACAGTAATTCCCAAATCTTTTCCCTGAAACATTGTATGTTTTACAATAACAAAGCCTATAGGCAGTTCTTTTAGTTTACTAGGCTGATCTGCCTCATAAAAAGGGTGATTTCTATTAACTTGAGCAATTGTTCCAGTAGATAGCTCATAAAATACAAAGTCATCCTTGCTTCCACCACTCCAATAAGAGTCCAAACGATCAGGAATCTTAGTGCTAATCTTAAACATTCTTCCACGATAAGAAGGATGACAGACTTTAACCATTGCCTTAAAAAATATATCTGGCTTGGCGATGTGATGAGTTGTCATTCGTCTTCTCCCACAGTGTAATTTACCGTAAAATCAACCTCGGAAACTCCACGCTCTTCTTTTTCCCCTTCCTCAGCCTCTTCAAACGACTGCTTTGACCTATCCATTATCAGATAAAGATATAAATAAGGCTGCTCTTGTGTCTGCTTAGATGACATAACTCTCTCCTATGACTTCAACTTTTTGGGAATCTCCCGCCATTCACTGTTTACCAGCAAATAACCGTCCATGAAAAAGGGAAAATAAACAGGCATCCATGGGGCTATAATGTTTCCGGGAAAATCATTATGCTTGTCAAAAATCTTCTTCATCTCTTCTCGCAGCACTACCTGATCTGTATCTAAACGATTTCCATCATCATCCTGATATTCATAAACTCGCTCCCCACCATCCCAAATTTTAGATGGCACCATAATAAATTCTCCCATCTCATCCGTTGCCGCTTCATATTTCCAGCCCTTGGAAGAATCAATGCCCATTGAAGTAAGAAGATCAGCAATATCAGAATTTTCACGCCGCTCTCTGACACCCTCAACCTCAATTTTATATTCTCTAGATGTATCTAATAGATAACCATTGATGTATTCAGTTACCAATTCTGCCGATGCTTGATTATATATTAGAAAAACATAATAGCCAGTATGAGAAATCTGAAGGCCAACTTTATGACAAACATCACATGTGTAATATTTTTCCTGTAAAAGAATACTAAAGGAAGCACTGCCATGTTTCCAACTATGCGCCCCACAAGAACATTTTGGAATTTCTCTCATGACAAATCTTTCACTTTTTCTTGCCAATCTTTGTAATCTTTTAATTGAGGATCGTCGTCTGCACCCCATCGACAATTCGTGGCTTGTTCTTTCCACAATCCTTCATTTTCAAGTGCCCACTTAATAGCTTTTTTCTCAGTATCAGCACCACTTTCATTAAGATGAATCACAAGCTCATGATCATCATAACATTCGTCAACAGAAGTAAGTGATCCTAGGCCAACTAACTTATGAGAACGAATAGCCTTTACTCGAATATCTTCTTTTACTGCTTTTTTACAAGCATCACAAACATTCCAATCACACTTCTCAACGCTACAAATTTGACAAATCTTCTTACTCGCATGTATCATCTTTATTTCTCCTGATAAAATAATGGAAAAGCGCCGCCGAACCGCCGCAAGAGGTTGCCCGCTCAGGTGATCAAACCTTTACAAACAACTTAGATCTTCATATGATCGTTGTAACGAACGGTTCAGCTATTAAGACTATATCAATTGAGCTACCCTTGCAGATGTCTCAAAATGCTTTTGTTTACAGCATGATAACATTCAAATCGCACAGTAACATTCCGAATGTTATCGCATGTTGTCTATGGTGAGTCGGGCGGGAATCGAACCCACGACCAATAGATTAAAAGTCTACTGCTCTACCTGGCTGAGCTACCGACCCAATCCAAAAACCTTATTATGAGCTAATAAAAAGCACTGTGATAACACTGCCCATTTCATGCCATCTTAATAAACTATTAAGGTTCTTGGAAATCTTGCTACCCAAACTGTTCTTCGATTGCTTCCTTATCTCTGATTCTCCTCGCTCGTCGGGTTAACTTACGACGGTATCTTTTCTGTCGTCTGCCCAATACCTCGTCTATGCCATTGCGCCCATCCCGAAGCACTTCCAATTTTGATACGGCAACCAAGCCATTCTTAAGCCTGTTTTCGAATTCGTTTACCCAATCGACCCAAGATTTATACTTCCTATATGTTCTTGACATACATGCTCCTTTTTAAGGATTAAAACTTCTATTAGCACATATAAGTCCACAACCAAAGCCAATACAAAGAGTAGTAAAAACAAAAAATTCAAGCCAAAACATTTTTGCCTCCTAGAGATCAAGAGTGGGATCAAGAATAGTTTTTATTTCTAACTCACCATTTTGTTTGTAACACTCACAATCAATAAAATATTTATCCATCTCGTAATCTACAATCGCACATGTTTCTTGGTCACGAAGAAAAGATGTTTTACAACTGGTAATCCTCGTCTGCTCTTCATAGTACCAAAATCCCCAAGTTATACCAAGCATAATAATTAATGTTGCGATCATGGCCATAAATTTAGAACACATCTTTTATCTCCTTTTACTTACCACAAGATGTACAAATGTCATATATCCCACCGCCGGCTTTTCTTGTAGGACTGTCACACCAAAAACACGTTTTACGATTATCATTGTTCTTAGGAGCAGCGGGAGGAACAACTCCTAGAAGAACGTGTTCCGTGACAAATTTAAGATAAGGTGTCGCTTGGACATTGTTATTTTCAAGATATTGCTGACCAAACCAATTATATCCGTTATAGGAAATCTCTTGAAAATCCCTATTAGTGGGATGATACCCGGACATAATTATTAAAAAAACCCCTCCATGTTTGTCTAAAGCATCCATCCAAGCATGGGGAATCCTTTCATTTGGATACATAGTTGTAGCTCGTGGTTTAATTTCCTTGCTTTCAAAATACTTCATAACATTATATAACTGTTTTTCGGAAGAACAAAGAATCACTAGATTAATTTTCATCTCATTTCCTATTCGAAATTTAAAAGAAAGACTTTCCTCTCTAATAGTACCGAGCACGGGATTCGAACCCGCATGAGTATATAAAACTCGGGAGATTTTAAGTCTCCGGTGTAAACCAATTCCACCAACTCGGCGTTTTTCTATTAATATTTTTATGTTATAGTAAAAACAGATAACTTATTAGGGCCACCCGGATTCGAACCGGGACGATTATATAATCGTCAGATTTTAAGTCTGATGCGGCTACCAGTTACGCCATGGCCCCAAGTATTCATTACTATAGATATTTGTGCTCAACTGTCAAGCAAAAAGCTCCTATAAGTCTGAGATATCTCCATGCCTACCCCTTGAAATACTTCTTTACGTAACAGTCAAAACAATAAACTACGTCACCAAACATAAGAGACTAAGGCCACTAGTACATTCCACTAAACCCATCACCCTTTTCATGATCAGGATTACCGTCAATATCTAAATCATCTAACATATCTTTACTAAATAGCCATGTACCCTTCGTAGGATCTACAACACCTATAACCTTACTCCCCATCCTATACTCAATAGTACCGCTAAGTATCTTAGGCTCTACATGATTTCTTTTACTGTAATGATCTACCGCATTCCTAAAAACATCGGCAGTAGTCGCTTTCAACTCACCAGGGATACCCTCAGATAGAACACTATCAGGGGACTCACCGCTAACAACACTATCTATCAACTGTTTTGCTGTACTCATTTTATATATCCGTTGTTATGTAACGCGCCTATTGTTGATGTATGCTTTACCAGCTTCAACTTACCGTTAATAAGCCTATGACATTTACTTGGTTCTAGTATCCACCATTTAATTCTGCCTAAAAGCTCCCGAAGGAGCCATTAGGCTTGCTTATTAAGCAACATTTAGTAGATTTTTTACTTTTTCCTCATAATCGTGATGAAATACTTGATATTCTACACGATTATCTAGCGTTGGCTGCTCTAAAGAGAGATATACTTCGCCCTCTTTACTGAAATCTAAGAAGAAAAGGTTTCCCAATTCGTCCATTCCAGTGTAAACATTAGCAACAGATTCAACCTTTCCCTTACTATTCTTCGCCCACTCAATGCCGTTATCTTCTAAAAGATTGAATATCAAAGCAAGAAGACTGTTAACTTGGAATTTATTCATCATTCTCCTCGTCATAATCATGAAATCCTACAAACACAATTATTACTTTTTTATTATTTAAATAATCAAACATGTTATGTCTCCTAATACTTAAAGGCCACCCGAAGGCGACCTTTAAGAAAGACAGAAAACTATTATGAAACTGGTATATCTTCGACTGGCACCTTTTTGTTCTTCTTCTCGGCTTCCTCTTCCAAAGTCGCCCTGCTCTTATCACCCTTGGCAATACGAGCTTCCAACTTAGCTCTCTCCTTCTTTGCCCCAACTCCTTTGCCCAGTCGGCTGTTCAATCTCTTCAACTGAAGAGAAGGCTTTCTCACCTCTGCCATTTCTACCCTGTCTTGAGCAGCATCAAGCTGGCCTCGCTTCTTATCTCTCCTAGCATTCTGCCGAGCAACATGCGCCTCGTTTGTCTCATGCCGCCTAGAGAAACCTTTCTTGTCCTGAGCCATTCTCTCCTCCTATCGGGATCACCGAGCTGTTATTAATACCACCAAAAGGCTCCCGTTAGGGAGCCTTCGGTGATACCACTATTTTATAGATCTTATGAACCCCTTAGCCTGGTACTTAAACGGCTTCCACAATCCACCGCAATATAACAAACCGTCCATCGATAAGTCATAAGATCCACCCATGTCGAGTTTCGAAAACTTTAGTTTTACTGTTCCATAATTATTAGGAACAACTGTGCTATCTCCAATCTTCCAGTTTGTACAAATTCCCAGCCTTACCTGTACCTTGTGATACTTAGTGGTAGAAGATGTCGAACTATAGAATGAATCATTGAATGTGGCAGTTACATCACGAATCGCCACCACAAGAGAAAAATTGGTAGTCATAATTCGATGATAGAATAACTTTGTGCTTTTATTCTGATACTCAGCATCAATGAAAAAGTTTACATTCGGAATTGGACATCTGGGATAGCGATATGTATATTTATACCCAATGTATTTTGAAATTTCCCCAGAGTACATGTTGGTTGGTGGCAAGCAAGTTGGAGTTCCCTTACAAATGCTACAGCCAAATTTAATATTGCCATAATTTTTCTTAGAGCAATCTTCAATTACATCAAGTAACCCAGTAAAAGTGTTACACTTGACGATTTTGTCATAAACACAACCACTTTGATATGACAAGCACTTAGAAACTGTATCAGGGTGCGGGAATATGTCTGATAATGGTTTCACCGTAGCATCTGGTGAAGAATCATCTGTCATAACATCAGCATCCAAAACAACTCCAGCATCAGGAGCAGTGCCAATATCAACTCCAGTATCTTTTGGCATCACGTCATCAGTCTGACACCCTACACAAGCTCCCCAGCTCTCTCCTAAGACGTTGCAAACTTGGACACCACTCTTTTTACCTCTAGAACAATAGCAGCTCTGTGTAGCTCCTGAGACACAAGGCGTAGGCGGCCAGGCCACGGCCGGATCGAAGTCCACGTTATCCACCGTGCATCCTGCCAGCGCCACCAGCACTAAGGCGAAGCCACATACAGTCTTGCTTGCCAAGTGCATTGTCTCATCACCGCACCCAAAAAGTAAAAGAATTATTGCCGACAACAAATGTCTCATGATAAAAACTCCTCAGCTAATTTGCATCGTTGATCATTGGCCAATGGCGTACCTGAAACATGAACTCTGGACTGTCCAACTTTACCTGAAGCCTATCAGCCTCCTCAACTAAAATGATCTGTGCTGGCATGAGAAGAGAAAAGAAAGGATGATCAGAATCTAACTCGGCACTTGCTCTTGCTAGAATATCAAAACCATTGTTTGCGATCATCTCCAAAGCATCAGTAACCATGAAATTGGGAAGACCAGTATCAAAGACATTCTTGGTGACCGTAAGTAGCTCACGAAGATTATCAGGACTTAGTTTTCGAAGACTGCTATTTACCTTGACCCCACAAGTATCTAAGAAAAACAAGTCATCAAAGTAATTCATTTCCTCGGCAGATACGATTGATTCTTCAGCATACATCTCACTCTCCTTTGTTTAATTTCCCAGTTCCCGAATAAAAACACCAGATATGAAGTCGGGAACAAAACGCTTTGTCTCAGAAGATGGCACAGGATAAGTTCGTGATCGAATGAGTATCCCGTCCCTATATGAACGCAAAGTTAATTCAGACTTATCGGGATCAGAAAGAGGAACAATCCTAACATAAGCAACCGGCATATCAAAAAATGTAACGTCTGCTTGTTCCAAATTCTCATTCTTAATCCATATGCCAATTTTCACTCTTTACTCCTTTGGCAAATCAAAAAACTATGTCAAATCATCATCACTATCCTCTACATCAGGAATTGCATTATCACGACGACGATCATAATTAGATTTTGGCTGTTCTATCATGTGCCACTTACTACGAATGGGATGATCTCTCCTCGACGGCATTTTCTTCATTGTCTTCTTCATTGTCTTCCCCATCGTCTTTTCCCCAATAATATTCCGACCACCAAGGCTTTCTGGCAAGTACTCGGTAGCGCGTGCCATAACCTCCAGCCATTTCAGCAAGTACTTTTGTACAACTATCCAAATGTTTCATAATATCCTTAATTATTTAGTGGACCCTGCTGGATTTGAACCAGCGACCCGCTATTTATGAGACAGCCGCTCTGACCAACTGAGCTAAGGGTCCATTGCGTCCTAAAGGCCCTGTGGACTTGGGGCCTAAAGGACAATAGCTATGTTAGACTAAAGATTACTTCTTGGTAATGCCGTAATGATCCTTCGACTTCCAAGGAGTAAGATTACAACCGAGCTGCACCTTACCCAGACCGTCAGGAAGCTGACCCGCACCGCCGAGATGGAGGTTGTCACCCTTGCCACTATCCTTGGAACCCTTGCGCCAAGAACTGTGAGGACTCACAACCTTGATCACCTTCTGCTCACCATCAGATGTCAGAATAGTAAACTCGGCCTCAAGAACGGAACAGTCATCAAACAGATCCTCAATGCCCTCTTCCTTGTAATCTACCTTCTTAGTCTCAACTTGCTTCTTCGCCATGTGTTTTCTCCTGTAATGCCCATTAAAAAATACAATCATCATGTTGGGCCATATGATAATCAAAGCACTATATTATTCTACCTATGTACAACATAATTTCCAAAAGCACCACAACAAATAAACTCTGTGTCTTCAACCTCCAATGTAGATGTGTAATGATGATGACCATAATACCAAACTCTCGGCATATGATCTGTATGAGCAATTACATTTTCAAAATCAGTAGCTACTCTTGTCATCCTCCTATCAAAGCCAATGTGAATCGAAGAAGGTGCCTCATGTGTTACTACAACATCAGGCTTGTCATTTTGAAGAGTGTAGAAGAAGTTATCTATTTCTTTCTTAGTTGGCTCTTCATATGGCCACCAGTTTACCCCTTCAGTTCTCAAATGACGATCTGTTGAATTTGCACCTCCCATCAACAAGAACTTCTCATTATTGATTTTTAGTAGAGTTGGCCGTGGTGCCCAATAGCAATTAGGCCATAATTCTACCAATTCCGGATTTCCCTGTTCCCTCTGAAGTTTTTGCCAAATAGGATAAACTTCATGATTTCCACCAACAGTAATCCAAATAACGTCATTAGTGCGTCCTTGAAAATACTTATCAGCATCATGATCCCAATATATCCCGAAATCTCCAACTTGGAGAATTAAGCTGGCGTTTTCCTCAATGGCCTTTCGATCAATTGTAGAGATGTCTTTTACAACTCCATGAGTATCACCAGCTATCAGCAACCTTGAAGTAGTAAAATTCATTACACCACTCTCCTTAAAAAATCTTGCTAAGACGATATGGCGAAGTATATGTCTTTAAATCCCATCCCCTTGATAAATACTCTCTCAAATCCCGTATCGAAAGATTGTCCAATACAACAGTTGTATGAACACTATATTTTCCTCGCATATCAAATAAGTGATAGTTAACTTGCATTTTTTATCTCCTACGTCTTAAAGACACCTTTGGGTGTCTCTAAGATCTTTATTGCCGTCCTTCCAGCGTCACCGGCTTGGTTACTCTTTTGGCTTGCGCCTTTACGGAAAATATCCGATAGCTGTTAACTGGTTCAATAGATCCATTTCTTCTCCTTGAATTGTTTTTTGCTATTGAGGAATCTCTTCCTCATTATAGCCTAGCGACCTCATTTCCTTCTTCAGGATTTCAATCGCTTTCAGCCCCCAGCCGGGGACATCCGGCACCACCTCATAACTGGCGTCGGTGTACTCCTCGTTGTTTATATTTTTGTTGACATACTCTGGCGTTTCGAGATAAAACGCCAGGCTTAGATCCTTCTCCATGGGAACCATGGAGAAGCACCCCTCAACGTCCTTTTTCCCAACCAAAAGAACCCTTTTGTTACTACCGGAGTAGCAGGCTCTCCATCCCTTCCTCATTGGGTCTGTTTCGGTGGTATGCCCACCGCCCCAGATCTGATGAGGGGGATACAGTCCGGACGCCTTAATTTTTAGTTTGATTTTGTCCTCCTTTTTCTGCTTGGCCTCTCCGCATTCGCGGCAGTAGACCAACCTGTTCAATGGCCCATAGGAGTCATTCTCACAGACCATCATTTCGGACTTTGTACGACATTTCCCAGGCTCTTGTGGGCCTGGTTATTCTTAGTTCTTATTGTAATAACAAATGAAATACTCTGCTCTTAAGCACTTTGGAAACCATGGACCATAGAGCATATTACTTACCCATAGCTCTGTCTGATTATCAGAAGCCATAATGATATTGAAACACATATCGAGATTATAATCCTCATACTCTCTACGAGACATAATTATATAATCAAAATTCAATAGAGTGCCAAATGTCAACCAATTAAATGTCTCAACAAACCAAAGCAGAAATCCCATTGCCTTTTTCATCTATTTCTCCAAAGATAGCGATAATGGATTTTTGATACACTAATGGACACCCCGAATAGGTGTCTAATTAGATAATTTATGCTCAATTGTAGCAGCACATACCCCAAAAGGTCTATGATTTAACGACCTTATACACCCCGATTCATGAAATCGTTGCTCTATTTTCCTTATACACATGCTATCACCGGGCATTCTGATATATATTTTGTGGAATATCGATGCTATTAAGCGACCAAAGGCAAAACATATGTCAGAAGCTTCATCAAAAGACGGCTTTTCAACAAACTCAATAACCTCTTCCCATAAATCACTAACCGCATGATTGAATATTCTAGGAGCTTTAAGACATTCACACAGATAAAACTTCATGTTTTCTCCTGTTCTACGACCTAAAGGCACCCAAAAGGGTGCCCCTAGGCGGTTATCTCTCCTATTAATTCAGCATCAGCTTCTTTTTGTCAAGAATGTCCACATCAGGAAGCCTTTCCTCTCCAAGAGGGGGCAGGGACTTCAATTGAGCCTTCATCTCTTCAACCATCATCCTACGATATTCGATGTCAATCTGAACACCGAACTCCTCACTATCAAAATCCACCTTTCGCTTGTCAGCTTCATCCACCAAATACAACTGAACAGGCAAAACCAACTGATGAAAGAGACTATCACTGGTTAGCTCCTTCTCCATGCGCTCCCTCATGCCGAGACACCTTTCGGCAATATTTTCCAATGGCTGAATCAGCATATCGAAAGGAATTCCAGACTGTAACAGTATAACACCCGAATCCAGCAACCCAAGAGCATCCTTCCCGGCGAGACTGCGAAGGGGACTGTTCTCCTTCACGCTGTACTTATCCATAAGCTCCTTGGCGGCGGCTTCACATTTCTCACACATTTTGATCCTCCATCTTGGCACAATTGATACAATGATGACCCGTCTTGGTTTTACCGTGGTATTGGCTGGTCAAATCCAAACTCAAACTTCCCTTAGAAATCTCCTTTCCACAAACAACACAATGTCGCTTGCCAGTGGCAGTTGCTCCATGAACTCCATAAACTTTGGGGATAGACTTCGGGATATACTTCATTACAGCCTCACTTGGTACTGGCGAACCTCGCCGTCTTCCCTGCCCTCTTTGGAAAAGTTGTCAACAAAAACAACCTCCATTTCCATTTTGCCACGACGAATAGTATCCTTGATCCTTCCCTTGCCGAGCTTCGTCTGCTTTCTCAACTCGGTCATGGTAATAACCTCCGCTTCAGGATTTTCCTCCTTATACTTGGCCAACGCCTCTTTCAGGTTGTCAATGTGCTTTTGCTGATTCTCTGTGAGCTTTGCCATGATATTCTCCATTTCCTCGAAAGTTTGTGAGATGACAGTTGCTAAAATGAAGTTGAGATAACATTTGCCGTTGCCTTACCCACATAGCGCAGGTTTTCCATGACAAATTATCTAACTCTCAACTTAGCTTGCGAATAAGTTATACAACTTTATTTCAAAATCTATTCTGATACGTGACCCACCCCCCTTGCTTATATAGCGAAGTAGGCTTCAACTTTTTTGAGCTAACCCCCAATACAAATATTGCTCAAGTGATCTTTCGCATCCTCAATGGCGGAATTAATCGAGCCATTGATGTTGTCGGTATCGAAAATCGCCTCTATGAGATTCCCCGCAATCTCAAGAAGCATCTTCTCCTTTGGGTCATCCGAAGATTCCGAACGACGCCACAACTCCTGCATCAACTCAGCATTACTCATTTTTCCTCCAAAGAGACAGTGCTGCCCCAGTCAGTAACAACATCCTTAATTCGGATGTAAGAATCATCCTCCTCATGGATATGAGTATAATAGTCTGGTATAATTAAGCTAAGTGGACCATCCTCAAGGATAGCACCCGGAAATAATGTCGGAATGGGCACTAAGCAATGTACACCAAAGGACTGAGCCTTGTTCCACATCTCTACAAAGCTTTTTAGCTCGCCTTCCCATTTCCATTCACGATAGCCGTATTCCTCTGAAATGTGAACAGTAACCATTGCCTTGCTCCTTCCTTGCTGACACAAATCGAATATATATATTGCGATAGTAAATTCTAAACCTACCTCGCCCTTAACCTATTCTGATGTGTTAGACGATGACGCTCTGTCATTCTCAATTTCTATTTCTAAGCGATCAATTCTTCGCTCAAAATCAAGAAGCCTCTCCTTGTAAAGCTCGACAATGGTAAGCTCATCTACTGAATTAATGATGTCTTGGCAGAACTTTGCCATTCGTCTATAAGCCCCAATTTTTTCTTCTTTCGAAAGTTCCATGTTAAATCCTCTGGCTTAATTAACTTATTATCATATCTACGACTTAAAGGCCACCCGAAGGTGACCGTTAAGAAGTGTACTATGGGTTGATTCCAGGATTCACACCTGACACAAGTCCCATCTCTGTGACGCCTTCATGGTGAGCACAATCACCATTCCCTCAGCATTCAGCCAACCCTTCTTGGGAGTAGGGCCGTTACATATGCCCCTGTGGCATAGTAACATAATATAAATCTTCTTGGTGAGTCTTACACCCACTAGTCGTCTTCACCGAAGTTCCGACAGCTCGATTCCTTCGCCTTCAAGAAGATGAGCTTTTAAGCACTCTCTTTCTAACATAGGGTAAGCTCTAACCTATGAGAGAAACGCAACTGGCAATGCCGGTTACTGAATGCTTCATGACTCAACCGAAGTCGTTCATGTGACAACCTAAAGACTATGTGGATTGCGCTTATCTACATAGTCCTAAATAGGAAGGGTACTTTGTAGAGATATAGTAGTAGCACCATCACTATTTCTAGGACCGAAGTGTAATGACTTTTTACAGTTCAGTACGTTCATACTAACTTTAAGGTCTGTCATCAACCTAAGAAGTATGCCTCTACGTCCTAAAGGCACTCCGAAGAGTGCCTCTAGGATTACTGCTGATTGCTGCTAGTTCAGAAGCGTCAACTTCTTTTTGGGAGGAATCAAGTCATCCACCGGAGACAACGAAGGCATCTCCTGTCCACCATACTGTTTGGTAAGCTCCACAATCTTCCGAAGCATCATTTCATCATACATCAGATTGGCTTGCTCATCGAACTCATCACTATCGAGCGCCACGACCCTCTGATCCGCCTCCTTGACGAGAGCAAGCTGAATCGGCTTCGCCAACTTGTGAAAAGCCGAATCCTTAGGAATACTACCCGCAGCCAGCCGCTGATCCAAATCCAAAACCTCCTGAGCCAGACCCTCCAATCCTTGAAGCAATGTCTGTGGAGAAATACCCTCGTACAACAGCGGCGTCGAATCGAGCATCATGTCCAACAGCATATCCTCATCAATCTTGCGAAGAGGACTATCCTTGCTTATGTTATAGATGTTCAAAATCTTAACACAGTCAGCGTAATTAGTATCGTCATCATTATACATACTTTCCTCCAAGTTGGATTCATAAAGTTATGTGGCTCAAGGAACCACTACCACCTAAAGGCAACCCGAAGGTTGCCAATAGGATTTCAGATTTTCAGATTTTTTGACAGTTGGGGTAGGCATGCCCTAGATGATAGGGCAATGGCGGGGTAGAGTCTAGTCGGCGGGGTTCAAACGCATCCCTTGGCACAGACCCTTGGTTTCAAACGCGGTGATTGCTGCAGAGAGCGCGTCGGCTTGTTCCTTGTATGCGTTTTCGAGGTCGGCACCCAAGTTACCAGACTGGGCCCACGCCAAGTAATGGTCTCTCCATCGTATCATCTCAGATAGAAGCTCCCGCGTGTTCTTGGTCTTCATTATTTGCTCCCTTTTTAAACACCCTCGGCCAGTTTGTAAAGTAACACTATCTAGGAATAATGCCTTCAGAATCTCTGTGATATTTCCTAGATACCACATTAACTCCTATATAAGCCCTTGCTTCCGCTCAAACCCTCTCCAACGAACCTTAGCTCGTTTGGTTTCGCACCACAGGATCCGGGTGGGCCTATACCTCTACTAACACCTAAAGGCCACCCGAAGGTGACCTCTAGGAAGAACCATAATGATGATGTAGTATTACCTGCCCTAACGGCACTACACCTTACAGTTTCACTTGACATTAATAGTCAAGCCACTTAGGGACTGTCTCCTTCACTTGGCCTTCTTCTTGGCCTTCTTCTTGGCCTTCTCCTCAGCCTTCTGGCGAGCATTATACTCGTCCAACTCCTGGCCAAGCCGGTCGATGCCCTTGGACATGACCTGCTTGCCACCCTTGGCAGTTTTTACGACTGCCTCCTTCGTTCCACTGAAGTTGTGATATGCAGCAGAACCTCCGACCACTGCCAAAGCCACGACGACAACGATAACGATCCAGCCAAAAGCACCACGCTTGTTCCTACGATACGCCATTCTTTCCTCCAAGTTGGATTTACAAAATTATGTGGCTCAAAGAACCACTACGACCTAAAGGCCACCCGAAGATGGCCAATCAAGTCCCCTATAAAATACTCTAGTTACCGGGGAAGGTCTGCCGACTCACGACATGTGCTAGAACACTATAGCCAAGATGGTTGGGAAGAAGCACACATATAAGAGCTTGGCTTTATATGTGCTCAAGAGATAGCAATATAAGACGGGGGAATCTTATTTCTATCTCCACTCTTCCTATCCCCTATACCTCCCGGTATGTTGTTATGTGGCCCAAAGGACCACTACTACCTAAAGGCTACCGAAGTAGCCTAAAGGAGAATACTAGATATTCTCAGCGATTCTCCCACAACTTCTTGAGCCATGGGAGTTCGTTCAGGTTCTTCTGGGAGGGAACCCACCCCATATTCACCAAGTAGTCCACGATGAGTGGATGCTGATCGGTATAGTAATCCCAATAAGGATGAGAAAGAAGTCTGCCCGTTTCTACACTAACAATAGCATACTCCAATTCCTCATACTCATCACTAAGAATAACTTCAATCTCCATGGTGTTCCTCCTACGTCCTAAAGGCCACCGAAGTGACCTAAAAAAACAACTAGGGCTCGTGAGTAGTGTAGCGTTTGGTTAGCTTAAATGGTGCTTGTTGGCTAACACTGGTTACAAACCCTAGTTGTTTTTATAGAACAGTAAGCTCAAACGAATCTACCTCAAGGCTATCCCTGAAATAGTCGGCCAACTCCCTCAATTCACAAACCTCTATCGTCCCCCTATAAGCCTCGGCACTGTTTAGGTTTATCTTTAACCAGCGGCACCCGTACAACCATCTGGCAACCTGATTGTTTTTCACCCCTTATCGGCGTCAGGGGTTTCGGGCTTCGTTGAGTGTCTGTGCCTCACCCTCCAGAGGATCCCACTGGTTTAATACTCCACCCTTGTCACCATAGAGCACTTCATAGCAAGTTATTAGTAATGCCTTTTGTAAAGCCGGTCCATACATATCCCATGATGCCCTCCAATTAGCAAGGGATTTATACACTTTTACTACAAAAATAACTCTGGTACGTGACCCACCCCCTACCCCCAGATAGCAAGTTCCGTGCCAACATTTCTGACCGGACCCCCAATCACTTAGCAAGTTGTGTACCAGATATTTCTATAAGGATAGCGATAGTGGATTTTTAGCCCACTACTGGTTAAAGG
>Ga0098044_1000017_pt1 | contig 120046 bp, 151 predicted proteins | sample 10_taG_FD_75053 | JGI IMG/M metagenome (GOLD analysis project Ga0098044, IMG submission 75053) | Marine viral communities from the Subarctic Pacific Ocean - 10_ETSP_OMZ_AT15264 metaG | ecosystem: Environmental > Aquatic > Marine > Oceanic | place: Pacific Ocean | collected 2015-01-16 | reverse complement strand
GGAACAGACAACCGGGGCAACCCATGAGACGCTCGCTTGCACCGTCGCGCCTCTTGTAGATGGCCTTCTTCAACGTCCCGTCCTTACATTTAGGACAGCCAATCGGACCCCCGCCTGACTCGGCACCCGTAAGCCGGTATTGACGATCCTTGGAAGCCCAGTACAAGGCTCTACGCACAGCAGCTTCGGCAACCCGCTGCACAGAGGCTTCCTTGTAAGGGCCTCCGGGAACTGAAACAGTGGGGGACACTGCGGCTGAATCCGTTTGGGGTGGGACCACATTTCCCGTTTCATTGTCGTACCGCTGAAGCTCTTCGGCTGGAAACCGCTTGTTCCCGACTGCCATCTCGACATCAACCATGCCGATAGCAGGCCAGACTGCTGTTACGCGGCCTGACTGGGACTCATAGGCTCCAAAAAGGCCCACGAGATCACCTACAGAGAACTCGGTGGCTCTCTGTTACCAGTTGACATTGTTGACAGCAGTTTTGGACACGGCCTCTCCAGCTACTCAGCGAAAAAGTCAAAGCCATGCTCTTGTGTGGCCGCCTTCGCCATTTCCTTCTCGTAGGCACCAAGCTCCTTCAAGAAGGTTTTGGTATCCCGATCCATCTTCTGGCCCACACCCTTGAAAAGGCGGGTGGCTTGGGTGCCCAGAGCCAGGATGCGGCGAAGACCTCCAAGGAGCCATTCGCGGAAACGGACAATCTTGTCCAAAATCCCAGCCTGCTTCACGGAAGCTGTTGGGGAAGGCGCATGAGCCATCAACTCAAAGCCCTTGAAGGACACCGTAAGGGTCTTCCTCTCCTCACGGAGAGCGGATTCAAGTTCCGGGATACGGTCCATGATGCTTGCGCCATATTCGTTAGCCAGAACCGCCAGCATCTCTTCCCGAACCATCTGGGGGGTCCGCTTACGAGCAACCACCGCCAATCGAGCCAGGGCGTCCACCAAAGCAGTTTTGCGCTCAATGACGACATTGCCCTGTGCTGAAAGGTTCTCCTTGTAGTCGTCCTTGAGTTCCTGGACGGCCTTCTTCATTTCCTTGTCGAGATCCTTCTTGCGTGAAAGCAAGCCCTGAGTGGCTGCTTCAAGCTCCCGCTCCAGCAACTCAATCTCGTTGGATAGCTCATCCAAACGACGAATCTGATTGGTGAAGCCAGCAAAGCCCTTCACCTGGACAGTCGGCATCACTGCTTCCAGCACATGGTCAGCCTCCACCATCAGAGAGGCGAGCTTCTCTGCGGCTTCCTCCATGTCCCCAAGCTCATGGAACTTGTCCTGAGTGAAGTGGTCATCAATCTGGGGGTCCGGTGGCTCATCAACCAAGGGTCCCGGAACCTCAGCCCCAATCGAAGCCGCATCGAAATCCGCTTCCTTGGAGGGAAAGTTGGAGGCCGCAGTCTTCTCAACTGCATCGCTAATCAGGTCACACCGATAGGCGAAGTCCTGGGCGATATTGCCGGGAAGTCCCAGAACAGCAGCATTGTGCTGAACGGCGGTTGCAATACGGTCAAGGGACTCGGTAAGGGTCCGTGCCCCGTGCCGGGTAAGATTGTCGGCCATGGTGACTCTCCAAAAGGGGTTCCTGTCGGGACAGGGATTCCAGCGAGTGCAAGTCTCGCTCATAGGGTTGGTGTATAGGAACCCTACCGCGCATCCAGCGGGACATGACGTCCCGCTGGAAGTTTGGAAGTGTCCCACGGATTCAAATCATAGTGAGCAAAAGCCTTCTTATCTGTGGAAGGGGAAGCGTCCTCATCCAGAACATCCTGCCATTTCTTCGGGATGGAGCCGGGGAAGAGAATATCCAGCAATGCCGAGAAGAAACCCTTCTTAGCAGCAGACTGAGGCTCGCCTACGCTGCCTTCACCCTTGCCTTCACCCTTGCCTTCACCTTTACCCTCTGCCTCGTCAATGAGAGCCTGATCCAATCCGGCCTTAGCCTCTGAAAGGGCGCTATTGATTCGAGACTTGTCCTTCTTACGGCGCTCCTTGAGGTCCTTCTTCACGTCTCCGCTGGTCGGCTCTTCTTTGGTGTGGTCCCCACGGCTCTTTTCTTCAACAACCGTGATTTCATCGGTCAGGTAATCCGCGATGACGGTCCTCAAGAACTGTCGATCTTCCATGCCCAACCCCGCATCATCATCAGACAACAACTCTGCGATGGGGTAAATCGGGTCGTCTTTATCGACAAGGCTCTCCCAATCAGAGTCCAAGACCCCCGAAAGGGCATTCCGAATGTTGTCCCGCACTTCCGGGGTGGACATGTCCTGCCCAACAGGGGCGAACAAAGCTCCCCCAACACCCACCTCTCCTGCCGCATCAAGGGCTTTGACCAAAAGCTGCATCGTTGGCCCAACGCCCGTTGCTTCTTCGCCGTCATGAACGGCAGATGCAGCCAGAAGGCCGGAAATGACACCCTGAAGCTCGATGCTCTTAGGAGAATCCTCAGGAAGGTCCTCCATCTGCATCGCCAAGGCTTCCTTGGCGTGTGCTCGTTCCTCCGGGGTGGCTTCCTTGTAGCGATCAAAGGCGGTGGCAGCATGGACACCGCTTCTCTCCCGTGCTTTGGTCAGGGCCTCCCCAGAAACCGCAGCCCCTTCTTCAGATACCGGATTTGACGGGTCAAGAAGTGCCGGGTTGAAAAGAACCTTGGTGGCGTACTCGAACAAAGCGAGGACTTCGCCAATAGTCTGAGGATTCGCGGAAGCGAGGGCTTCCATGACCTCATCGAGATTTTCGATGAGGTCCAGCAACTCTTTACGAGCTTTCGGGTTCTTACGAGTTTCAGAGTCCCGGTTCTTCGAGGCTTCCTGAACCTTTTGGTAGGAGTCCAAGAACGTAGCCCGGTCATCGCCCTCCAAACCCGAAAGAGCCTCTTCAACCTTCTTAGACTCTTTCCCCCCAAAGGATTGAGTCAAGAGAACGAGGTTGTTGGTGGCTGAGTCCATCTCAGCCTCTCCAAGGACCTTGTCACGTCGCTCTTTCACTGAAGCAGGACTGAAGGGATCTTGGTCGTTCGCCCCCTGCTCCAAGAACATGTCCGTCACCTCATTTTCGGTGAGGGTCGCGTCGGGGAACTCCTCCTTGATCTTGGCGAACTCGTCCTTGGCCCCCTCTTCGATGGCCTCCATCTTCTCGTCGTCGGAAAGCTCTGCCCAGGTGTCCTTGGCTTCTTCTTCATCCCCCTCTCCTCCAACGGAGCGGATCTCGTGGTCGTCCTTGCTGGCTCCGGGATGCTTCTCCTTGTAGGTCTTCCACTCCTGTTCCGTGAACTCCTCCGCTTGGCGATAGCGGAAAGCTACGCGGCGGGCGGCCATCGCAGCCGCGATGTCCTTGAAGTTGTGGGAGGTGTCCTTCTTCTCCTGGTCCTGGTCGGGATCTTGCTCGATGTCCTCGTCCAAAACACGCCTGCGCTCTAAATCAACGCGGGGTGGCCTCTTCTTAGGAGAGTTGCGAACAAGACGTTTGGCTTCTTCGTCCTCCTGTTCGCCAGTGGACTTCGTTGCCTGCTTGGCCTGAAGCAGAAAAGCCACACGGGCAAACCGGATTCCTCGAACCGCATCCTTCTCGTACCGGTACTTCCGAACGCGGAACCCCTCTCCAAGAGTGGAATACCAACTGTCGCCTATCTGCCAAATGTAGCCCTCGGGAACCATCCCCCTCGGGAAGTCCGAAGGGCCGTCTACACGCTGCTCGCCCCAATCAAAGATTGCTTTGACGATAGTGGATTTCCCCAGCAAGCCCATGAGCCACTGCCGAAGACCTGCATCACGCTCCAGTGCAGCTTGCTTTGCGAGGTCCTCGATGACAGTCCCATCCTTCATGTAGGCTTTCTCAAGGCCCGGTACGAGGTACTGGGACCTAAGAGTGGAAGCCTGATGGCCTACCGCCACAGCCACAAGTGCCAGCGCGTCCTTGAACTCAGCCTTTAGGATCTTGTCCCGCTCTTTGCGAGGGTGAGGAAGGTTCTCCCCCTTCTTACGGATGTCCTGAAGGTGGACCCGCATCTCCTCGTTGGCGTGCAATCCTCGAAGGTCCTTCGCAGTGATGTCGAAAGGCTTCAGGTAGCTGTTGACGTGCCGCGCTCGAATCAGACAGTCGTCGCCATCGCACAGGATTCTCTCGCTGGGGCTTTTGCCTTCAACGGCGTGCTTCAGCACCTGAATAATCTGGGGGTCATCCACCACCTTCTTCTGCTTCACTCCGCTCTTACCCACATATGTGAAGGTAGCTTTCTTCCCTTTCAGGGTCAGGTGCTCCACACAAAGGGTGGTGATGCCGTGGTGGCCGCGCTCACCCGCAGACTTCTCGTTCCCCACACGTTCGTAGGTCTTGTCGAGAAGAGCCACTGCCAACGCCGTCAGTCTGGTTTCCGGGTCCTTGGAAGCCATGTCCCCAGAAACCTTGGACCTCAAAGCAGACAGCGAGGACTTCAACGCCTTGAGGCGCTTGGCCTTGTCCTTGTGTCGTTGGGCAACTTGCCGGGGGCCGTACTCATAAATGGTGGTGGTTCCTGAACCATCGGTTTTCGGGACCTTCTTCTTGGCCCTGAACTTCGCAACAACGCGGCGGGCAGCCTTCTTCTCCTGATCCTCATCTTTACCGTCCTCCTTGCGGGGCCGGATCTTGAAAAGGTTCAACTCCTTTGGGGACTTCTTCTTCGGCTTCCTTGCCGAAGGAGCCGGAAGTTGCTCGACGGTGATGGTCGGGTCGCCCTTGTCACTCATGCCGAAACTTTGGACAACCCCGCGCTGGTTCTTGTACTTGCCGTACCAGACCGAGTCGCCCTTATTGACCGTGTAGGTCTTCGCCCAACGCACCTGTTGACGCATGTGATGAGCACGACGCTCCATGATTCGAGCTACGCGAGGGCTGAACTGGGGAGGAAGCTCCATGGCTTCAGCCATGTCTTGAGCGATCTCCACCCCATAGGAGATGTCACTGGGCCAGTGGTACCCCGCCTGGACGCGACCCCAAAGGATGCGGCCCACCAAGTCGAAGTACTCGTCTGTATGCTCCGGGTCCAGGCGGCTCGAAGCCTCACCCAAGAGGTACGCTTGGATGGCATGTCCACTGGGGTAAGCCGGTGTGTGAGCCGTCTGCGAATCCATGGGCACAAAAGACTGCCCGATTGCCTCCCCTACTTGGTGAGGGCGGGCACGGTTGAAGTGCCACTTCAACCGTAAGATATGGGTCCTTGCTTGCCTGACCATCTCTCGCGCCCATCCCTGATCAACTCGGACACCAAAACGGTTCCACAAATCAGCAAAGAGAGGGAGAATCTCGCCGTCAGACTCGCGCACGAACGCTTCAGCTTCCGGGCGCTCCTCCGCAGCGACTTGCCGTAATGCTTGTAGTTCTTCAAGGGTCTCCTCCGCGCCAGGGGGAGGCTCCAAGTCGAAGTCCTCCAACCCCATGGGAAATATGGGAGTTGGGGCCTGCATTTTCAGCAGGTCCTCTTCGGAAGGGGAGCCGTAAGACAGTGCCGTGCTGGCGGTTCTTCGGGGAAGCCGTCGAGGAAGCTGCTGCTCTACAAGCCGTCGAAGTGCAGCAGGGGAATCCCCCAAAGCAGGGTTTTCCAGGAGAAGCTCTCTTGCCAGCCCGTCTACAACAGGCATGAAGTCCTTCATCTCCCGTCGGGCATAGCCATGTTGTTCAGCAAGATTGTTGACGAAGGAGGGGTCTTTATACCCCTGCCCAGGCTGCCGAAGCATGTCCAAAAACGCTTGGGCGTCATCACGTTCCATTGGAGTGGTGATTTCCCGAAAGCGACGTTGCTGCTTCGCGCTCAAAAACGAGATGGGGGAGCCAACCGGAAGTCCGACATCCATCAGGTCGAACATGTAGGCCACTCCCTTCTTGCCAACCTGCCCAGCAAGGAAAGAGGCGAATGACCTGTTCTCCTGCATCATCTCCTTGAGGACATCTATCACCCCCAAGTCATCCATTACCTTCAGGGCCTTCTTGTATTGGGGACTATCCAAGACAACGACCTGAAGAACAGATTGAGTCTTGGAGACAATGCGCTTTAGGCCCTTGGCTTGACGCTTCGCGGCAGCCTTCACGTCAGGAGGGAGCTTGAAGCCGTACTTGAAGGCGAACTTGATAGTACGGATAATCCTTGTCGGGTCTTGCTTGAAGGTCTTGTCCGGGTCCTGGGGGCACCTCATCTCACGGCTTTCCAGGTCCTTCAACCCACAGCCAGTCAAGTCGATGATCTCTGCCTTGTCAGGACCCTTCGCCACATCAAGAAGACGCCACATCAGCGTGTTGAACGTGAACTCCCGCCTCGTGACATCGATCTCCAATGATGTCGGATTCACCTCAATGGGCTTGTGCCCCACATAATCCCCTGTCTCAGGATCGACCTCGTAAACCTCCTCGCGGGCGTTGACGATCTCGATGACCTCCCCTTCCAGTTGATGACCATCAAGCTCCCACGGGCCTTCGATGAACACCTTGGAAACCCCCAAGCTGTCAGAGATGACATTAGTTCGAGTAGGCACAGCGCGAGCAATGCCATCTGCAACCCAGGCGGCATCCTTGCCGCCCTTGAGCGCAAGCGAGTCCACCACCATGTCGATGTCTTTGATGGGCTTGTCGATCAAGAAGTTTCGGACAGCCCCGCCTACAACATAAACATGGCGAGCAACACCCATGCGCTGGGTGGTCTCCGAGAGCCATTTCATCAAAGCAATGGATGCCGCATGGGACATCTCAGCCTGCTTCCGCAGTGCTACTGCTTCAATACTGAGGCAACGAGACTCCACGGATCACTCCCACAGGAAGCCACCCAAAACGATGTCGCCAATCTTCTCGTTTTCGGGGAGGGGGGCAAGCTCCACCTGCTCCTCGAAGTCTGCGTTCCGAAGGCTGAACTCGTCCGGGTCATAGGTAGTACTGTTGAACATGGAAGCAATATCTTCCGCGTCCGTATGGTCTGCCCCGGTGATGTTGGCCTTCTTGATGGACTGGATGTTCTCGGGGAGATCCGAACCCTCCAGGAGAACCTTGTTGTAGGTCCCACACTTCCGCGTGCCGCACGACAATGTGCAAACACGGGTACAACCCTGACATCTGGCGCTCGCCAACACCGCAGGAATCTGGTTGGCGCGGTGGCGCAAGGCTCCTGTCTCACAACCTGAGATTCCTTGGGGGGCCATGTAAGCATCCGCGTCAACATACAAGAACCCAGCAGCGCCTTCATGAGCGCCACGAAGATCCTGAATCAGACCTGAAGCGGCCTTCAGGATCCGGTTCGAGAACCGGTGCTGAAGCAACTCCGACAGTTCTTGGCCTGCGCTGCCCTCGGACATGTGCCTCGAAGCCCACTTCAGGACGCTCTTGATTTCTCCCACTGTGGAATCACCATCAGAGGCTGCCTTCACAAGGGCCATGTCGATGTCCGAAAGCTCGATAGCGGCTCGAACTTCAGGTGCTCGCTCGTATACATGCCCATCATAAGAAGTTGCTGTCTTGGAATCTTCCAGTGCTCCTGTTCTTTCCAGGGTAGGGCGAAGAAGATGCACTGCTTGGGCGGCAAACTTCTGTGGAATCAAGCGAGTGATGAAGGACTTGAGGTAGGAGCCGCGTGCTCCCTTCTCGATTTCCGCGATGACCCGAGCCACGCGACGATCCAACTCCTCGGTGTTTCGGAAGGCGGTGATCTGCTCCAACTTCGCCTCGGCAGCCTCACGACCAGAATCGTTACGAACGAGCCGAAGGTGCTGGCGGGCCTGGGCTGCTTCAGCAGCCGTATTCGGAGCGCCCGTAAAATCTGCCTTGGCCGTGGCCTTTGCAGTTACCGCCGCAACTGCCCGATCCAACTTCTGATTCAGGGGGAGATCCGAAGCCAGAATCTCATCAGCCACGTCGCCATCGATCATGTTCGAGGACTTCCACGAAGAGATCCTCTGTTGCAGCCCTGCCTCGGAGATATGCACTTCCTTGGGGGTGGTGTCTGCGGAAGCCAATGCAACGCGAGCTTCCTCGGAGGTCACCGTGTCACACACGGCCTTGTAATGAGGAAGACGCTCACCACCCGCAACCTGCTGCGTAGCGGGAGCCGAAAAAGCAGCCCTCAACGCATCACGGGGCGGCAAATCAGAAGCAACCTTGCGGCCCACAGCCCCAAGCAGGGGTCCGTAGTGGGCCAAAGCATCCTTCCACGGGACTTCCAGGACGGCTTTCTTACCGGTGACGGTACAGCGGCCATTCTGAATGTGCGTAGATCCAAAGTCCTGCTCTGAAACAAGGATGTACTCCGCATTTCGGGCGGCCTTCAAGACCTCCTTCTTCCACTTGCCCTTCTCGTAAGACGGGTAGGCAGCCGCACGCACAAAGACATTCCCAGCAAGCCCGTGCTCGCTACGGACGATGTCCAAGCCCCTCTCAATGCGAGAAGAGTCCAAGCCAGCAGCAAGACGCGACTGGCCGATGATCTGCTCGATGTCGTCGCCCGCAGCCGAACGACGCATGGCCGAAACCAAGATTTCCGAAAGCTCCCTCTCGTTCTTCCTAAGGGGGGATGCCTCTTCCAAGGCTCTCGCATGGGAAAGGTCCGTCGAAAACACCTTGATGCCATTTGTCCTACGATCCACGCCCCAGGCTTCCTCAAGCTCCGGGATAGCCAAGTCCACGGGGTTCTGCGGAAGGCGCTCCGGGTCCTGCTCCGCATCCGCAAGCCAGTCCAGGTCAGCCAAGTCAGCTTCCTTCATGAACTCCGCGATACCCATATCATTGGCTGTGATTCCCTCGAAGCCGTCAGGGACGGCAGGTCCAGGGAGAAGCTCAGGGTTCAGCACGCCTTCGAGGACACCGCTGTTGTAGTGCATGTCCTCGAAGCCATCGAGACCATAGTTCGACCCCAACGTAGGGGTAAAGAGGTCAGCCGGAAGGTGGCTCTCCCCAAGAATGTCCAGGGGTTTGTCCTTACTCACCGCTCACCTCCATAAACCTTGCCGCCACTCGACTTGAACTGTACCGACGGTCGTCACGCCGCTCTTGACCCCTCATCTGGGCACGCTCAATCTGCGTTGCAAGATCAAGCTCATCCTCTGCCACTGCCTTCGTCAGCGCGAGCATGTACTTCTTGATGAGCTTCTCAAGCGTCACCGCATCATCAGCAGGGTCTCCGATCCACTTGTGTCGAATCAGACCCGGTGACCTCTTGTCCCCGTAGCCATCAACAATGAACCGGATGTCAGTGCCGTTAGGCGTAAAGCGAAACTCTGCTGTGGCCCCGTCCTCCAGGACTCCCCAGTTGAACACCACGACCTTCCCAGGCTCCGAAACCAGCTTGTAGCCGGAAGGAACTCGAACACGACGCTTTTCGATGGCCTTGCCCAGCGTCCAACGGTCATCTCCACGCATGTAGTCGATGCCTGCCCAAGCAGCCGTCTTGCGACGAGCAACCTTGCCGGTTTGTGTGAGGTCCTCTTCAGCCCAAGCCACAGGATCTTCACGGATCTCATCGACCTCCTCGACAATCTCCCGCACCTCGTCACGGTCGCGGGGGTCAAGAGTGTCCTCGGCTGGGTCCCAGTGAGGGGCAGCCATCTCGTCGTACACAGTATCGGTGAAGGATGAGAGGGCTTCCGCGCAGTTCATCAACTGCCGCCGCATCTCAGAGACCTTCTGGATGTAGCCTTTACCGCCAAGGTTCCCGTCCGGGCTGACTTGGCGGCTCTTGAGCTTCAGGAACTTGTCCTGTGCTGAAGCAACATGGCCCAACCCCATGAGGGCAGAGCGCATCGTCTGGGCAAGAGGCTTCAGGTAGCGAGGGTCAAAAACGAAGTCAGCGGTGATTTCACGCTCACTCGGACCTGGGCTTCCCCAACCCCACTCGTTCTTGTCGTTACCCCGGTCCTTGATGAAGCGAACTTCACCAGCAGTCTTAGACACAGACGCACCAACCCGCTGCTTGCGGGCATGAGCTTTTGCGATGCGTGCAGGGTCAGGGCGCATGGACACACTCTCCTACGGAGTGGAATGGAATAGGCGGTTTACCGGACACCGAAGCCGTCATCATCACCCCTGAAGCGGCTCCCCAGTGTCGTCAAAGAGGCGCTCAATCAGGAAGTCGTCACCATCAGCAGTCATCGACCACAGGTCGTTGGTGCTCTTGTGGATCAACTTGCCCTCGGAAACCTTGAGGAACTCCGTGAGGTCACCCACGTTGGAAACCCGAAACGTCTTGGCGGCCTTGCCCAGCGACTTCAGTTCCTTCTGCATGGTGGCCATCTGCCCGATCTCTTTCTCGATCTTCTTGACCACAGCCATCTGCTTGTCGGTCGGAGCGAAGCCCTTGTCGGCCATCTGCTTCAGCAGCGACTTCAGGAACTTGCTGTCGGGGCGCTTCTCGGCCAGGGCCTTGATCTTCTCAAACGTCGCCTTGAGGTCGGATGCGGCTTTGTGTTTCTTCAGAGCAGACACAGCATCACTCTCGGAGCCAATGCTGATGTCCATTTTGATTTTCTTGGGGCGTTTATCCGAAGTCCAAACATCAATGGTGGTCTTCTTACCGTGCCGACCGAACATGACCATACGGCCATCTCCAAGATCCCACATATTTTGCTTCTTATTGAAGGATGCCTTGGGGAACTTCTTTGCAACTGCCTTGCCGAGTTCCACCATAGACATGGAGGCGAAATCTTTTGCCGTCTTGCCTTCACCAGCCAGCCGCAAGTGCTCTGCGTGGATCGAGCGGAACTCGCCATCGTCCCACTGCACGAACACCTTGCCGTCATGATGCGTGATGTCGCCGTTGGCTGATTTGACGTTGACCACTTCGCCCAAAGCGCCCTTTGGAGGCGGGTTTTCGTAAGTCATGTACGCGCCAAGGCCGCCGGTAAAGGACACCTTGGCTCCTGCTTCAGTGCTCAGAGGAAGCGCATTGGTTGTACGAAAGACCTCCGTAAGCTCACGCACGGAGTCAAAGCTCTGCCCTGCAACCTTCTCGGAAAGGTGGTGGTCGATGGCTGTCGGGAGTTCCCCAGTGAAAATCCCAGTGGCCTGCTCCCAGAAATCATTGTTGCTCATGGCTTACCTCTACAAGTCTCTACAAATGACGTAGTTGATCGTTGCGGTGACGGCGAAGGGTCCGTTCACCTCTTCAATATCGAAGGTGGTTGCCGTCTTGTTCGTCGCCGCCATCACGTTCCCCGCGCCAGCGGGACCCACCTCGATCAACACGGTGTAGGAGGTATCGGGCTGCTGGATGTCGAAGGTGATGGTCTGGGTAGTCGTGCCTGCGAAGGCTTGTGACCCCATGAACCTCGACTCCGCAAGGGTGGGAGTGCCACCGGACACTGCGAGAGTTCCTCGTTCTGTATTGCGGAACGTGGCGGCGGTAGTCGTACCCAAAGTCGTGGCCCCGCCCACCACACAGTTGTTGAGAGCCAGCGTCTGGTCACCATCCTGAGCCAAGACGCTGATGTCAGGGCAGTTCGAGATGGTGAGAGAGCCAAGCCCCACGAAGTTCGCCAACAGGTCATGGATACGCCCGCAGTTCACAATCTGGTACTCGGAAGTCACGTCGTTGGGCTGGTCCAGAGTGTTGTCGTAAGCCAACTGGAAGTCGTTCATCCACTCGATGCCTTCCAGACGCACAGCCGCCGTATTGGATGCCTGGAAGATTGAGGTCGCGGAGGACCCACGGAAGGTGCCACCTCGAACACGGATGTGGTTCGCAGTATCGGCATCGACTTGGTAGCAGCCAGCCCCTGAAGCAACCAGGACACAGTCCTCGATGGTCAAAGCACCGTCAGCCACGACGTTTCCAGAAGAACCGCCCCCTGCCAGAGTAGCCCCAGAAGGAGCCAAGTCCCCTGGCACCGCTACGGTTACTGCCAGGGTGATGGCATTTCCCACCGTCCCTGCGGTTACTGCGGAAAAGGTCACGACATTCAAGGCAGAAACCGCCGTCACCACGTTGGTGAAGCTGTTGGCGCTATCCATGATCGCGTCCGCAATCTCGGCAGCAATCTCGTCTGTCGTCACCCCATTGACCGAGAAATCGTCAGACCCCGATGTCCGGGTCCCAGAGACTCCGGTGAGTGCAACCCCACCAACAGTGATGAGGTCACCTGCCGTGATGGGCGCGTTGTCTACATCGACTGTCCCTGAAGCAAAGGTGTCAGCCCCGAGCACATAAACACAAGCATCCCCGGCGTGATCGCACTCGATCTCCAAACCCTTCAGGAGAATGTTCTGCGGGGTCGAAGTTGATTCAGCCTTGATGGTGAGGGTGTGCGTGCCCGTGCTGTTGATGAGCTTGGCCCCGCCAAGCCCAACCATGTAGACGCCGTCGCGGGTAAGCGTCAGGTCTTCGGTGTAGACCCCCGGCATGATCAAGACAAGAGAGGGCACCAAAGCAGAAGATGCAGCGGGGATTGCATCCAGGGCAGCCTGAACTGTGGTGTAAGGAGCGCCGTCCCCGGCACGGCCAACCACAAATACGCCCGTGATATTGCGGATTCCAACGAGTGCTGGAAGCAGGACACCGGAAGTGACCACCGCGTCCACGAACTGCATAGCTCCGTCAGTAGCATCCCGATCAACGGTGATGGTATCACCGGATCCAGGTTCAATCTGGAGAACGTCTACAAGCCAAGGGGGTTGTGCCATCTTCTACCTCCCCTTCAATGCACGGATGGTCTTCGCCATCCAATCAGCGGAAATGGCGTTGTACTCATCGACCGAAAGCTCCCAAGCCTTGCTCCCGGATTTCCAGCGCCAACCAGTTTGCTTCATCAAGCCTCGAAGTTCATAAGTGTTGCCGGACACCCGAACCTTGGCCTCGTCCACGGAGTACCGGCTGGGCCAGTCGTAGCTGATCTCAACACCGTACTCTTCGAGCCGCTTGCCCATTCGCATGGACCTCAAGAGCTTCTTCAGTGCGTCCTTGGGGTCCTTAGCCAAGTCCCGTTTCTGATCGATCTGCTTGTCGATCTTGTCGTTGTAGTCCTTGACGAGCCTCTGGACCTGAGGCCAAGCCTTCTTCTGGGCGTCTCGAATCGCGCCGTAGTTGCGATAACCCTGTCTTCGCGCATCCTTGTTGGAGAAGCCCGGATGTGAGTACTCCGTGGCCCACAGCCCCCACATCTTCCTACGCTTCTCCCAGCGCAAGCCGAGCTTCTTCAGGTCATCCTTGATGTCAAAGGTAGGACCCGCAACTTCCAGGTGCCAAGATGCGAGGATGCGAGGCGTTCCTCCGAAGTCTCCGATGTTCTGGTACTTGGCCCGGAGCTTCTCGGGCACCACCCGAGACTCCTTCAGGACCTTCAGGAGATCACGCCTTGGCTCAGACCCTTTCGGAAGCTCTGAAGCAACCCGGACAGCTTTAGAAAACAAGCTCATGAGGGCCTCATACGAACACGTCAAAGCCGATGGTGCCTGTGAAGTCAGCCCCGGCTTGGACGGTAAAAGTGGTGGTGCTTTGGGCGCTGATCCGAAGAGGAACAAAGGCATCGCTCGAAAGCTGAACCCGATAGGTTGCGCTGGTCATGGCATCGGTAAAGGTAAAGGTTTCCTCGTGGGAATCTGTGAACGTCAGAGTACCGTTCACCGCTGAGGTCGCAGCCATGATGGCCTCCACTTGAGAGATGGCGCTGTGGATGTCGTCTTCAACTGACTTGGGAATCCGACCATAGGGGCTGACGACCATCCCATAGGCGTTTTGAATGTCCCGCACTGACAGGTTGCCCTGCGAATCAGAGACCACGGTAAAGAGGAACTGATCGCTGGCAGACCCAGACGTATAGCTGAACTCAGAAAGCGCCAATGCGAGAGCCATCGGTCCTCCTACCAGACGCCAGTGGTTTCGCAGCCCACTTCGCGCAACCAAGAGTCCAAGGCGACAAGGCCCTTACGGTCGGCAGACCAGACTTCGACATGGTCAAACCCAGCCTTGATCCCAAGGTCCGTGACCGGATCTACAGAGCCAACCTTGAGTTTGCCGTCCCGGAAAGATCGCAGCAGTCCAGGAAGGTTTCGGAGTCCTTTGGGACCCATGTAGACCGTGACCCGATACTCCGGGCGCACGTTGGCCTCGACCCAGCGTCGAGCAAGGCGCTTAGCCATCGCCACACGACGATGGGAAGGCTTGGGTTTAGGCATATCGTGTCCTCCGAAGGAACAAGCCCTTCACGGGACATGCTCAATAAGAGGACCACCGAGATCAGGAGACCAAGTAAATCACCGGCTCAGACCACTTGGCTCGCTGCACCTCTCGGAGAATGTTGAGGTTTTGGGAAACATGCTTGAAGACGTCCACATAGGCTGACATCCTCGGCAGCTTCTCCAAAGCAGCGATGGTTCGCAGGAAACGGTGCCGCACAAAGCCTTGGGAAACCCCCATGCGTTTAGCAACCTCACTCTGACAGGTGGTTTCAACCATCCCCAGCATCACATCCACGTCAATAGGGTCCCCAAGAACCCCTGCAAGGTCTTTTCGCATCTGGGCTACGTCGTACTCAGGAAGCCCCAACAGGTACTTGATCCGAGCAGCCGCCCGTTGAAGTCGGTAGCACACCGTCGGCTGGCTGACATTGAAGATGTCTGCGATTGCTGTCTGGCGCACACGCTTGAAGAAGTACAACTCCACAAAATCTGCTTCCCTTGGGGGGATGTTGTCCAGAACGGCGCGGACCAGCCCCAACTGGGCTGTGCGCTCCCCGCTCATGTGCTCTGTTCCAGTACAGTCGAGGTAGGCGAGGCCATCCTCCGTGGAGAACTGACGCTCCATGTCTTGAGGATCCAAAATCTTGTGCCCACACCAATAGTTACTCGACATCCCTACCTACCCGTTAGCTGTTTTGGGACGAAGAACCGTCCTGGGGATTGACCGTATCGCTTTGAGGGACCTCATCTCCATGTAGACATGGGCATTGTCCCCTTCAAGCTGTACCACGTTACCGGATAACCCGGCGTATGGTCCGTCCACGACCTCAACTTGCATACCCGTCTCGATCTCCACCGCAATCATCTTACGAAGGCCACCCCGTATCTCGTCAAGATTTGAATCGGGAATCGTGGATAAGACAGGCACACCCCCACGTTGGCGGTGACACAACACCTGCCGGATGTAGGGGCATTCGTGTTCCAAGGCGAGGTAAGAACTTTCGGAAAGTCCTGCGGCTATGAAGACGTAGCCCTCCATCATGTTCAAGACAATCCGAGCGCCATCTCTCTCGTAAACCACACAAGGCACAAAAACGGAGTGGTCAGATCCCACCTTGAGGGCATCCTGTAAAAGTCCTGGGAGACACCCCTCCTCAGCCTTCTGCTCCCCGAGCCTTGTTAGCTCAAGAACCACCCACGTTAGCTCGTCCCGGAAGTCTGCCACGATCCCGCCTCAACTCTGCAAGGCGCAGGTGGAGGATGGCATGGAAGACTTCGGGGTCCAAAGCCCCTGCCTCAGGGGTGTCAGGTTTCCCCTTTGAGGGCCGCCCCTTACCCACTCCGGTGCCTTTCCCGATGGCACGGGGATCAATGAAAACGCCTGAGTTGGTGGTATGGGTTGCACGCTGGGTCTTGTCCTGATGAACACTACCCGCCCTTGACACAGACAAGTCTTGATTGGCTGGTGGCTTCCCAGGAGCCACGGCCTCGACAAGACGAGAGGGCGTGGAAAAAGGTGCTGGAACTGAAAGGGGATTCCCCATCCCATGGTGGACCCGTGCAAGGTCCAGCACCAGTGAACGGCTCGTGGGACGACGTGGGGAGGCCGCAAAAATCTCCGCAATCAACAATAAGCTCTCTCCAAGAGAGGTGGATGCGGCCTCAACCTTTTCAGCATCCCAATACAAGGGGATCTTAGACACCCCCAAAGTCGTCTCGTAGGCAAGCAAAGCAGCTTCCGCGAGGCGCTCATATGCAATGGAAGGAGACACCTCTGTCACCAACGTATGCGCCGACAGCACTGCCATAGGGAGGTCCTCCTTGATCTGGTGAAGGATGTCCCAAACCAACTGGTTTGTATCCAACCGCATGTACGAGGAAACCGCCTCCTGAGTCAGCGGCCCCAGCATGGAGATGCCCTCAACCATTTTGAGGGCGTCCCGAATATGGCTCTCACTGCGTGCGGCAATCAGGTCCAGGGCTGAGTCCTCGTGCTCCACCCCCTCTTGATCACACACCTGTCTCAACCGTTTGGCAATCGTCGCAGGGTCCACCTTCCGAATCACAAAAGCGGGAGCACATCGAGAGAAGATGGTGGAGCGCATCTTCTCTGGCTCTGTGGTGGCGAAGATGCACACCAACTGCTTGTCCTCGGTGCCCAGGACACAGTCCTCCATGGGCTTCAGCAACGCATCAAGAGCCTGCTTGGAGAGGCGATGAGCTTCATCAAAGAGGTAGATGCCCCGCTTCCCGCTAAAAGTGGAATAGCTGATGTCCTCGATGATTTTGGCTACATCAGCCTTGCCTGACTTTGTGGCTGCATCAAGCTCAACAAAACACTCCGAAACACCCTTGTCGATGATCGAAGAACAGGAGGTGCAGGTGTCACAAGGGTTCCCGTCGTTAGGTGCCTCACACAGCAACGCACGAGCAAGGATACGTCCCAGCGTTGTCTTGCCGGACCCATGCTGCCCACAGAAAACGTAGGACTGATGGAAGCCCTTTCCCTCCCGAACAAACTGCTGGAGCACCTCTACGGTTGCCTGCTGACCCAGAACCTCCGAGTAAGAGGCAGGACGGTACTTAGTGTCAAAGGCCATCCACCTTCTCCTGCCCCTTCCAGATGGCGATGTAGACCTGGAACTGGCCTATCTCCTCAAGGGCCACCATAAGGGCACCGTGCTGCTCTCGGAGGGTGCCCAGACGGTTCCTGAAGGCCAGAGCCGTCAAGGCAGGCTCGTCCTCAGCCCCGAACCCTGAACGGTCTACGAGGCAGGTGTCCAGGCGATCATGTTCCTGGTCAACGTCATCGCAGGCATAGCCCAGGTGAGGGAAAGGAAACGGCGGCCACTCATCCAGGGAATCGGCCACGCCAATGCAGTAAGGAGCATTCCCATCACCCCTGGCTGCGGTAGCTGCTTCCTCGTTGATCTGCCTGATGGTTTCCAACCCCCACATGCCTATTCCCCACCAAGATGATCGACCGCCTCGTGTTCCGGCTCCAAAAGGTCATCGAGGATCTCGTCCACATCTGACGGGGCCTCTGCCGATGTCGGCTCTTCTTCCCCGAACATCTCGTCCACAGGGGAGGGGGCACTTTCGCCCTCCTCGGTCGGGAACCACATCCCGTACCGCTCGACGTTCTCACGGAAAGCCATGATGTCGGGCTTGGCGACCGTACACTTGAGGTCGCCGCTCTTGGGGTCTTCTTCGCACCGACAAGCAGTCAAAAGGTGGTCCAGAAGGGCCTCCTTCTGCTTCGAGGTCAGTTCGTGCTCCCATTGGTCGGCAGCAAGCTCCAGGACGAACTTGAAGCTCTCCCCTGCGAGCGCATTTGCCAAAGGGGCGACCTTCTTCGAGGAGCCAAGGACTACCTGACCCCCGGTCTTCCCCGCCTTCTCCCTGAAGACAGCAACGATCTCGTCAGACACAAGAGCAAGATCGGGGTGATTCTGCCCGATCAGCGCCAGGATTGTGTCGTGGATTTCCTGTCTGGCTTTCCAGTATTCAACGGCCATGTCGATGTTCTCCTACTTCAAGTTGAACGTCCGAGAAAGGGAGGCTTTACCGCCCCTGTCCCATACCTCGCCGGGATCTTTACCGCCTCGATAGCGCACGTCCCGACAACGTACTCCTACCCGCTCAAGACGCTGAGGAACCCCCGGTACCCACTTTCCGCTGCGATCATCTGTGAATCCTGTGGCCTGCTTTCTACCTGTCTCGTCCTCATCGAAAACCAGATGGACACATGCCGCCGAAGAAACGTACCGCTGTAAGAACCGGAGGTGCTTCTTCCGAAGAGCAGCACCTGCTGATGCCAACACGACATCCTGGGACGGGACGACATGGGCAAGGGCCAAATCAAAAACCCCCTCCACTATCCAGACATCCCCGCCGTCCCAGATACGCCGAAAAGCAGAGTCCGTCAGGCCAATAAACGTGGGAATCCACGCTGCTTCAGGGAGGTGGTACTTCTTGACAGCCTTGGCAGCCCCCCGCACCCAAGATCGAAACTCCACCCCGACCAACTGCTGCCGGGGCGAGTAGGTGGGGATGACCAAGGCTCCGGTCCACCCTCTAAAAGAGGAATCAGGGGAACGGGAACCGGGAGCCTGCCACACGCCAATCCCGATGTCAGACATCAGCGGGGCCGGAATCCCACGCCCTAAAACGTAGCCCTCTGCTTCAGTAGTCAGATTTGAGGCAGCCTGAGAAGTAGCTTCTGTGAGCCACTTCCTCACTGGGCCTCTCCGATCAACACGACCACGGCACGGGCAGCATTGTGAACCACAGTCGCCAGACGATCCTCTTTGAATCGAAGAGTGGTTCCCACGAACCCCCGGTCAACAGGAACCACGACAGCCCATCCAGGTGGAACCCAGAGGGCCTCACCAACAGGAACGCCCTCAGGCACCCCCACAGTTTTGGTGGTCGTGGAGAAAAGCACCTCCACATCCGAAAAGCCGTAGTAGTCGAGGTGTTGGAGGGCTGCCTTCACCCCCTCAGGAGTAAGCGATTGACAGTTACCCCACCCCTCAGCGTCCCCCTTCAAGGCAATCTCTTGCACCAACAACTGACAGTGTTCGCCCATGTCGCCAGCACACACAGCCGCTCGCACGCAGTTGTTAGGGTGAGGGCGCTCTATCCATAAAGATGCCTTGGTAGAAGTCACCAAGTAAGGAGCGAGGTCCCTATCAACCGGAACTTCCACCATAAGAGGCGTCTTCTTCCCCATGTCATAAGGAACAACCTCGGTAAGCATCACCACGGGAGCACCCGCCGAAACCAAGGAATAGGGTCCTCTGTCTGTTGGACATTGCTCGTCAAGAGGTCCAGGGTAGCTTGGGCTGCATGGGCTTCGTCAGGAGTGTCGGCCCAAATAGGGACCCCGCCAAGAGAGCCTACCAAGGTAGCCCCAGGCATCAGTGAGTCACGAGGGGCATCCGAATCGGAAAGCACCCACATCAGGGTAGCAACATCCGGGTAGAGGCGAGAAAGCTCAGAGGCGGGGGCTGAGTCAAAGGTGCTCTTCAGTTCCTCCTTCAGTTCCTCCTTCGAGTGTCGGCCCTCCCAGGAGGAACACCCCCCTGACCGATCTCCCAGAATATCGTCACACACTCCAAGCACCAACCCAGGACAACAACACAAACCGACACGCTCGTTCGAGGCGGGGATTTCCACCATCCGGTTGTGGGCACACGTTGAAGGAGCCACCCGCAAAGCCTTCTTCAAGACCCGCTTGATGTGACGGAAGCGCAACTGCTTGAGCTTCTGAAGCACCTCGCCTGAGGTTCTCATGTGCGAACCTCTTCAAAGACGGCTGCCCCGGACGCCTTCTTGATGCGGTACGCCCGATTTGCCGCCTCCACCAAAACTGGGTTGTGGGTAACAGCCAGGATGTCCATCCCCACGCGACCTGCCAAGAGGGTGAGGAACTGGCCCACACGAGGAACATAGTGCTCTGCCACCGCGCCCAAAGACTCGTCCAACAGCAAAAGGGGTCGCATCCCCCGACGAAGCATCACAACCACCCGCAAGAGAACGGACTGGACTGCGGCGACCGATCCCCCGTAACCCTCAGTGGAAGGGGCATCCGTGATGGTGCCATCAGGTTGGTGCTGCACCGTGAACAGATTCACGGAAACACGGCCTCGCTGAACATCAACCTCACTCCGAACAGACAGGTCCATGTCATCAAAGACAGTACGCAACCCCTCAGTGAGAAGGGATTCTGCCGCTTGAGCGTTGCTGGCAATCTCCTGGTCAATGAGCAGCCTGAACAAGTCCGCAACCCGGTCCAACACCTCCCCCTCTTCTTCAAGGGCAAGAATGTTGGACTCCACCGCTACCAAGCGGTCCCGCACAGAATCCCTGCGGCCTTGGACGCGAGAAAGACCCGCGCTCAGGGCTGCAACGTCCTCTTTGAGGGCCGTCAAACCCTCCACACCATGACCGTATGGTAGTTGCTGTCAGAGGTTCCGAACTGCTCCGCGTGTCGAAATGCGACGTAGCCGCCCTTGCCTCGACGGTTGACCCCAAGGTTGAGGTCACCCAAACCGAAGTGGTCGATGATCCCAAGGATGTAAGGGTAGTCCACCACGAAGCCTTCCTCCGTGAACACGTCAGCGTTCTCTATAGAGCTACACGCGACCGGGTACTCATCGTCTCCCCCTGCCTCGGAGGCCATGGAAAGAACCACACCCTTTCCATTCGCACGCACCCGAACATTGGTGTTGTCCTTGGGTGCAGAAGCAGAGAGAACAGCCACTGCGGACCTCAGGTCGTCAGCAGAAACCGTGAAGAGAGCTTCATCTGCGGCCTCCCGATCAACCTTGAGGAGAGGGAACTCTGCTTGAGGACGAGACACACCCAAGTGAGACCCGTCATCACGGACAAAGAAAAACGCCGCGTCATGCTGGAGCAGCCCAGTTGAACCAGAGTCCTTGAGCGACAAGAACCGAGCGAGGGTCCCCAAGTCCTTTCCCGCAACACGAAGGTTGCTCTTCTCCAAGCCGTCCACCTCAACCAAGGAGACTGTCCGACGGTCGGAAGCCCAAAGAACACCGTCAATCACCTCTACCTGACTGATGGCAGGCCGGGTGGTGTCCTCAGCCGCCACAAACCTCTTGGAGTAGCCCAGTGCCGCCGCAAGCTGCACCGACGACACAGACCCCACATCCTCTGCTTCCGAGAAGGTGGTGTCCCAATACGGGAACTTGGTGGGGTCCAGGGACCGAAGGCGAATCTTGCTGCGCCCTCCCGAAGCATTGACGTTGCCCCCGTCACCTGACTCCAAGGTCAATGAGGTCCCGGAAACGCCGTTCAACCACTTATCGAGCCGCCATGCTTCAACCGTGAAGGCGTCCCCCTCATCCCCCTCCACGTTGCACTTGAGAGCCGTGCTGGAAAACAGCCGCTGATGAAAGGCAAGAACCTCCGCTTCCGCGTTTGGACCCACCCTAAAGAGGTAGTGGGTGGAAAGGTCATTTCCTGTGGTGCCAACCACAAGGCGAACAACCTGGAGAGCAACCTCCAGGTCCGTTTTAGCGACTTCAATCTTCATCAGGGGTTCTCCAGATAGGGGGTAAGGGCTGTACGGGCTTCTTCAATATCCTGCTCAAAGGACGCCACGCCATCGGCGTAGCGTTCCTCCAAGTCTTTGAGGACCTTATCCAAGGCATCAGGGTCAAGCCCTTTCGCCTGGATAGCTTCCTCGACTTCAGAAAGGGTGGTCTTAGCGGCATCCAGACGGCCTGCAACCCGCTGCACTTCAGCGGCGATTTGATTGCGTGTTTCCACCGCTTGTTGGAGTCGGGAGTCCAGTTCTTCCATGGGGCTACCTCCAGAAAGAAGTACCCATCGGGAAGAGGAAAAAGACCCCCCTACAGGGAAAGGTCCACGAAACCGCCACCATCAGTCAAGGCATCAATCTTCTTGGGCTTGCGGCTACGGCTGGCTTTCTGTTGCATTCGGGCCTCACAAACAGTGTCGAAGTCGCAGAACTTGCACACCGTTGCGGAAGGCGTAGGCGCAAACTTCCCCTTACGCATCCCCTTCTTCACATCCACGGCACGCTGCGCCAAGCCACGAAGGTCCTCCTCGGTGAACTCGACCCACGCCACACCTGATTCAGGCTCCCCCTCCTCGTCCTCGGCTCCATGTGGAAATCTAAACCAAACGTAAGCAAGTCGATCCGGCATCACCTTGTAGGCGAGCTTGAAGAGCATCGCGTACCACCGCAACTGGTCGGGGTCCGTGTACCGCATCTTGTGCTTGGTGTTCTTGCCGTCGAGGATGGTGATTCCAGTGTCCTCCCGACGGATAATGGTGTCGGCCCTCCCCCCAACCGCGTTCCACTTGTCAATCCAACCAACAAGGTTGACCTCAGCCTTGGCGTAGGGACCCAGGAACTTGTGCGCCTTCATGGTCCGCAAATACCCAGCGACCCCGTCTCGACACACCTGACGAAGAGACCTGGAAGACCCCGACACGCGGTAATCGATCCAGTTCCTCTCCTTGGAGGATTCGCGCTCCCACTCTGAATCAACAATCTCCAGGAGCCTGTTCTTCAGGGTGGCTGGCTCACGCCATAGCTCATCGTTGTACATGCGCTCGATAGCGTACTGCGTGACAATCCCCATCACAGCATGGTGCCGTGACCGACGAACCGGGATGGGCTTCCCTTCTCCGGGGCCTCCCCCAACATCAAGGGCACCCCAGCCCTTGGTCCACAAGAACTTCTGGGGGCACTCCTCGAATAGCTTGAGGGTAGACCAATAGAGGGTGGACTTTTGATTCACTGAGACTCCATGACCCACACTACCCTTGACCCTCTACCAATAGGCCCCCCGCAATCACTCACGAGGGGCCTGTGGGGCAGAGGCAGGGTCAGGCTGCTTCCCACCCATTGGAAAAGGGCAGTGGGGACTATACCCGCTCCAGGTAAGCCAATGATCTTTCCCGAACCGCTTGCGGAACGTCAGAGAGGTTGTTCACTACGTCCACCAAATCCTCGCCCTCTTGCTCTGTGCTGAGAGAGTCACGAATAGCCGTAACGAAAGAGTCCATCTCCACCTGCCGCTGAACTTGGCGGGCACGGCCTTCTATATCGAAGACCTCCTCGGAAGGCTTCACCCGAAGCCTCACGACCTTAGCCGTCATCTCCTGCTCCGAGAAAGACAAGAGAACACACGCAGGACGACGGCCTACATCGTCCCGAGACAGCGTCCCTCGGGTCAGGCTTCCAACATTCACGAAGGTCTTATCCTGTAGCTCCACGATGCCCTGGTCCTTGTGCCAATGCCCAAAGAGGAACATATCCGGGGCCGTGTCACGGAGAGCCTCGTACTTGATGATGTCCTCCCCCTCAAACATCGAGCCACCCTTCTTGGAAGCCAAGACATGGGCCACACAGACGAGGTAGTCCTCATCCTTGCGCTCAATATAGTGGAAACGGTCCATGGCATAGGTAGTGCCATGGTAGGGCACCCCTACTACACGGACCTTCACCCCACCTTGCTCAAAAACCGCCTCATGCTCGTCGTACAAACGCCGGAATACCCCGCTCGCATAGAGCACCCCTAAAGGCTGCTGGGGGAGGAAGGAGTAGTCCCCATACACACAGTCATGGTTTCCAGGCGTGCAATAGACAGGGCACGGGTAATCCGCATGGTGCTGGGCTGTCCGATGAACCAGGGCGTGCGAGTTGCGACCGGGTGACTTGATGTGGAAGAAATCCCCACCGTCGAGAATGGCTGAAGCACCAACCTTCTCGGCAACCCTACGAACTTGGTCCAGCTTCCCAAACACGGTCTCAGCCCAATCATCGGTGCGAGACACCGGGGCACGGTCAGACAGGTGAACATCAGTGCGCCAAAGGAGCTTGATCATGCGCCCTCCTTCTTCTCAAATACCGCGTCACAGGTCGGACAGATCCCCCGGTCACCCAAAAGAGCATGAACCTCTTCCTCCGCGTCTGCCAACTGCTGTTCCATGTCCTTGTGTGTAGCCGTCAAAGTCTTCACTTCCTCGATGGCTTTGACGAGGCGTCCTTGGAACTCACGAACCTGCTTCATGCCCCTTGCTACCTTCTCCAACTTGCTGCTCTGGGGAAGAGGGTGTTTCTCTGAAGCGGCAACGGCTGCCTCAGCTTCAACCACCGCACTCCTTGAAGCAGCAAGTTGGTCCACCAGGACCTGGATTTCTCGAAGCTCCACTTGAAGCTGTTGGACTTCCGATGCTGCGGAAGCCTCGGGAAGGGCCTCCGGGTCGAACCCCTCCAAAGATGAAACAACCGAACGCGATGCTTCAAGGCGCTGCTTCAGACGGGAGACCTCTTGGACCTCCATCTCCACGAAGACAAGCTCCTTCTCTGCTTCAGACAAAGCCCCAATCACAACCGCCACCTCATCAAGGCCCTCGAAAGCGGCTTCTTCCTCAGCCAACTCAAGGGCATCTTTGCGACGGATTTTGAGTTCAGATGTCGTGGAACGACGATCAGACTCCGACAAACGGAGAGCATCGGAGAGCTTCCCTACACGCTCGACATCCGAGAGTGCTTCCGCAACCACCGAACCTGGACGATCAACCAGGAAGAGGACCCCTCCAAACTGCTCTGCAATCTGCGGCCACAGGCGGTCAGATGCAGCCTTGATCTCTTGCAGCCCCATCTCCGCAACTTCAGAAGGAACTCCCCGCCCTACATTGTCCAACACCTTGCCATTCACGGTGTAGCGGTTGAGCTTCTTGCCCTTCTCCCAGCGGACAACGCCATCCTCGAAGGCGAGGTCTACTGTCAGGTGAGAGGTCCCATGCCTCACCAAGGCCCCCGCAGGAGCGTTAGTGAAGACACCCCGGATAGCTCGCATCAACGCGCTCTTGCCGCTGTTGTTGGGACCAGTCACCACCGTGAAGCCATCAACTTCGATGGACGCATCCTCGATAGATTGGAAGTTCTGAATCCTGACGTGGACGCTCATCGCAGCCTCCTACAGGTTTCTACGCTGGCCGTGCTCCCCGCGAACCCCCTCAAGAAAGGACCCCGGCCAGGGCCTCCTCCAACTCCCCAGGTGCAGCCTCGTCCTCGAAGGCGTCAGGCACCTCCGTAGCCCCCAGCAACGGGTACACAACTGAGCACAGGTCGTTGTAGGCATCGGGGTTGGCGATCAAGTAATCCCGCATCTTTTCAACGCCTTGCTTCTTCACAGCTTCTCCTGCCCGGTCCCAGCTAACCCAAGCACCGCCCTTCTTGACGATGCCGTGGGCCATAGCGATTTCCAGAATGGAGCGGTAGTTGTCGATGCCCTCCCCCCACCGGATGTAGAAGACGACCTCTCGACCCTGACTGGAAGACATCTTGCACTTCTTCGCCACCGCCTTGATGATGCCCCCGATGACTCGCTCATCGGCCCTGTGGGTCAGGGCGTCATGGCGACGAGACTTCTCGTTCTTGACCCGTCGGAGTTCAATCCGCACAGAAGAGTAGAACTTCCAGGCGTTGCCTCCCTGCGGCTTCGTCTTGGGGCCATAAGCCACGCCGATGTCCGCACGGATTTGGCTAATGCCGAGAACAGCCGTCCCGCTCTTGGCGACGATGCTCTTGAGGTTGGGGAGTTCCTGGGACCAGATAGATTGAAGCTCTCCGATCTTGGATTGCTCTGCGGCCTCGGTCATGTCCCGCTCCGCAATCCGACGCGGCACCGCAGCCCCCACAGAATCGAACACGATAAGGTCCACCCCGGCAGCGGCGTAGATCAAAGCAAACTTGATTCCATCTTCCAGAGAATCAGGCTGGAGAAGCTCGAACCTCTCAGGGTCCGTGATGGGCACCCCCAAAGCTGCTGCATAATCAGGAACGATGTCGTTCTCCCAGTCGATGTAGAGGACGGTGCCTCCCTCCGCACAGGCCGCTGCTGCCGCTGTGAGGGCCAGGGTGGTCTTTCCGGCACTCTCATGCCCCCACACCTGAGTGACACGGCCACGCGGCAATCCAGGGCACGGAGCGACCCCAAAAGTGTTCGCCTCTCCCCCGATGAGGTAGTCCACAACCGTGGAGCCAGTGGGCAGGTGGGGTGCGGACTCTTGGAGTGACTCAGGGTCCAGCGCAACGTGTGCTTGCTCGTAGGGTTTCGCCATCTTCTTCTGGACGAAATCCCGAGCCTTGGTCAAGGCATTTCCAGCCACCTTGAGGGTCTTGGTGTCAGTGGAACTCTTCTTCGGGCGGGGCATAGTCACTCCTGCGTCAGCGGGACCAGATGAAAAAACGATCATTCTCCCGGTGGATGATCCCCCGCCGCACCTCACGACCAGCTTTCTTCCCTCGGATGTACTTCTTGACCTCTGTAAAGTACCGGTTCTCCAGGGGTGTCAGACCCCCCTCAGCGATGCTTTTTTCGTGGAAAAGCCAGAAACGGGAGGCCAGTTTCCCAACAAGGTAGGCATCAGCTTCGTTGTGGTTCCAACGGCCTCCACCAGTATCCGTCCGTGCGGCCTCCACCATGTCCGCTTTATCCATCTTCCACTTGGGAGGACGGTCAATGGAATCACGAGCGTGGGCCTTCACTTGCATGGGTGACCAGAACACAACATCACAGGCTTGGGACTTCAAGGCTTCGCACGAGTACAGAAAGAGGCCATACATCCCCTCACTCCACAGGTCATTGAAGATGGGGAACTCGATGCCAACCCTATCCGGCTGATGCTCCTGTATCAGGGCACACAGGGAAGCCCTCATATAGAGATACCGCTCAATGAACTCCATCTTGGAGGGGGTACGGAAACGGCCCCTGCCAGGACACCGTGAAGCGTCTCCGACAGGGGCCATTGTATCGTGCAAGGCCCATCCGTAGTTCGTCAGGGATGGGTCCAAGCCAAGGACGAGCATCTACCCGTCCAGGAGTCCCTCCAAGAGGTTGTCCACGTCCTTGGCGGTGTTCGCGGTGGTGCCAGTGCCGCCACCGTTGACCGGACCTTCCACCACCTCACCGAGCTTCTCGCGGATCTCGTCCACGGTCAGGTCACGAGCCAGTTCACGGTGGATGTTCGCAGCCACGCCCTTGGCGTCAGCCAGGATCTTAGTCGCCACTTCACGCAGCGTCTCGTCCTTGGCCTCCAACAGCTTGAAGAGCAGGTTGTTGTTCTCCGGGGTGAACGTCATCTTGTGGTAAGTGGCATCCGTGCAGGTCATGCTCAAGTCATGCTCCAGCAAGGAGAACTTGGTGTGGATACGGCCAATGTCCTTGTACTTGTCCGGGGAGAAGATCCAGGGCATCACCTGCCATCCCGTCCCGTTCTTGAAGGAAGCGGCATCCAGGTCACCGTTCTTGTCGGTGGGCCAGATCACCATGACAGTAGCCACGCTCTGCTTGGGCTGACCGAACTCAGCGTAGGCCGGACCCTTGTAAAGGAAGTAGCCCACACCGGGCTTGTACATGCGCTCGCAGCCCGTGAACCGAAGGTTGTCAGGGTCGGTAGAGGGAGTGCCTTCCTCATCCATGTCCTTGAACCAAGCGAGGCTCACACGGTAAGTGCGGCCAGCTTCCGGCTTGAACCGAGTTGCCTTTTTACCGATGCGGTCGTCGCCGCTGCCGATACTGAAATCCATGAAACCAGACATACTATTTCTCCTAAGGCGCGAGTTGAAATGCTTCTTACGAGCAAGGTTGTAAAGGTTGCGCCTACATCCCTTTACCCACCTGAAACGAGGGTAGACCCCCCTACGGAGAAAGATCCCCGAGAAGTTCCTCTATATCCAGATCCTGGGGAGAACGAGTAGGCGTAGAATCCAATGCAGCGAGGAACGCATCCACGTCTCCATCGGAACCGTTCGTAGGCATCCCCTCATCCAAAGAGGGAGCTTTCTCTTCCTTCCCAACCACAGACGACTCAGGAACACCAACCTCAGGACTCATAGTCGTGGCGATGTGCTCTACCTCTTCAGGAGCAGGAGCTTCCATGTCTCCAACACCCGAGAACATATCCTGCAAATCCCGCATGGTCGTAGCATCCACATGAGGAGCGGCGTCCAGGTCAGGAGCGTCAACTTCGGGAGCAGCCTTGGACCCCCACCGTCCCCCCAAGCCAATCTCTTCTCCACACAACCGAATCTGGTCCCGGAGACGAGCCTGGGTGTCTTTGAGGTCTGACCGCTTCGCTTTGATGACGGTCATCACCGCCTCCAAGTCTTGGAGGGCAATCTCCTGGGCCGCAAGTTCCTCTTTCTCGGTACGGAGCTTCATGGTGGCAACAGCGTCTCGATCCTTGACGTTCCTGCCTGCACGAACCTCCGGGTCGTTAGCCAACAAGTCCTGCATCTGAAGGTCGAAGTCAGCCTGAAGGCCACGGTTAGCCTTACGGTACTGCTGGAGCCATTGGGACACCTGAAGGTAGATGCGCTCTGTCCGTGAAAGGTGTCCACGAGCCTCCGCGATCTTCAAGTTCAAGCGACGAGGCCCAAACTCCAACGGGTCCGCATCGAGAATAACCTCCATCGCCCCCAATCTGGCGAAGACGCTCTCAACTACTTCAGGGGTAATGGAAGGCAAGGACATAAGAACCTCTATGCAGCTTCTTCTTCGGAGTCAGACGTAACCTTTTCCACAAGCTCCGAGAGGTGCTGGACTGTGTTGTGCTTGATGGTGCGAACCTTATCGTCAAAGGCAGCCTTGCTGATCGCGCCATCCGTCAAAGCGGCACGCCAAGCAGCGATGGAAGCCTCCATCGAAAGGAGGATGTGAGAGACACGGGACTCCTCCAAGGTCATGCCGCTGGCTGCGCTATCCTCAGTGTCCACCGAAATGTCAACGTCAGCGCAACCTCCTGCATCGTCCTGAACCGAATCCCAAGCAGCCGACATACCAGCAAAGAAGTCACCCCGCTTCGTCTTCACAGCACGGGTAGCAACCACCTTTGTGATTCGCATCTTGGACTTCACTTGCCGCACGGTTTCCTGGAGGTTCTTACGGGCTTCCTCTTCCGTGATTTTGGAACTCATCGCTTTCTCCATGTTGTCCAGCCCTGAAACAAGGCGGTAAGAACTACTACCCCCCCTCGAACGAAAGAACCCCCCCTATTGGGAAGCGACAGCCTCCCGAATACGGGCCGCAAGCATAGTGTTCCGCTGGTCAGCCCGGTCATTGTGAACGGCTGAGGCGATGGCCGCAGCCTTGCCCACCAAAACCACCTTCCCCCTTGCGCGAGTAATGGCTGTGTAGAAGAGGTTGCGCTGAAGCTGACGGCCAAAAGAGGGCACCACAGGCATCACAATCACGTCGTACTCCTGGCCCTGTGACTTGTGGACAGTCTGGGCATACGCAAGACGTAGCCGAGAAACTGCATCCTTGAAGGCAAAGCGAACATGACGCGGAGGCGTTCCCGGAACTCCGTGGATCTTGACCTCGATCTCCCTTGCCTTGCGGTCAATCCGGGCCACCTTCCCCACATCACCGTTGTAAACGTCCAACTCGTAGTCGTTCCGAATCACCATGACCCGGTCGTCCTCCCGAATCACCTCCCCTCCGAGCCGAACCTCAGCCAACCCAGCTACGCCAGGGTTCAAAGCAGAACGGATACGGTCATTCAGGGCCGTGACTCCCACCGACCCCGCATGTCGGGGGGACAGCACCTGGAAGTTCTCCCTACGCCTGTACAGACTGGATGCCAGTTCCACAACATAGTCGGCAGCCTCTTCATCCGTGATCTTGGACACCAGAACGAAATCTTTTCCATCACTCGTAGGAACGTCGCCTCGGTGGACCGCATGGGCAGCCAAGATGATTCCGCTGGTGTCCTCCTGACGGAAGATGGTGTCCAGGTGGGACACTGGAAACTGGGCAGAGGACACAATCTCACGGAGAACATCCCCAGCACCAACCGAAGGTAACTGGGCAGAATCCCCGACGAACACCAGCCTGCAATCAGCATCTGTCCCAGAAAGGATGCGGTAAAGCAAGTGTTGGTCCAGCATGGAAGACTCGTCACAAATGACAACCTTGGCGGGGTGGGTGTTCCCTGGCCCGTAGCCCCATTTCTGCTTTGAGGCGTCTTTGTCGAGGTCGCGTCCACCGGACTCTCCGACAATCCCCAAGTAGGTAGCTTCTCGGCTCTCTGTTACCGGAACATCCTTGGCCCCAAAAGCTCGATGGATTGTGGACGCTGTTGCCCCGGCTACCAAGGCGAGCCTCTTGGCTGCAATCCCCGTGGGGGCACAAAGCAGGAACGGTATGTGGGTGTCCCGAAGCACATCCACAACGGCCCTCAACGTAGTGGTTTTGCCCGTCCCAGGAAGGCCCGTCAACACCGAGATTGGGGCTGTAAGAGCACACAGGGCTGCTTCAGTCTGATGCTCCGTGAGGACAATCTTGCTTCCCGCCGACCAATCCCTCAACGCTCCTGCGGCTACTCGACGTAGGGCCTTTTCGGAAACCTTCTTTACACGCTCGCGCTCCTTCTGGGCTGCTGGCCCGAACTGAGCGAGGCCATCCAGGGTCTTCTCCAACACTGGAGCCTCAGCCAGCTTACGTCCAGCCAACAGGACCGCTGACTCGCTCTCCATCGCGTGTAGGGCCGGGTCATAAATGGCAAAGCCCCCTTCATGCCGTGGCTCCACGATGATGCTTCCCTCTTCTCGCAACAAGGCAATAGCTTCCAGGATCACCCGTGCGTTGCCCTTGGCATCTGGAACCAAGGCCCCAACCCGCTGCACCACCTCAAATGAAGTGGCAAAGAGGTGGCCTCCTTGTGAACAGTCTTGGATGGCACTTACCAACGCCCCACAAAGCCGACGGTTGGAACTCATGTCCACACCGAGACTTCTTGCCACCTCATCAGCTTGGGGAAAGGTGATTCCACGGACCCGCACCAACGACCAAGGGTCTGTAAGCAGAAGCTCCTCTACACCAGCCCCGAAAGTCTTCCAGACCAGCCCCACCGAGCGAGAAGAGATCCCTACCTCTGCCATAAACCGCATGGTGTCCAGGTAGACGCGGAGACTTCGCCAACGCGAAATGATGAAGGTGCGGGTGAAGTCATCCAACCCAGACTCTCGAAGAGCCTCCTCCCCCTGGTCCAGCACGGACGGCAAGTCTTTCCCGTAAGACCTCTCCAAGAGGGAGCACGTTCCCGCCCCAATGCCTTGTGCTGCCAGGGCAGAGAGACAAGAGGTAAGGGTCCAACCGGGTGCAGACGCAGGAGAGCGGAGGGCATGAATCTGGTCGCCGTAAGTGGGGTGCTTTTCCCACTTGCCGTCGAAAGAGATCCAAGATCCAAGGGACAGGGAGCCAAAGCTCCCCCGAACAGCCACAGGCTTACCGTTGTGGGAAGAGTCATCCAACAACACGCGCAACACAAAGAAGCCCGCGTTCTCATAGATGATGGAAGTGACACGCCCGCTACAAGGGACAGCTTTCGCCATCAATCCTCCTTCATGAAGGCTTGGAGGGAGGCCAATGTGGCACTCAAACCCTCCGCTTCGCCCAGTAGGTCCGCAAGCTCCTTGGCTTCTGTGCTCTCGGGAGACCTTTCCACCTCTACCCCAGTAGTCACAGCCGAGAAGCGGCCACGGTGTCCGGGCAACATCTCGAAGGGCAATCTCGCATCCCCCACCAACCACTCGCCTCCCTCTTTACGAACCAACCCTGTGAAAACGCCATTGTAAAGCCAGCCCTTGTCCTTGTTATGCCCGCACGGGCACGCACCGGGAGGCCAGAGACACGCACCACCGCCTGCCATCGTTGAGTTGGGGGGCTTGGGAGGCAAATGGTGAAGCACAGCCTTCACCTCACGCCCCTCCAGGCTGGAAAGAAGCTCTTCAAGGTCTGTGGGATCTCCCCCGTCCGGGAAAGCTGTGGGCAAACAGCCTTTCTCCATGACGCGGAAAACCCCCTCTGCGACAGCAAACACAAAACTCATACGTCGTTGTACCCATTGAGAAGAAGGAAAGTACCCCCGAGGGGGTTCCGAACCAGGGGGTCAGCCGTAGAGAGACCAAGAGAGAACAACCCCGCGCTGCTTGCAGCCAAGGAGATTCAGCATGGCCAACGAACTCGCCGCCTCCAACGTCATCCGCTTCGCCACCAGCCCCCGCGAGGGACGCCGCAATGGCTGCACGATGACCGTCGTGAACGACGCCACTGAAGGTCGCGTCACCGTTCGCTTCCGTCGCCCGAAGGGCTTCCGCTCCGTCCTGGTGGACGTGATGACGGGTTCCGACAACGAGACCCACTTCAGCTTCCTGGGCACCCTTCGGGGCGAGCAGGTTGTCATCAGCGCCAAGAGCAAGGCTGGCGACAAGGGTGTTCGCGCCCAGAGCATCCTCAACTGGACCTTCGCAGCCGCTGGCCGCGATGACCTCCGCTCCGTGCGGGTCCTCCACGAAGGTCGCTGCGGTCGCTGTGGCCGGAAGCTGACGGTGCCCGCGAGCATCGACAGCGGGCTTGGCCCGGAGTGCCGGGGCAAATGAGCCACCGAGTCGAACACGAAGAAGGAGAGCCTCGGGTCATCCGGGGCGTTCCTCGTCTCTCCAAGGAAGACATGCGCCAACTGGTGCTGAACCTCCTCTCGGGTCAGGCCCTCTCCACAGACCAAGTGGATGCGCCCTCTGTGAAGTTGGTGTTCATGCCCCTGGCGATGGGGGCACTGGGACCTCCCGAAGAGCTACGAGAGGCCCTCATGGGGTCTACAAGCCCTCCTGAGACTTTGGATGGCGATCCCCCCAAGCCTGAGTTTCCGGGCTATCCGCAAGGCCCTGGCGACCCTCCCGAGAAGCCTGTTCTGGGCAAGCTGGACCCCCAGGTGCTCAAGGACCTGGAGTGGGGTGAGGTAGACGAGGACATGGTGGCAAAGGCCCAGGAAATCCTCGACACCGAGAACACCCGCCGCATCCGTGCCTGGGAAGCTGCTTCACGAGAATGGCACGAGGCACTTGAGGCGGGGGCACAAGAGCGTATCCGCATCGAAGCCGAGCATGACCTCGCTATAGGGGCGTGGCAAGCCGCCCTTATCGTCCACACAGGGCGAGCAGAAGAACGTCAACGCCTCTACGACGAGTGGGTAGAACGCCATGACCGCATCTTTTCGCGCTGGAGCGAGGACATTGGGGCCATCGTGGGAAACATGAAGGACACCTTCCCCCGCGCAATCAACGGCTACCCCATGTTCCACGCGATTCAAGTTGTACACAAAGACGATTGGACCAGGGTAAGAAAGGCCGTGGAGCGAGAGCAGACCCGGCAAAAGGAGATTGAGGTGTGAAACAATCAGTAGTGATGGTGTCCCATAACAACGAGTGGCGGGACAAAGACCACAAGTGCGAGAAGTGTGGCACAGACCAGGAAGTGCGCTGGAAGGACACGGAGTCCTCCAAGCACTGGTGCCATAGCTGCATCCTGGCCCTCAACCACTGCATAGTGCAGCGGCGAACCGTTAGCTCTGGGTAGCTTCCATCGAGAGCTTGTCGAAGTCGATTTCACACGCCCCGCCGACACAGGCCAGTTCCCGAGAACCAGTGCCCATGTCTTCCTTCTCGTAGTGGGTGAGCAGGGAGTAGTCGATGTCAGGGAAGTCTTGGACCCGCTGCTCGTACTCTTCCTGGCTAAGTTCCTCATACGGCGCGAGATCGTACTTGTGGTCCTCGTAAGGCAAGAAGCTCAGGCCAGTGACCTCATCGAAGTTCTCGAAGAGCCAGTTGCCGACCTCCTCCCACTCATGCTCCCGGACATACACCGTAGCGGACTGGTTGTGGCCCCGAACCGAACACCAGGACTTCATGACATGGTAGTAGCGCCGAAGCTGCATCAACGCTGACTCATCCTTCCGAGTCATCGCCTTCTCCGGGGACTTGACGGGGAACTCCACCACCCAAGTAGGACACTCATCGTCTGGGGTGTCCTTGTATTGGTTGTCCTTGAAGACGGGGGCACCAGAATCACGAACCAGATGGAACAAGGGGTCGTTCCCCGAGATGCGAACCCGACGAATGTAGTAAGGGGCGTACCGGCTGTGGAACCCGCTGGCGCAGTCCACAAGCTGACTGGAGTTCCCGCTGGGCTTCCCACAAGTGATGGAAGCAGGCATAGGCATGTCAAACCACGCAGCGGCCACGGCTGCGGTTTCCCGAGCAACGGCGTTGAAGTGCTTCATGGCTTCCGAGTCGCACGACAGTGTCGGATTGTCACAGTGCCCCGTGATGTCCACGCCCAACAGTCGATCTTCCTCACAATGCTGGGACCACGCGGGACGCAGGTATGGGAAGTGCGTGAAGGTGGCCTGGATGGCTCCAATCCAGGTAGCCGTGCGGATCTTCTTGGCGAAGGTCTCGACCGTATCCTCAGGACGCATCACAGCAGCCGAGAGGTTGCAGAACTGGCCGCCGCCGCCCTCACCCGTCCAAGGGTCGGTGCTGGTGGCGTAGCGAAGGAGGATTTCCCCACAGGGGTTGGAACGACAGTCCCCACGACGCTCCGAGCGTTTACCGACGGGGAACATGAAGAAGCCCCGCTCACCGGAGCCGCTGTTCTTCAGCGTGCTCCATTCCTTCATGAAGGTCTTCTTGTTTGGCTTCTGCTTCCAGAAGGCACTGAAGTTCGCCATGTACCGGCAAGTAGGGAAGTCCCCCTTGCTCCAGTCCTTGGCATGTCGCATGTCGTCGTCATCAGGGTCGCTGAAGCAAATCAGTGCGGCACGCCTCACGCCACCTGCCATCACGATCTCACCGATCATGCAGGCGATGTCCGAAACCTCAACCGAACTGAGCTTGCGGCCTGAAGCAGCATCAACGGTCTTCTGACAGAAATCCAGGAGACGGCGAAGAGGCTCAGGCCCCGAAGCACGGCCACCCTTCGTCTTCAGCCGAGCACCTGCCGGACGGATCTGGGAGTAGTCGAAATCAACCGTATCCCCCTTCCACATCATGGTAAGTCCGTCGAAGACCGCGTTGGCCCAGCCCTCTGTGCTGTCCTCAATGGTGTACAGAACAGGGTGCTCTGTCCGGCCTGCAACGAGAGGGAGGTTGTCCACAAACTCCCTCTCCACGGAGTAGCCGACACCCGTGCCCATCATCAAGATGTAGAGAAGCTCGCTGAAAGAGCGCAGAGAGTCCATGGGGATAAACGCGCAGTTGTAGAACATCGTGTTGTCACGAGCAGCAGCAGGACCCGCTGCCCACAAGGCCCGCATAGAAGGGAGAGCCTCGAAACGAAGAATGGATTCCCGGATGTCGGTCAGAACAGGGGCCGGGATGTTTCGACATCCGCGTAGAAATCCAACGTAGCGATCCACAGCTTCTTCGAGAGTCTCACGCCTACCTTCTTCCTCCCGCCAACGAGGATAGGTGCGTGTAAAGACAAACCGGGAGAGCGCGTTGGGGAATGTTGTCGGAGGCACCTCCTCAAGCTGCCTCTTCTCCTCAACCGACACAAAGAAGCTGGAAAGGGAGCGCGATTGAGAGGGGTGGGCGTCGGGATTCATTCGGCGGCTCCTGGTCGTCTACGGGGAAAGGCGTATTGGTCAGCGGCTATTGAAGGGCTACCGGGAACGGGTGCGGCGACACCCTCCAGCAAGCACGGCAACCAAGGCTACCCACGGGGTCGCGGAACCACGGAGAACTGCCGCCTCCACCTCAGACAGCCCATGCACAAGCCACCGAAGATTCGAGGTTCCCCATCGACGGGCTGCTGGAATCACATCCCTTTCTACCGCCCATCGGGGGACGCCCAACCTCTCCGCAATCCCCTGTGAATCCACCCTCTTTTCAAGTAGATAACTTGCCGCCAACCACTCCAATGCCAAGTGTCCCGGCCCTCCCCGTGCTCGAAGCAAGAGCATCAGGGGGTCCCCGGAAATAGAACCCTTGAGTCGATGCAAAGCCTTGATGGTTTTGGCGGCGTTTGCTGCCACCAGGGCCTGGGACAATGGACGCAGGTCCATCTCAGCCGAGACACGAAGGGTGTCCCGAACATGAGAAAACTGAACCTCCGGGGAACCCTGTGCCTTCGCCAAGGAAGTGGCCTTCAGAAGCTCCTGAGAGATGATTCCAAGATCCGTCCCCACGGCGTAAACAAGACCATCTGCCAACTTCGGGTCCAACGTGCTTCCTGGAAGCAGCCGATTTGCCTCGTAGGCCGCGAACCGGACAGCCACCTTCCCCCGATCTTTCCGAGAACTGGGACGTTCGATAGCCAGATGAAGGACGGAAGGGTCCTCGAAAACCGCAGGCTTCTTCTTCAAGTCCCCCTCATGCAACAAGAGCAACGTGGACAAGGTGTTCTCATCAACCCCATGACGCTGAACTACCTGGGGGTCCAACTTCGACCCGTGCCTCACCACTACAAGGATGGTTTCCCCGAAAGTCCCCGCGCAGCTAAGGGCATCTTCCACTTCGGATGTGGGGTCTGTGCCCTCCACCCAGATGACGCGCCTTCCCGCTTTCGAGGCTTCTCGGGATGCAAGCTGAAGCTCCCGGTTCCAGAGAAAGGTCTCGCTGCCAGAAATAGCGACTACGCGGCGTGGGTTGGCCCAGGTTTCCGAGGACATCAGGACACATCCAAGATGGCGTCTGCTGCACGCAATGCACTGACCGGAGTTTTCTCCAGCGCCTCTCGAACTCGAACCCAGAGCTTTATGGAAGCAGGATTCTCACAGGTGTCTTCGAGGTGGGCCACGACCCCCTGAAGCAGATCCGTTTCAGAACCCTTGTGATCTCGAAGCACACATAAAGCTGCCCCTGAATCGTTGATGGCGAGGGCACTCCAAAGCTCATCCACCCCATCCCTGTCCTCCCATCGAACCAAAGGAGGTCCGGGACACCATGTCGGATGTGTCCGGGAAAGGATGGTGGGTATGACAGCGTTCCGATGATGTGCCCACAGAACAATCTGGAGCGAGCCTGTCGCCATCTCTTCAAGGGTCTTGAGAAGAGCGTCGGCTGCTTCTGGTGTGGCCTCATCCACAGGACCCACAACCACAACGGGCTTTCGATCCCCGATCCCTGCATAAGCAGCAAGTGCCACGATGGCGCGGGAATCATCGACCTTGAGGCCCGCATCCCCCACCGGATCTGAGACAAGACGCCCCAGCGATTCGGCGGCTTGAATAGCCTTATCCCGAGCAGCAGGTCCGAAGTAAAGCCTCAACAAACCCATCAGACGCGAATGACAAATCGGCCACGACAAGTGAGGCAGGTGTAGTGGATGGCGTTGCCCCCTGCGGGGAGCTTGAACCGCATAGCGATTTCGGACTGCTTTCCTTCACACCCGTGACTCGCACGACACGCAACCCACACCTGCTTGCCCTCATCAGGATGGGCTTTCCGGGGAGTTGGGGGTCTGCGTTTTGGGGGCTGGCTCATAGTAAACCAGTACCCGCCAGCGCCCTGCTTCGACCCCCTTGATTCTCACTCGTACCCGGCAGCCTGGGCGTACAAGAGGATCAGGCCGCCAAGGGCAGTGATGTACTCATCCGAGGAAAGGAACATGGAGGCAACCTGCCTCTGAGTCGGGGTCTTGGTGCCCACAACAGTGCCTTCAGACAAGACCGTGCCGCCAGAGGTAGTGGCGATCTCTCCGCTTCCCCCAGGCACATAAATATCCCGAGGCAACACGACATCGTCCCCGGTATCGCCCCCAAGAGTTCCAAACCAAGCAGTTACCCGCTGGTCCTCGAACAACGGAACCACAACTTCGTTCCACTGCTTCCAGTTGATCCAGGTACCGCTCGCAAGAAGCTCTGCATCACTCCCCATAGGACGAACAGCCCGGAAGCCCACCTTGGCAGAAGGTGCAGCACGACCTGTCTGAGGGAAGATCACGTCAACCGTGCCTGTAAGGACAAGGTAGAGGGGACCCCTCAAGACCTCAGACAACTGGGTAGCTGTTCTAACAGGGGCATGGCCGCCCCGGTTTCCATAGAAGCTCATGGTGTCTCCTATGGGGGAAAACTGATAGCAACTTCATTGAAGAAGTAGTTGGTTCCTTAGATTCTTTACTGCTCTTACTCTCTCTACCTGTCTTATCTCTCGCTACGCTCGTTCTATTTCAGTCGAACCTACGGTTCTCCTTACCTTCTATCCCTGATCTACTTCCTATGACTTGGCTGGAAGCGGGGGCATCGTCCGTAAGGGGGTTCGAGGAATCCTACTCTCTAAGCGGCTCGCCTCTTTCGAGGGCCGAAGTAGAAGCTGATTCTGAGGCTCCGTCTCCGAGGAGGTGTGGAGCAACCCTTCAAGTTCCCTATGTTGCTGGCTCCTGGTTGAAGTTCACATCCAAGCGGCGGGGTTCCTTACCGCTCTGGTTTCCCAGATCCTGACACCCTCCAAGTCAGACAAGCACACGATCAAGTCAATCGGCCATGCTGCTCAGAAAGCTCAAGACACCCGTTATGGGGCTTGGCGCTGGGTACTCTATTGAGCGAGGGGGTGTGATGCAAGAACTGAAGAAGAATCGTAGTCCTTATGGGGTCTGGTTTGCCGAGCTTGTCGGTGATTCCGTGCGGCCTATTGAGCATCAAGCATCTTATGAGGAAATAGGAGAAGCTCTGTGGCGAGCAGGCAAGGCGGTGCGGGGCATTGGTGGTACTTCGCTCCAAGCCCTGAACCAAAAGGTCCAGTTTGGGGATACCTCCCACAACTGCATCGTGATCCATGACCCTGACGGGGCCACCCCCTATTGCTCAGTCATCATGGACGCCGTTCTGACGGACAATGACGGCTGCACCAAGGCTGACACCCCCTCTGCGACTGTGCCTGCCTGGAACGCCTTTGCAGAGGCTTAGGTGCCGCTACCCCAGCTTCCCTCGTGAACAATGACGCCGTGCCTCTCCGAGGGCATCCCGAAGGTAAGCCTCAGGCTCTCTTCCCCAGACAGCCCTGCATCCGTTGCCCGATAGCTGTGCCCGGTGTGAACCGCCAACATCCCTCGTGTTCCGAGCAACCGCACAGCCCTGTCAACCTGGACACGGGAGTACCCCAAGTCCTCGATGATCTCGCCGCGAGTAGCGAACGGCTCTGCCACGATGTACCTCAGGATTGCCCGAGCCATGTCCAGAGTGACCACCGCTTCCCGAAGGTCGCCACGCACTCTTGCCGTGAGGTGTCCTGCTCGCAGGATGGTGATCCCTTCCTGGTCTGCGATCTCCTGACGAGAAGCTCCCACGCACATCAGGTCCAACACCCGAAGCAGTCGGTCATGAGCCTTGGGTCGCGCTGCCTTCAGGCAGTCCCGAGCAAGCTCCAAGAACTCAGGATCGATCCCCGAGTCCTCGTCCGTGGAGCGATCCACGATCATTGTCTCTCCGGTGGGAACCCCATCCTCGTCATAGTCCTTCACAACATCGAAGGAAGTCACATCGAGAGCATCGGCTGCGATCTTCCCATCAGCCTTGAACTCACGGTCTGTCCGCGATCCCCGCATCTCTCTCAGAAGAGCATCCTGTCCACGACGCCGAAGCACGTTGATGACCTTCAGACCAATCCAGTCGGTCATGTTGGTCAAGCTGGGCTGATACCCTCTCCGAAGGTGAGCATCAAAGCTACCTTCTGCCGCCCACACGGCGAGAGCAAGGTGAACGACGCCACGGATCTCGTCCCTGGTCTCCAACGGGAACCGCTGGTGGACCTTGAAGCTGAGTCGCTGAAGCAGCCCATTGGCAATCCGCTCATCCAACCAGCCTCGCGTAGTCACAAGTCCTTGGATGGTGGTTACCACAGCTTCCTGGTCGGCTTCTCGAACACGCTTGAGCAACGGACCCATACGCCCATTGAAGGCAGCATGGAGGTCCGTAGCAAACTCTCTAACCGCAGATTGACCTCGATAGCCATGACCGTAAACGACATCCCGATTGAAGAGCTTGCGTCCGCAACCCTGCTCCTCTCCGAGAGAGGCGAAGGCTGCCTTCACAGCGGCATCACAGGCATCAACGGTGGTGGACGGGCTTGAAAGGCGAAGGTTGGATTGGACCGCGTCGATCACTTCAATGAGACGTACAGTCCGAACTCTCAACTTAGTTTCTTCAGTCATCGGTTCCTCTTCTCGACCTGGGGCAGTGAACTGCGAAAGGTCTTGGTGGGGTTTAGTGCGCTGCGACGGTGACGAGTGCTCTTACCGAGCGAGTCGAGGACGCAACATGAGGAGAGTAACATGGAATCGCCTTTAGGCGAGGCTGGAGTGGCGATTTATTTCTGTCTATCGCTAAGCCTCTTATGAGCGTGGGTAGGTCTATGGACTCTCTACGGAGCAGCCTTCGAGCGGGAACCCCTGAAAGATTCAGTTGAGGCGGGCATGACAAACATCACAGCACGGACACAGTTTTTTGCAGAGAGCCTTCCTGAAGGTCACCCTTTGCAGGGCAAGCTGGCAAACCTTCTCAAGGAAGCCCGGATTCAGGACGACCTGTTTGCTCGCGCCACAGTGTTGGAGGGGGCATTGAACATGCGCCCCGGCTCTCTCAGCCAGCGTCCTGTTGCCACATTTCCCGACATCCAGCAAAACTTCCCCGACATCAACCCGCAGTTTTTCGACATGCGGCGGGACTACGACTTGTACGGAGCCGTCATCGGAGGAGCGGGCCAAATCAAAGGAACCTCCTACACTTCTGACGAGATCGCCCAGGCCCTGATTGCGGGCTTGACCATCGTGAACATGGACGAGGTATCTGGAGGGTCCATCTACCGTCGCCTGGGGAAGAAGCTGGCAAACGCCCTCAAAGCAGGCCGCGTAGACATGAAGGGCCTCGCCGGGACGCTGCGATCATGGGCAAAAGCACGGGCCATGGACGTCATCGACTCTCGCCATGATGTGAGCATTGATGAAGGCTTTGGCGATGAGGGCTTCGATCAGGCATCCATGATCGACAGGTTTTACAGTGACCCCGGAACTTCGGAGACTGCTTTGAGCATCTCCGTGGTGAACAAGCCTGGGATGCTTCAGACCATTGACCGCGCAGTTCGCAAGGAGCTTCGAGGCCCAGGCCAAGAAGCAGTCTGGGATGCTGTCCTCAATGACCCAGGACTCCTGAACCCATCTGCCCGAGGGATGGGCATCGACCAGCAGCCTCTGGCTGAAGCAATCTCCCGAATGACAGGGACCGAAATCTCCCGGCAGGTGGCAGGCCGAACCTTCCGGGACAAGGTGCTTCCAGCCATGGAGCGAGCACTCGCCAACGATGAGCGCCTCCAGCAGACCTTGATGAAGGACCGCGACATCCAGCAGGTCTTCCAGGACGCCATGCGCCTCGCCAGAACGGCTTCTATGTCTGCTTCCCTGCGCGAAAGAACCATCCGGCTGGCGAGTGAAAATCCTGAGCTTAGGGCGGCCTTGCTTCCGTTGCTGAAGACTGCGAGGAACGTCAGCACTTCCGAGCAGCAGGCCAAGACCGCTGCTGGCTCTGGTGCTGCCAACGCAAAGTATTTGAATAGCTTGCCGCCTCACAAAAAGAGCCGGATCTTGGCGCACTTGGCCCTCCATTATGGCGTTTCTGCCGCTGAAATCGAAGATGAAGTGACAGACCGGGATGCGGAGAACCTGTTTGAGTACACTGCATTCAACCGCGCCATGACAATGAAAATCTACAACGCCTTCAAGAGACTTCGGTTGGCTTCCGAGCAGGAAGCCGAGAAGTTCGACGCTGAATCAGAGGCTGCCGAAGACCAGTCCCAGGCTGACGAGGCCAAGGCTGAAGCAGCCCGCGTGAAAGAGGCGGGGAGAACTCCTTCAGGCACTACGATTTTCTCTGAGAGGGAGCCTTTGGAAAAGGCCATGAAGGAACTCGTGGAAATGGACCTCGTCTATTTCGCGGACCCCCGAAAGAGAATGAAGGCCAGAGACATCGAGAAGGACCTCCAGGAACTGCTCGCTACACACTACGCTGAAGAGAGCATTTCGTCTTACAGCGGAAGGGGTAGGTCCCGTGATCCGGGAGGTGACGTTTTCAACCCCAAGGACATTCTCCTGGATGTGGAATGGGTCCCTAACATTGAGGACGGCATCTCTGGTTGGGGAGTGAGCTTCTCCCCCCGGTTCGACCCCCGCGTTGCCAAGACAGCGGCTGCTAAACTGAAGCAGGCCCCCGAAGACACCGACTTTGACATCCAGTTCTAAAGGAGAACCCCATGGGAAAGCTCGTCACAGCACAAAGACCGTTCACGATGCTGACCCCCGGCCTCACCGGAGGCAGTGATCCGTCACGAGGGGTTGCAGGTAATCCTGTGAAAGTCCGAGAGAGCTACCGGATTCAGATGTTTCCTGAAGTAGCTGGACGCGGGGATGATCGGAACGACGGCGATCCCAGCACCCCCGGCCTCACGACACGGCAGGGCCTCGCCACATTCAACACGGCTGACACCTTCGTGGCCTCTACTGGAGAGATCACCGTAGTTGCTGCTGTCACACCAGCCGTTGAATCATGGATCCAGATCGGGGAGTACAAGCTCGTGACCGACTATGATTTCATAGTTGCCTCCGGGGACACAGCCACGACAGCGACCAACCTCTCCACAGCAATCAACAACTTGCCTGGGTTCACAGCGGGTGGACCAGCGGGGTCCGTCATCACGTTTACTGGGCCAGCAGGCCCTGGCGGGAACGACATTGTGTTCCTCGCTGGCGGCGGGAGTCCCGCCATGTTTGGCCTCATTCCAGCCACAGGAACTTTGCAGAGTGCTGAGCCGTTCATCGGTCCTCCGAGTATAAGTTGATAAGGAGGGTCTATGTCCGCAGCCCCAGCAATCCAAACCCGAGAAGATAGAGAGCAAATCCTGGCCGCGCTTCCATCAAGCACACGACGTGTGCAGGTGAGAGGGTCCGACAACAAGACCATCTACAAGCGCCCGGACGACATTGACCTCGACAATGATGAGGTTCTCTTGTCCAACACAGGCAAGCCAATCGTCATGCGAGGCAAGCCTGGACGCAAGGTGACTCGCTTGACCCCGGTCTCTGACAATGTCGAGGAGGTCATGGAAGCCAGATCGGACCACCTCAAAGCAGACCATCTCCTGAGCACGACGCTTTCCGGTGCCGAAAACGAGGAGGTCATGGACACGCTCCTGGCTTCGCTGGCCCAGGAAGCAGCTTCGATTGCCTTCGAGAAGGCTGAAGCAGAACGTCACGGACAGGACACGTCCTCCTTGGCAGTCAAGAGAGCACGAGTTCTGAAGATGACCGCAGACACTTGGCTCAAGAGAAGGGACAAGAACCTTGGGGGAACCATCGATCTGGACTCCCCAGCCTTCGAGGCCCTCTTTGCCTTCATCCTGGAAACCCTCCGAGGAGCAATGGATGACGCAGGCTTGAGGCAAGAGCACGTTGAAACGGTCTTCGCCAAGATCAGCAAGCGCCTCGCTGACACCTGGAAGGAAGAAGCCAAGGCCCGGATGCGGGAGAAAGTGTGAACCTTGCGGACCTCGCCATCAACATCGGCAGGCGGGACGTAGACGATGCGACGGAGACGGTAGACATCATCACGTTCATCGAGGCCCCGTGGGGCCTTGGGATGAAGCTCTTTCCGGTACAGAAGGTCATCCTAAAGGTCCACTACGGCCTTGCTCTGGATGACAATGCGTTCAACTTCCCCTTGGACACGCCTGTCCCAGAGGACCACCCTGCCTACGACGCCCTTCTCGTAGACACCGACGGCTACTACGCCCACCGAGTCCCGATCAGTGATTGGCGTCGTGAGAACGTCCAGGTGTTCACTGAAGCGGGCTACCTGAAATACCTCTACGACAACAAACGCTCCAACGTCGAGGCACTCGTGCCAGGGCACGAGCGCAGGGAGATGATTCTGAGCATCGGACGGCGTTCCGGTAAGACCACCATCTCAGCCTGCATCGCTGCCTACGAGACCTACAAGCTCATCAGCAAGGGCCATCCCCAAGAGTTCTACGGGCTGCCTGATTCCAACGTCATCCAAATCATCAGCGTAGCTACCGACAAGGACCAAGCAGGGCTGCTTTACCGGGAATGCCACGGGCACTTTGTGAACTGTGACTTCTTCGCCACCTATCTGGCGAACGCCACCCAGAGCTTTGCGACCTTCCAGACTCCCCAAGACATCGAGAAGTTTGGACACTACACGGATAACCCCAGGTCCAGGTTTTCCATCAAGGTGACCTTCCGGTCCTGCGTGGCAAAAGGACTTCGCGGTGCCGGTAACATCGTGGTGATTCTGGATGAGGTCGCGCACTTCACGGACAAAGGCCAGTCAGGTGCCGAGGAGGTGTACAACGCCGTCACCCCCTCGACCTCAGCCTTCTCACACAAAGATCCCCTGGACGCGAGGAAGCCCATCGGCCCCGTAGAGGGCCGCATCATCCTCATCTCCTCTCCTTTGGGGAGGCAAGGGCAGTTCTACAAGCTCTTCCAAATCGGGATGCGCGGAGGCAAGGCCGCCCAAAACATGCTCTGCATCGAGGCCCCTACTTGGGAGGTGAACCCCACCGTCCCGGCCACGGAGTTTGAGAAGCACTACGTCAAAGACCCTCGCGTGTTCTTCACGGAGTACGGCGGCGAGTTTTCCGACCGGACCCGTGGCTGGATCGAGGAGAGCAAGGACCTTATCGCCTGCATCAAGCCTGGAACGCGCCCCAAGACACAAGCGCCACCCCGTTCCCCACACTTCATGGGCGTTGATATTGCCCTTGTGGGCGACTACTCAGCCTTGGCTATCGGACACAACGACGCCGACGGCAACGTGGTCTTGGACTACATCGAACGCATCAGTGCAGGAGAGGGTGACTACGTCGGACAAGAGCGGCTGGAGTTCGATGACGTTGCAGATTGGATCGAGAGGCTCGCCAAGAGGTTCTACATCTCGGCAGGCATCTTCGACCAATGGGCAGGAATCCCTCTGGAGCAGGCCCTCAAGAAGCGTGGCTTGAGCCAACTCAAGTCGGTCCACCACACCCGGATACTATCGAGTCAGATGTTCCAGAACTTCAAGGACCACATGCTGGATCAACGGCTGGTGCTTTATGACTGGCCCATCGCGGATAACGAGGACCATTGCTCTTACATCAGTGAGTTGTTGGAGCTTCAAGCAGAGGTAGTCAGTAAGTACATCATCCGGGTGGAGGCTCCCCAAATAGACGGGAAGCACGATGACTTCTCGGATGCCCTGGTGCGGATGGTGTGGTGTGCCACCCAGAACGCGAACAAGCAGCACGCGATACTCGGTCATCGGAGAGGTGTTCCTCAGTATGCAGGGAACAACTCTCGTTTTGGACGGACCCCGAAGATGGCTTGGCGGCGTGGAGTTTCTTCTTCCAGGGCCATCCCAAAGAAGAACCGGCGCTGATTCAGGCTCCTGAATCAGCGCCTCCTCCTTAGGAGTTGAGGATTCTGTTGTGACACCTGAATCCAAGAACCGGACAACCGGTAAAACTGTCAGGACCCCTTCCTCTTGAATCATCAGGTTCAACCTGGGTTTTCGAGAGGTGTCAGAAATCTCACCAGGAACTGTCCGGTTTTGGGTGGTTCACTCGTCTCACGAGGGCCGGAAAGCAAAGGCCGTTGTTGTAGCGGTGGGGTTCCCGCTCCGGGTTTCGCCCGTAGAGAATACAACCAAGGAAAGGACATGCTTGAAACCATCGACAGGACCCAGAAGTTTGAAGCTGCCCAGCGTCTTGAGCGCCTTCTTGAGGGCACCTCCGCAAAGCTCACCCTCATCACCGAGTTGGTGCGTTCCACAGGGAACGTCATCGAGCACATCGACTGCGAGCGGGATGACATCGAGTTCTTCGCGGAAGAGTTCACCATCAGCAGGGACCAGTTCACCGCTGATGTCGAGCGCATCCACGACCGCCTCATCTGCAACGATGTAGAGATGTTCTGCGGCCTCAGCCTTCCCGATGGCGAATGGTGTGAGAAGGGTCTTGGAATGGCTCTGGCCCTGACCAATGGCTTGGAACTCCGCGTCCGGCTCTTTGTCGAAGATGAGAGCCTTGCCTTCGACTTCGAGCATCCCCTCAACGTCCTGGCTGACACGCTGCTCCAAAGAGTGCTCGCGTAAAAAGAAACCCCGACCCTCCTGAGGAGAGCCGGGGCTTCAGCATATTATTGAGGGGAGGCTCCCCGTAATCCTGGATGTCCTGGAACACCCCGTTTGCTGCATCGGAGACCCAGGTGTCCGACCGCCTTCCAAGCTCTGCCCGTGAACGCTTGGCCGAGCGTGACCACGAGCATCAACAAATAACAACCTCATTCATTGAGCGGGCATCGAGGTCTCCTTCTCCACGGAGTGGTCAGAAACTCTTGTACGGTAGCGTCCCTATGAATGGACTCCCGTAGGAGCAGACAGTGGCTATCCAGAACTCTAACATTGACGACGTCCTTGATGTGGAACTGATGTTCCCCGGTGACAGGTTTCCCGTCACTGTTGGACCCCTCCTACGAGCAGCAGGCTGGCGCGGAGGCCGGTTCGTCATGTACGTCGCAGGCAACGACGATTTCATCGTGGAGGCCAGCGACGGCACAGCAGCGGCAGGGTTCATCCTTTTCCAGTCCGAGAACTATGACCTCGCGCCTCCCTACGGGACAGGCCCCGGCTCCCCAGAGAACTGGATTGCACAGCAGCCCCGCCACGGAATCGGGGGCCAGAACGTGATGACGATGATAAACGGGGGTACACGAGCCTTCTTCCGAGTGTATGAGACAGTAGCCCTGGCTGGGGGTACACGAACAGGAGGCGCAATCGCTTACAACCTCAACGATGACCTGAAGGTCAGTGAGAACGGGCTGCTGTGCAATGACGCAGACGGTCAACTGGCCTTGGTGGGGATCGCTTCCCCCATAGTAGTCGGTATCGTGTCGGCGGTGCCAGCGGCACTCAACGCCAACAGGTTGTGCATGGACATGAAGTTCTGAGGTTATTTTGAGCAGATACCGGGCCAGAACAGCCACCTCTGAAACAGATCGCCAGATCACCCGGCATCTGGACGAGGCTTCACGTCATGTGGGACTGGCCTTGGAACAGCTTCGCCAAAACCGGACTGCCGGACGCCCTCGTAAACGTCGAGTTGAAGACGAGTTGCATCGAGCACTGGGAATGTTGGCAGAGGTGGGGACCGTCGAGAGCCGTTATGGCTCCGGTGAAGATCCTGACCTGATTCCCGAAGAAACTCGGGCTGAGCGATGGCGTGCTGAACGAAAAGCTGAAAGACAGGCTGAGCGGGAAGCCCAAAGGAGTGACGGATGACCACGAAAGGTGATCAGCCTCCTACTGTTGGGAAGGTCAAAAACGGCGACGGGAAGAAAAAGGCCAAGTCCGGCAAGCCTCGCAAAGTCACTGGCTCCATGCGTATGCGTACTGCTTCCATGACCACGGGCCTGGGCCATGCAGACACCATGGAGGGGGTGGGCGGCAACTTCTACTCCCCTGAACTCAGCACCGACTTCCTGGAGCTTCCCCAAAGTCTCCACGAACAATGGAACTACTACCGTTTCTTCTACCGAAACGAGCCTTTCGTTGGGCAGGCCATCGATCTCCATACGGAACTTCCGCTCTCGAAGATTCGGATTTCCACCCCGCAGGCCAAGAATCGGGACCTCGCTGTAGCTGCCACGCGGTTCTGTGAACGCTGGGCCAAGAAGATCGGGCTGCTCCAACGGTTGATCGGCATTGTCCATGAGAGAAACCTCATCGGTGAAGTCTTCATCTGGGTTGAGGACGATAATCCTGACATGCCCGACGAAGTGCGTAAGGAGATGCACCGGGAACTCACCGAGGATGGGGAGGTTGTCGAAGAAGAGCAAGAGCGTGAAAACGCCTCTGAACGCGCCGTGGAATGGCTCCAGAAGAACTACAAAGGCTGGACCTCTCTTCGGGTGTTGCCCCCTGAACAAGTCAAGATGGAGGCTTTCAACTTCACGGATGAGCGAATCTTCGAGTTGATTCCAGACTCGAAGACCAAGGACATCATCGAAAAGTCCCGGCAAGGGGACGAGGATGCGATTCGCATCGTGAAGTCGATGCCCCCTGATGTCGTTCTGGCTGTAGCGGGAGGGGACAACATCCCCCTCAACACAGACCCTGATGCCGGGAGCTTCATCTACTACATGGCGAACCGGAAGTCTGACTATGACCTGCGGGGGCGCTCCATCCTTGAGCGGTGTATGCGGTCTCTGGTTTACAGAGACAAGCTCCGTCAGGCCCAAACCAGTATTGCCTCGCGGCACATGACGCCCATTCGCATCGTTAGTGGCGAGGACTTGGACATCTCGGACGTGGAAGCCTTGCGTGAGCAGGTGGACATGGCGCTCCAAGACCCGGACTACTCCATCATCGCTAACTTCCCGGTTGAGTGGAATGAGATGGGGGCAGACCAACGGCTCCTGGACCTCAGCAGCGAGTACGACCTCACCGACCGCCAGCTTTACGCGGGGCTGGGAGTCACCGAAGGTCTGCTTTCAGGAGAGTCCCAGTACAGCGGTGACCGGATCAACCTGGAAGTCATCAACACCCGCTACATGTTGCTTCGAGAGCAACTCCAAGACCTCGTACAAGAACACTTCTTCAAGCCAATGTGCGCTCGCATGGGCTTCGTGGAAGAGGATGAGTTTGGGGAAGAGCAGGTGATCATCCCTGGCCTGTCGTTCACGCGGCTTGCCCTGCGGGACAACAGGGACACCTTCGATGCCCTTTACAACCTCTACACCAAGGGCAGCCTCGACGTGGACACCATCCTCGAACTGCTCAACTTGGACCCGGTGGATGTACGCCGGAAGATTCAGCGGGACCTCTTCACGGTCAACGACCCGACCTTCAACGAGGCCATGCGCGGAATCTACGGGGATGTAGGCCGTGCTCTGGCTGAGAACTCTGATGCTGCGGAACTCATCGCCAAGAACATCGGCCTCGACTTCAAGAAGCCAGAGGAAGACGACGGCGGCAGATTCTGAGTCGGTAGGCTCCCTATCTGTGCAGAAGCACAGCAACCTTGTGGGAATCTCCATGTCAGACCGCAAAGCCATGACCTATCGACATTCGTGAGGTGAGGATGAGAAGCGGTCGCTTCCTCACCAACACCCCCATCCCCCAGATATTGATGAGTGGGACCCCATCCTCGAAGAGGATGACATCGAAGCCATGGACACCTCAGGAATGGTAGATGCCCTCAACGCAACAATCCCTCATCGGGCACGCCAGGAGAACCCCATGACAGTTTCAGACAAGACCCGCCTTATTCGTATGGCCGCCGACCTTCCTAAAGGGGACGAGAAGCGTAGAGCCATCCTTACTGGGTTGAAGATGGCTATGGAGCACGCCTCTCCCGAAGCCCTGAAGAAGTATCTCAAAGACCACCCTGGTGCTGACAAGTCCAAGCACACGGTGAGTAAGGGTGGAGATAAGGGCGATGGAAAGAAGGACGACAGCCCCGCCAGTTTGCTGAACGGAATCGACGGCAGGGGTCCAACCAAGGCTGTTCAGGATGCTCTCGCTGACATCAAGAAAAACGGCATCGGCCCCGGCACCGCCAAGGCTGTCGGCAAAGCCCTCAGTTCGCTCACTCGGGAAACTGCTTCGACGCGGCAAAGGCTTGAGGAGATGCGTTATTTGGCGAGGAAGAACCCAGAAAACTGGAATGACAACATCAAGTCGTCCGAGAAGTTCCTTCAAAGGCTATATCAGGCCGAAGATGTCCTGAAGGACTTCAAGGCGGCTCTTCAGACCCAGGAAAAGGCTCGGCAAAAGGGCATGTCCAAGGAGGAGCGAGCCAAGGAGAAAGCGGACAAGGCTGACGCCAAGGCCAAGGCCAAGGCCGAAAAGGAGTCGAAGGCCGAGGCCGAGAAGGCTCGTCTGGAGGGCAGCACCCCGCAAGAGACCAAGGCGAACAAGTCCGCTGACAAGCTCCTCAAGAGGTTCGAGGAGTACCCGTCAAACTTGTCGTCTGGCTCGGAGAACCGTAAGCTCTTTCAGCAGGTCGCCAAGGCTTCCCCGAAGATGCGGGACGAGATCATCAAGAAAACGGAGGAGAGGGCCAAACTCTACAAGGACGCTTTGAAGCGGCCCGACCTCAACGACGCTACGAAGAAGTTCTGGGGCGAGGTCGCGGTCATGCAGGCGGCCACCGCCAAGATCATGAAGGGGGAGGATTCCGACTGGACCCTGGATGACCCCGGCGCAGGCGACCTGAAGTTCTTGGACCCAGTTCGGCACAAGGCTCTGATGAAGGCTGAGAAGGCTAAGGCCAAGGCTGAGAAGAAGGATGGGGAAAAGAAGAAAGCCTTCGTGATCGACAACGTGGCTTCAGACCGTTCTACGCTCATCCGTATGGCTGCTGACCTCCCCAAGGGGGACGAGAAGCGCCGTGCGATTCTCGCGGGGCTGAGCAAGACCGCCTTGGAGGTAGACAAGTACGTCGCCATCAACATGCGTGGCAAGGAGGAAATGGTCGTCGCCGTTGTAGGGATTGATTCCCGCGTTATTCAGTCTGGGGAGACCTATCTGAAGGCCGCCCTCAAGAAGTTGGAAGTAGACGTTGCTGACCGGAACCCCGTGAAGGTTCCGCTGCCGGACGACGACGAATGGGGTTGGATGGGGTTCACCGTTTATGGTGAGCCGGAAGCCCTCGCTGAGGCGATGAAGGCCCTGAAAAAAGAGGCCAAGAAACTCCACATGAAAGTCCACGAAGGAAGAGGCCGCTGGCCGAAACCGCCTCGCGTCTACTAAAGAGGACAGATGGCTACGCAAGATAAACAGGCGTTTCTGGACGCCACTCCGATGCAGAAGGAGGTCACCCTCAAGCACCTGACCTTGGTGCTTGCGGTCTTGCGTGCCCAGTATCTCTCCTACCAGACAAGCCATTGGCAGGTAGTCAGCGGAACCTTCTACGGAAACCACCTGCTGTTCGAGAGGCTCTACAAGAGTGTCCAGGACCAAGTGGACCAGTTGGCTGAAAAGCTGGTTGGCTACTTGGGCGGTGAGGCCGTGGATCTGCTTCCGCAGATGAAGCACATGCTTGGGTGTGTCATTCGTTGGGGCGCTTACTCGTCCCACCACAAACGGGGGATTGCTTCAGAAGCTGAGCTTCAGGCGGTAGTCCAGGAAGCCTACGATGCAATCAAGGTTGCCGGAACTATGACGCTGGGGTTGGATGACTGGCTCATGGCTACTGCAAACCAGCACGAGGAGAACACCTATCTGCTTCAGCAGGCTGTCTCTCCTGTTCCAGGAGAGAAGCAGGCGAAGGCTGACGACGTGGCTCCTACGGCTGAGGGCCATTTCTTCGACAACCCTTCTCACCGAGAGGTCCTGGAGTTTGCTGATTCCAACGCCATCTCGAACATCAAAGACGTCACCGAAGAAGCAGCCCCGGAACTGGACATCTCTGAAGCAAAGGCCCTGAAGGAGACCGAGAAGGCTCCGCTTACGCCCGTGGAAATCGCCAAGGAGCCAGGAGGCCAGGAGCTTTCCACCCTCAACCGCCTCGAAATCAAGGGCCACGAAAAACGCATGGCTGCGTGGATGTCTGAACTCCTTCGGTAAAGTGGCGCATGTCTGATTCACCAGAAGAAACCGAAGAACTCGAAGACGCGCACCTGACCATCAAGATCACTCTCCGTAAAGGGGATGGCGCGATCAAGTCTGTGCTGGTTCCTTCCACCATAAAGGACGCACAGACTTTGGTGGGGTGGCCTTCAGGCGGCCTTCACCAGTCTTGTCATGCGCTGCTTCAGGAGACCGTCCGGCAGGAGGCATTCACGATGTACCTGCATCGGATGTCCCACGGAGAAGACCCCGAAAGCATCCCTGACGATGAGATGGAAGCCGCAGTTCGACACCACCTCGTTGATATGTTGGCCCAGTACACCGCCGACAGTGTGCAGGACGCCAAGGAACGAGCCAATGCCATCCCTGCTGAGGCACGTCCAGAGCCTCTTCCGAAGGCCAGCCCTTCAGGGAACCTGGAACCCGTGATGGACCCGGACGCAAAGCACGCGCCCCAACACAAGCACTAAGCAGCGCCAGCCTTGCGCTCCTTGTGGCGTGCCCGAGCATTCTTGTTGGAGCAGTTCCGCGAACAGTAGATAGAGGTAGCTCTCCGCAAAGCGGAACAGTCCCCCCATGCACAGTTCAAGGATTGCACTGCTACTCTGGCTGCTTCGAGCTTGCGCTCTTCTTCAATGCGCTTTGCTTCAGCAGCCTTGGCTGCCTTGGCTGCCTCCTTTCGGGCAGCCTTGAGACGGCGTTCCTCATCCATGAACAACTTGTACTGACGGTCCACTTCCATTTGTACGCCGGGGCCATAGATGGTTTTTCCACACATCCCACAGTGAAAGTGAAAATCACGGGGGCCAGTGTTCCAGCGGGAATCCCTCTGAAGCTCCACACTGGTAGAGCCGCACTTGGGGCATGAGAGGTAAAAGCTCATCAAGTCTCCATTCGGTATCCCCCCTATTGAAAAGGGGAGTTGAGCCTAAGGACGGAGTGTAAGGGGTGATGCCCTCAAAAGAAGCAAAAGCAGCCGTAACTCCAGTACGACAACGTACCCAGTACACTTGCATGGCTACGTCCATGATGATGTGTCTGCAAGCTGTTGGACACGATGTCTCAGAAGATGAGGTGAACAAGGTCATGGGCGCACGCCCCATGAAGGGGGCTGCTTGGGAACAGGCTCTTGCTTGTGCTCAACATTACGGCTGTAGGGCCACTCTTACCGTCCCTGCCACGGTGCAGCAAATCAAGGAATGGACGGATCGCGGCATCCCCGTGATGATCGCCTGGAATCCCGAAGGCCGTGAATGGAGCCACGCAAGCGTGGTGTTTGACGTGGATGAGGATCTGAACGTGTACGTCGCAGATCCAAATATCCCCGACCCTGATGAGACTGTGCGGGTGATGCCCAAATCAGAGTTTTACGGGAAGTGGTACGAGAAGTGGCCTGACTATCTGGTGCGTCGTCCGGCGATGGCGGTAGAGCGAGAAATCACCTCCGACGGGAGACAGGTCATGGCTTCAGCGGTACGAGTAGCTTCGGCTCTTCTGGCAAAGAGGAAAACCCATCGTGTCCAACCTAAGAAAGATAAGAACGCTCCGGTAAAGGTGAAGGTGGACCGCTTGCGTAAGAACCCCGCTGCGGAAGCAGCAGGCGCACGGAGCACCACCAGGGGCCATCGCCGCAACGAACGAGGATATGACGTGGAACGTGGACATACCCGGAAAGATAAGCACAAAGGGAAGCGCACTGAGCGGCAATACGCTGCATCGCCCTCTCGTGTAGCCCTACGCCACGTCCAAGGTAAGAGCCTTGATCTGAGTGGCATGAGTGCAGAGGAAGCTCTCGCTTTCGTCATGGAGGATGTCAAGCGGAAGTCACCGAACCTCGACTACAGTTGGCGAAAGGGCCTGAAGATGAAGCGGGTGCTGGGGGACATGGCTGCCGATGGGAGCCAGCAAGCTCAGGTTCGAGGTGAGATTGTGTTCTCCAGAGGTATCACCCTGGAAGGCATGGGCTTCAAGGAGTTCCTGAAGCAGTTCCCTCGTGAGGGCGCGGCTCTCCTGAAGAAGGCATACGCCAAGAAGGTCCGAGCAGAGAAGTCGGCCCTCCAAAAAGCAGTCCAGGACAGGATCAAGCGCCGTCCCCAACAGTTCTTCGAGTCGCTCTTCGAGGACTACCAGGAAGCCGAAGAATACGAAGTCACGGACGCCTCAATCGGAAACATGGAACTTGGCCGGGAAGTGAGCATTGATCGATGGGGGAGGGTAAGTTTGCCTTTCACCGTCGAGGCCGTTTTCTCCGCAACAAAGCTGCCCTCCCTTGATGAAGGCGTCTTCAGTGCGATGGATGACCGAGAACTCAATCGTTGGATTGAGGGTTGGGCTTCCTACGCTCCTGAGAACTTCTACATGGACGGCGAGACCGGCATGAGCAGCCGGGAACTGTTCCGACACTATCGGAATCAATGGCGCAAGCTGTCACCTCGCAGGCAACAGCAAAAGTACACGCAGCTTCACCGTTATGTCCGGTAGAAACCTTATCCAAATCTTATTGCAGCACTTCGGAGCACGAACCCATGTCTGAAAACACACTTCTTCTCCCCTACGAACGGGCCGCTATGACGCGGAACGGAATCCCGCACCTTGCCTCTCCTACCCCGGAAAAGGTAGAGCAGGAGTCGGTGAGCAAGGAGGCTGCACTCACTCCTGGTGGCATGTACGGCTACACCAAGCGCACTCAGAATGACGTTGAGGTTTCAGTCCGCAAGGCTCAGCGAAGAGTTGCCCGGATTGCCAAGGCTCTGTGGACCCGTGACTCGCGTAGTGCAGCGTTCTTGGGTATCCACGCAAAGCGTGCCAAGAGTGCTCCTGCACGCCTCCTGCTGGGCGCAATGGCTGACTTGGGACCCAAGGTTGCTTCGGAAGAAGGAGTGGCTCGTGTGGCCGCCTACGGCCTCTACGGACACCCTGTGAAGACCGCACGCCTCGCCCTGACAGCTTGCTCCGAGCTTCGGGAAGAAATGGGCCGCATCGCTTTCGACCTGCACAGCCGACGCACCGCGAAGTACGAGAAGATCACGGGCTACATGAACGCTCATGTGAAGTCCGCGAAGTGTGGATACTGCCGGATGCTCCTGTCCTCGTACCCGGACAGCGTGACAGGCAAGACTGCGGAGTTCAACGCAGACGATATTGGAAAGACGGTTCCTGGCCCGCTGGTGAATGACCCGCCTAACGCGAAGATGGACGGGCAGTTCACACAAGCAGACAACAGCCAGCTTGAAGACCTTGCTGAAGGCAGGGAAGTGGCTGTGAAGTCAGCGGACGAGAATGCAGCTAATCCAGGGCCTGAGTACAACGTCGCCAAGCCCGGTATCGAAGAAGAGATCGGCGCAGAGGTCAAAGGACCCATCTACGAAGAGGACCCCGCCACGAGTACTGACCTCAAGGACCAGTTCACGCAAAAGGACCTCCACCAGTTGTCGGATGAGGTTGAGAGCGGCAAGCAGGCGAGCGTGGACACCACCTCCGTGCGTAGCCTGCTGGAGTGGGTGGACTAAGACTGGTCCGCGCAGACCGCCTTCGGATGGTTGGTACACTCCACCGAAGTGTGGAAGCCTTCAATATCCCAGACTCGTGCAGCAGCCTTCACAGCCTGCTCGATGGTCTCGAACATCATCACATCAGCTTCCCACCCCTCTACGAGGGACACTCCGCGTATTGAGATGGCGGTCACGAACTCGTTGGTTCCCCCAAGGCGAATCTTGAAGGGTCCATAGGGAGCGTCTTCCTCATACCAAGTGACGCCTACATCGTGTGCAAGGGGCATTTCCATCATTCCGCACCTTCCTTCTGGAGGTCCCACGTCGGCTCTTGGTACTTCAAGATTCTTGTGTGAGCCTCCAGAGCTTCAAATCCGTTGTCCATCATAATGGGCACAGGGGTGAGCTTGTCCTTCAGCTTGACGAACCACTGACACCGCCATTCTTCGATGGACGCTGTTCGCTCAGAGGTTTCAGGATTGAACCCCCAGCGTTTGTGAACAAACTTGAAGACCAGCAGATGCTTCCCGTCCGGGTCCAGTTCTTCCGCAAGCTCATCCACAGGACCACGGTTGCGGTTCTCGTACCGAGAATCAGCCATGAGAGCCAGGAAGTCCTCTGTCGTTGCTATTTGTAGTTCATTCATCACGCACACTCCTTGGCTGTCCAGAACCAGTGCATCCCACCCCGGTCTTCGCACCGCTTCCACTCAAACGTCCCGTTCTCGTAGAACCAGCGGTTCACACCGTGTTCCTGTACGTCCTTGTAGACGCGCTCCAGGTCCCACGGACTGAGGATGGTGGCGTCAGCGAAGCCTTGAGGCTTGCCCTCTTCGTCGTAGTACACCTCTGCCAAATGGCACAGGGGCCTCTGGTCCGGGTCCTCAGTGTTCTCGTCCACGAGGATAAGGGCGAAGTTCCAGGTGCTCATCACACCCCCCACCCCATCGAGTGAACCTTGTCGCCGCACTCGGGGCAGTGGTGGTCGCCATTCTTCTCGACGGCATCGCCACCGTCATGGAACTGCAACCACTTGCAGTGGTCACCAGAAGCCTTCACCTGCGTGATGTGCGAGCAGTCCTTGCCCTTGCCAAACTTGTACCCCTTGCAGTCGCAGGAGTAGTCGTACTGGACACTCTGGTTCTTGTGACCCCAGTTGTTCCACTGGACGTTGTAGGTGCTCCCTGTGGAACCCAGGACAGTGGTGCTCCAGGATTCTGCGGTCGCGCAGTGCCAGAAGTACTCGGTAGTAAGATCGTGAGCCATGAGGGGTCCTTCCTTTCACTCTCTACGATGAAAAGGCCCCACCGGAACCCCCCTACAACAACTCAGAGATGCTTCAGGGCGGGGACCCTCTTGCACTGTTGTAGTCGGCGTAAACCCCTTTAGATACCTGACTTTTTTGGAATAGTGCTCTTGCTTCCGGGCCGAATCAGGAGTGGGTCTTGCGATTCAAGGTGCCCTCCAGTCGAGAATCCTCTTTCTTATAGGAGCCTTACTTGCCGGTACTGGGGCTATTGGATTTGAAAGGGAAAGGAACACGCACGCATGTCCCAACCAACACCATCCCCTGTTCGTGTAGCGACTGCCTACAAATGGGCAGCAGCGCCTACCATGAAACTCCTCCAGGACACCATCAACAAGGTGGCCCCGTACTCCGTGGAGGAACAGAGCTACACCGGCATGAAAGCCTACACAGTCTGGAAGCTCGACTTCCGTAAGGTAGAGCAGGTGCTGAAGCGGTGGTTTGCCCACGCCAACGGAGAAGTGCCCCACGCCAACGTCAAAGTCACAGACTTCACGCATAACTTTGACTACGGGATGCTTACGCAGTTCTCGGGTCTGGCGACTGTAAAGGACGAGGTCAGCGCCGGATCGACGCAAGCGCCGTGGATTTCCTGGGAAGGACGAGAGGTCCTCAAGATAGAGTTCACAAAGGACCCAACCTCTAAAGGCACCCCCACCTGGGATGCTGCCATCACCGATAAGCAAGGACGAGTGGTGTTCACCGGGTCAAGCACGCCTCGCGCAACTCCGGGACAGGTGACAATCGCACTGCTGATGGATCAGCCACGCTTTGTAGACTCTAAACGCTGGGACGAAGCGACCTACATGCGTGAAGAGAGGGTCCGAGACTGGGCTTCTGACTAAGCCTTCTTGGGAATACCCAGCTTCGTCATGCGATGAGCAACGACTCCGGTGTCCCACTGGAAGTTCAACTTCCTGGAAGCGACATTGGGAGACACCTCACAGTCGGAACCCATCCAGGTCTTCATCTGATTGATCTGGTCAGGAGTAATGTGGCAAGCACGAGTCTCCACCACCTTCATATGAGAAGGGTTGCAGCACTTCTTCTCGTCGCAGGTATGAACCAGGGCACTATCTTCCGGGACCGTTCCACGAGTGATGACAAACATCGCCTTGTGTACCGCGAGCGTCTCTTCGCCCTCCACGGAATACTCTCCGTAGCCTTCCGGGCTGAGCTTACCTTCCCACTCCCAACAGCCATTTTCGGAGTGACCGATGCAAGCGAGGATGTCCTTCGCGTGCGTCAGTCCAAGTTTTGAGTACCTCATCATACACCTCTGATTGGTGGTTTTCACCTGTGGTCTATCTATACCCCCCTATCGACAAGATAAGCCCCCCTCTTGAGGATTGTCTTCCAAAAGATGGAGAAAAAACGCGATTCCAGGGGTTCTGAAGCTCGATTTCACTCGTAAAGGGAAGGAGGAGCCGCCTCTTAGCGGGAAATGTGATGATTATCAAGACCGACTGCCAAAACTGTGGAAAGAAGAAGGCCATCAAGAACGAGGTCATCTTCACCCCTGGCGACTGCATTATCAAGACCCTTGGCAAAGGCTGCCACAAGTGCGGTTGGAAGCCTTCCGACAAGTAGGGTGGTTTCTCTATAGGGGCTGACCCTTAGGAGAACTGATGCCCTCTAACGACCCAAAGACTGCTGGCGCGTATGGCCCTGATGGGGGCTACTACGAAGATGACTACGACCCTCGTGATGACTACGAGCCGGATGGCCCCGATCTTCCCGAGTGCGCCGAGACAGATGACTACAGCCACTTCACCACCCAGGCGGGAAAGGCAGCCCTGAAGTTTTCCAAGAAGGTCATTGGCCCCTTGAAGCAGATGGGATGGAAGGTCATAGGGGTCGAGGGCTGTGACGACGTTTGCGATGAATACATCGAAGAAGGTCGTGAAGGCTGGGAGGGGGCACTCGCTTACATCACCCTGGCGGGGAAAGCAGGGCAAAAGATCCGGGTTTCCAAGAACAACGCGATTGTCCTGGACCGCAACGTCAAGTTCGAGTTCTGGCTCTGGGCCGCCCTGGACACCGAAGAACAAGAGATCACCTTCGGCACAGGCAGGTACGACGGGGACGGGTGGAACGAACCCCGTGAAGAAATCGAAGGGTACGCCAACATCGAGTGCCCAGGTGAGAAGATCCGTGCGGTTGCTTTCTCCTTCGAGGATGAAGGGCAGCCCTTCCAGAAAAAGTGGTTCTCCCCAAGCCAAGTTCCGAAGATGCTCGAACTCTTTGGGAAGGCTTTCCCAAAGGAACTGCGAATCCGCTCCAAGGTGAAGAAGTGGGCGGCACCACTCCAGGACATGGCTCGCCTGCAAAAGAGCCTACTGGATATGGTCACCCTCTTGGAGCAGATGGATGATGCAGCCGAGAAGGTTTCCAAGATTGCGAAGAGCAATGAGCGTTTGTGGGGTGCCCTCTGGGCAGGAGGCGGCGGGGCCTACGCTGAAGCAGAGCGGCTTCGTCTGGGGACCCTGGCTACGACCATCAACTCAGGGGGAGCCATTGATCTTAGGCAGCGACTGGGCAACCTCTCCTCCTTGGATGTCGAAGACCGCATCGACCACCTCAAAAAGGTCTGGGGTGAGATCGGAGACTTCCTAAGGCACGCCGACAAAACTCGGCTTGCCAGTGCTTCTGACGTAGCTCGCAGACACCAAGCACGGCGGCTCGCGGCTCGCGTGGTTGACCGACACATGTCCCGAACCGCCAGCGCCCGTGTGTCTTCACGATTTCTGGATAATAAAGCCGCCGACCACCTCAACGACGGCACGGAGCTTCTCACCATCGGACCACGGGAGATTATAAAAGCACTCCCTCGTGGGACCGTGGACACCAAAAACATCGCCATCGCCAAGAAGGCTCTCTCTGAAGCTAAGAACGGCCAATGGCAAGTAGCCGAGAGGACTTTGCAGGGTATGGAGAGGCACTTTCACGGACTTGAAGGCAAGTTTGGGCCAGTCAGTGGGCTTGTCTACAACTTCTCTATGGTCCTCAAACACCACCAGCCGGAAGCAAACCCTAAAGCACAGACGGTGGGATTGAAGATCCTGACCAAGATCCTAAAAGGCTTGGAAGCCGGGTATCCAAATGGAGCGGGATTGAAGATCCTCCGTAAGAGGGCGAACGCGGGCGAACGATTTCTGCAAGGCCGCGTAGACGCCGGGATCAAGGCTCGCTACACAGGTAAGGATTGACCGGTGGGTAAAGACGTGGACTTCGCAAACCCTAAGAACATCATCATTGGAGCGTTAGCCTTGGTCGCTGCTGGCTCTGCTGGGTCTATGTTGGGCATCACCATCGAACCCGCAGAGACGACTGAACTACGAGTAGCCAAGGCTCAGCTTGAAGCCAAAGTGACAAGCCTTCAGGAAAAGCTCGAAACGCAGAAGATCAACTCCGATGGCCGCGTGGCGTTATTGGAAAGCATCGTTGACGATTGCCGACGACTTATTGCCGTCTCCCGAGAGAGGCTGGAGGAAGAAAGGTGAAACGACTTCTGCAAGGGATGGTGTTGGTTGGGGTTGCTTCCTTGGCGTTTGCCGGGGACCCCAAGGACGATGGGGACTACGAAACGGAACTGGACACGCTCCAGCAACGCATTGACGATGCCCAAGAAGGCGAGCAGCCAAGGCATCCGACAAGCCGTGAAAGAGGACTGGAAGCAGCTTTGGCCGAGATGCAGGACCGTGCCGTCCGCGCTGAGACAGCCCTCACTACCTGCCAAACGGAACTGGCTGAGGCGAGAAAGTGAAAGCTGACCCAAAACGACTCGCTGTGCGTGCTGCCCTACGGACGGCAATGGAGCACGCCACCCAGGACGCCAAGGACAAGTACCTGGATGAGCATAAAGGGGCTGATCCAGCGAACCACTCTGTCAAGGAGGTGGTCGAGAAGTTCAAGGAAACCAAGGAGAAGGGCAAGAAGCTCGTAGATGACATCTTCGACTTTGCGGAACAAAGCCAGTACACCAACAAGGGCTGATTCAGCGGGACAGCCCCAGGAACCGCTTCCAGGAAGAAGGCTTTTCAGCTTCCTGGGGTTCTGCTTCAGGCTCTGAAGACATCCTGGGTCCAGAGCACTCAAGCAGCGTGCGCTCCAACTCTTCGGTGATGTCGGCCATGTCCATGTCGGACACGTCCACCGTGGTCGTTTTCTGGCGGGGGGCCTTCCTCGCTGGAGGCAACATCAGGGTCGGCCTCGTAGCCTGAACAGCAAATCCTGGGCTTTCTTCGCCACGTCCTTCGAGTCGGAACGGCGGCCAGAGAACTCAATGTCGTCATCCACTGTGGTTCCGTCTGGTCGGCTGACCACAATGGCTACAACACCCTTCTTTCCAGTCCAGTACACGTCCAAGGCGTAGGGAAGCATCGCGTTGAAGGGTTCGCTATTGTAAGCCTCGCCTTCGATATGCGCCCCAGCCCACCCATAAGAGGTATCTACCTGTGCAGGACGAAGGGGGTTCACAGCAGCCTTGTTGGCAATCGACAGCAACTGCATGGTGACTGCTTCGTATACGTTCTTGACCCCGGCCTGCTTTCGCATGACACGCCGGATGGCGGCTCTCTTCGCGGTTCGCCATTGTGCGGAAGGCAGCGGCTGTTTCGTTACCTTGATGTTGTTCAGTTGGTAGAGTTTGTCCCACTCCGCACCACACCGCTCGCACTGAACGGGCCATTCGCAAGAAGGCCCGTCACACTCTTCAGAGCCGCTTGACCAGATGTAGGTGTTTCCGCAGAAAGGGCACTCCCTCCCTTTTGTGCGGAGGTAGTTCCTTACATTAGGCTTCGCTGCCGCTTGGACTGAATCAGACATCTACCTTCCGCAGAGGGACAGTCTCTTGTTGAGGTAGCGGAGCAGGGTTCCGATCTCACGGACGGTCTTCGACTTCTCAGGGATGATGCCAAGAGCGAGGTCCGAACGTGCGCCCTGCATACGCCCAAGGGGCTTCCCCATCATCTTCTGAAGGGCCTTGGACAAGTCGGACATCTCCATGCTCTGAAGAGTGCGGTTGGCGTTCTCCAACGAGTAGAGGAGGCCCTCAGCATCGTCACGAGAGGAGGCAGACATGCCCTCACCGAGGGCGTCCATGATGTACCGAAGTTCCGGCACACACATCGCAGCTTCCTCACCTCTCCAGAGAGCGGTGTCACCGAGACCCACCGGGTACTCGCCCATCGGGAGCTTGTGGCCCGAAGGCGTCTGGTGCAGGCGACCGAAAGTGTCGATGTAACCAGAGCGAAGCGACTTCTTGTACCGCGCCTGCATCGCCTTTTGTGCCTGCCCCAAATCATCGAAGTAGAGTTCCTTGGTTGCACTCCGATTCACAGAACCGCGATCCGTAAGCCGACCCCACTGACGGAACAGCTTGTACTCGCCGTTTGCTTCAGGGGTGATCAACTGCTCGTAGAACTTGGAACTGTTCTTTGCAGCGTCCAGGAACCACACCATCGTAGCCATCCCACTACGGACGGAACGCTTGTCCACGCCGGGAGTGATGGCACCTCGACGCGCTTCCTTCAGGAGTGGGAGCAGGTGGGCGCGAAGCTCAGGCTTCTCGTAAGCCAGTTTGATGCAAGCGATGCGAAGATTGTGGTCCATGGTATTGGCTCCTTGAGCAAAGGCGGCACGAAGGCCGGAAAGGGCCTCGTCTGTTTTTCGGTATTGTTCCCGGCTCTTGCCGTTCTTGATCTCCTCGATCATGCGGAACATCTTATGGAGGTCAGTCTTGGAAAGGTTCTGCTTCCACTTCTTGACAGCGGCTTGGTTGTCGATGCGATCTGCCATCGGCATGTCGGATACGACCCCACTCCCGAGAGCGTCACGAATGTCCTGTAGTTTCTTTACACCGGTCTGCGCCCAGTGCTTGTCCAACCTCTTAGCCACCTGACGCGCAAGAGCCTTGTTCAACTTGGGCGGCTGCCAAGCGGCGATGCGAAGGTTGTGGTCCATGATGATTTCCCCAGAAATGTCTGTTGCTCTTTGGGTATAGGCTCTTGATTCAGAACTGCGTGCTCTTGGCGAACCGGAGGGCACCGCTGTACGACTCGGCCAAGCCCTTTGCGAGATGGGCGAGGTAGTGGTTCACATCTCCGTTCTTGAAGTCGATCATGCGAAGGGTTTCTTCGATCTTCTTCTTCTCGCTGCCACGGGTCTGTTTGATGGCTTCGATCACCACCTCGTTGGGGATGCTGTGCGTGACCCCTTGCCGGTCGGTGACATCAAACACCTTCGACGGGATGCGCTTCTCCTTGAAGAACATGTCGAACCAAGAGGCCCCTTGCTTCAGGATCGGAAGCAGGTCCTCCCTGAGTTCAGGGCGGGCATGTGCCTGCGTGTCTTGGTTGATGGCGGTCTTCTGAATCGACGCCGCTTTCTTTTTGCTCTGTTGCAATAGGAACTGTTGCGCCTTTTGAGCGTCGTTGCTGCCCCAGTTTGCGACGTACTTTTTACCTTTCTGGGTCACGATGAACACTCCCTTACCTACCTCCACATCGTCGTCTTTGGTTACCTGCTTCCAATAGATGTTCCCCTTGGGAAGACCCGCAGTTCTCTCGTCAGCGGTTTTGGGGGTTCCAGCCTGCTTCAGGATCGGAAGCAGGTCCTCCCTAAGGTCTGGGTTCTCGTGGGCCAGCTTGATGAGTTGAGTGCGGAGGGTCATCACAGAGCCTTCTTCAACTGCTTGGCGATCTCCTTCGCTGACTGGTCTGAACTGTCAACCACAGCGCCGAAGTCTGGGACACCGGAGGTCCTCGGTCCTTGCACTCGAATCTCTGGCTTCACACGACCGTCGGGGTGATAAAAGTCAAGATTGAAGTAAACAGGTTCGCCCGTGGTGCGTCTCACCAACGCCCCACGTCGCAGTTGTTGCCCATCCCACCCTGGACCCAACAAACGAATGAGAGTGTCCGTAGTTTGTTGAAGGTACTCTTTTTGAACATCCTCGATTCTGGCCCAGTAGTGAACCCCCGCAGTCCTGGCGGTTTCAGCTTGCTTCAGCAAGGGGAGTAGGTCATCACGGAGTTCCGGTTGGGCATGAGCCAACCGGATGAGCTTTTCGCGTAGGGGATCTGACATAGCAGGGTGCTCCTTCTCGGAACCCTACCGGAATAGACACCCCACCGAATCGGGGAGGGGTCTCCACAGCGGGAGAAAAAGGGGGCCTTCTATACGACCCCCTCCCGTCAGGACGTTTTCTTCACTTTCTTCACTGGGTGAGGTTGCATTTTCCTGCCTGGGCACCGGATTAGTAGTTGCAGGGGTCCAGTTGGTGGATGCCTCACCTTTGGTTCCAACAGGAGAACAAACTATGGACGTTACAGCAAAGACCAATGACATCTACCTCACGCTAACACCCCGAGACTTCAGCCTCATAACCAAGGCGTTGGTAGGCACCCTCAACCCTAAACCGCACGAACGCTTGGGCTATGACGACATCCCAGACGCGAAGGCATTGGGCAAGGTGCTCATGACAAGGCGGCTGACCAGTGCCCAGGCTGAGGTTGACCGGGCACAGCGAGCACTCACCCACGCTTTCGAGGAGGGAGAGGGTGTTTGACCCCTCCTCCCTGTGGGCGGTAAACCTTCTATGGCTCACGCAGGTAAAGAACGGGAGACCCTGCCATGGCTGAAGCCACAGACCGCAAAGCTCTGATTCGCCTTGCTGCTTCGCTTCCGAAGGGAAGCGAAGAGCGAAGGGGCTTGCTTGTATTGGCGAAGGAACACGCCACCGAGGAAGCTCGCAAGAAGCACCTCAAGGAACACCCTGGTGCTGACCCAAACAACCACACGGTAGCGGACAAAGGTGGAGAGAGCGGGGGGCAATCCGAAGCACAAGAGGATGTGAACGCCGCCGTGGATCGCGTGAAAGACTTGCTGGGAGACCCTTTCGGGACGTTCCCCTACACGCCTTCGCTAAACAAACTGAAGAAGCTGATCCCGGAGAACGCATCCCCAGGCATAAAGTCGCTGATGTCCACCATCTCCGCGATGGGCAGTGCCGAGTTTGATGACCCCGAAGAGTTTGGGACCACCGCAGAAAATGTGCGCGGAGCCATTAGAGAACTCAAAGGGGAGTTGAAAGTTGAAGGGCTTCCAGAGGTCCTTCGTGACATTGACTCCGCTCTCGATGGAGCAGAAGAAAATATGAACTGGAGCGTTGAGGAGTTGGAGGAGGCCGAAAGTGTGCTGAAGCCACCCAAAAAGAAGACCTCCCGCTCTCTTCTCATTCGCCTCGCTTCTTCGCTTCCTAAGGGAAGCGAAGAGCGAAAGACGATCTTGGCTGCCATACCCGTTCAAGGGGGTTCAGGTACACGCGACCCCCAAGACATGAAGAACTGGTACAAGTGGTGGGGCCAAGTCAACGACGGCTTCGGGAAAGGCTTGGCGGGAGCTATCGCCAGCGGTCCTGCCAAAGTCAGCTACCGCGACGAGGGAACCATCACCCTCAACTACGGCCCCGTCTTTGGTGTCCGTTACATCAGCATGGGTATCCGAGGAGGAGGCTCTACGGCCCCCAATCCTGACTACCCCCCTGAGTTCACCGTTATCGTGGACCTCAGTTCCAGTGGTCGTATGAGGGACTGGCCTGGATTGCCCATCTCCAAGATGGAGCAAGACGTCGTAGAGGTTGTGAGCAACGTCGCCAAGAAGGAGTTGGGTCGGCTTGGGAGGGTCAAGGTTCGTGCCTCACGGGGGAAGTATTGGTCGGCCTCCGTAAGCCTGGACCCCAACCTGTCCTTGGCAGGGACAGGTTCACCGCTCGCGGACGTCGCATCCGCAACCATCCAGGCGCTCGGGCATCACATCGGGAAAGCCGTCAATCGTGTCTTGGTGGCGTACCAGCAGGAGTACGAGACTTCGCGTGAAGAACGCATTGGCGACTTGGAAGGCGATGTTCAAGTTACCCAGGCCCTTCGAGAAGGGCTGTGGGAAAAAGCCGACGAACTCATGGAGCGCGTCGATAGTGACCCTTATGCGGAGTCTGAAGCAGAGGAGGCCCGGTCTGAAGCCTACCAGATGGGCGTTCAAATCATCCGGCTCCAGGAACAGCTTTCAGGCATCACGGGCAAGAAGTACCCGAGGCCCGAGTTCAGGAAACAAGCGGCGAAAGCGAGTAAGCACGAGTCCGTAAAGGCGCTGAAGCAGGCTCTGGCCCGCAAAGGTGGCAAGGTCTCCGCATGGAAAGAAGGGAAGCACACCGATCAGGTTGTGTGGTTTTTTGAGGGTGAGAGCGACAAAGGGAAGCACGCACGGCTTGCTCTCGATGAACTCAAGAAACTTGGGTTCAAGGACCCGGTGAGGTTCCGTGATCAACTGAGAGGGTACAAGGGTGGCTTTGCCCACAGCCTCAACCCAGACCTTGAAGCGTACTTCACCAAGGTCTCCTTCAATGAGAGGGACGACGGAATCTATTTCAAGATCAAGGTTTTCCAGGACGATTGGCCTGATGATGGTCCTGGCTACTCCCCGCATATGGCCTCGAAGCAAGGGGGAGCCGGGATGAAGCTCCAGGATAGAAAAGCCCTGATCCGGTTGGCTTCCAAGCTCCCCAAAGGGTCAGAAGACCGGCGCGGGATTCTTGCTGGGCTTCAGAAGTTCGCTGCACCCACTGCAAAGGATGTCTTGGAAGACGCAGAGAACTGGCATGAGGACATCCAGGATCTCGCAAGGGGTATTAGCCGAGGCAACCACGAGACCCCCGACATGGGTGGCTTTAGCCCTGAGACTGCCGCAGAGATTGCCTCTTTCTTGGAGGCTGCCTGGAAGGCCATGGACAAAGTCATCAAAATCGCAGAGAAGGCCCAGAACGACTGGAGGCGACGGCGATGAGCGACCGCAAAGAAAAACGATTCGCCTACTGGGGTGGCCCTGGTCAGTACGGGGACGCAACCGAGGACCCAGGCTACGACGCAGGCCGAGAGGAGGAAAGACGGCGAGAGGAGGAAAGACGGCTGGACCCCTGCGAGAGCAATCCCGAGTACGCCGATATGTCCTTGAGCGAAGTGTACGAGTGTGCCTCCGATGCGGTCGATGATTGGACGGAAGCTGGCAAAGACGTCATGGCAGGCTTGAAAAGGCTGGGGTTCAAGGTGCGCGAAGGCAAGGATTGGCACGAGGACGGTGAACTCGGGATGGAGATTTTCATCCAGGGGCCACTCGGGAAAGCCGAGATCGTCATCGCCGGGAACATCGACCCCAACGGACAACTCAAGAGAGGCTGGGGCCTTTACACGGCGATCATAAAGGGTGCCGACTGGTGGGACTTCAAGCATCTCAAGCACGGTGAGATCGAGATGGACGGCGGCAACGTCAGGAGGTTCGTCAAGAAGGTGCTGGAGGTCTGGGCTGACGGCGGCATGAAGCGCACCCGAAAGGCTTCTTCCAAAGCCAGTGCTGAGAGAGTCGCTGCCGCTTTCCTGAAGCAAAGCGCGATCCCACTCCACAAAGAGTGGGATTCTGCGTACCGACAAGGGATGGCGAGCCTACAAAAAATCTATGGTGACCTGCTGAAGAAAACTGGCCGGGTCTTCAAGAGTGGTGGCTGGGAACTGGACCCACGCCAGTCCTTCGTGTCCCATCGCAACCACGGCTCTGACGGTGCTCGCATGGACGGGCAGTTGGTGTTCGAGGACCTCACCGACAACATCCCACGAGGCAAAAGCGAGACCGAAGACTGGCTGGAGGCGAACATCGGCCTTTCCTACGGCCTACAGAACCTGGGCTACGGCAAGTGGTCCCTGAGCCTTGAGGAATAGAACCATGAACCCCTCTTCCCACCGGGTGGCGGTGGCCTTCTTCCTGAAGCAGGCGGTTCCCCGTGCTCTTTCGGAGGCACTCCAGGAACTGGACGCCCTTGATGAGCTTTCTCAATCCATCGAGGAAGTCACGGATGCTTTTTCGATGCACTACCGGATGGCGGCGGTTCCCATCTCCACTGAAGTGCAATCCCAGCTTGATGCGTTGCACAAGGCAAGGAAGGGGTTGGCTAAGGCCCAGGAGATCACATCCCGAATCGCGGCCCTCCTTGAAATCTACCCGGAGGACAAGACAGCCCAACGAGCGGTGAAGGACGCCGCCGTGATGGTGAAGCGATTCTCAAAGCACGAGAAGGACGCGGCCAAGATGATCCGCACCCTCTCGAAGAAAGCGATGCCTGAAGACCTCAAGAAGATGGCTGCTTCAGTGCAGCGAAGCATCAGGCGAAAGCTCGAAGACCCGAAGGTTCTACAAGTCCTCCCATGGACCATCGAAAAACGCAGCTATAAAACCAACCAAACAGGTGCCGCCTTCCAGGTTGTGTTCCGCATCGTGGACGAGAGCCTCCACGGCAACAAGGCCGAGACGATTCTCGAAGTCAACACGGTGACTCCCAGAGGTGTTGAGCTTGCCAGTAGGGGTTCTGCCAAAGCAACGTCTGCCAAAGAAGCCGTGGCGCACTTCCTGGCCCAACTACAAGGCTACGCAGGTCTTGCTGGGGAAGCAGATCGCACCACCACCCGCATGGATGCCGCATACGGCATCGCTTCGGCCCTGAAGTCTTGGGGAAGCAGGGTTGGCGAAGGCGGTTATGACGCCGAGATCGGAAAAGGCGGTCTTTCCGTCAGTTCCAGCACCCGCATGGACACCCGTTGGGAGAGTTACTCCGACTGGGAATACGACGACGGCGTAGACTTTGAGGGGAAAGAACTCCGCAAGTCATTGGAGCCGTACCTGAAGCCGTACCAGCAGGCCATCAAGTCTGTACAGGTCAACTACGATGAGAAGGGCTGGTGGACCGCCTGGGTCCAGTTGAAGTGAGAGAGCTACCTGCCACCCCGGAACGCATCACGGGGCGGGAGGGACGGTCAGACTACCTCGCCGTCACAGGTGGTCGTTGAGTCCGGGCATTCGACCAAGCCCTAAATCCGATTCATTCCTTGGCTGACTCCTTCCTTGTAGTCCCTACGGACCCACGACTGGAGCGGAACCCCCGTTCAGCGCCTACTTCTTCGGAACGGCTGAAGTCACCGAGGGAGAAGCGTAGGGACAGGCAGGGCATCCCAGGTAAGTACAGGTGCCTTTGCCTCCACGAAGCTGGGGAACTTCCGCTTCTACTTTCACCACACACAGATGGCCCCCGCAGTTAGGACACGGCGGCGTGTCTGCTGGTGCTCTTTCCCATGTAGGTGTCCCTATGGGTGTGGGATCGGGAAGCCCGTAGTCTCGCAAGCTCATCGGACCTACCTCAGTGCCAAGTACAAGGGACGAAGGTCTCCAAGAACTGAACTTCGATACCCTCCACCGGGGTCTTAGCCACTGCGACCCACGCCTTTCCACGCATACCCGGTTCCCCAAGCTCAATAAGGGTGTCGAACTGGTCGTGGCAAGCGCAGAGATCCTCTTGGCTAACCTTCCCCGCGCCGATGAGGGCGATCTTGGGGTGCGGCATGTTGAACTGCCACTGGATCGGCTTCCCTTGGATGTGTTCTTTGATCGCACCCAGCATGGCTGTAAGCATCTTCTCGTCCAGGGACTGCTCGTTGCCAAAGGAGTTGGGGAGGAGGATGTTCTCCAAGCCGTCCAAGAGTTCCAGGGCTTTGTTGTCGAGAGCTTTCTCTACTTTGGGGAATGGCGAATCTGACATGGCGACCTCCGTTCTTCTTCATACGGCCCCCCGTCTGCTTTCTACCCCCCTTAGCGGCCCAGCCCTTCCAAGACACCCTTGGCTACGACGTCCTCGATGGTGTCAGCAATGTGGCACGCTGCTTCATCGAGTCTGCTTTCCGGCAAGTAGTGGGCACGAGAGCTTTTGACCCACGCGCTCTTGTGGACCAGCACCCATTGGTCCTGGTCCTCGTTGTACTTTTGAATCAGGGTACGCAGGCGGTTCTTGCGAGCCTCGATACAACACCGAAGGGGGATGATGATTTCGGTGTCTCCGATGATGTAGGAGGTCTCCACCCAGTTCGACTTCGCCATCTCAGTGAACCATCCACGCATCTTCACCAGGAACCCACTCCCCCACTTCCTCCGACCATTCGGAGTTGGGGAAGTACTCCTCGTGGTCCATGAAGCTGCGCTCGATGCCGTCTTCACACAGAACGCGGTACGACGGGTACTCGATCCGAGTCCCACAGTTGGGGCAGCAGCCGTCCTTGTCCTGCTCTACGTCCTCAAGCTCTTCGTGGTCCGGGTAGCAGACCTCCAGGATTATCCCGACGAACCACTGCTTCCCTTCCGGGTCGTACTGCCCTGCATCGGACCACCGAAAGACCGCGAACTGCCCCTCTTTGAGCACCTCGCCCTTTCTGCGGTCCCGGAATCCGTTTGATTCCCCCACCTCTTCTACAACTGCATCAGCACCTTGCTGCTCTTGCTCTTGCTCCTGGGCCTGCTGAGCAGCCTTCTTGCTTCTGGGGTCGTCTTTCATGTAGGTCCTAAAAAGGAGTTGGGGAGCAGTTTGAGATTTTCAGTGCGGTTTCAATGTGCTGGATTCTGTACCTCAGATCGATGTGAAAAGTTTTCTGCCCGGTTCTGACAGGTTGGGGGGTGGGGGGCCTCCGACACGAACCTCATGTCGGTTCGTCCATCCTTGGCTACGCCTCACCCCGCACGAACGAACGCCACGCCATCAAAGCCACGACTGCCGGGACATGCTTCACAACGTAGTCCGCATGGGCACGGGTACGAACAGAGGACACACAGGCGTGGAGCCATGCCATCACCAACTCCAACTCCTGGGCATGGCCGCTGGCCCCACAGATGAGGACACGGGGGACCGCCTCCCCAGGCTCGTTCGTTCGCTTCGGCTTGTGGCCATCATCATCAGACATTGTGTGTTCGTGCCTCATTCGTTCGCTTCGGTTCGTTCGTGCCTACACGAACGAACCTCTGCACTACATAAATACCCCTCCCCCACACGAACGAACGAACACAGGCGATCATCATCGCCGCCTGTGCAGCAGCCCGTTCGGTGTGGGTGGGGGTGGGCATAGCTGCCTCTTCCTCAGGTGGGCTTGAAGGACACACGAGGTGTGGAGTCCTTCTGGTCAATGGACTTGAGCAGCAGGTCCCTCACGCCGTCACTGGCTACCCTGGCCTGGATGAGGTCAGGGAAGTTCCTACGAGGCTTGTGGTTCACCACAGTCTCGAAGTAGACAGCGAACTGGTCACCCAGCATGGCCTGGAGGCCGTCGATGTCAGTGCTCTTGGAGAGCTTCACGGTCCTCTTGGGAATGGTGACAACGACCTTGCCCTCAGGAAGCTCGAAGTCGTAGGAGTAGGGAAGGTCAGCACCGAGGTGGCTTCCCAGGCTTCGAGTAGCCTCCTCTCGCAAGCGAGTCTTGAGCGGGTCAAGAGCCTTCTGGATAGAGTCGCTCAGGGCTGCAAGAGCCAGGGCTGTAGCCGCAATCTCTTTGGGAGAGCCTGTAGCTACCATCTGTTCTGCGTCCTGGATCAGTTCGCGGACTGAGTTCATGGTTACCTCTGTAGTGAATAGGCTGGCTTAGTTGCTCGCGCAGCCCTTGTGGAACAGCCCCTTACCGGGGATGTGGATTGCATCCTGCCCCTTGTTGATGATCGCGCCACAACCGGAGCAGGGCGAATCGAAGTAGGCGGGAATCGCGGTGGACCCGTCAGGGAGAGGCGTCTCAGCGGGAGCCTCAGCAGCAGCTTCCTGCTGGTCAACCACAGGGAGAGTGGGAGTGGGCATGTCGCCCCTGGCCTGCTCTTGCAGGCCACGCTCGAAGGCCGCATCAGCCTCTTCCAGCAGGGAAGCCATCGTAGTGATGACAGCAGCCTTGCAGGCTTCCAGCAAGGGGCAACCCTCACAGGACTTGGAGCGGGGAGAGAAGTGGCCGTAGCACCGGGTGCTATCAACCTGAAGGCGATGGAGGTAGGTGTCTTCCACCACCTGCGCTGACCGCTCCACCGGAGGGAGCCAGCAGAGGCCCTCATTCACGGCTTCGATGGTCAGAGCCTCGATGGCCGGAAGCTCAGGCACCACCACCTCAGGCTCAGGCACCGTGTCCGTCTCATGCGGAGTGTTCTCGTCCTGGTAGGGCATGTTGCTCTTGATGAGGTCGATGCCAGCCTGCGTAGCGGCGTAGTAGCGGCGACGAGGACACTCGATGAGTCCCTCTTGCTTGAGGACACCGGCAGTCAGCGTGATGGCCCGGAGTCCCTTGCTGTACGCAGCGTTCTTGCCGCTGCGAGTCGTTCCGTAGGCATCCCAATCCACACCGGGAACCAGAGCCTCGATGTTGTGGATGAGCGAGTCCCAGCCAACCTCTCGGCCAGGAACGAAGCGGGAGGCTTCCACGATGGCGTGAAGGACGATGAGCCGCCACTGCTTGGGGTAGTGGGCTGTGGGAACTGTGTAGGGAGCGGTTGTCATGGCTGGGTCTCCTGTGGCCTGTGCCGAAGCTGAGGCGCGAGGTGGTTGGGGGTACTGTTCTCTATACGGGGTGGTAAGGGGGCAGGAACCCCCTTGGGGTTAGTAGGTGTCAGAGCTATCGTCCAAGGCACCACCACTCAAGTGGGGGTCGATGAGGCGACGGGCGATGAGGCGGTTGTCAGCGTCCAGCTTGTGCGTCCAGGCACGGAAGGCTCGGGCACCAAACTTGGCAGGCATCGAGTCGTCCCGACGGAGCATACGCTCGGCACGGGAGAGGACGGAGCAGACTGCCCTGTGGCTGAACTCTGCGTAAAGCTCATCCTTGTCGATGGCTTCGCGGAGAGCGCGAGTGGCGTTGCCCACCTGCTCGATGAACTGGGGAGCCTTCTCGGCCAACTCGGGGAACTTCTCACGGACCACAACCACCTCGTCATCCCAGTGCAGGTACGAGAACTGAACGGCGCTGTCGAAGCGGTCCAGGATGGAGGCGTCCAAGCAGCCTGCGCTGACCATGCGGCCTCGGTCATCACCGGAGCCATTGGTGTTGGCAGTGGCGACGAACTGCGTTCCGGGGAACACGTTGACGACCTCGCCTTCGGGACCGACGATGCGACCCTGAGTGCTGTCCATGAGCAGACGGAGCCACTCGACCTGTGCCGGGTCAGCCCGGTCAAGGTCAGTCAGGACTACGATGGCGGGGCGAGCCACACCGTCACGGCCCATGATGCCCTTGGTGACGACGTTCCAGAGGTGGCCGAAGTCCCAGCCAGTGCCGTCCTTGTCCATCGACCGCTGGTAGAACCAGGGGCCAATGTCACGGTCAGGAACGATGTTGTTCATCACCAGAGGCTTGCGAGCCATGCCAGAGAGGGCCAGCAGGAAGCCGTCCTTACCTGTTCCGGGGAAGCCCCAGATGTAGACGTTGAGGCCATCGAGGATGTCCATGACGGCATCCTTCATCATGTCCCGCGCCTTGCCCTTGGTGGGGAAGCGGTACGCTTGCGGGATGATGGCGCAGGTGTCAGGGTCGGAGCCAGCGTCCACCGGAACCGAGAAGCCGCACATATCTACGGTCAGGTCGGTGATGGCCGGGGCACCGTTCCGACGCATACCCTTGTACTCGGACTCAACGTGGTCCAGGTACTGCTGGCTGACGGTCGGAGCCTTGGGATTGGCAAGGACGTACTCGTGAAGAGTCATGCCGTGTTCCTGAGCGAGGTGCGGTCCCATGAAGTGGGACTTGTGGCCGCAAAGGGCACACTCAGGTCGGGGGTCGATGAGCTTGGCAGTCATGTCTTATCTCCTATGAGCCGCCCAGAGGGTGGGCTACCAGGGTTTCGGTCTGTCTCTACACTCCATACGCAGGGTGCAGATTTGGGGAACCCCCCTCAGCTAACTTTCACCGCAACGATGTGCGGAGCGTAGCCTTGGGCGATCTCTTGGAACTCGGCCTTACCGAAGTGGCTGTGGCACTTGCGAGTGCTCCAGTGGACGGTTGTGCCGCTATCAATGAAAGTGATTTCCCACATGGGTGCCTCCTAAAGGCTGAAGTCGATGATGGTCATGCCACGCTGCTCTTTCTGAGGCTCGTGGCTGGAGGGACGCTCCCGGCGAGGAGGGGGAGGAAGCGGGAGGCGCAAGACAGGGCGTTCCTGCTGCTCGCGCTCGCGTCGGGCTTCTTCCAACTTCTCGATTTGCCAGGGCCGTAGCATTGTATCTCCTACGCACTCTACGGATCTCTGAAGGAGTCGGAACCCCCTCAGCGACCGTAGACGCAGTCTCCTCGGCGCAGGCCGAACAGGCGGTAGATGTCAGCGCGAACCTTGCCGTCCTTGCCAACGGGCAGGCGAACGAAGATGGTGCGGCCATTGATGCTGAGCATGGTGAGCTTGGTCATGGTGACCTCCTTGAACCCTCTACGGGACGTCTCCTATATGGGAACCCCCCAAGAACGGGGTTCCGTAATCCCGTAACGGTCGTAGAGAGTCCAAGAGGTAACCATGACCCGCATCGGACCCAAGGCTGTTGTCACCCGCGACGAACTCGTGATCCCTGAGGTCCGGTTCGCTGAGAGCTACAACGGCAAACGCCAGCCGAACCGCCTGTGCTTCTACGGCAACAAGGAAGACGGCTACCACGCCAACCTCTTCTGGGGCGGCTTCGGCGTCAGAGTGAAGAAGGCTGACGACGGCCTCTGGTACGCTTCCTACAGCGGACAACCTGACATCCACAACGGTTGGGTCAGGAACCCTGATTGCTCCATCAGCATCTCCTGCTCAATGCCTCGCGTGTACCTGGAGAAGGGATGGCGTACCCGTCGTGACGCTGCCCTGGCTGCAATCATCGTCAACGGACGAGAGCGAGACCTCTGCGACACTTTCAGAGGCGCAGTAGAAAAGAACCGTGTCTTCGTTGGCGAACGCGCCTGCCTGTCAGAAGGTGGATGGCAGTACGTCAAGGTAGGGGGTTCCACAACTGGTCGCACCCCGTAGAGAGTCCAAGGAGAACTCAACATGGCACCTCGCCCCAACAAAGCTGACGAACGCTGGCTCTCAGGAGCCAAGTACCGTGCCACCCACCAGTCCACTGTGGACGCTGTGCTGGGTGCAGGTATGCGCTCCGTGCGCTCGATGGGCGCGAACTTCTACAACAAGGACAAGTGGCCTGCCCGTCAGTTCACCGCTGCCTTCTGCAAGTGGGCCAAGAACAACCCCAGCACTCCGCTGACGGAAGATACAGTCCGTGCCCTGATCCTTGTTGGCAACGAAGACCTCTCTCATTGGGAACACCCTGAGATCGTCATCGCCTCCACGCCTGACAACCTCTCTGTCTTCATGCGGGATGCGCTGGTCGGTGGTGGCTACCACGAGGCATGGCACACTGAGTACAGCCGACGGAAGAACCTCATCATCACCAGCGTGTGGCCTCGCATCCAGACCATCTGGGACCTCGTGCCGAACTGGGCACCCTACGTCAAGGCACTGCTCACCTGGGGCAACATCATCGAGGACATTCGCATCGAACGCTGCGGTTGCCGCAAGTACCCTGGTGCCCCTCGCAAGATGGAGGCTCTCCAAGACCTCATCCTCATGCAGGAAGAGAAGGGTCGTGAGGCTGCTTCCCACCGTGGACTCCCCACGAACGACGATATGGCTGCGGTCATCGGGACGTTCCGGGACCTGGGCTTGGGCTACGATACAACGCTCCAGAACGCCGCCTACACGCAGTACGAACGTCGCAGCCCCCAAGGGTATGCCCTCGTCACTGAAGGCCCTCTGAAGGCCCTCCTGGACCGCGCAATCGCCCTTGGACCGAACGATGACATGGAGCACCTGTGGCTCGCCATGGAAGTGGTGGCTGTGCTGGTGGCTCTGGGTGGTCCGGCTGACCAGCCCGGTGACGACGAGGGTGACGACGGTGATGGTCCCGGTGAACCCAAGGAAGCAACGTGCCCCTCCTGCGGAAGCAAGGATGTGGTGCTCCAGCCCTCCAAGAAGGTCATCCACTGCAACGCCTGCGGCTTCGAGCAAGAGTTGCAAGAGGGTGGCGGCGGTGGCGGTGGTGGCGAGTCCATCAAGATCAAGGTGGACCCCAACGATCCCGGTGCCCAAGGCCAGGAAGGCGAGTCCGGTGAATCCGGTGACGGTGAAGGCCAGCCTGGAGACGGAGAGTCCGGTGACGGTGAGAGCGGTCAGGGAGGCTCCGGTAAGGACCAGGACAAGAAGCTCCCCATCTTCAAGGTCGGTGATCGCGCTAAGGCCAAGAGCGGCCCCTACGCTGGCAAGATGGTTGAGGTGACTTCTGCCTCTCAGCCCGACAGCGAGGGACGCCAAGACCTCCAGTTTGCCGTAGTGGAGGATGCAGCCTGAGGGGGTTCCCCCTTCTCGCTGTGCCCGTAAGGAGAACAAGGAGAACATCATGTCGATTCTGCTCAGACTCGGAGAAGCCATCTTTGGCACCAATGAAGACCTCATGCTCATCAACGATGGTGAGGGTGGCGAAGGTACGGATGGTGAAGGCAAGGACGGGGACGAGTCCGGTAAGGGCAAGGACGGCGAAGAAGGTGAAGGCAAGGACGGCAAGGGTGGAGGCGACAACGACGCTGACCAGCCTGACTGCCCCGAAGACGGCAAGGACGGCAAGGACGGCAAGGGTAAGGGCAAGCCTGGGAACGAGTTCTCCGGTGAGATTGGCGAGTCCGACCAGACCTCTTCTACCGAACACTCCACTGGCGCTGGCGGTCACTGTGACTCTGGCTCTGCCCGTGATGACCGTGCGATTGCCCAAGCTCTGCTCCAGGCCATCGAGAACAACGAGGACAGTGGCCTCGCAGACAACAACGGCGCTCTTGGGAATGCCCTGGAAGAGCTTCGGGACAAGGACCAAGACTGCGAAGCAGGTGAGCGTCCCTGGCGACCCTATGACCGTGAGTTCGACACCGTGGAGCTTGTCCAGACTCGCTCAGGTGACAAGGACGTTGCTCGACGCATCTCCAACTCGGTGAAGAAGGAAGTCGCAGCCATCCGCTCGCGCCTCCGCTCCAAGTTCCTCCAGAACCGTGCCCCCAGGACCATCCACGGTGTGCAGAACGGACGTGGCCTCTCTGAGCGCCGTCTGGTTCAGTCCATGGTTGAGGTCCGGGCAGGCTCACGCCCCACACGCCCCGACTACACCAAGGTCAGGAAGCCGGACTGCTCCTTGGCAGTTGCCATCGTGCTTGATGAGTCTGGCTCCATGTCCTCTCACCTGGGCGATGCCTCTCGCGCTATGGCAGCGATTGCCGAGCCGCTGGATGCCGTAGGCGCTCCGGTCATGGCTCTCGGCTTCCGTGACGGTGGTGGTCGCAACCATCCCTCGCACCAGGAGATGTACGACAGCAACGGGCAGATGATCTTCCACCGCTACAGCGGCATCCGCATCGACGTGTTCAAGCAGTGGGACGAGAAGTGGCGCAAGGTAATGCCCCGTATCGCCCGTACACGGGCCACTGGCGGCACGCCCATGTCAGACGGCATCCAGTACGCTCTCCAGAGCCTCAGTGACCGCACAGAGCGCCACAGGGTCATGCTGGTCATCACTGACGGCTACCCGAACGGTGGACACGCAGAGGTCATGCGTCGTCAGATCCGAATCGCCCGAGAAGCGGGCATCGCCATCGTGGGCATCGGCATTGACGGAGGCTGTGAGGCAGTCGGCAGCCACTTCGACCTCTCGGTTCAGTGCCACACCCTCAGCGAGCTTCCCAAGAAGCTGCTGGATGTGCTGGAAGAGATCGTGTTCCCGTCCCAGAGCAAGGCCGCAACCTTCGACGGCAAGATGAAGCAACTGAAGGGACGCAGGAAGACTGCCTGAGGGGGTTCCCGAATCGAGGCCCACTCGTAGTCGGTGTATGACCCTTCAACAGACATTCAGCTTCATGGCAACCAACCCGGTGCAAGACGTACCGGAGAGAGTCCTCTCGGCGTATGACCGCGCCTTCCATGAGGAAATGACGTTGCGACGTAGCGAGAGTTGGATGTGGGGGGGCACCTCATGTACCTGCTCCTACTACACACACCTCCCATGCCAGCATCGAGCACAACTTGAGTTGTTCGATACGCATGGTCCTAACTGCGTTGAGCGAGGGCGCACAGGCGGTGCATATGCCCGTGGAACGCTGTCCCACGCTCTCCACGAGTTCCAACCAACCAACTCGTTTGCACTTCGGCATCGTCTACGGTTGGCTCGTCCGTCTTGGGTCGCAGAACTGATGGCCCGCCCCTATGTCGCCTACCCTATCGAACAGCGTTCCTACGCCAACCGACAACGATACTGAGCTTGGGGGGTTCCGGCCTGGAGCCGCCTCCGTATGGAGAGCAGGCAAGAAAGACAGTCCGAGAAGTTGCTACGGTGTCTTTCGGCCTCCCCGCATCCTGCCAGTAGGTTCTTGAGCGGAGGAGGAGGCCAGCCACCCCTTTCTCTCTTTGACATTCAGGTAAGTGCGTTTTGAGCGCCCAATAGGCACGGCCCTCCTCAATACGGAGCCAGTCGTGACCCAGGCAAGACCTGTCAGACCCCTACAAAGAGAGTGGGCTGGGATTGGGTGAAGGTCCCTGCGGCGGTTGCAAACGTCGCAGCAGCATTCGTAGGCGGGAGTCTACGGAGGGACAGAAGCCTTGCTCACTCTGTGGAGTTCCTATCCAGGATGAAGCCGAGCAGCTTGGTTCTCACAGCGCACTTACCTGAATGCCAAAGACCCATGTCCGCTTCCCGGCACCCCAACCGTTCAGTGCAGCAGAGGGTTCCCACACACAAGTCCTTCCGTAGGGAGCCTAAGGAGAACATCATGACCGACGCTCTCGAACTGGCTCGCCTGACCGCCCCGGCTCACTTCTCGGAAGAGGACATCGAGCGCAGGGCGCAGTCCCTCCTGCGAGAGGGTTGCGACATCTCCCGCGTCCTGGACGCCATCATCGAAAACCGGGAAACCATGCTCAGCCTGGACCAATCACCCAAGAAGGGCACCCTCGCGGAAGCCCAGTTGATTGCCTCCTACGCCCTCAACGGGATCTGGCAGGGCAACAACGCCATCGAGGTTGACCTGATTCACCTCGCCCGCCTCGTACTCAGCCTCGGGAGCGCCAAGTGATCCGCTGCCCTGACATTGGCTGGCTCCTGGCGATGAGCATTGGCCTCGACCGCCAGTTCCGGCGTGTCCACCACGGACAGAGGATGCCGCAGACAACCGCGATGCGGTACGACTCCGAGTTGCACCAGTGGGTCGTGACCACGAGCGTGATGCCCGCAATCCCGAACGACGTAATCAGCGTTTACTTCCACGCCATCATGGCAGAGGCATGAAAGAAATCGCGCTTCCAGCCCTTGGCAGGCCCGATTCTGAGATTCTTTGTAGAGGGGGGTTCCCCCAAGGTGCCCTCCCCGTAGAGAGCTTAGAGAACATAAACCCAGCGCCTCAACCCACTCGGGTGTAGGCCACAGGAGTCCAACATGGCAATCGACGCCACCAACGCATCCTCTTTCGCCACCGCAGCCGCACTCGCGGATTCTCGGAACGGCACGTTCACCGGCCTGATCACCACCAAGCGTGGCAAGGTTGTCGGTGGAACCCTCTACGGCGACGACACCGTTCACGCCGTCATCATCACTGGCTTCAGCTACATGAGTCTGGTCGAGCGTTCACTCGCCAAGCTCCAGGCCCTGTCTGCTGCTGACCTCGCTGCCCTCGTGGCCGACGGTCGGGAAGGCTACGACAGCCGCAAGAAGACCGCGAACCTCGTGGCCCTCACGCAGGCTGACTACGTTGCCGCTCGTGACGCCCTCGTTGACTCCTTCCAGAAGACTCTGGCGGGCACCAACAGTGCCACGACCGACCATGTGTACGAGGCCCTCCAGGTCCTGCACGACGACGGCAACCTTCAGACCGTCCGTGGCGCACGGGTCTACCGCTGCGTAGCCAACGACCCTGCACACGAGTGCAAGTGCCGCGACTGCTCCGGTGACAACCGCGCCCCCAAGAACGGTCAGGTCAACCTGTCTGGTCTGCTCATCGGCTCCAAGGTCATCACCGCTGCTGCCAACGGCCCCAAGCCTGCTGCCAAGAGTGTCGTGGCGACCATCGCCAAGAACGCCCTGCGTAGCCGCCTGCCCATCAGCCGCTACGTCAGCTACCGCCTGGAGCAGGGTGGTTCCTGGATTCTGAACGCTGGTGGAGCAGCCGCTGCTGCCGCTACCAACGGTGCAGTCAGCTTCAACGCCGACCGCGTACAGGAAGCCCTCGACGCCCTGGTAGCCTGAGCCTCCAAGGTCAGGCAGGACCCCACCTCAGCATGTTCTGGGGTGGGGTCCACCACGTCTGGGGGGTCGAACCCAGGCCCAGGCTGCGTAGTAGCAGTGAGGAAGCGGGCCTGGAGGTGCGTCATTCCTGCATGGCCCAACGTCAAACCGGGGACACAGCAATCGGCTCTCCTGGACTGGCTCTACGAACAAGGGCCGACCTTCACGCCGACCACCGCTGAGATTGCCGACTTCCTTGGCTTTGAGGCGAGGTATGTCAACAAGAACGGGAAGACATCCTGGGGGGTGAACCGAGCAGCCTCAGCCTTGACGTACCTGGAGAAGAAGGGGCTGGTCGAGAGGGTAGGGGAAGGCAAGCGAGGGAAGTACGGCTTCGTCTGTTGGCGCAGGATGGACATCGAGCCGCTCTGTGAGTCCACACGCGAGGAGCACCTCGTTGCCCACAAGGTCCAGGACGTTCGCATCCTCCAACTTGAGAGGCGTGTCGCAGCCCTCGAAGAACTTCTCGTAGAGATGGGTTCCCGACTCGAAGACGCCGTACCTCTATAGGGTACAACCCTTACTCAGAGCCGCTGGAGTCCGGTTTCTTGGTGAGCAGCCCGAGGGCTGCACGAGCCACCATGACGATTCCAGCCAACTCGTGTGCCGCCTCTCCGCTCTGGATGACGGGCTTGGCTTGGTCCCACCACACTGAGAGCTTGGCGCAGGAACCGAAAGCACGGGCAACCTTGACGGCGTCTTGTCCGCAGGCTGGGCAGATTCGTTGAGGGTAGTCAGGCATAGGCTTCACCTCTTGCCCTACGAAAGCAAGAGGCTCACCACCGGCAGTGGCCCAACACCACCGGCAGTGGTGATCTGAAGCAGCGCAGGAGTCATACCCACCTGTCTGGAGACGACACGAGACGACAGCAGGTGACAGTAGGTGACACGAAAGGCCAGCGGCCCATGGTCAGCGCCACCACCGGCAGTGGTTTCAACAAGGGCTTCTGCTTTGGGGAGGGATCCGCTTTTGTCCCCAGGGGAGGACACTGGTGTCCTACAGATAAATAAGGCTATTAGCTAAAGCCCCTGAAGCAGACCGCACGCATCGTCCTGGACGATGCGTGCCAGGGTCATGACCTGTGTAGATTTCTACACGGGCTGTGTCGGAATCTACACAGCCCAGGCCCAGCGCGATTTGATTCAACCCCGTTGCTTTACGATTTCCGTCTCAGCTTGTTACCTGACGTTATGAATCGTTGATTGCGGGCTGCTATCAGGGGTTGCTATTGTCGAAGCATACGTCAGGTAACATGCCCAACCCCCATGAAACTACTCTTAGGTAACATCGTAGAGTCCGAGAAACCGGACCTGGACCTATACAGCTATCCGCACCTATTGGCCGAGGTGTCCCAGTGCGTAGGGGTGCTCAACTTCGAGGCTCTCCAGTACGAGTCACGCCCCAAGACCCAGAAGGTTCTCGAAGCAACCCCTACTTGGTGGCTGCCCTACCGGGACCGTGCGCTTATCCACACCTGCTTGTGGACAGGGTGGAAATCCTCCGAGGTGCTCAGGGCTTCTATCGCTGACGCCAAAGGAGCCATCGAAGACTCCCCTCTTGCTTCAAGCCTCATGCCTGATGCCCTATGGGATGACTGCTGGAGTGCCCTGAAGCTCTGGGAAGAAGCTGGCAAGCTGGTATGCAGCCCAAAGGATGGGTTCTCTGAGCAGTGCCTTCTCTTCATCTCTCGCAAGTACACGGACCTCTCTCGTCACCCTGGTGGGAAGCTCTCCAGTCGTGAAGCACTGTGGCGTACCCTCAAGAGAATCGGAATCCCGCTCTCTGGGATTCAACGTATTGCCCGCTCCCTCTCGGTAGAGACCTCAATGGACCTTCCCCAAGGGGTCGCTAAACGCCCGCCATCTCTCTCACCTACGGGTATGGCTTCCTTCCTAAGAGATAGGTAAGTAGAGGTAAGAGGTAGGTAGAGGTAGGGGGGTTCTCCTACGGGCCGCACAGCGTAGAGAGGGAGAGACTTACTACATGGTCAAGATCACTGACGTCCAGGAACGTGTGTTGGACATCCTTCAACGAAGCTCTGAGCCTGTCTTTCGGCCTCGCGCCACTCTGGAGAGGCTCGCTAAGAAGAACTTCGTTACCGGGGACAAGAAGCACGGTTGGGTTCTCACAGATCGTGGTCGTGCATGGATTTTGTCCCGGAGCACAAATGTCTGATCTCTTTGACCTCTTCGGAACCAAGGTAGGAGGAGTGGGTGCCCCTTACACCAAGGGGTCCGTGACCTCCCTGGAGGCCGCTGAAGCCATCGCTGACGTTGCTGGTAGGCTGCGTAGGCGGGTGTACCAGTACATCGTGTCCTGTGGGGCTTCAGGCACCACGGATGATGGGGCAGAGGTAGCTCTCGACATGAAGCACACCACCTACACCGCTCGTAGGGGTGAACTGGTCAAGCAGGGCCTCGTTGCTGACTCTGGGCACAAGGGTACAACCCGTTCTGGACGTAGGGCTACCCTCTGGGTTGCTGTACGCGCTGGTAACTCCCAGAACCTCAAGGAAGTCTCTGAACTCAACAAGGCCCGCACCAAGCTCAAGGGGAAGGTCGGCAAGATGTCGGTCGAACAATGCTCGAAGGTTCTTGAAGCCATCGAGGATTGGGACCTTGGCAGTACTCAAGCAAAGCTGGGGGCATGGTGGTAGATGACACCGATGTTGTAGGAAAGCCCTTTGAGCCGACTATCCTTGTCTACGGCGATGACGCCGAGTGGCTCTGTATGGTCGATGAGATGGGTTCTACCCTCTACGACTTCAAGGAGGGTGACTCCTTGCTCGTGGATAACCGGGGCATGATTTTGCTCTGCTACTCTGAAGCGCACGGGGACTTCCCTCCTGAAGAAGTCCCGGAGGAACACCTCATCCTCAAGGTCATGAAGAAGGTCGAGTAGGGCTTTAGGGACCCCTTACTCCAGGATCTGCAAAGGCCCTGGCCCCATGTCCAGGACCGCATCGCACTCCCAGACATACTCAAAGCCTGAGTCCGTCAGCCTGAACCACACCGTGGCGTTGTCCGCTGTACGCCTGCCCCGAAAGAGCATGTTCTCAGCCGGGGGAGGGAACTCTTCGTCTGTGTGGTACTGGAAGGTATGAAGGCAGTCGATTCCGGGCATCTCGTGCCCTACGCTTGGCTCCCACCCACGTCCCCGGCCCAACTCGTACTGCTCTCGGACGTGTGCGTTGCTGGAAACATTGCTCACCCGGTGCCATGTCAGGAACCTTTCCGGGCCTTCCCACCTGCTGATGCACCCCTCGAAGCCTTCCTCAAGCTGGATGACGCCGATGGAGTAGCCTGACGGGTGGGGGTTTACGGTTTGGGCTTCTTCGCAGCTTAGCGAGTTGTAGCCATCGTCACTGTGTAGGCGCATGGTGCTCCTTCCTTCTACCCTCCTTACGGGGGAATCCGAATCGTGGAACCTACGAGAGTGGGGGTTCCCCCTGGCTTTTCGAGCCGTAGGGAACTCATGGACACTTACAAATCCCGCATCATCAAATGCCCTGGCCGCAGATGCTTCTGCTTTGGCCCCGGCTACCCCTGCGACCGTGAATCCTCAAGCAAACGCAAGGCTGCCCGTCTTGCCCGTCGTCGCCTCAAAACCGACGACCGCAAAACCTTCCGACGCCACGCCCTTCCTCGTTAGGGTTCCTATCCGCACCTACGGGTGTAGGAGAACTCTCATGAAGACCGTAGCCAGTGATGCCTTGTTCAAGAAGATGCTCAAGGACATGTACGGCCTTGAGCCTAACGACGGCGCTGGGGAGTACGTTGACGCTCGCATCCAGAGGTCGCGGAACAAGGGGGAGATCGAGGACGCCCTCCTCGACTACGGACGCAAGTACGACCTGGACCGCATTGACGGACGTCGGGCCTCCCAGCAGATCCCCTCGCTTCCTACCGACAGGAAGGAGTTGATTCGCATGGCGGCTGACCTCCCCGCAGGTGACCGGAAGCGTCGAGCTATCCTGTCTGGACTGAAGGCTGGCGCTGGGTCAAAGACCGCTGCCAATGTTGCGAGGGGCGATGCTCGTCTTTACTGGGGCGACGAAAAGCAGGGGCGGCTGGATGTCGAGGCTTTCTTCGAGATCGTCATCCCCATTGAGTCAGGGCTATCCGCTCCCGAATGGTCGGAGGTGACGGCTGCCATAGCAAAAGCAGCAAGCAAGGTTTCCGGGGTGATGGACCGCTTGAAGAAAGGTATCGAGAAGCTGGCCCAGGACGAAGGATGGAAAGTCAGCAAGGGTCCGAGGCCAAGAGGCGTGCGCGTCACGGCGGACGGTAGCAACTTGGCTGTCTTTGATATGTTCAACTTCTCGATGTATGCGGACAGCGACCTCGTCATCGACAATGTCGCTGGAAGAAAGTTTGAGGATCTTGCTAAGGCCATCGGCTTCGACGGAAACGCCTTCTGAGCGTAGTTCAGGGCTGAAGCCCAGGCTGTTGTCCGACAAGTAGTCCTGAAGCAGTCTCGCTCGTGGCGATTTTCCCCGGCTACTCCCACTTGAGCGTGAAGCCCAGGCTGTTGAGCAACGCCCATGCCTTCTTTTGGGCCTTGGTGGCTACCGCCCACGCCTTCGGAGTCTTGAGCTTGGATTGGTTGAGCTTCCACAGGGCCTTCGATACGGCTGCGGCAACCTTGTACGCCGTGTACTGGGCCATCCATGCGAACTGCTTGGCCCAGGTCAGGTGAGGCGCGAGCACCGCTTTGATGTCCGGGTCTACATCTGCATGGTAGGTCGAGGCAGCTTGCTTGTAGTAGACGGCATGACCCGCCTTGTTGAGCATATGCTGTTGCCAGTTGGGGAGTGACCCCTTCACGACGGCCTGGACTTTGAAGAGATGCTTGTAGTCAGCAAGCTCCTCTTGGGAGTTCTTGAGTTCTGCTTTGAGTGCTTCAACTTCTTCAGCGAAGACACTCCAGTGTGATGTCATTAGGCATGGCGTCCTCCATAACGCAGGTTGTACCTACCTTACGGTCATGATCCGTCTTGGGAACCCCGTGCCCAACTCAGGGCAACATGACTGCCTGAAGCAAGCTCGCGGAGGAGGGGTACCCTCCGGGTGGTAAATGGCCCCCAGCAATGTGGTAAATGCCCCCAGCAATGTTGGGTCCCGTTCTACAGTTCACGGGGTTCTGCGTTTCATTCCCAGATGTTGTCGAAGGGGACCTCGTGTTCTGCACCCAAAGAACCCAGTGCTTTCAGGGCGAGTGCCTCTGCGAAGTGCTCCTCCGCATCCGTGGAAGCATAGGCCGTGGGATAGCTCGTGTTCCGGTGCTTCCTCTTCGCCAGCACTTGGTAGATTTCCCGGACGCCGACGGTGAGGGTGTGCATCTTGTCCCCTACCGGGATCTCGAAGAAGTACAGGCCCCCTGCCATCTCCTTCACGATGGGCTGCCCTCTCACACCCTTGATTTTCACGGGTGCGGGGTCCCCCACCTCTGGCATGTCCACGAACCCCGTGGTCATGCCATCCCGGAAGCCCGGAATCTTCCCGTCAATCGCCCAGTGGTGCCTTTGCCACTCCCTCTTCTTGTCCTTTGGGGCGAACTTGGACCAGTACCGGTGTCCGAGTTCATGGATGATGGCATTGACCTCATCCATTCCAGTGCTCTTGGTACGCCGGATGTAGAGGCTGTCATCCCCGATGTTGTACCAAGCGGCGTGGTGTCCCTTCCGAATCCGGGACACCACCTGGATGTCTCCGTAGACGGTCTTGGCAAAGCCCGGAACCGGGTTCTTTCGTGATGCCTTCTCGACCCGCTCGATGGCCTTCTTCAGTGAATCAAGCTCCGCGCCTTCTGCGCCGACGGTGTTGTGGACCCGGAATGACCCCAACGTGAACAACTCATCCGTGCCTTCTTCCTTCTCGGGCCATGTCCGAGCCGCTCGAATCAGGAGGTCGATGCGCTTCTCGTTGATCTTCCACCACTTGAGGGGGTCTTTGGGCATCCTCCGACTGTTCCCCATCAGGCGGTACGCCATCTCCAAGCCCTTTGCATCCTTGCGGGGGATGCTCCGGGTTGAAAGGATGCCCTCTGCTATGCGAAACCCGTTCTGGAGCAGCTTGATCCAAGGGCGGTTTGCCAAACGGCGAAGGTAGGGGTCTTTGGGAAGGGGAGTCTCGCCAAGGCGCTCCAGACGCTTCATCTTCTCGTCCCAGTCCCGTAGGGCAGTGACGTAGTCCTGCTTTGCCCGCTCGAAGTCCGGGAGGTGTCGAGTGATGTCCTCAGCAGTGCCCGCTGCCTGCTTCAAGGAGAAGCGCAGAGCTACTCTGGCTGAAGCAGCTTTCATCACGGCTCCATGAGCGTGACTATGCACCTTCCCTCAAAGACGGTTCCGATGGGGAAGTTGACTGCATCGCTCACGTTCTGGATAGTGAACTGGAACTGGGGGGTCCCGCCCGCGACGTAGGCCACGTTGCAACCTACGTCGATAGGGCCGATCCCCGTGCGGGCTGAAGCACCGATCTTGCTGATGGTCCCAGACATGAGGGTTTCATCGGTGGCGAAGACGTACTCTGCGATTTCACTGTTGGAGGTGCCTTGCTCCTTCATGTGGACCGTTATTCGACCGCCTACGAAGTCTGAAGCAGTGTAGACGAGCACCTGGATGTTGTTCACCAGCGTTAGGGTGGTCGTATGGGTGAACTCCTCGCAGAACATCCTGCCGCAAGAAAAAACCGTAGCGTTCTGGTGAACATTCTGCCAACGCCGCTCTGTTCCAGGGGTTCCGGTTCCCTCGGACCCCAGGTTCCTGGTGAGGTTCCCGTCTGGAACGAGGTCGGAGGTGATTCCCGCGAGGACCTCAAGGGTGTCGGTAGCAGAGTCGTTTCCGATGGTCACGCTGCCTGGAATGTCCAGGTGGTCTACGTCGATGCCGATGGCATCCGTGATTAGTACCCGCCCCATCAGAAGCTCCCCGACGGGAGCTTGAGGCCCAAAAGGTCAGCCGCCTTGAAGATGTTGTTTCGTTGGAGGGCGGGGTTCCAACTGGAACCCGCCTTGATCAACTGTGTGATGCGGTTGAGGGCGTTGTACTCGCGGTCAGCGATGTCCAGTTTGTCTTGTAGGGTGGTGAGCACCTCATACAAGAGTTCGGCTGCCTGCTCGTCCTCCTTCCCCAAATCACGCCAGACCTTCATAAAGGCCCGTTGATCAAGGATGCGCCAAACTATCTCGGACCCCGCAGATGCCACCTTGGGTCCCGCGAACCTCATCGCCACTCGTGTTGGATCGGGTGTCATGTCTGCCTTCTTCTTCTTGATCTTCTTCTTCCAGTAGGACTTGGCATCGGAGCGTGCGTCAGGGGATTCCTTCTTGTTCTTCTGCCGCCAACCGGGCATCTGCCAGTCGGCAAGGCCACCGCAGAACCCTCCTGCACCGTCCCCGAAGGGCTTGGTCATCTTCTCGATGCAGTCCCAGACCTTGTGTTCCGGCGTGGTGCCTGTGAGCGTGCCCCAGAACTTCTTGACGGACTTATCCGTCCACCCTGGAGGGAGCTTCTTCCACTTCTTGGCTACGCGGCTACGCGGGTTGGTCTTCAGGAGGGCCGTGACATCGCGGACCAGTCTTGAATCGACTTCCCCAATCTCTGCCAGTGCGATGTCGGCCCCAGGCTTCTGCCAGCTTGGCCCAAGGATCTTTGCCCCCTGCTTCGCACTAACCCAGAAGTCAACGTAGTCAGCCCACGCTTCCGGGTCGTGGTGGGGTGCTCCAGGAGCCATGTTTGCGACCCCGCCAAGGGTACGAGCAAGGTTCCCCACCCAGTTGGCTGTTGGGTGCTCAGATTGGCCGAGGCGCGTCCTAACCTTGGCGAGCCGCCTCGCTATGGACTCCACGTTTCTCTGGGTCCATAGGTCGGCACTCTGCTTACACAGGGCTACGCGGCTGGGGGAAGGGTGGTCCACTAAATCCTCTCTCGTCCGAAAGGATAGGAACCTTACCGTGCCCCAAATAAGAGAGGGGGCCACCCTTTCGGATGACCCCCTCATAAGGGAACAAACAAGCACACATGCACTTGCTCCCATGCCGTGACCTCCAAGCCTTTTGAGCCTGTCCCCGTTCGGGTTAGGAGTGTGAACACCCGCCAGTAAAGCGGTTCACGGCGTTCCTCCCTGTTCTTCGCAGTCTCCTACGACGGAACAGCACGCGCTACTGCTGCCTACATTCTGTGTATCGGAGGGTAAGCTGTACACTTCTCCCTTCCTCCACACGACAACCTTTGATCTCTTGGGAAGATCGCCACTTGCCCCCTTTCGGGACGGCCACTGGATTGCTCCAATGACCAGAGAGGCTTCTGCATTCAGCAGTCCGATTCTGGGGAACAACCCCCTTCCCAAGACTTTGTTCTTGGTTATTGCCCTACAACCGTTTCCTCAGTGAACCAGCAAGTCCGAGGATGCCCTTCGCAGCACTCCGACAGTGGAATGTCGGCTCATGCTCTGGGCCACTGGGTGATTCTCGGAGCAACCACGCCCCATAACTCACCCCCCTTCATAGTCAGGCGGCAGAGTGTGTGAACACCCCTTTCCTGAACAGGGTTCTGGCTACCTCCCGAAGGAGCCGACGACCCGGCAAGGGTACGAAGGTTTTAGGACCCGTCAGCAGGGTCCACTCGCCACCCCTGCAAGCAGGAGCTTTGAGATTCGTTGAAACTGTAAAAGAACTATGCCGCTCTATGGTGACGGCTACCTGTTTTTTGGCGCTCTGCCAGTCATCAATGACTTGTAACCTCTACGCGGTCACGCCACCAAGGGAACCCCCCTTGAGAACCTTTTCCGCATCTTTGAGCGCCAGCCATGCCGGACGACCCTTCTGCTCGATCCAACGGTTCGCCACAGAGAGGACATGCTTGCACGCCCCAACGCGCCCGTGGTCGAGGCAGGAGCAACTGTGCCGACGCACCTTGTCCCTGTCAATGGTGATGGTGACGAGGTAGTCGTCACGACCTCTACAGAGTGCCCGGAGTCCGTTGTGGTTCTCTCGTGCCCACACAACCACGACGTTGGAGGCACGGTGAACTCGACCAGTCTCGGACATCTGGATGAGGGTTCTCAGGCTGCGCCCGCGATCCTCAACCTGCGCGATGGCCCACAAAAGGGACTCGGCTGCGCTCTTGGTGATGGTTCCGCTCATGGTGTCTCCTCTCCCCTCTCACTACGCAGATGAGTCCTCCGAGGAACCCCCCTCTGCGTGCTCCAAAGCCATCTTTTTCGTGTGCTCCATCATCGCTTGGTCCGAGATGGCTGCGTTAGCAACTACGGTGGGGTGGTCCTCCTCCATGTCTTCTGTCACGAACCCTGCATGGACGAACCTCTCGCCCTCAGAGTTCACGAGGTGGCTGTCATCGTCACAGTGAAAGTGTGCGTACCAGATGGTCGAGTCATCCCCTTCCTCAGTACTTCTCGTAGCCTCGAAGTAGGTGGGCTTCCTCAACCCCTCGTACCACTCCTCGACGCCTTCCTCGTTGAAGTGCTCCAGGTAGAACTCGCGGGGTGCTGCCACGCTCTCATGCAGGGTTCCAGGGAGGGTTTCCATGGTGTGGAAGAAGAACCTCATCACGGAGTCAAGGTTCTGCCACCATGTCGTCAGTTCTTCGGCGGTGAAGCCTGTTTCCCAGACCCAATGCCGATAGCCGTATTCTTCTTGGACGTAGACCGTAATGAGGTCGCTCAAGGCAGTCTCCAATCGAACAGTAAATCCACAGCGTCATTCATGGGTCAATCTCGCGCCGAAGCCCAACGCCACAAGATCGGGAACGTAAGGGTCTTGCCCTTTGTGCAACCGCGTCTCAAAGAACCCGTCGAGGTCGGGCACCGTTTCCATCACCAAACGGGAGTAGTACGCCGTGTAGTTGTTGTTGAGCTTGAACTCGTCCCCTTGCGTCTGGAGGGCGTAGAGCCACCGCAGGCGGTTGAAGATGAGCCAGATGCTACAGCGACCGAAGCCCCGGCTTTTGAGGTCGAGGGCGATCCTGACGATGGACTTGTAGACATGCGGGTTCATCCTGTGGAACGCCTCAAACCTTTGTTCCGTGTCGCCTTTTGTTCGCACAGGGATGACGGGTTGGACTTCGACCCCGAGGCCATCATCACAGCCAAACAAGGCGAGTATGTCGAGTGGCAGGTCAGGCATGACCCCACCTCTCACGAACCTTTCGCACCGCCCCCTTCAAGGCTTCTCCTGGGTCTTCTTGGCCTCGTACTCTTCCTTAGCCAGCCCTCCGAGTGCGCCGATGCTTCCCAGGAAGTCCTGGAGGTTCTCGTCGCCGCGCTTGGAGCCTGTGAAGTAGGCAGGCCCTCCAATGCGGACAGCCTTGTGCCCACCCTTGAAGATGCCTTTCTTCATGGATTCGCGGATCTCTTCGTCAGTCTCCCCCTCGTAAGGGGAAGTGCCGTCTGCGAATCTACCGTCAGGTCCAAGTACCGCCATTAGCTTGCCGCCCTCACTTCTTGCCTCTGCTTGTTGATGATGAACCCACCCAAGACCGAAGGAGTCTTGACAGGGGGAAGCTCATCCCAGGTGCGTCCGTCCAACGTCCGTCCTGCTGCCTTCTTCCCTACACGGGTTCCCTGATCGCCGTACTCCCCCCACTGCTTGAAGTGGAAAGGAATAGCTTCCTGCACGCTCTGATCGCGCAGACTCCGAATCCAGCCACCATCACTGATACGAGCCTTGTGACCGCTCTCGCCGCCCACGATGACCCACTCCAGCTTCTTGGCCCACTTCTTGTCAATCTGGATGTCTCCCAAGAGAGGCTCACAACTCAGATACCGGACAGGAGCCTTCACCTTCACCAAGGTCGGAACCTTGTCGTCTGCCTGCTTCTGATCTTCCACAGTGATCCCCACCCAAATCTGCGGAGGCAACCCCTTCGGAAAGTAGTGCTTCTGCCACGCCAGGAGCCTTTCAGGACGCTTCGTCAAGAACATGACGACCTGAGAGGTCTTGCACCCACCACGAAGGCTCTCAACCTCCGCTGCGAGCAGTTCCAGTTCCTCGCCCTTGATCTCCAAAGCCTCATGAAAGAGGTCAGTCATCGACCCATAGAAGGTCCGACGAGGCTTGATTGCATTGCGAATCTCAGCGAAGTTTCTACGACGAACATCGAGGTCACAGTTGACCTCTCCGGTCCACTTCGGGTTCCGCATCTTATCGTTCGTAACCCCCTGGTATCGCTTGTGTTTTCCCATCGCTGAGATGCGGATGGAGAGCAACAACGCATAACAGTTCAGACAAGCCGCAGAGCACTTCGTGCATCCCGCTTGATCGTTCATAGTATGAGTTGCCCACTCGATTTTGGTAACTGCCACCTCGACCTCCTTTTCCTTTAGTTTTCACACCTCTTCAGGTCACCCCCTGCTTACCCGCACCACCCCTAAGATGTACCCCCTTTTTCGTTACCCCTCTCTTGAAACACCTCCTCAGGAACACCATCAGTCCAGGTTCGTTGCCTCAAGCCTCCCGAGGTAGCTTCTGCAACATCCCTGCCATAAAAGTAGCCAATGGGAAGGATGCCCTCCGTCCAGTCAACCTGCTCCACCGGAACCTTCCCGAAACTGTCAGGCACGGTCACGAACAGGTGGTACTGGTTGCAGGTGTCCACAAGCCTGGACTCTGCGGGGAACACCTGTACGGCCTCTGCCTCAGGGTGAACCAACTCGTTCTTGATGCGTTGGAAATCCCGGAAGTCCGTGATGGCGATGTTGAGGACATGCCGGATGGACAGGTGGAGGGTACGCGGATGGCCCGGAACGCCCGGATACTGCTGCTTGGGCGGGTAGATGTGGACGATGTAGCGGCTGTTGCGAACCACCGGGCAGTCAGCGTTCTCGTAGGTGCCGTCTACCCAGCTTGTCCACGGAATCTCTTGCATCCGCATCTGTGTGCCGTCACCGCCCACGCTAACCGTGGCGAGGCTGGCTTGTGCGTCCTCAGTGATAGCCACCTGCTGGGTGGACCTTCCCTTCTTCTCTTTTCGGTGCTCACGCAGCCTACGGCGGCGTTGTTGCCTGTTTTCAGCCATGGTGCCCTCCTGGGTTCACCTTCCGGTTTCATCCACCCCAGCTTCTACCAATGAACGTGCAAGCAGTTCTTCAGTCTCCGTCAGGATGATCTCGTTGCCGTTCTCATCCAGGATGTGCGTGAAGAACCATCGGCCTCCACGCAAGGCGAAGGCCACGGTGATGTAGAGGGTGCCTGACAGGGTGGCTCTCTGAATCGAGACTGTGGCGTTGTCCACGGCTACTCCTGGTGGTCTTGGCGACCTTGAGGGCGACGATACCGCTTCGCGTTCCGCTCAACGGTGTGGATGCCTCGCCATGCGGCCAGGGTGCCACCAGCGGCGAAGTGGGCTGCACGGTCAAGGCCACGCTGAGCCTTGATGTCCTTGCGGACGCGAATGGCCCGCTCACCCTTTTGACGCTGATGTTTGATCTTACGAGCCATGACGGCCTCCTTGGACTCTCTACGGCCCCAGCCTCTCCAGGGAACCCCCTCAAAAGAATCTGAAAAAGACTGTCCGGCAACGTCACTTCACGGCGTCTTTAGTTGTGAGAGCAGTCAGGAGTGTTCGCCCCGTGCGTCCTACTTGTGAAAGCCAACGTCCAAAAACTCAACCCTCAACTCTCTACCTCAGTGACCCATGTCCGCGAACACTACTCCACACCGTTCTGTAGGGGGGAGGCCCACATGCTGATTCCGCTTCAACTCAAGTGCCGAGGACCACCACTGGCTCTCCCTGAGCCAGTTCTTCAGAAACTTCCAAAAAACTTCACCTTTCGTGTCCGTTTCCTCGAACTCAACTCGTTCCTACTGTCAGGAGATGACCATGTTCAGACCACTTCAGTGCCGAGGACCACCACGAAAGTCCTCGAATCAGGGGGGTTCATAACCCCCACCAGGGAGAACCTAACTTCCCAGAAACACTCACTTCAACCCACTTCTTGAACCCACTTCTAAACCCCTCTTCCAACGGAGGTTCCTCATGCGATTCCCCGTACCCTGTGGCGCTTACACCGCACCCCTCTCAAACTTCATCGACATCACCGTGCCTACTCGTCCCGAGTTCAACTACGAGATGTACATCGAGGAGTGTGCGGCTCACGAGGTGGCCCGCTTCGCGGACATGAAGGACTTCCTGATGCACGCCACCAGGGCAAGGAAGGAGAAGCTCAAGGACTGTGAGACTCCTGAAGATGCTTGGAACCGCCGCCAAGAGAGGCGGGCAGAGAGCAAGCGCCAGAACCTCAACTACTTCTTCAGCAAGTCTCCTCCTCTGCGTCTCCTGAGAGAGGTCCAGTACTACATCAAAGCGTACACAGACCTGGAGAATGGCACCTATGCGGATGAGCACATCCGCATCAAGGAACTGATGGTTCCCATGCTCCGGGCTATCCGGGAACACCTCCTCGAAGGCAGAGATGAAGAAGCGTTCTACGGCTTGTTCTGCTTGTCCGCGTTCGACGGGATGTCCTGGGAAGAGGAGTCAGCGGAGCACGGCCTCATCATCTTTCATGTGCCCAGTGACATGGAATGGCGTGAGGACCAGTGGTCCGATGTCGGGTGGCAGTTTGATTGGTGCCCTCATCACGCTGACAGGCCCGTGACTGCGGGCGTAGAGGTCGCTCCTTCTGGGCACAGTGCCTTCCCCCGTGGTTGCGAGGAGTGCGAGCAGGAACGCAGGAGCCGCCGCCAAGCGGCTGCCAAGGCACTCGAAAAGCACATGGCGCAGCAACAGGCTGCCTCTCCCTGAAGCACGGTCCCGACCCATGTCCGGCCCAGATGGGGGATGCGTTCTGTCGGGTGAAGCAACCCATCTCCGCAACTGAAGCACGCTTCGTTTTCCAGGACGAGGAGCCTGAAGCAGCATTTTGTCCACGAGGGTCCCATCGTATCGTTCTGTTTGGCGAAGCCCCTGAATCAGGGAGCCATGTCCACATCGCCAAATCCCCCGGTTCTGTCGGGTGAGGGCAAGAACCTCAAATCACACAGCACACAGCACACAAAACCAAGGAGGTCGCCTTTATGGCCAAGCGTCATCGTCGCCGCAAAATGCGGTAGGGAGTGAGACCCGCTCCCTGGCTCCGATATACAACCCGGCCCAGTGCCAACCCAGCGTGAGGGGATGCCCACGCCAACCCCAATCATAGGATTGATTGTGGACCCATACTACGAGATGATAGATGCAGAGAGGCCCCTGTTCAGCGTCATTGACTACATCAACCCCCGTACCGGGGCGAGGAATAGTCATCGACCCGGCATTTCGCCGGAAATGCGCTGTCTCGGGATTCTGCGGCAGGACGGCTCTTACGAGGCCGTTACTGCTCGTGACTACGTTTCTTGGATCAGGCCCATGTCCCCTCGCAAGTACTTCCCTAACGGGTTGGCTTGCGACCAGAGAATCATGGAGGCGCTCGTACCGCGCTTGAATGAACTCTTTGCGACGGACAAGTACCCTCCAGTCACCGCCATGCGGCAAGTCTGGAGACAGGTCTGGCGAGATGCGCTCGATGACATCGGCTTCACCCGAAAGACTCCCACAGGGGAGTGGTTCGGTGAGCCGAAGGAAGAGCTTTAGAGCACAGGCGGGGACCTCTACGGGGGTCCCCATCACCGCTCATACATCTTTGCCCGCCAGGGTTCCCCGGTACTTCCACCAGCCAAACCAGGGCCGGTTGTCCAGGTAGCCCTCGTCGTGCTCGTGCGTGTACGCCTCAACCTCAAAGGGGATGAGCTTGTACGCCTTGGCTCCGTCCTTGTGCCGAATCAGCAGGATGAGCCAGAACAGCGGGTACAGGAGCATGAATCCCACAAGCAAAAGCTCCATCCACTGCCTGTAATGGATGGTCTCGTGCTGCCTTCCCCGGTCTGAAAGGACCTCGCGGCAGAACACGAACAGCCCAAGGCTGATGGCGTAGATGTTGATGGGGGAGAGCTTACTCAGGAACGCTGGGAGCTTGCTGTTGTCCACGAAGACCGGGAACTTGAAGCTCACTTGATTTCTGCTCCCATCCAGGAAAGCAGCTTGCACAGCCACCTGCTCCACCAGGGTTCCTGGACTTCTTCCACCACCGCTTCGTTGAGCCATGCTTCAGGGACGTACTGCCACTCGTACATCATGGCTTGCTTGATGCCGTACTTGGATTCCAGGGCATCCAGGAAACTCAGGAAGTCTGCTTTGGACCATGTCCCGAAGGCGTCCATGATTCCGCAGGCGTTGTGGCTGGTGTACGGGGCGGCCACGCAAGCGGGCTTCGAGAGACACTCCAGGGAGAACATCGGCCAGACGTTAGGCTGGGAGAGCCAGTCCTTGTGGTTCTCGATGTAGTCCCCGTAAACCCCAGCCAGCAACCCAGCAGGGTCACCGTTGTTCTTGCAGTAGGGGGTGTTGGGGCACTGGCACTCAGGGCCTTCATCGCCCTTGCACCCGCAGGCAGCCATCTCTCCGACCCAGTAGATTTCCGGGTAGCTGTGGTTCCCCTGGTCGTTGGGGGGCGGTCCTTTGGGGGCATAGCCATAGTCGAGAGGCACGCTGGGCCAGTACTGCTTCCAGAGCTTCTCAATCCAGGCTTCCCCTTCCTTGCCGTAGTAGACGTTCACGTTCTCGTAGTCGTAGGCGAGGCAAGTGACCTTTTGGCCGATGCTCGACCTGTTCATGTCGTCCACGATCCTGAACGCCATGTCCATCGTGTCACCCGGCTCAAAGGTCTTGGCCGCTCCGGGCCACGGATACTGGGCCTCAGTGTCCAGAACCAGACCTGCCTGACAGGTCGAAGGCAGTGCTTCCAACCAGTACTTCTGGAGCCAGCCTTCTTTGACGTAGGTTCCAGCAGGGATTCCGGGGTCCATCATGATGAAGAACGCCCGCTCGATGTTGTTGTCCTTGATGAACTGGACGTACTGCCCTGCGTAGTCCCTGAAAGTGTTCTCGTCCGTGCCGGGTTTGCCGACGATGGCTTCGTGCCAGACTCCGAGTTTCATGCCCTATCTCCCCAGCCAAGCGAGGAAACGACTCGGGGTGGGTCCATCATTGGTGGGCATGGGGAACCTCCATTCCCCTTACCCCCAGTATCGGCTCCCTACCGCGTGGCTACTGCAAGAGTGCCTGCACTGGACACACGATCATGTAGTCCCTCTTGATGAAGATCGTGTGTCCCGAAAAGGGGTCCAGGATGGCGCACATCTGGTCCATCAAGGCGAAGCCGTCATAGCTCTTCATCGTGCATCTGGCCTTTGAGACCTTGTATTGGACCCCGATATGGACAGGGAGCTTCTTGGTTCGGGGAGGCTGCTCCTCCCCGGCACGGATCGAGTGCGCCCCCTTCTTGCGGCCATGGGCTGACTTCCAGAGCACCCATTCCTCTTCTGAGACTGGGCGAAAGCCCATCAGGCTGGTCTCATCCCCCATGATGTCCCGCCTCAACTCAACCCAATCGCCTTTCCTGAACTTCATACTCTCTCTTACGTTCCGGGCTGTGTGTACCAACCCCCGTTGAGCAGGGGGTTCCGGCTCTCCCGCTGCCCCGTAGAGAGCCTAAGGAGGGCGAAACATGTCGTTCATCGTCGGAGATAAAGTCCATTTTGGCCGGAAAAACGGTCAGCAAAGCCTTGGCGAGGTAGTCAAGGTCAACCGCAAGAGCCTGAAGATCAAGCTGCTTGAACCTCGGGGCATGTACAAGGCCCATAAGGTTGGCGGCATCTGGCGCTGTCACCCCTCGCTGTGTACGCCCGTCACGGCTGGCGGGGAACCTGTGCGGTCGGAGCCTGCGCTGACCATTCCTGGCAATGTCCAAAGGTCGGAAGAAGAACTGATGCGGGCCATCGACATTTGCTTCTGCAACCTCAGCCCCGAGAACCTGACCTGTGATGGCGAACTGAGCCGCACGGAGTCTAACCGTCGTTACCGTGGGTTGATGCGGCAGTTGAAGACCCTCTTTAGAGAGCTTGGGCGCGAAGTCACCGAAGACGAGGCGTACAAGTACTGCAAAAGGCTTGGGAGGTAACCATGGGAATCGAGATCACCGAGACTGACGAAGGCACCCTATTCACGATGTGGGACGATGATGCCATCTGCCCCAAGGATGAAGAGGGGAGCCACGACATTTGGATGGGGCGTCCGACCATCAAGGACGGCCCGGAAGAGGATGGCGATTGGGAAGTGGTCTTCCCCTTCAAGTGCCGCCTCTGCGGAATCACAGGCACCTCAGAGTGTGCCGCTTCCGACGGCTTCCTACAGTACGACGAACCCACCAACCCCGAAACTCGGAGTTAGGCATGTCAGCCATCCCTATCATCGACGGTGTTGGACCGTCCTCGCTACGGTCCTTCCCAGACCTCACCCCGGCACAGACGCTTGCCATCAAGGTGATGTTCGCACACTGCCAACACTTCAGGGGAGGCTCCGGTCCCGGAAATACTGAACACTACCTTGACCCTCGGGTCGCCAGGGCGCTTGGGACGCACGGACTCGTGGAGAACCGGAACCGGACACTTCGCACTGGCCGCGAAGAGTACGCTCACTCGTATCTCACCTGGAAGGGGGCCTATGTTGGCTGGGAACTGTGCGGCTGTCCGACACTCGGTATGTACCCCAGATGGGACAACGGCGTTCCCACCTTTGGATAGAGGTTCACCATGATTATCGAAAGGCTTTACCAAGGCAGAGGCATTCCTGCTGGCACTGACCCCAACAAGGTTCAACAGGTGCAGGCTCTTCTGGAGAAGCGTCTCACAGCCAAGCTGCGTGAGCAGTACAACTGGCTTGCGGTCTGCACAAAGGCCGTAGAGGCTGGTTCCTGGGGCGGTAATCGCCGCTGGAAGGCTCGCAGGAAGCTGGCTGACCTTATTGACGAGTGCCGTGTCTACCGGGGCGAGAAGCCCCTCCAGCGCCCGGATGGGTGGGCCAGGGTAGGTCTACGCTACGGCTATGGAGCTTGTCATCGGGACGACGTGATGACCCGCTTCGGCGGCATCGAGGGCCTCATTGGCTTCATGATGTACTTCCGACATGCGACGGGGATGGACAACGTGCCCCACACCTACAGGCTTTAGTGTCGGCCTCTGGGCATCAAGACTTGAATAACAGGAAACATGAGGAACAATCAGCAGGTACTGTTTCGAGTTCCCCGCTGAGCGTGGCGACATCGAGTTCCGTGACGTAGGGGGTGCCAGGGCCAACGTATGCGCCCTCTGTGTTGTGGGACACCCACTCTTCGGCTTCGGTCCACCGCATCTCTTCGTGGTCCATGAGGGCTTTCACCAGCAGCGGTCGGCGGTAAACCGTGACGCGCTCACCGTTGGCCTCAACGCTTCCCACAATGGCTCGGTCGTAGGTAGTGCGAGGCTCCAGAACCAGGGTGCCCTCGGGAAGGTCCTTGCCGTTATGGCGATGGAAAGTCTGTTGGTTGATGCTCCTACCCCATCGATCTTCGCCCATCAGTGACCTCATGGCTGAAGGAATCCCTGTTCCATAGTAAGCATAAATCTGCTTCTGACTCCAGCGGTAGATAGGCGAACTATCGCTATTCAGGACCTCTCAGGCTTGGGCAAAGCCGTCCATGTACTCTTTGGCCGCTTCTTCCAGCGCCACCCGAAGTGACCGTTGTTCTTCAGCCGTGAGGGGGAAGGACTCTCCCTCTGCCCCAATACGAAACACCACGGCAGCGCCGACAATGTTCCGCTTGCACAAGCACGAGGCGAGCAAGTTGAAGGGCAAGTCTTTGGCGAGTCCATCTTCATCTACATAGACTTGAACGCCAGGAATGACTGTCGTAACGGCTTCCAAGTAGCCGCCGTTCAGGGCAGTCTTCGCCGCCCTCAATGTGATCTCAGCGTCTGACGGGGCAGACTCAATGGTGCCGTCCGGTTTGAGAATCATGGGTGCCTCCTTTGCACCCCTTCTTCTACGTTGGCGGCTTGATTCGGAGGCCCCCCTAAAGGTTTCTTGATTTTTTTTGGACCCCGGCTGTCAGAAATCATCGCATGTCTATCTCGGCATTTGTAGGACCCACCCAGAGATGTTGCTGGAAGCAATAAGGCTTATTTATCCAGTAATATCAAGCACTTAGCTTTTTGAAGCACACGGGAAGACTACAGCAACTTCCTCAAAGCAAGCCCGAATCAGCTAACCCGGATCCGCAAATCAAGGTTTTTCAGCCCCCACCTTCTGCCATCTCGACCAACCCTCTTCGACCATTCTTTCCATGTCTTCCTTGGTGCATTCCACTTCATGGGGCGGCACCTTGACGGGATGGGGGATGCAAGTCCGTCCTGTGGACTCGATGTAACGGACGTACTTCGAGAGGTTGGTGTCCTCCCAAATCTGAACGGTGGCGATGTTGGGAAACCTGTCCAGTATCTTCGACATCACATTGACCTTGTACATGGAGGGCGCGTCCTGGCCCCCCTTAGACAAGTAGACCTCATCGAAACTCAAACCTTGCTGCTTCAGCAGTTCTGCAACCCGATACCGGAGAGAGCCTGTGTCAGCGCGACCCGTACATAGGATCGCCCACACGCTTGAGTCAGAGATACTCCTCTTGGCATCCGCAACCGTTTTACCGATCCACCAACTTGACCCTGGCTTCAAGGGCACGCACGGTGGCCCCAGTGACTCTGGCTCAATCCACCAGGACTTCTTTCCCCACCAGTCGGGCTTGAGGGGCGACTTGAACAGGGTGCCGTCGAAGTCGTACAGGTGAAGCTCCAACTCCCTTGTGGCGTACCGTCGAGCCACCTTCTTGGCCTGGGCCTTCCCCACCTTCTTGGCGATGTCGGAAACGTAAGAGTCCTTGCACTTGTACTCTTTGAGGGCTTCCTCGATGTGACGGAGATACTTTTGGGACGGCGAGCCTTCGCTCTCGATGCGCTTCACTGCTTGGTCAACGGTGAGCGGCTTCAGGTAGCTGGGTCCCTTCGAGTTGCTCAGGTATGCAACCGCCCACACGGGGTCTTCCCCCTTCACCTCGACCGCGAAGTGGCCTCGTGTGTAGGCGTTCAAGCTGCGGTCCCGCTCGGTACGGAATCCTTCCCGCCGATCCACCTGCCCCAACATCCTGTGAGCTATCTCCACAGGGTATTCGTGGACCACACCCTCGATGTCGCCACCCTTCTCGGTGCCCATCACAAGGGTGTCCCCACGCGATTGGCTGGCGCGGTTGTAGGCTCTGTGATGGCCCTTCAAGGTTGCCTTGTAAGAACGAACCACATCCTTTGGGTGGGAAGGCTTCCCCATCATTGACCCGTAGGTGAACAGCCTGAATACTTCGAGGTCTCCCTCTAAGGCGACCGGAACAGGGTCCTCGGAATCCCAGTCCTCGAAGTCAAAAACCTCGATGTTGATTTGAGGCTTCCTCTTCTTGGGGAGCCTGTTCTCCACTCCCAGGAAATCCACTTCCCGTGGAATCAGGTAAACCGCCATCGTCTTGGCTTCAGGGCGCATGAGAATCTGGGTCGAGGTGAACATGTTGTCCGTCGCCCGGATTGCATTGTTGGGGTGCTCGCGGTCCTTCTTTCTGGCGCGGGCCATTGCGGCAGCAACGTCAGATACCTCTTCCACCTCTTCCAACACCTTCTCGGAGGTCTCTTTACGCTCCTTCGAGGACTTGAGGTCGTCACCGCCCTTGTAGTCTTTTGTGTAGCCAGAACCTTCAAGGAAAACCCCGTGGTTGGTTCGACTCAGCACCACTTTCTTCTTGAGGTGCTTCAGGATGGGGTCTGCCCCTCCCTTGTCCTTGTTGCCGTCGAACTCAACAAGAACCGAAGAGTTGCCATCGGAGATGATGGTGCATCCCTTCACCACGTTTCCCATGATGATTTCGATGGCTGCGTCCATGGTCTTGGCACCGAGAATCTCTCGGATCTTCTGGCCCGTCCCGCTATTCCCATCAGTCGTTTTCTTCTCCCCCTCGTCTACCTCGACCAAAAGCGCGGAACTGACCAAACTGATGCCGTGTTCATTGATGCCCTCAGACCAACCAGTCCAGGTGTCGTAAACATGGGCAATCTCGGTGCCAGCGGCCAACTCTCGCACCACCTTGATGCGAGGGACATAGTTGCGGTCCCGCACCTTGAGAAGAATGGTTTCTCCCTCAATGTCTGCAATCGCTACCACGCACGCAGTCTTGGTGTGGCGCAGAGCCACCCTCCTTGCAGATGCCGCCTTCATGTCAGTCCCGGTACTCGGGCTTCAAGCCCAACTTGGCTGCCAAAGCATCGAACATCTCGTTGTGAGGGTCTCCCCCAGCGGAAGCGACCACTATGTGCAGGCACTCGTGAAGCACGACCTGCTTCAGGTACTCCAAGCTCTTGCTCGCAGCAGGCGAAACAGACACCACCGTGTAGGGCCTGCGGTCAGTCGGTTGTTCAGTCAGCCCCACAGTTCCTGGGGGCAACCGAATCTTTGAGAAGCCCACACTCATGCTGTTTGGGCCACCAATGAGGGCGAACTCACCGGGGAAAAGTTCCTCTCGTGCTTCGAGGGCCTTCTCCAATGTCAGGATGAAGAGGGGCCTCAAGACTTCCGCAGAGGCTTTAGCTCGAAGTGCGAGACCCCGGAGGGCACCACCCCAAGGATAACCCTGCTGAAGCAAGCCGCTCCCAATGACGAAGGACCAGTCAAACACTCGTGCCCAGTGGTCTGGAATCCGGGGAGCCTCGAACTCCGCACCCGCCGTGGGATAAACCGTTCGGCTCATGGCCCAGACGTTCGGGGACTGCAACACCGTTCGACAATCAACACTCGTGTACCTGCCCATCCCTTGAGGCTCTGGCACCTTGAACCGCCACCCCCCATCAAGGATTTCCAGGGCTGCTTGGGGTGTGGCGGTTGCCAGCGCAAAGCAAAGGGCCTCAACACCCCCCAACGAGGGTCCCCAGTAATCTCGTTGCTCAGCCCAGTGGGATAGCCCCTCTCGAACTGCGGCTGATGTCGGGGTAGGCGGCTGGATGTCCTCCAGGAGTTGATGCCCGACGTAGTAGTCCTTCTTGGAGCCGATGTACGGCTTCCCTTGAAGCTCTACCTCGTACCCAATCACCACGCCTAAGCGGAGGATGACCCCTGTGATGAGACCGGCACGCCCCTTCTTATCAAGAAGGTCACCCCCGGCTGCTTGGGAAACCTCAGCCCTTTCGCCTACAAGAGTGTGGTTTCGATCCACGTCTTCCAGGGCTGCTTCCAAGGGAAGAATCCTGTCGCCAATGGAGTAGCTATGGGCGTCTTTATGCACGCCTCACCCCCAGCAGCTTCAGGTCTGTGTCGATCAAGGCATCCGAAAAAGCCAACTCGTAGACCTCCAACACCTCATCTGTCCCGGACCCGCTCACCATCTTGACGGTGTTGAAGTCGAGGATGTCGAAGGTCCCGTCTTCGTACACCTGCACCTGCACCCGAAATCGGACTGGCTTGGCCGTGCTTGTGGCACGTTGTCGCATGTCTATCTTCCCCTTGGCGAATACCAGGGGTTCATCCTCCATAAGCGAAACGCGAGGACGGACATCCATCATGCGGATAGTCGTGCGAATAATCACGCTCTGTTGGTAGAACGGAATCATCAGGCAGCCGGGGGCACAGGACGGGTCAACACAAAGTCCTCCGACGAGCGTGGAGGATAGTCTCGCTACCGCATATCAGGCAGCCAGCCAGAATGGCGGGTCACAGCGAGTCCAGGTAGGACGCGAACCATTCTTTGCCCCGGCGTCGTACTGCGCTCGAAGCACATTTCGGTACGCCTTGTGTGTATCCAGGTCCTCGAACCCCATCGCTGCTTCGCAGCGAGGCCACACCGAAGGCTCGTGGATCTCTTGATGCCGTTGAAGGACGATCAGTCGAGCCATCCCTCCGCAGGCAAGAATCGACGCGGTCGCAGGATGGATCTCCCTGAACCGGAACTCGTGTTCTTCCACCAGGGCCATGCCGTAGAACACGAGCCAGAAGAAGTTGTCCCAAGAAGATGCAGCCCATGCCGGGAACTTGCAGCAGCCGTCCTGGGGCACACAACCTTCTTGCTTGTAGGGCTGTTCCAGCAACGGGCCGCCCCCAAGTCCTTGCATGTGCAGGGCCGTGGAAAGAATGCGTGCTGTTTCGCCCAGTTGAGAGCGGACATGTTGGTCTGACAGGTGGGTAGCTGCCACCATCGGGTCAGTATCGGTCGCAAAGACGTTCATCTGTGCCTCCATACGAGAAACTACGCATAAGCAAAGGATTCAAGACCCCCCATTATCCCCAGAGTTATCCACAGGGGGCTTCGTGCCAACCAAAACAGGTTCCCATGACGGCTTGAGTGCCGTGCCCCATCCCTCCCACTGCTCTGCTTCAGGGGTCGTCAGGGTGTATTCCTCGTACTTAGAGGTCAACCCGGTAACAGCACTGCCGTCTTTCCCGCCCATCCCTAAAGCAAGACGGTCAGGAAGGTCTCCGGTCCCACGCTTGTCTGGGTCTGAGCCACCTTGTGGGAATCCCCTCGCGGCTTTGTCGATGGCACGACCGATGTTCAAGCTCTTTGGAAAGCCGCTTCCGTAAGTCCAGACTTCAAGCCTGATGTCAGTGAAGCCTGCTGTCTCCATAGCCGCCGCGAGGCGATGAAAGGTCCGCGTCCCGGAGAAGGCTTTGACGACGCCACCGGGCTGAAGCACGCGGTAGCTCTCCTCCAGCCATCGAACGTGCCATGCCTGCATGGCCTCCAAATGGCCCCCCATTCCCCCGCCTGTGATGTGCTCGGGAGTGTCCTCCTCGGGCCTCTTGCGCCGTTTGCCCATCGGCTTCCAATGGTCATGCGGCTTAGGGCAATCGCACTTCTTTGCACCACGCAAGCGTCCTCCGCACTCTGCACAAGTCGGGTTGGTGGTCCCGTGCTTGGAGGTGCTGGAGAAACTGGGCCACGCGATTTCGCGTTCCCCGATTCCAGGCTTGGTGAAGGTGCCGCCGTGCTCGTAAGACTTTCCGCTGCCGATCTTGTCCCACTCTTTTCCCATGAACTCCAGGCCATTCAACCGTAGGGAGGGTCACAGATGACACTCCCTACGCTCGATTCCTCCATCGCACCAAGGACTTCAACGCAGTCCCCGTGCTTCAAAGTGATGGTTTGACTCACGGTGACTTCTCCGCATCCGCTGCCCACCCCAGCATTTGCTTTGAGAAGTTTGGGTCCTTGTTGCCAAGCTCTCCTGCATCAATGCAGGCTTTCTCGTGCTCCCCGAAAACCTTCTGCAACGCCACTCCTTCTTCAGGAGTCATCGGCTCCCTTTCCTTTTTCTCTTCCTTGTTGGGGATGAACCACAACTGTTCCCCATAGTTGACTAAGAACTCTTCCCCTTTGGGGACCGGGTGCCAAGTAACGAAGTCCATGTACCGACGCTGAGTGTTTGGATCGACGTAAGGCAACGCAACGGTGTTCCAGTTTTCCCTTGAATGGTTGTAAAGCATCCCAAAGCCTAAGAGGACGGCCTTGAAGTTATCCCGCCTCCAGGGCACCACTAAATGCCTAAATGCTACGAACTCCCCGGTGGGCACCCCGTCCCCCCCAGGCGCAAACGGCTCTGTAAAGACAGACAGAAACTCCTCGGTGCTTGGTCCGGCGTTGATGTTGGTCACGGACACAAAGGCCGGACACCGTTCAATAACGGTGGCACAAGGGATGTCCTCCGTGGCGTATACCCCCAACCCACGTCCGGGCGAGTCCCTAAGGGCGATGTAGGGGCCGGGAGCCGCTGGAGCAGGGGTGTCCCCCCAGAGTGCTCCGCATTCCCGGCACGCTCGATGGCTCTTGCTTTGCCATTGGAACCCGCAAGTTCGGCAAGTGAAGGTGTGTCGAATCAGTGTTAGCTCAGCCATTGCTCACCCCAGCCCAAAGAAGTCTTCAAGAGATTGGGTGGCCGCGTCCGGTTCCTTTGTGAGGTCTGATTCAACGACTGCCCGGTTCCAGCCCTGGTTCTCTGCGTTCCAGTAGCTGACGCGGTTCTCTGCAATCTCCAGGTAGGCTTCTTCCCGCTCGATTCCGATACCGTCATGCCCGGTCTTAGTGCAGGCAATCATGGTCGTACCAGATCCCAAAAACGGGTCCACGACGGGAGCGCCCATGGGCAACCCAAGGAGCAGCCTCCGCATGATCTCCACCGGCTTCACTGTTGGATGGGAGTTGTGGCGCTTCTGAACGCCCCGGTTGTAGGGATTGCCGTCCCCGTCATTCATGGAGGGTTGGCCCGCGTGTCGGCTCGCGTCCTGTTGAATCGCGCTCAAGGTTCCACATCCAGCCTCTCGTTCTGCTCGGGATGGCTTCGGGACGTAGTGCAAGGGAGTCCCTGCTTCTGCGAGAAGGATGCAGTCCCTCACCTCGAAGCCAATGTCTTCCCCTTGGCACGCTGCGGTGTGGCCGGTTGGCTCTGCTTCAGGCGAGGCCAACAGGAGGTGCGCTCCTGGCTTGAGGACGCGGTACGCCTCGGCCATCCATGCTTCTTCGTTCCCGTCACCCTCGATGATCAAGGCGTGAACCGAAGCATCGGCATGGGCAGCCCAGTGGAAATCACCAGGGTCACAAACGTACAGCGAGACACACTCGTCCAGGTGCTCTGGAGAGATCATTGCGCGTAGATAAGCGACTGCTTCAGCAGGTAGCGACTTCACTCTTCCCCTCCAATCTGCTTGAAGTACCGAGAAGCACCACCAGTGTCAGGTTCCCTGTAAGCATGGGTTCCACCGTCCTCAGCAGAGCGGTAGTCATACCCACTCCTCGTGGGCTGATGAGTGATCCCCCAGGAAGGTCGTATGCCCGCGTCTTCGTCCAGCACCCTTACGGGACACCCCGCCTTGCAGACCCAGTTAGCTACAGTTTCGTTCCCGTCTTCACCGGCATGGCCCCGTACTGTCGTGTCCCGCACGTTGTTGGCGTTCCATTCAACAGCCGACCCTTCGGTGGCATAGATAGGCTTGCCCGTTGGCCTTCTCATCGGGCTGCGAACCTTCTTCGTGCCCTCACGCCGACATCCATCGAGGTGCTGGAGGATGAGGTTGGCGGGCCATCGCCCCGCAGGTTGCTCGTAGTCAGCGAAGCCTCGGCGCATCGCCTGGGAGTCGCCCTTACGCTCAGAGGTCCACATGTCGTAGCTGTCAGCGCGAGGCGTGGGGTTCTTGGCGTAGGCACCGCCATCGAGACTGTCCTGAGTGGAAATCCTGGAGGCTTCGATGTTGATCGCGCCTACGCCATGCTTGAGCACATTGGAGGCTACTGTGCCTTCAGATACAGGTTTCCGAAGCAGGTGGATAAGTCTCATGGGAGAGTCTACCCCTCCGAGACTTGTTCCAGACCCTCTTTGGCGAAGCCGGGGGTGGAAGACCAGTCTTCTCGGCATCGGGCCTCGTACATTCCTTTGGACCCCACCAGGACTCGCTGGTCTGATTCCACAAGACGCTGTGTCCTGGTAGCGGGATTTCCACACATGCAGCACACCGCCGTCACCTTGGTCACTGAATCAGCGAGGGCCATGAGGTCGGGCACCTCCGCAAAAGGCACACCTTGGTAGTCCAAATCAAGCCCCGCTACGATGACCCGTTGCCCCTCGCTCGCCAGTTCATCGAGAATCTCGCACAGACTGGCCCCCTCGATAAACTGAACCTCATCAATGCCGATGACATCAAAGCGCCTCGCTGCCAGCTTGACCTCGTTGATGTTGGTTACGGGTGTGGCCGGAAAAGTCGCCCCGAGATGTGTACACAGGTTGTCCTCCGAGTATCGGTTGTCCATCTTCGGCTTGAAGGCTCCTACTCGCAGCCCCGCAATCTGCGCTCGTGTCAGACGCCGGACCAACTCCTCGGTCTTCCCGGAGTACATGCACCCCACCACCACTTCCAGACTTCCAGCCATGCTTGCCCCTATGTCAAAGCGAACTCATTTCCGATAACTACAACGACGTGTCTCTGCTCTTTCCATGCTTCAGCGACACGCCTGAACACGAACCCCTCCAGAGGTGCCTCGTAACATTCCGGTGTCTTGTCGCAGGGCCGACACCTTACCGAGTCCAAGCCAATGCAACCGGCTTGGAGAGCGCAAAAGCCTTCTTCCGGGCTGACCTTCTTGGCAGATGAGAGGGGTGGGCGACCCAACTGGCGCACTAAGGGAGTGGCGAAGCCGTGTAGGGCATGGGAGAAGGCTTCTGCTGACACCTCAGACACCCCGTACTGCCAGGAGGTCCCTTGGAGGGGTTGAAGGTCACCCCAGGCAGCCTCATCCCTTGGAAAGGCTGCCAGGAGAAGGAGAACTCCTTGCTCGGGATCTTTCAGGTCGATTTCCCTGAGTCGCAGCCTACTTTTCATCGTCCCAGAGGATTACGCCAGAAGGGCTGTAGGTGGCTTCAGTTCCAACCGTGCTTACGGAGTAGCCCCAATCGGGAACTACTTCTGGGAAGGATCGAAGAACGTAGGCTTCGGCCCCCAGCACATAGTCGTCTACAGGATCTTCCGGCACCTCAGCCTCGATCTCTTCAGGCAACGCCACTTGAACCTGGACCTCTTGCCCAGCGTGGTAGGTGATGGGGGTGCCGTCTTCCGTTGTAAGCGTGAGTACGGCCCCCTTGGGGAGCGTGAAGCTGGTAGGGATAGACATCTTTTCCTTCCGAGATTCCTCTCACCCTACCCATCATCTTCCGTGTTCCGGCGATGGACAATGCACCTTTCAGGGCCGTCGTGATAGTGCAGGCAGTTATTCGCCAGCCCCCCAATGTAGAGAGCCGTTTCCGGGTCGCAGCACAACCCCGGCCATCCGTGGTTTTGGTCCTTTTCCTTTGTCCGTTGGTGAGAGAGGGGCACCGGATGGGTAAGACCTCGGACATGCCACGCCACCGTCCCCTTGTTCGCACAGCACTTGCCATCGGCTTGCGCGGCGGCGTTTTCCTCCTTGGTCCTCCAGTTCAGGTGGCCGCACGGCAGGTGGCTCGGAGGATTCCAATCCGCAGGAGGCTCGCTGGAAGGGGGAACATCATCATCTTTGACTACCCGCTTACGGGGTTGGGGTTTCTCGACGGCCTCAACCTCGAAATCCGGCTCGGGTTCAGGATCAAGTGCAACGAGGACCGAGTAGGAAAGGGAGTCTGAGTCAACCTGAAGGATGCCCGCTGCGACCCCAGCTTCCAGTACAGCTTCCCATCGCTTCTTGGACAGGCGCTTGAAGCCAAGCGAGGCCGCTGCGACAGGCTTCCACCCATCTACACTCTTACGCCTGCCTGTATGGGCACGAACAGCATCAGCTACCGCCTGTGCGGCTTCCTGGGAGCCTGTGGGCTTATCGTTGGACCGCCCGTCAAAGATGGAATCGAACACTTCCATCCCGCTGTCCTCAGTTCCTTGGCGAACCGCTCCAGCCAGATTGCCCACCCAATCCTCGATGATGTCCTTGGCTTTGGGCATTAGAACTTCCTTGCGAACTCAAACGCTCCGTCACGTTTGCCTTTCGTTCGTGCGTCCGACTCGACGTTCTGGAGCAATCGCCAGAGGGCTTCTTGTTCCCGGTCGGTGAGCTTGTCCAGCACAGGGAGCAGAACATGGCGCTCGCACCGGGTGCGGTGCAAGAGTGCGGTGAGGTGCTGCTTCATTCGATGCCTCCCCTGCCCCGGTCAAGGAGTGGGATCTGCACCAGTTCCCGGTCTCCATCGCTGTTAGTGCGCTCTGCGATGTAGGTGTCACCCCAACCGTAGCGATGTCGCTCGTGCTGGGAAGTGTGAGCAAGAACGAAGCCGAAGCCGTTCCGCTGCGCTTCCCGACGGTCAGAGAGGTAGGTGCCCATAGTGTCGTGGGCCTTCCAAGCGGCGATCTGCATCTTGGCGTGGCCCATTTCCAGGATCTCAGCCACGCGGTCCACAGGGAAGTGGCGGCACAGGTCCAGGGCGTAGAACTTCAACGCATCCACGCCCCACTCCAGCGTCATGTTGTGGTGGCCCCACAGCATAGGCTGGTGAATAGCTGCCCTAACGCACAGGTCCCGTGTGCCGATCTGGTTCTTATGGGGGATGGCTGTGGGGCCAACTGCCAACAGGAAGGTGCAAAGGGGAACGCCGCTCTTCTCTTTCGTTCCGCTTTGGTAACCCCAGACATTCAACACCGTACATTCAAGGTTGGTGCCGAAGAGGTACACGTCCAGAATCTGGCGAGTGACCTCGGCTCGGGCCATTGCTTTCCCAAGAGCGGTAAGGTTCCCGTTTCGGTTGAGGGGTTGGAAGCAGTTGAGCATCCCCTTTTGGTGCTTCCAGTGGCGCTTGATCCGCTGTGCAGCCAACTCATTGAGTTGTCGGAAGTCCAGGTCCGGGCCGTTTACGAGGCACTCCGCAGCGATCTGCATGTCGCATTGGCGGTAAAGCTCCTGCTGCTTCTTTCGCTTCCAGCGATCTACCTTCGGAACGATGAGGTCCTTGGGCCAACGGGGATTGAACTCCCGCCCCTTCAAGCAGGTAATGCCGAATATAGCGGGGTAGGAAGCTGCTCCTAAAATGGTTTGGCCGATGGTCATTATGTTGGGGACCCGGAACTTGTCTCCGTTGCTGTCCAGGATGGGCATGGGGGACACAGCGTCGATGCCGTTGCAGAAGTCGATGTGGCCCGAGTTATAGAGGAACTTCATGGGCCGCTTGATCTGAAAGATGGTGCTGTGTTGCCGCGTCCGTTTCTTGAAGTTTTCGTAGGCCGAAACACCAGTTTGAACCTGTACGTTGGAGCCAGGAGCGACGAGCTTGTACCCACGGGGGGTGCCAGACCCTCGACGGGCCATTGCTGCTGAGACGGCTTGAGCCAGATCGCCCCGTACCCATTGGGCCTCGGGGTAGAGGCCGGGGCAGTAGGGGTCAACGATGTCAGGACCACCCACAAGGTTTGTGTCGTAGTCCACGCCAGTCACACGGCTCAAGTCAAAGCCCAACCCTTGCATCGTGCAAAGGTCTCCACCGTGGCCCGCAAGGACCACCGACCCCAAGTAGGGGGACCCGATAGCATTCATCCAGTTGCTGATGGCAAGCCACATTCGTGCCCGCATCACCCGCTTCCCTGGCGAATCCCCTGCGTAGGTGCTTTCAGACGACTTGGACATCACTCTCCTTCAATGCACAGTTTTCGGCTGGCTTGGCGAACTCTCGTTTCGATTGCTCTCTTCGCTCTCTTGACCTTTCTCTTCCGCGCACCGCCATGACCTCGGTGAAAGGTTCCCCCGTCACCATCAACGTCTTTCCGGGCTTTGCCGAAGAGCTTTGCTTTTCCTCGTTGTGCCATGGGCACCTCCACACTCCATACGGGCTACCCCCAGACAGGGAACCCCCCTAATCGCCACTCTGTACCTCGTGAGCCTCGATAACGAGCCACTCGGCATCCCGAAGCCAGCCCCTGTAGGTGAGTCCCTTGGGCTTGCCTTCCCAATCCCTGCGGATCGAGTGGTTCTCAACCGGACTCCACAGTAGACCTCGAATGTCCTTATCGAACTCCTTGCGGTTGAAGGCGAACCCCAACTCTTGGGCGACCTCTTGCTCACGAACCAGACGGTCCTGGTAGGATTCTGAAACCTCCACGGCGTTCAGCGCGATGAGGTCTTCGACCGCACTCAAGGCTGTACCCTCGTCCCCGAAGATGCCTAAGATGCTTCCACCCTCATGGTTCTCACCACGGCGCATGATGTAAACGACATTGAGCATGGGTACTCCTTAGCTGCGAGCAGCGCGGGTTCAGAACGCTCTACGGTAAGACGCACAAAGGGGAACCCTCTGACAGTTCACGAGGGTTCTCCCACCCTCACAAAGACGCGCTTACCGACCCGTACTACAGAGCCAAGGGCCGGGACACCCTCAACATCAAGATGCTTCTCGCCATCAATCCTGACACCACCGCCCTGAATGAGCTTACGAGCCTTTGAGCGGCTTTCTCCCCGTACTTCTGCGACCAGCGATACCAGAGGGGCCTGGGCTACCTGCGGCATGTCTGAGGGCCGCTCCTGGCGCTGTACGGAGGCTTCAAAGTGGGCCTGGGCCTTGTCGGCTGCGGCAGCACCGCGAAGCTGGCGCACAATGTCCCACGCCAGCATCTTTTTGTGCTCCATGGGGTGGGCCGGGAACTCCGTGATGGAGGTCAGCAGTCCGGCCCATTCCTCGGACACTTCATCAGAGATGGACATGATCTTGCCGAACATCTGCTCGGGAGCCTCGTCCAGCCAGATGGCGTTGTCGAAGCTCTTGCTCATTTTGCGTCCGTCAGTGCCCCGAATCACAGGGGTCATCACGCAATCCTGAGGAGCCTGACCCTCGGACTCTTGAAGCTGACGGGCTACCTGGAAGTTGAACAACTGGTCCGTACCGCCAATCTCCACCTCAGCCTGGACCTGAACTGAATCCCAGCCTTGAAGCAGGGGCACCAGCAACTCGTGGAGCGCGATGGCTTGGCCCGCTTCGTTACGGCGACGGAAGCCATCACGGGACAGCATGTTCGTTACGGTCACCTTGCTGGCGAGCCGTGTCAGGAAGAACGGAACGCTCAGGGCCTCTACAAACTCGTGGTTCCGGTGAACCTGGAATCCGGGAAGCAGCACTCGCTCCACCTGCTTCAGCAGAGAGTCGGCGTTCGACCGAACTTCCTCTTCCGAGAGAATGGGACGGGTCTTGTCCTGACCGGACGGGTCACCGAGTGCAGCCGTGATGGTGCCAAGGATGAGGTGCAGGTCGTGGCCTTGCTCCTGCATCTTGCGGGCAACACGGAGAGGGACGAAATGGCCCAGGTGCAGCCGATCCCTTGTGGGGTCGATGCCGAACTTCACTCGCAAGGGGTGTGAGCTACGACTGATGCGCTCCGTCGCTGTCGGCGGGAAGATAAACCAACCCCCGAAGAGCGTCTTCTGCGCCCTCACGACAAGCCTCTTGACCCTCGCGGCGGGTGCGGCGCTCGATGGTGCGTTCGAGTGAATCTGCTTCTCGCGGGGTCATACGACGATGACGTGCAACGCAGAACTTAGCTCCGGTGTGTCTACCTTTACGCCAGGACATTCTATCCTCCTTCTTGGACTCTTTACGGCGCATCCGGCAGAGCGGAACCCTCCCTATTCATTTGAGGAGAGTCCTTGTGGAATGTCGCAACCAGGACGGCCCCGATGACCAGCACGATGGCTGCTATCAGTCCCACGACTCGCCAATCAGGCCGAATCAGCGTGTCTCTGGTCTGGAACATGACGGTCTCGCAGGGATTGGAGCGCAGAGCGAATGATCTTGTGTGGCAGGTCAGGAAACTGCTTTTGCGTTTCCTTGCGTGAGGGGAGTGACGGCTGTGCCTTTGCCCATCGAGTGACTTTCTCCTGGGCCTTTCTATTGTCGAACAAGGGATACCTCCGCGTCCACCTTACCGAGAAGGGGGTCTATCGCCGTGATCAACCCGGTATTTAGCCATACACTTCCACCCGGCGAGCCTATGAAGATCGGCATCATCAGCAAGAAGCCGCACGCTAAGAACCACGCCCAAGCTCTCCAAAGGGAGGGTCACGAGGTGGTTTTGTTGGACGGGAACCCGACCAAGATACCCTCCTCTATCGAGTTGGTTGTGTGTCGAACGGCCTCTTGCAGCCATGAAGCCAGTAATGTCGCCCTGGAATGGAAGCGTAGAGGAGGTGGCTACTTGGTAATGGAAAACGGTCTATCGGGTGCCTTGAGGAAGATCCGTCAAATCATCGAGCCGAAGGCACCCGTTGCCGCCGCCTCACAGGCCACCAAGTCAAAGGAGACTCCGGTGCCATCCAACATAAAGAAGATGACTGAAAAGCTGGTTGCCAAGGCGACCATTTATCTTGCAGAGGGGCGTACCCTCACAGCGATTGCCAAGGAGCTTGGGGTAGCTCGAAGCACCCTTACAGGTGCTTTGGTGAAGGCTGGTGGATGGCCTGCTCCCACACTCTCACCGACGGCTCCTGAAAAGGAACAGGACGAGATCGAAGAAAGCTCCCCGTTGACGGACACGGAGCTTCAAGAACTCATCGAGACCTGGGCTGTGTTGGTGATTGAAACTCGTCCCCACGACTCTGTCGCCCAGCGCCTTGAAGTAATGCAAGGGCTGATGGATGTGGAGGTAGATCCCACTCGGTTGCAACGAGCTTTGTCGGACGCTGATCCGGCGAGCAATCCCGTTTCACCTGACAACGACTTGTCAGGTGTCCTGGCCGAGAAGAACGATCCCCCCGCTGTTGCTGAGCCTCCTCCGGTCACGGAAGAACCGGAAGAGGTTGAGGTGGCAGAGGTTCCTGCGGAAATGGACCTTACTGGAGAATCTATGGTTACCCTTCCTCCCACTCCCTCAGATGCGAAATGGCTGAAGGTTGTCTCGCTTGATCGAGTCCGTAAGCATGTTGCTTTGGCAGAAGACCTCTTCGAGGAGCTTTCCGGCAAGGACATCGAACGAGTTGCACGGGCGTTCCTGGCTCACGACGCGAAGCCCAAGAAGTCGGGTGCCTGGATTCCTCGTGATCTTCGTCGCAAGGACGGCACCTTCGCTGGAGTCAAGGGCAAGCCTTTGGCGTTCGTATGCTTGGTTTTCTTCTGCCTTGATGAGGACGCAGAGCCTTCACCGAGAGCCTTCACTCACGCCTACAAAGAGTTGACTGGCAAGGGCACCGACTACCGCTTCATCCATGCAGGTGCTTGGGCTTTGGGCCGCACTCTTGGACAGGCTGGTTGGAGTGCCTCTCGCGGCGTCAAGGAAAGGGCTGTTGAGGAGCCTCCCACGGTTACCAGCGGTTACCAAGCCTTGGACGACTTCCTCGAAGAAGAGCGCAACCTCGAAGAGGACTTCTCGGCCAGTACTCCTACCAGTGTCAGCTTCAGCCCTGTGGCCGTGGACAAGGATGGTCGGGTTTCCGCGCAAGAACTGGAGAGCGTCTACTTTGAAGTGGACAGGTTGAAGGCTGAGGTTGAAGCGTTGAAGGAGAACCTCGCTCTTCTCAGCCATCGGGTGGAGGTGATGGAAGCTGCCCCTAAGCAGACGGGCCTCCCCTTCGGCAAGGGTGTGACCCTGGACTTGACCATGGATGACCTGATCGAGGCTGGTTTTCAGGTTCGCATCACCAAGCCTTCCAATGGGTAGGGTGCCCCCAGGAGGTGCCCTATGGCTCAAGGTCGCGTAAAGAGAGTTGCCAACACTGACCGCAAGTTTGGTGCTGACGCCGAATACCTGTTCCTGAAAGTGCAAGCTCACGGAAGGGGGGAACCCGGCGAAGAGTACTGGCTCGTCACGGAAGAAGAGGCCGAGAAGTTCACTCATCGCGCTACCGAGAACCCGGAAGACATCGCGGATGCCCACCTGGGGATTTTCACGCGAGTCACCAACGCCACTCCGAAGACTGCGGCCAATGACTGGTATGTTTCAGTCAAGGTCAAGACGGGCAACGTGCCCCAGGTGTGGTTCTTGACCGAGTTCGACCTGGAACGCATCCGTTCCCGAGTGGAGAAGAACATGGAAGACATTGAGGCTAACCGAGAAGGATGGCTCGCAGACCTGTTCGACTGATGCACTACGCCGCCCTTTGTCTCATTCTCCTGCTTTCCGGGTGCTTTCTTCACCGCACCCCCACCCCTCCCACTCCAGGCATGAAGGCCATGGAAGCGGTGCGGGAATACCATGTGAGGGGGGTGGCCCCTAACTGCAACCTCTTCAAGGAAGGAATGGACTTCCCTGATGGTTCAGTGGTGGACCAGATTGACGCCAACGTCGTGGTCGTCATCATCCCTGACCTCCGGTCTGCGGAAGGTGAGGATGACCACACCATCCCCTGCCGGTAGCTTGCCGATACCAAACGGTAGCCGTGAAGCATGACCCCGCCAGAGTTGCCCTACGCCACAGCCTGAAGGCCAAGGCCATCGGTCCCTATGAGGACTCCATCATTGATGGCCTCAAGGTCACTCAGGTGGAGACAGACAACCGCCGTTCAAATGCCTCGATTCGGGGGAACCGCCTCCTGGTGAAGTGGGGGCAGGACAGCCGGATGTTCAACAAGGCTACGCAGCTTACGAAATGGGTCCGTTGGGCCAACCGCAAGCTGGGTCAGAAGAAGGAACGAGTCCAGCAGAAGAAGGAATGGACTCGCACGAAGGTGGACGGCTACTCCGTGTACGACCTGGAAGGCAAGGAACAGGTCGCAGCCATGATGGCGAAGATCCAACGCGACGTAAAACCATTGCTTCGGGAGTTTGGCCTCCGTTTCCAGACCATCAAGGAGTCTGTAGCTGAGGGGTCACTGGGCTTCAACCGTGGAGCAGGCCGCATCATCGCCCTCAATGTCCGGCAAAAGCGAAACCCCATGAAGCTCCGCAAGTACAGCGCGATCATGCGGACCATGATCCACGAGCTTGCTCACATCCGGCACATGAACCATGGGCCGAAGTTCAAGATGTTCGAGCAGGAGCTTCTGGGAGTGGCCCGTCAGACGGGTGTCTACTCACCGGGTTGAGTTTGCGACGAGCCGCGCACACTCTTGGTACGCAGCCTCGTCCGTGTCGTCCTCCATGCAGTCCATGACCGCGTGCAGGAACTCATCACGAGGTTGTACCCAGTAGACGTACCACAACATCGCAGCCAGCAGCGCCACGCCTGTGGTGAGTGCGAGGTCTACCTTGAGGCTCTTCTTCAGCTTCAGCGTTTTCATGTCAACACCTCCTGCCTCACTATACGATGCAGGTAGGTGTCGGGAACCCTCTCCCGAATCAGGCAGCGGCGATCAACGCCTTGACCACCACTGATCCGAGTTGGGCCAGGACGTGTCCGGCACGCTCGGCCATCTCGCGTGCAGCGTTCTTTCGATCTGCTTCAGCATTCTGGAGAAGAGCCACCGCATCGGAGGCCGTGCGGGGATTAGCCCAGTCAATATCCGGGGCCTTCCCTTCCAAGAGGTCTTCGATAGCGTCCTGGGCCAATGCCATCCCGGCAGGCCCGTGTTCCTCCACTGCATCAGCGATGAGCGAGAGAACAATCTTGTTGGTGGCGTCCCCAGCCTTGTCGGACAGGCCGTCAAGTTCACCTGCCAGCTTGTCGATAGCCATCTGGCCTGCAATGGGAACGAGAGAGGAAAGTGCGTCTTGCCAGTTCATGGTGTGACCTCTGCTTCAGGAGCAGCTTCGATTTCGGCGGGAGCCACCTCTGGTGCAATCTCTTCGGGCGGTGTTTCGTCCGGTTCTGGTGCTTCATCAGGAGGGGGAGGCAGCGGACAGCTTGAATCAGGGATGGCAGGAGGTGTTCCACTTGGGCGCTCATCAAGCAAGCTCCCGTTGTAGAGGGACATCTGCTGGTGCCACTCAGCACGGTACTCCACAGTCAGCAGCCAATCAGCAGACTTCGTACACTGCGGGTCTGTGAACTCCGCAATGTCGTTGCACTCGCACTGGTTGGAGACGAAGTCCCGGAGCAGCCCTGCCTGAACAGTTGCCCATTGGTTGTACTGTTGGAGTTCAGCCTTGTAGACCTCGACGCTCCTAAGCGTCGTCGCCTTGGGGCAACCCATCAAAAGGACCATAAAAAGAGGCCATACCAAACGCATCGAAAATCTCCCTTTCAGGCTCATCCACACGGGATTTGTAAACAATACCCAGCGGCTAAAGGCTACCCACCGAGAAAACCAGGGGGGTTCTCGATACCCCGGCTTTGCGTATAAGGGAGTATGGACCTGATGCCCTACCAAGTCACATCCTTGCTTATCAATGCGCGAAAGCTGACCGGGGTGGAGTACGAGCTTGACGGCTCCCTCGACCCCCGCGAGTTCGTGTGCGTTGGCCTGGAAGAAGAAGATCCAGATACACAGATCACGAAGGTGTTGGTGTCTCCTTACTCGCCGTGGGAAATCACCCTGTTCACCGTGACCTGCTTCCACATCCTGGAAAACCCCTGGCTCAACTTCTTGGACCATGTCCCCCTTGTGGGGTGGTTCACGAGATTCTTCGTCAGCCGCCGCATAGCCCACAAGTTGCTGTAGGGTTCCCTGTCTCATGCAGAACCGTAAAGGAGGCAAGGAGTTGAAAAAGATGCTTGGATTCATCGTTTGGTTTACGTCTGCCTTCTTCCTTGTCCGGTTCGCTCTAAACGGCTTCTCGGTTGAGGGGCTGGAAGCACGCCCCATGATTGACGCAATCCTACGCAGCCTGCTCGTCATGGGTGGGGTCATCGTTGGCGTCCTGGTGTTTGCGATCCTTTGCGATCCCCGCTGGCGATAGGATGGAACTGGTCCTCGAACAGCGAGAAATGGAAGCCCTTTTGAGATCAGCCCTGGCAGCCAAAGGTATAGCTGTACCTGAGGATGCCACGTTCCACTTCCGACAGAACCACAAGAAGAGGACTCAGCGCGGCATCTTCAAGACAGACAAGCCCGACCTAAGGAATCTTGATGAGTTGCTGCCGAAGTAGAGCATGGGGAAGACCAGCACTCCCAGACGGCCTTGCGGAAGCACGTCTGACGATCTGTGGGAAATGCCCGCACCTCTCAAAGGTCAAGAAGCGTGGGAGCCGTTCACAACTGTGGTGTGAGAAGTGCGACTGTCTGGTCGAGGACCTCGCCAAGGATAGCCACTGCCCCATCACTAAGTGGTGAAAAGCTCCCGCCTACTACCGGGCAGGGTCCAGAAGAGGAATGGTAGTAAGCGGGAGCCGGGGAAATGTGGCTGGGGCGACTGGACTCGAACCAGTATCTCCGGGGTAACAACCCGGTGGGTTGCCAGTTGACCCTACACCCCAAGGAAATCGTCCCACGACACCGAAGGGAATAGTTCCTGCACATCAGAAACCAGGGAAGGGTCGCGGGACGAAGTCATGGGGCTACTGGCTCAGCACTGCAAGAACGACCGTGGCTGTCGCTGTCGCTGTGGTAGCGAAGAGCCAAGCACTGAAGTTGTTGGGATCAAGCAGGTGAGAGGCGAGTTGTCGTAAGACGATCATGGCAAGTAGCTCTTATTTGGTAGGCGGTCATAACCCTACTCGCGGAGGCAAGCCGCACAGGACCGAACTTTGCTTCGTACCAATCAAGATGACCGTCAGGGTCACCGTCTTGTAGCTGCTTGGGGGCACGCCCCAAGATGCGGAAGATGATGGCGTAGATGACTTCCCCGACGGGGAGGGTGCCGAGAACCGCCCACTTCGGGTCACCAGTCATCGCAATCAAGGCCGCTGGGAGAACTGCGTGTTCAAACACCTCGAAGAGGGCAAACCCTACGCCCAGCTTCCACCCGTGCTTCTTCACGGCACGGATGATGGCCTTGATGGTGTGGCTCGGGCTGACCGCGTGCCATGCCTTGGAAAGGATCTCTTCGACCACCTCTGAGGTGACCCGTTGCCTGAAGTCCTTCACAGCAGCATCGACTACCTGCCGTTTCACAGAGGAGGGCAGCGCCCGACCGTTGAAGTCCTCGTGGTTGGCAAAGCCCCACTCGTAGCCTTCCTGGAAATCCTCAGTCTCATTCCTGGGGACATCCGCGTAGGAACCCCCATCAGCCTCGTGCTTCCCTCGTTGAGCGCCCTGAAGGAACTCATCCACGTCCTCATCCACCTCTCGCTCGCCCACAATACGGATCAGTTCAGGGGCAAGTTTGTGGATGATGTCATCTATGGCGTCTTCAACAGGGCCAAGGATGAACTCACGGTGATGCTTCAGCAAGGTGTCGAAAGGGACAGCCATCCACTTCAGCCATTCCTTGAGGGCAGCTTCCCGTTCCATTTCCGCGATCTGGTAACGAGCAGCGACCCGTTTTGCGCTGGCGGTCTTTAGCGTCATCGACATTCGCCCCGAATAGACATTCCACCGAATCGGCTGCAAACGGCAGGAATCATAGACCTGCCGCAGGAATCAAAAAGAAGGGGGTGCTTTTCTTTGCTGAGCGTTGTAGATGAACTTGCGGGAGCTATAAGATGAGACTCCCCCTGAGGGGGGGACCTTATACGAAAAGTACCGTGCCTTTTTTGATCTAAACCGCCGCCGATGCAGCCGAGGAACACGCCGCCGATGACCCCAGAAACTTATTTTGCCAGGAGAGAGCACGGTAACCACAGAGTCCTTGGAACCCAGAAGGGCTTTCAAGTCTTTTGGCCTTCTGGATCGGTGACATATCCTTCTGCGAGGCAAACCATTATTGCCTTGGTCAACGGCACACCCGCTCCGACCCCGGAAGCACACGACCCACACCTGACTTTTGACCGCTACTTCAAGCGTGGTCGGTTTTCCACATCCAGGTCTTACCTGTCGGTGGATGCGCTGGACATGTTCCGGCTCGTGGATGAGGTCCCGCTTTCGGTGGACCGCCCCGCCCCGAAGGTTGCCGCCCCGCCCATCTCCATCGCAAAGCTGGGGATTGACCTTGATGCCAGAGGCCATGAGGTCCGCAAGCTCTTCTATGCAGGCTTTCTTCGGAGGGTGCTTCGACTGGGCTACGAGCCTGAAGAGATGCTTCAGGAAATCTACAAAGGTCTCCTCATCAGGAACAACGGCAAGTGTCCCTTCGATGTCTCGAAGAGCAGCTTCGGGCACTATGTTCACATGGTTGCTGGGTGCATCATCTCGAACTACCACCGGAAGCAATCGCGCCGTAACCACTACGAGTTGTTTGGCGTGACTGGGGTGAACGGGGAACTCCTGGACGTCTCTGAAGCAGACCTCGCTATCGCCACAGACCAGACCGATGAGTACACAGCAGGGCAGATTGCCCGTGAGTCCATCCTGTCGGCTGTCTCTCAACGGGCCACCCAGTCCGGGTACGACCCGGACATGACCATGCAGTGTGCCGAGTTGGCGATGCAAGGGTTTCAGAAGTCCGAGATTGCGGCTCGTATCGGAGAGGCCCCTTCCACTGTTGGCAAGACCCTTCGGATTGTTCGCAAGGCTGCGCGAGAATGGGATGCCAACCAAGAGTTCTGATTCGACCTACTGGGTCTACGTCATCCAGTCCCTTGAACGCAGGGTAGGAAAGCGCGGGAACCCCCTTGCCGGTTTCCACTATGTTGGATGCACGACTGACTTGGCACGCAGGTTGCGTCAGCACAACGGAGAGATCAAAGGGGGAGGGAAGTACACCTCCAAGCACCGTCCGTGGGTCTTACGGGCTGTCTACGGCCCGTACACGGGACGCTCCAATGCCATGAAGGCCGAGTATGCCCTCAAGCACAGCAAGCGTGGCACGGCCCGTACAAAGTGGGCGACAACAGACTCTAAGTGGTGCCGTGGGCTGGGGCCGAAAGACCCGAGGGTTACAAAGACCTCATGAGGTCTTTGACCGACTTGTATTCCTTGCCCTTGTAGTTGAGCACAACCCCACGATCATTGGTCTCGTAGATCAGGATCTCACCCTTTCCATCGGCAAGCCACACGGTGCGACCCTTCAGGCCCATCTGATCCTTTGGACCCAAGCCCGTATGCAAACGTAACTGTATGGCGAGTTCGGCTTCCACGGACTTCAAAGAAGCCGCTGTCTTCGACAGTCCAGCGAGGATGGCCTTGCGTTCGGGTGATCCCACAGGGAGGGATGAGGCAAGACGAATGAGGGCTTTACGGTCAGCGGGTTTGACGATGGCTGCTCTTCTGCTTGCAGGGTCACGCTTGCCAAACTGCTTGTCTTCCTCGTCGCCCTCGGGTTCAAACCAGAAGTCCCCCGCCTTCAAAAGTCCATCAAACACCTCTTCCCAGGCGTTTTTGAGGGGGTGGTGGGATTCGTTCGTTTCTCTGCTGACTTCTTCAAGGAGCCTCTGCGTCCCTTCAGCGTCGTTTTCTTTGAGGAACTTCTGTATCTCTTTCCCCATCCATCCATCTTCCTCGTCGTAGTCCTCCCCCAGAAAGCCAACAACGTCGTAGTCCTCCCCCAGCAGCGATCCGGCGAGGTCTTTCGCATCGGATTCAAGGGTGATGTCTTCCTTTTTGACCTTGCCTTTCGGCTTATCCTTCTTGCCCTCGTCCTTCTTGCCCT